>Ga0209170_1000733_pt1 | contig 14198 bp, 17 predicted proteins | sample KloWWTKNB14_bulk_FD_187178 | JGI IMG/M metagenome (GOLD analysis project Ga0209170, IMG submission 187178) | Active sludge microbial communities from Klosterneuburg, Austria, studying microevolution and ecology of nitrifiers - Klosterneuburg... | ecosystem: Engineered > WWTP > Aerobic digester >...
GCCGGCCGAGTGGCGCGTGGTCGAGGCGCCGCTTGAACTGGCGGCGGCGCTGCGAGCGCATGCCGCGCCGGGGCGCTGCCTGATTGTCGACTGCCTGACGCTGTGGCTGATGAACCTCATCGACGGTGACTTCGTCGCCGAGCGGCAGGCGCTGCTCGATGCGCTGCCGGGACTGCCCGGCGAAGTGCTGTTCGTCGCCAACGAGATCGGCCTCGGCATCGTGCCCCTCGGCGAGGAGACGCGCCGCTTTCGCGACGAGGCGGGGCGCCTCAACCAGGATATCGCCGCCGCCTGCGAGCGCGCGACCTTCGTCGCCGCCGGGCTGCCGCTGCCGCTTAAGAAAGAAAACCCATGAAAGGAAGACCATGAAATTCGACATTACCGCGCCCGACGACGCCCTGCGCCCTGCCTTGCAGGCAAAGATCGACGGTAAGACCAAGCCCCTCGGCGCGCTCGGCCGGCTGGAGGCCCTCGCCCTGCAACTCGGCCTGGTCCAGCAAACGCTGTCGCCCGAACTGCGCGCGCCGCACATCCTCGTCTGCGCCGGCGACCACGGCGCTCTCAGTGACAAAAGCGGGGCCGGCATCTCGGCCTTTCCGCAGGATGTCACCTGGCAGATGGTGGAAAACTTCCTCGCCGGCGGCGCCGCCATCAACGTGCTGGCGCGCCAGGGCGGTATCGAGCTTGTCGTCGCCGATGCCGGCGTCGCCCACGACTTCGGTCCGCGTGAAAACCTCGTCGACGCAAAAGTCAGTCCCCGTGGCACGGCGAGCTATCTGGCAGGCCCGGCCATGACGGCGGAGCAGTGCGAGACGGCGATGGCGCGCGGCGCCGAAATCGTCGCCGGCCTCCATGCGCGCGGCTGCAACGTCGTCGGCTTCGGCGAGATGGGCATCGGCAACACGGCTTCGGCCTCGCTCATCACGCATTTCCTGGCGGGGATTCCGCTGGAGGACTGCGTCGGCCGCGGCACCGGACTGGACGATGCCGGCGTGGCGCGCAAGCTGGCCTTGCTGCAACAAGCGGCGGCGCTGTATCGCGGCGATTTCACGCCGCTCTCCGTGCTGGCGCAGTTCGGCGGGTTTGAAATCGCCATGCTGGCCGGCGGCATGCTGGCCGCCGCCGAACGAAAGATGCTGCTGCTCATCGACGGCTTCATCGTCACTTCCGCCCTGCTGGTGGCGGCGACGCTCCATCCGGCGACGCTGCAGTACTGCGTCTTCTCGCACCGCTCGCAGGAGCGCGGCCACCGCTTGCAGCTCGAGCACCTCGGCGCGCGGCCGCTGCTCGATATGGACCTGCGCCTGGGCGAGGGCACGGGGGCTGCGCTGGCCTGGCCGCTGGTGCGCGCGGCCTGCGCCTCCCTCAACGAGATGGCCAGCTTCGAGTCGGCCGGCGTCAGTGAACAAGTCACTCCCTCTCCCCCGGAAACGGAGGAGAAGGCGGGGGTGAGGGGGTAGTTGGCACATGTTGCGCCAGGAAGCTGAAGCCTTCTTCGGCGCCGTACGCTTCTTCACGCGCCTGCCGGTGCCGGCCTGGGTCGGCCACTCGCAGGGCGCGCTCGACCGCGCGGCGCGCTACTTCCCGCTGGTCGGCATCCTCGTCGGCGTCCTGGGGGGACTGACTTTTCTCCTGGCGGCCCTCGTCCTGCCGGTTTCGCTGGCTATCCTCCTCAGCATGGCGGCGACGCTGCTGGTCACCGGCGCCTTCCACGAGGACGGACTCTCGGATGCCGTCGACGGCTTCGGCGGCGGCTGGAGCAAGGAACAAGTGCTGGCGATCATGAAGGACTCGCGCATCGGCAGCTATGGCGCCATCGCCATCGGGCTGATGCTGCTGGCGAAATTCAACGCCCTCCATGAACTGCCCGACGAGTGGATCGCGCCGGCCATCGTCGCGGCGCATGCCGCCTCGCGCTTCTGCTCGACGACGCTGATCTTTGCGCTGGACTATGTCCGCGACGACGACTCGGCGCGCGCCAAGCCGCTCGCCGTGCGCATGGGTGCCGGCAGCCTCGCCGTCGCAGCGCTGTTCGGCTTCGCGCCGCTGGCGCTGCTGCCCTGGGAAGCCGCCCTTGCCGGCCTGCTGCTGGCGGCGCTGACGACTTTCCTCGCCGCGCGCTATTTCGTCAGGCGCATCGGCGGCTACACCGGCGACTGTCTCGGCGCCACGCAGCAGGGCGCCGAATTGGCGATCTATGTCGGCATACTGGCCGTCGCATGGAACTTTTCCTGATTCGCCATCCCGAGCCGGACGTGCCCGAGGGCACCTGCTACGGCCGCAGCGACATCGGCCTCGCCGGGGATGCCGCGGTTTCAGCGGCGCGCCTGCGCGGCATCCTCCCGGCCGGCATCCCGGTCTACACCAGCCCGCTTCGGCGCTGCCGCAGCGTGGCCGAACAGCTTTCACCGACGCCGACCGTCGACGCGCGACTCGTCGAAATGCATTTCGGCGAGTGGGAGATGCGGCGCTGGGACGAGATCGAAAAATCCGCCTTCGACGCCTGGGTCGCCGACATCCTCAATTTCGCGCCGCCCGGCGGCGAATCGGCGGCGCAGATGCTGGCGCGCACCCTGGGCTTCCTCGATGAATTGCGCACGAGCGAGGCGCCCGCCGCGGCCGTCGTCACCCACGGCGGCGTGCTGCGCGTACTCTTCGCCCACTGGCTGGAAGTGCCGCCGCGGCGCTGGCCACGCCTGGTCTTCGAGTTCGGCGCCGTCAGCAAGGCGGTCCTCGGGCGCAAGGATTTGCGCGTGGAATACCTGAATCGCAAGTAAAATTGCGATCCATGAAGGTCATTTCAACCGAAATCCACGACGCGCTGATCCTCGAACCCAAGGTCTTTGGCGACGCGCGCGGCTTCTTCCTCGAGAGCTACAACAAGCGCGTGCTGGCCGAAGCGGCCGGCATCCGCGCCGAGTTCGTGCAGGACAACCATTCCCGTTCCGCCCGCGGCGTGCTGCGCGGCCTGCATTACCAATTGCAGCAGCCGCAGGGCAAGCTGGTGCGCGTGGCGAGCGGCGCGGTGTTCGACGTCGCCGTCGACATCCGCCGCAGTTCGCCGACCTTCGGCAAGGTGGCCTGCGTCGAGCTGTCGGATGCCAACCAGCGCATGTTCTGGCTGCCGCCCGGCCTCGCCCACGGCTTCCTCGTCGTCTCCGAATCGGCGGACTTCCTCTACAAGACCACCGATTACTACGCGCCGGAGCACGAGCGTTGCATCCTCTGGAACGATGCGGGGCTGGCGATTCCCTGGCCGCTGACGGGCGCGCCGAATCTCTCCGCCAAGGACGTCAACGGCGTGCCCTTTGCCGTGGCGGAGCTGTTTCCGTGAATATCCTGCTGACGGGGAAGAACGGCCAGGTCGGCTGGGAGCTTGCCCGCACCCTGCTGCCGCTCGGCCACGTCACCGCCTGCGGTCATGGCGAACTGGAACTCGCCGATGCCGCCGCCGTGCGCCGCAAGCTGGATGAAGTGCGGCCCGACGTCATCGTCAATGCCGCCGCCTACACCGCCGTCGACAAGGCCGAGAGCGAGCCCGAGTTGGCCGAGGCCGTGAATGCCGCCGCGCCCGCGCTGCTGGCGCAGGAGGCGGCGCGGCGCGGCGCCCTGCTGATCCATTATTCGACCGACTACGTCTACGACGGCGCCAAGGCCGCGCCCTACGTCGAGACCGATCCGACCGGGCCGCTCGGCGCCTATGGCCGCAGCAAGCTCGCGGGCGAGGCGGGCATTCGCGCCGCGGGCTGTGACCACCTGATCTTCCGCACCAGTTGGGTGTATTCCGTGCGTGGCGCCAACTTCCTGCGCACCATCCTGCGTGTCGCCGCCGAGCGCGAGGAACTGCGCGTCGTCGCCGACCAGATTGGCGCCCCGACCTGGGCGCGCCTCATCGCCGAGGCGACGGCCCACGCCCTGCGCCAGGCGATGCAGGAACGCGGCAGCGGAAAATTCGCCAGCGGCGTCTTCCATCTCACCACTGCCGGCGAGACGAGCTGGCACGGATTCGCCTCCGCCATCGTCGCCGGCCGCGACGGCCTGCGCGTGAAGGCGGTGACGCCGATCACGACCGCCGAATATCCGCTCCCCGCGCCCCGTCCGGCCAACTCGCGCCTGGACACCGGCGCCTTCCGCGCCCGCTTTGGCTTGGCGCTGCCCGACTGGCGCGACTGCCTGCAACTTTGCCTCGAGGAAATCCCGCAATGATTCTGGTCACCGGCGGCGCCGGATTTATCGGTTCCAACTTCGTGCTCGACTGGCTGCGCGAGACCGGCGAGCCGGTCGTCAATCTCGACAAGCTCACCTACGCCGGCAATCCGGAGAACCTCGCCGGCCTGTGCCCCGAAGGAAATCCCTTTGGGGGACGCGGCGACAAGCGCCATGACTTCGTCCAGGGCGACATCAACGATGCCGAACTGGTCGGAGAATTGCTGGTGCGTCACCAGCCGCGCGCCATCGTGCATTTCGCCGCCGAGAGCCATGTCGACCGCTCCATCCATGGTCCGGCCGAGTTCATCCGGACCAACATCAACGGCACGTTCACCCTGCTCGAAGCGGCGCGCGCCCATTGGTCGTCGCTGTCGGGCGAGGCGAAGGCGGGGTTCCGCTTCCTGCATGTGTCGACCGACGAGGTGTACGGTTCGCTCGGCATGGACGATCCGGCCTTCGCCGAGACGCATCCCTACCAGCCGAACAGCCCCTACTCGGCCTCCAAGGCGGCGTCCGACCATCTCGTGCGCGCCTACCACCACACCTACGGCCTGCCGACGCTGACGACCAACTGCTCGAACAACTACGGCCCCTACCAGTTTCCCGAGAAACTGATCCCGCTGATCCTCCTCAACGCCATCGCCGGCAAGCCGTTGCCGATCTACGGCGACGGGCTCAATGTGCGCGACTGGCTCTATGTCGGCGACCATTGTTCCGCCATCCGCGCCGTGCTGGCGAAGGGCCGCCTTGGCGAGACCTACAATATCGGCGGGCGCGCCGAGATGACCAACCTCGCCGTGGTGAAGACGCTGTGCGGCCTGCTCGACCAACTGCATCCCGGCTCGCCGGTGCTGCCGCACGAGAAACTGATCACCTACGTCAAGGACCGGCCCGGCCACGACCGCCGCTACGCCATGAACGCCGACAAGATCGAGCGCGAGCTCGGCTGGCGGCCGGCGGAGAGCTTCGAGAGCGGCATCGGCAAGACGGTGCGCTGGTATCTCGACCATCAGGAATGGACCGGCCGCGTCGCCAGCGGCGCCTATCGCGACTGGGTCGCGCAACACTATTCGGACTGACATCATGGGAACGAACAGAAAAGGCATCATCCTCGCCGGCGGCTCGGGCACCCGGCTCTATCCGGTGACGCTGGCGGTGTCGAAGCAGATGCTGCCGATCTACGACAAGCCGATGATCTACTACCCGCTGTCGACCCTGATGCTCGCCGGCATCCGCGACATCCTCGTCATCTCGACGCCGCAGGACCTGCCGCGCTTCGAGCAGTTGCTCGGCGACGGCAAAAGCTGGGGCTTGTCGCTCTCCTACGCCGTGCAGCCGAAGCCGGAAGGGTTGGCGCAGGCCTTCCTCATCGGCCGCGACTTCATCGGCGGTGCGCCCAGCGCGCTGGTGCTCGGCGACAACATCTTCCACGGCCACGACCTGGCGGACGATCTGCAGGGTGCGGCGGCGCGCACGCACGGCGCCACGGTGTTCGCCTATCCCGTGCACGACCCGCATCGCTACGGCGTGGTGGAATTCGGCGCCGACGGCCGCGCGGTGAGCATCGAGGAGAAGCCGGCCAAACCGCGCTCGCGCTACGCCGTCACCGGCCTCTACTTCTACGACGAGAAGGTGGCGGACATCGCCGCCAGCCTGAAGCCCTCGCCGCGCGGCGAACTGGAAATCACCGACCTCAACCGCCGCTACCTGGAGATGGGAGAGCTCAATGTGGTGATGATGGGCCGCGGCCACGCCTGGCTCGACACCGGCACCCACGAATCCCTCATCGAAGCCTCGCATTTCGTGCAGACTATCGAGAAGCGCCAGGGCCTGAAGATCGCCGCGCCCGAGGAGATCGCCTGGCGCATGGGCTACATCGATGCCGCCCAGTTGCGCCGCCTCGCCGAGCCGCTGCACAACAGCGGCTATGGGCGTTATCTGCTGAGTGTGCTGGAAGAGGGCTGATTCAATCCTGATGTCGCCGTGCCGCGGCGACTGACTTTCCTGCGCTGCTCAGTGCGCCTCGTCCCAGTTTGCGCCGACGCCGACCTCGGTCACCAGCGGTACCGAGAGCTGCGCCACGCCGGCCATGAGTTTGGGCAGTTCGCGGCGCACATCTTCAAGTTCCGCTTCCGGCACTTCCAGCACCAGTTCGTCGTGCACCTGCAGGATCAGCAGCGAGGCCATGCTGTTTTCGTCCAGCCAGCGCTGCACGGCGATCATGGCGAGCTTGATGATGTCGGCGGCCGTACCCTGCATCGGCGCGTTGATGGCGGCGCGTTCGGCGGCTTGGCGCCGTGCCGGGGCGGCTGACTTTATCTCCGGCAGCCAGAGGCGGCGGCCGAACACCGTTTCGACATAACCCCTGTCGCGGGCGAGAAGACGGGTGGACTCCATGTAGTTCGCCACGCCGGGATAGCGGGCGAAATAACGGTCGATGTAGGCCTGCGCCGCCTGCCGCTCCAGGCCGAGCTGGCGCGCCAGGCCGAAGGCCGACATGCCGTAGATGAGGCCGAAGTTGATCACCTTGGCGTAGCGGCGCTGCTCGCTCGTCACCTCCGCCGGCGCCGCGCCGAACACTTCGGCGGCGGTGGCGCGGTGGATGTCCTCGCCGGCGGCGAAGGCGTCGAGCAGCCCCTTGTCGCCCGACAGGTGGGCCATGATGCGCAGCTCGATCTGCGAGTAGTCGGCGGAGACGATCTTCGCTCCTGGCGGCGCGACGAAGGCCTGGCGGATGCGCCGGCCCTCCTCGCTGCGGATGGGGATGTTCTGCAGGTTGGGGTCGGAACTCGCCAGCCGCCCCGTCACCGCCACGGCCTGGGCGAAATTGGTGTGCACGCGGCCGGTGGCCGGGTCGACCGAGCGCGGCAGCTTGTCCGCGTAGGTGCTCTTCAGCTTGGCCAGGCTGCGGTAGTCGAGGATCAGCTTCGGCAGCGGGTAGTCGAGCGCCAGTTGTTCGAGCACCTCCTCGTCGGTGGACGGCGCGCCGGAGGGCGTTTTTTTGAGCACCGGCAGCTTCTCGCGCTCGAAAAGGATTTCCTGGATCTGCTTGGGCGAATTGAGGTTGAAGGGCTGCTTCGCCACGGCGTGCGCCTGCGCCTCGATCTCCATCATGCGCAGGCCGAGTTCCTGTCCCTGTCGCGTAAGCAGCGCGGCGTCGATGAGGACGCCGTTGCGCTCGATGCGGAAAAGGATCTGCATCACCGGCATCTCGATGTCGCGGTAGAGCGCTTCCAGGCGCGGCTCTTCGGCAAGCTGCGGGTGCAGCGCCTCGTGCAGGCGCAGCGTGATGTCGGCGTCCTCGGCGGCATACTCGGCGGCGCGTTCGATGTCGACCTGGTCGAAGCCGATGCGCCCGGCGCCCTTGCCGGTGACTTCGTCGTACTTGATGGTCGTGATCCCGAGATGGCGCGCGGCGAGCGAATCCATGTCGTGGCCCTTGTCGGATTCGACGACATAGGATTCGAGCAGAGTGTCGTGGGCGATGCCCTCGAGGCGCAGGCCATGGTTGGCCAGCACGTGCATGTCGTATTTGAGGTTCTGGCCGACCTTGGCGTGGCGCGGCGATTCCAGCCAGGGCTTGAGCCGCGCCAGCGCCTCGTTGAAAGTCAGTTGCTGCGGTACGGCGGCATAGCGGTGGGCGAGCGGCAGGTAGGCGGCCTCGCCGTCGGTGACGGCGAAGGACAGGCCGACCAGGCGCGCCAGCATGGGATCGAGGCTGGTGGTCTCGGTGTCGAAGGCGGTCAGTGGCGCCGCGTCGAGCTTTTGCAGCCAGGCGTCGAAGTGCTCCCAGGAAAGAATGGTTTCGTAGCCTTTCCGGTGATCGGTGGTGCCTGTAGGCGCCGGCTTGCCGGCGATTGGCGGCTGCATCGCGGGCAAGCCCGCTCCCACAGGGCTGTCACCTTGCACCTCGCGCAGCCAGGTCTTGAACTCCAGTTGCGCGAAGAGCTCGGCGAGCCTGTCCTTGTCGGGCGGTTGCGGCGCGAGGTCTTCCACCTTCACCGGCAGGTCGAGGTCGCAGACGACGGTGACGAGCTTTTTCCCCAGCGGCAGGAAGTCGAGGTGCTTGCGCAGGTTCTCGCCGACCTTGCCGCCGATTTCATCGGCGCGGGTGACGATGGCATCGAGGCTGCCGTATTCCTGCAGCCACTTCGCCGCCGTCTTCGGCCCGACTTTCTCCACGCCCGGCACGTTGTCCACGCTGTCGCCGACCAGGGCGAAGTAGTCGACGATCTGCTGCGGCCCGACGCCGAATTTCGCCAGCACGCCGGCTTCGTCGAGCACCTCGCTGCTCATGGTGTTGACCAGCCGCACGTGCGGATTGACCAGTTGCGCGAGGTCCTTGTCGCCGGTGGATACCACGCACTCGATGCCCCGGCGGCTGGCTTCCCGCGTCAGCGTGCCGATGACGTCGTCGGCCTCGACGCCGTCGATCGCCAGCAGCGGCCAGCCCAGTGCACGGATGCATGCGTGCAAGGGTTCGATCTGGCGCACGAGATCGTCGGGCATCGGCGGCCGCTGTGCCTTGTAGTCGGGATACCACTCATCGCGGAAGGTCTTGCCCTTGGCGTCGAAGACGCAAGCGCGGTAGTCCGCCTTGAAGTCGCTATCCAGGCGGCGTAGCATGTTGATGACTCCGTACACCGCGCCCGTCGGCTCGCCCGCCTTGTTGCGCAGGTCGGGCATGGCGTGGAAGGCGCGGTAAAGGTACGAGGAGCCGTCGACCAGCAGCAGCGTGGGCATAGGGATTTCAAAAAACAATGAACAACAAGCTTCGCAACGTCACCAACCCGCAGACGGGTGGCGCTTCGCCGACGGCGCGCGAGTCGTGGCGCCTGTTCGGCATTATGGCAGAGTTCGTCGAGGCGACCGAGCGTCTGGCGCCGATTCGCCCGGCCGTCTCCATCTTCGGCAGCGCGCGGCTGAGTCCCGATCATCCCTATTATCTCCAGGCCGAAAAGGTGGCGCGGCTGCTCTCGGATGCCGGCTTCTCGGTGATTTCCGGCGGCGGGCCCGGCATCATGGAAGCGGCGAGCAAGGGCGCCTTCCACGGCAAGAGTCCCAGCGTCGGCCTCAACATCCAGCTGCCGCAGGAGCAGCAGAGCAATTCCTACCAGGACATCTCGCTTTCCTTCCGCCACTTCTTCGCACGCAAGGTGATGTTCGTCAAGTTCGCCGCCGCCTACGTCGTGCTGCCGGGCGGCTTCGGCACGCTCGACGAGCTGACCGAAGCGCTGACCCTGATCCAGACCGGCAAGGGCCGGCGCATTCCGCTGATCCTGATGCATGCCCCATTTTGGGGGGGGCTGCTTGACTGGTTCCGCGAAAGGCTGGTGGCCGAGGGCATGATCGCCGCCGAAGACCTCGACCTGCTGCAGGTGATCGACGAGCCGGAGCAGGCGGTCGACGCCATCTTCAAGCACTATGAAGGACGGGGCTTCGGACCCCTCCCGCACGAGCACGAGCTGCTCCTGAACCTCTGATACAATCGCCCCGACCCCAATTAGGACAAAGCCATGCGCCGCCTGCTGATTTCCTGCCTGTTTGCACTTGCGCTGCCCGCCGCGGCGCAGGATCGTCCTGCCCTTCAGCCGATCCCCGAACCGCCGCCGCCCCCGCCGGGCTACCAGCCCGATCCGGCCCTGGAGCCGCAGGTGACCATCATCAAGCGCGGCGAAGACAAGGTCGAGGAATACCGCATCAACGGCCGCCTCTACATGGTCAGGGTGACGCCGCCGCATGGCGTGCCCTACTACCTCGTCGATGACAAGGGCGATGGCCGCATGACGCGCCAGGAACCGATGGATTCCGGGCTGCGCGTGCCGATGTGGGTGATTGGCACGTTCTGATCCGAAGCACCATAACAACAGGGGAGGGGTAACCATGGCTGAGCAGAATCCGTTTCTCGTACCGGGCGGTAGTGCCGAGCAGGGCGGTGCAGCGTTCGATCCCGCCGGTCGCAACGTGGATGCCGGCCGCGGCCTCGAATGGATCAAGCAGGGCTGGCAGCTGTTCGTCAAGAACCCCGGCATGTGGATCGCCATCGCCGTCATCCTGCTGGTGATCGTCATTGTGCTCAGTTTCATCCCCGTCATCGGCAGCCTGGCGGCGAACTTCCTCATGCCGGTCTTCGCCGGCGGCATCCTGCTCGGCTGCAAGTCGCTGACGGAGGGCGGCGACTTCGGCATCGACAGCCTGTTTGCCGGCTTCAGGCAGAACACCACCAATCTCATCCTGGTCGGCGTGTTCTACCTGGTCGGTGTGATCGCCATTACCGTGCTGGTATTCCTCATCGGCGGCGGCGCCGCCCTGACCGGCGGATTGATCGGGCACGGCCCGGGCGTCGGCGTGGCGATGGGCGGCTTCTTCCTGGCCATGCTGGTCATGCTGGTGCTGCTGGTGCCGCTGGCCATGGCCGTCTGGTTCGCCCCGGCGCTGGTGGTGTTCCGCAATGTCGCGCCGCTCGAAGCCATGAAAGCCAGCTTCTTCGCCTGCCTGAAGAACATCGTGCCCTTCCTCGTCTATGGCGTGATCCTGTTCGTGCTCTGCATTGTTGCGATGATTCCCTTCGGCCTCGGCATGCTGGTGATGGTGCCGGTCATGATGGGATCGGTCTATGCGTCGTATGTGGAGATATTCGAGTAATCGTCACATAGCCGCCGCAGCCTTGCGCTGCGGCGCCCCCCGTTGAATGCAGGCTCGCAAACTTCCCGCCATCTGCGGCTGGCAATGGATCGTCGAGGGCTTGCGCCTGTTCCGGAGCAACCCCGCGCTGCTGACCTTCCTGGTCTTCGGCTACTGGCTGACGCTGGCGTTCCTCAATCTCGTGCCGATCCTCGGCGTGGTGCTCGCGCCCCTGTGCGTGCCGGCCCTCTCGGTCGGTGTCATGAACGGTTGCCTGGCGCTCGAGCGCGAGGCCCAGAACGGATTCGGGCTGCTGTTTTCCGGCTTCAGGAAGAACCGCAACGCCCTCCTTGTCCTTGGGGCTGTCTATCTGGCCGGTTCGCTCGGGGTGTTCGCGGGGAGCGCCCTGGTCGACGGCGGCGCGCTGCTGGGCATCATGATGGCCGGGCAACAGCCGCCCGAGGATATTCTGCAAAGCGACCAGTTGATGCTGGCCCTGCAGGTGACCCTGATCCTGATGGTGCCCCTGCTCATGGCCTTCTGGTTCGCCCCCCTGCTGGCCGCCTGGGACGACATGCCGGCCGCCAAGGCGCTGTTTTTCAGCTTCATCGCCTGCGCGCGCAACTGGCGACCCTTCCTCGTCTATGGCCTCGGCGTGGCCTTCATCAGCGCCATCCTGCCCGGCATCGTGCTCGGCATCGTCGGCGCGGTTTCCGCGCCCATGCAGAAAATGGTGGCGGTGGCGATGTCCCTGCCGCTTCTATTCGTCTTCGTGCCGACGCTGTTCGCCAGCTTCTACGTGAGCTATCGCGACGTTTTCGTCCGCACGGACGAGGCGGCCGATGCCTGAGAGGACGACCTATCCCCCATCCCCTTTCCCGAGGAAAGGGGTGACGGTGGTTCAGCCGCTGCGCGGCTTCCGTGTCGCTGGCTTCAGCCCTCCTTGGGGCGGCCCGGCGGAGTTCTGAGATGCGCCCGCTCGGCCTGCTCGGCGGCACCTTCGATCCGGTCCACTACGGCCACCTGCGCCTGGCCGAGGAGGCGCGCGAGGCGCTCGACCTGGATGAAGTGCGCTGGATTCCCGCCGGCCGGCCGCCGCACCGCCAGGCGCCGCGCGTGGCCGCGTCGCATCGCCTCGAAATGGTGCGGCAGGCGGTGGCCGGCAATCCCGCCTTCACGGTGGACGATGCCGAAACGGCCTCAGGCGAGCCCAGCTACACCGTCGCCACGCTCGAGCGATTGCGCGCCGAACAGGGCGCCCGTCCGCTGCTGTTGTTGATGGGCGCCGATGCCTTTCTTGGCCTCGCCGCCTGGCATCGCTGGCGCGATCTGTTCGCGCTGGCCCACATTGGCGTGGCGACACGCCCGGGCGTCGAGTTGTCTCCGGCGGACTTGCCGGCGGAACTGGCAGCGGCCTGCGCGGGACGGCTCGACGATGCGCCGGACGCATTGAAGACGGCGCCTGCCGGCCGCGTCGTCCGGTTTGCCATGACGCCCCTGGCCATTTCCGCCTCGCTGCTGCGCGCGCGGCTGGCGGCGGGGCGCTCCGCGCGCTATTTGCTTCCCGATCCGGTGCGGGAGTATATTGACCGGCAACAGCTCTACCGGAATTAGAATGGACGTCAAAAAACTGCAGAAGCTCGCTGTCACCGCGCTGGAGGACATCAAGGCGCGCGACATCGAAGTCATCAACACCACCAGGCTTTCCTCCCTTTTCGACCGCATCATCATTGCCAGCGCCGATTCGGCGCGGCAGACCAAGTCGCTCGCCCGCAGCGTGCAGAACAAGGTGCTCGCAGCCGGTGGACACATCGTCGGCATGGAGGGCGAGGAGACCGGCGAGTGGATCGTCGTCGACCTCGGCGACATCGTCGTGCATATCATGCAGCCGGCGGTGCGCAGCTATTACAACCTGGAAGAGCTCTGGTCGGTCAGTCCTGCCGCGCGCAAGAAAAACGCGGCGGCCGGCTGACCATGACGGCCTTCCCCCCAGCCCTCTTCCCGTGGAAAGGGGTGACGAAGGTTCAGCCGCAAGGGTTGCGGCTTCCGTGCGCTGAATGGCCGCTTCCTTGGGACGGCCCGGCGGAAGCGGCGTGAAGCTCGCGGTGATCGCGGTTGGCACGCGCATGCCTTCGTGGGCGGAGGAGGCCTTCGCAGAATTCGCCAAACGCATGCCGCGCGAGCTGCCGCTCGAACTGAAGGAGATCAAGGCCGAACCGCGCAGTGGCGGCAAGCCGGTCGAAGCCCTGCTCGCCGCCGAGGCCGGGCGCATCCGGGCGGCGCTGCCGGCGCGCAGCCGTGTGGCGGCGCTGGACGAGCGCGGCGCCGATCTGTCCACGCAGCAATTGGCGGCGAGGCTTCGCCAGTGGATGGAAACTGGCGACGATGTCGCCTTCGTCATCGGCGGGCCGGATGGCCTGGCGCCGGACTTCAAGGCCGCGGCGGCCGAGACCCTGCGCCTGTCCAGCCTGACGCTGCCGCACGCCCTGGCGCGCGTGGTGCTGGCCGAAGCGCTGTATCGCGCCGCCAGTTTGCTGAAAAACCATCCTTACCATCGCGAATGATTACCCTGGAGCCGCGCATCTATCTCGCTTCGCGCAGCCCGCGCCGGCGCGAACTGCTGACGCAGATCGGCGTGCGCTTCGAGCTGTTGATGTTTCGCGGCATTCCGCGCGAGGATCCCGATGTCGACGAAGCAGTATTGCCGCAAGAGAGTCCCGAGGAATACGTTGTTCGCGTGACGCTGGCCAAGGCCCGGGCCGGTGTGCGGCGCATTCGTGAAAGACACCTGATTTCCTACCCCGTTCTGGCCGCCGACACGACCGTTGAAATCGACGGCAAGGTGATCGGCAAGCCGGAGCACGAAACCGACGCCGTGGCAATCCTGCAGCGCCTGTCCGGCCGCACCCACCGCGTGCTGACGGCTGTGGTGATCTCCGATGGGGGGCGCGCCGAACACTTGCTCAACATCAGCGAAGTGTGTTTTCGTCCGCTGGAGCAGGAGGAAATCCGCCGCTATGTCGCCAGCGGCGAGCCGCTCGACAAGGCGGGCGCCTATGGCATCCAGGGCCGCGCCGCGATATTTGTCGAGGCAATAAAAGGTTCTTATACCGGCATCATGGGATTGCCCCTTTACGAAACCGCCCTGCTTCTGCGACGCTTCGGGTATCCCATATAAAAGAAGGGAAACATCCGTGAGCGCACTCGACTGGTTCAAGCGCATTCTGGGACAGCCAGGCGAGGCGGCCGCTCCGCCGCCCGCCGATGCCTCAATGGAACTGGCCGGCCTGAATTTCATGACGGCCATCGAGGCGCACATCAAATGGAAATCCCGGCTGGAGAGCTACATCCAGGGCACCAGCAGC
>Ga0209170_1000736_pt1 | contig 14171 bp, 10 predicted proteins | sample KloWWTKNB14_bulk_FD_187178 | JGI IMG/M metagenome (GOLD analysis project Ga0209170, IMG submission 187178) | Active sludge microbial communities from Klosterneuburg, Austria, studying microevolution and ecology of nitrifiers - Klosterneuburg... | ecosystem: Engineered > WWTP > Aerobic digester >...
CCTGCACCTGAAAATTGAGTTCATTGGCCGAATGGCGCATATTTATTTCATACTTATTGAGCAGATTGGTCCACAAATACTTATCCTTATCTGCAATGCCTTTAATAATAATAGACTTCCAAGGAGTAGAACAGAGTTGACCCACTTTTGTTTGTAAGCATATCTCGCAAATTTCTTTCAAAAAGGTGACAGGAAACATTTCATCCCGGCGATATACACCCAACCAAAACTTGTTACCATACTTGTGAAGACCTTCATAATAAGGCAAATTGAATGAGGGCAATTCTACCCTTTGGACTGCAGGCTTTGTTATGTACAATTCCTTATTGATGCTTTCAAAGAACGTCTCGTTCATCAAAATATCATCCTTGGTTTGATTTGCCTTTTTTTGAGTAAGAAGAAATTCAATATCCTTTGAAAACCTTGCTACATCGTTGGTGTAAACCATCTCACTCCATTCAATGACATGATTTGTTTGTGGAAACCGAATGAACAAATGCCAAAAATGAGGCGATCCGGAACTGGCAACCCAATTGATGTTACCGGTAAGCAAAGGAGTAAAACTTTGATTGCTATCAGACAGGTTTATTTTTAGTTTTGGTTTATGTTCTAATGCATCCAGAATGTCCTTATACACACCTTCGCTCATCCAGCCCGAATGAATAAACATTTCTTCGGCAGGATAAGAACTCATAATATTCGGATAGGCATCATCATTTACTTCCAAGTCCACATCCAAAGCCATTAATTGTTCTAATACATTTTGCAGCGAGTCGTTCCTGACTAGAATAATAAGCTGCTGACGCAACCCGAAACTAACCTGTTGAATATATTCTGATGATACTATTTCCAAAATATCCAACAAATCGCCCGGAGAGATTATCCCTCCCCTAAAATTGATTTTTACTGTACTAGTTTCAATCATTCTGTTACCTTTTTTTCAGTCTTTAGGCCAAGGAACTCAATGCGGCTTCCAATATATTCTTCACTTCGGGTCGGCAACTACCACACCCCATTCCGGCACCACTCAACTGACATAATTGTAAATGATCTTTGCATCCATCAGAAATCCTATTCATCAAATTCCCTTCTCCCACATTATTGCAACTGCACACCAGTCGGCCTTTTACCGGCTCTACCGTTTTGCCCGAACGCAACAGTTGCAAACGCTTTTCACTCAATTCAATTTTATTTTCAATCAAATTTTTATATTCTAAAAACTCAACCTTATCTCCAATAAGTATAGCGCCTATTAAGCGATCTTTGTGAATGATGCATTTCTTGTAATATCGTTTTGCCTTATCTATAAACACCACTTCTTCATAAGCCGGATCATCTGGACATTCCACTTCACCCAGCGAACACATATCCATACCATGAATTTTAAGAATATTCATTGATATAGATCCATCATAATACCTGGCAATATTGCCTCCCAGATACCTGGCCACTATTTCTGCCTGCTGTTCTGCTGCCGCAGTAATCCCAAAGAGCTGACCTTTGTGAGAGGCTATTTCTCCAATGGCGAAAATATCCGGATCGCTGGTTTGCATATAATCATTTACCACCACTCCCCTTTTGCAAATTAAATCAGCGGCCTTTGCTATTTCTATATTAGGTGTAGTACCAATGGCCATCACCAATGTCGTACAATCAATCTTCAATCCACTTTTTAGTTTGATTCCTGTGATGGAACTTGTACCCAAAAAACGATCTATTTCATCATTGTAATATATTTCTATTCCTTTGTCGATCAATTCATCTTGCAAAAGCTGACTACCCAAGATATCCAACTGTCGGTTCATCAGTCTGGAAGTACGCTGTATGATGGTGGTTTCAATATTCATTTGCTTTAGAGAAGCAGCGAGTTCAATGCCCAGCAAACCACCTCCAATGATCACGACCCTACCATTGTGTTCATTGGCATGGCTCAGGAACTGATCAGCATCGTTTCGGTTGCGCATAGTGAAAATACCCTTCAATGCAGGCACATCGCGCAATACTGTAGAACGACTTCCTGTGGCCAAAATCAATAAGTCATACTTATGCACGTTTCCCTTACTGTCTGTAACCGTTTTCTCTGATCGGTTTATGTGCTGGATACTTACTCCCCGATGGAGTTTGATATTGTTTTGATACTCTTCCTCATCGGTCATCTTGATCATATTATCCCATTGCAACACACCGCTTATATAATCCGGAAGCAACACTCTGTTATAAAAAGGGAAATCTTCTTTACTGAATACGGTAATTGCATCCGTTGTATTTATTTCGCGATACGACTTTACAAATCCACAAGCTCCTGCACCAGCACCAACCACAAATATTTTTTGCCGGGGTTTTTGAAACGGAGCTACTGCTACTGCGGTAAATTTAAAATCAGGTTCTTTGCTTTTGGGATCCACCAAATTACTGGTAATATTGTTCACACGGTTTAGGTCACTATTCAGAATTTTGCCCCAATGCATAGGCATAAAAACTACCCCTCTTTTTATATCGGTAGAAATTTTGGCAGGTACACAAACCTCACCACGCCTGCTTTTCACCACCACCATATCTCCATTCTGCAAATTTCTTTCTGCGGCATCCATTGGATGTATCTCCAGAAATGAAGTAGCGATATGTAGTTTTAGCTTATTCACTTTTCCCGTCTTGCTCATGGTATGCCACTGATCGCGAATGCGTCCTGTAGTCAATATCAACGGGAAATCAGGACTTAAAGATTCTGATAAATTTTCATCGGAAAAAGAATGGATGATCGCTTTCTTTGATTGGGTATAAAACTGTTTGTCGGTAAACAAACGTTTTGTGCCAACAGTATCTCTATGACTATTTTGATCTTTAGGATAAGGCCATTGAACAGTTAATTGCTTTTTCAATACTTCATAACTTAGTCCACTAATATCAGTATTAGTGCCTTGGGTTAAAGCGGCGTGTTCGGCAAAAATCTCTGAAGATGAATTGTAGTCAAATCCAGCATATCCCATCTTTTTTGCAAAACGGGTAACGATTTCCGAATCGGGCAATGCCTCACCAGGCGGATCAATAATTCTATGCAAATAACTAATGCGTCTTTCAGCATTGGTCATGGTGCCTTCTTTTTCAGTCCATGCCGCTGCGGGCAATACCACATCTGCATACTGAATGGTTTCAGGTTTATTGCTAATGTCCTGAACTACCACAAACCTTGCTTTTTTCAATGCGGCTTCTGCACGTCTCACATCTGGCAAACTGATCAGCGGATTGGTACATAAAATCCAAATAGCCTTCAAACGCCCATCCTCCAATGCTTCAAACATTTCTGTGGCTGTAAGTCCCGGCTTGGAAGGAATCGTACCCAGAGGCACTTTCCAAAATCGTTCCACCTCGTTACGCTGCTGCTCGTTGCCAAGATCTCTGTGAGCCGGCAACAAATTTGATAGACCGCCTACTTCCCGGCCACCCATTGCGTTGGGCTGTCCGGTAAGCGACAAAGGACCAGAACCCGGTTTGCCAATATGGCCAGTGATGAGATTAAGATTGATGAGCGACAGATTTTTATTTACCCCCACCACACTTTGATTCAGCCCCATTGTCCACATTGTCATAAACCCTTTGGCATGGCCAATCATAGAAGCGGCTTCCCTAATTTGACCCTCAGACACACCACATATTATTGCAGCTTCTTCGATGGTTCTTTCAAAAACAGAGGAACGGTATTTTTCAAATCCTTCAGTATGGTGCTTTACAAAATCGAGGTCGATATCTCCATGCTCAATAATTGCTCTTCCAATGGCATGATGTAAGGTAATATCCGTTCCGGGATTCAGTTGCAAATGCAAATTGGCAAAAGAACAGGTTTGTGTGAGCCTTGGATCACTGACAATTATTTTCAGATCAGGATTTTTTTCTTTGGCGGCTTCCACCCTTCTCCACAAAATAGGATGGCACCAGGCCGGATTAGCACCCGCCACAAAAATAACGTCGGCCAGATCCAGATCATCATAACATACCGGAACGCTGTCTTCACCCAAGCTCATTTTGTAGCCTACTACAGCACTACTCATGCAGAGTCTTGAGTTAGTATCAATATTATTACTTCCAATAAATCCTTTAATCAGTTTATTGACCACATAATATTCCTCGGTAAGGCATTGGCCTGAAGCATAAAACGCCACCGAATCTGGGCCATACTTTTCTATAAATGTTTTAAAAACTGCGGCAGTTCGTTCCAATGCTGCTTCCCATGAAACCCTTTGCCGGGGCTGGTTTCGGGCATATCGCATTTCTGGAAACAATAACCTGTCGCTGGTATCATTCACCGTGTAATGCAAATTCATCCCTTTGCTACAGAGCATTCCTTTGTTCACAGGATGTTCCGCATTGCCGGCAACTTGTATACTACCGAGTTTATCTTTTATAACAGTAATACCACAACCCACGCCACAGTAGCAGCAGGTAGTGGTAGAACTATTATTTGAGGTAGACAGGCTCAATATTTTTTACTTTTTAGATTAAACTATTCCGTCAATATTATGCGGCAATGGAACTCTCCAGTTCATCCGGCTGAATCAATTTACCCGTCTTGACTTTCTTTATTGACAATCTTACCACCAGCACTACAATGCCCGTAAAAAACACGATAGCACCCAGGTACAAAAAGGCATCTGCATAGCTTAAACTTTTGAATAAAAAGCCGATCAGCATAGCTCCGATATTTCCACCGGCACCAACAATTCCAGCCACGCTTCCAACAGCTTTTGTATTGACAAAAGGCACAATACTATAAGTGGTACCATTCGCCATTTTTAAACATAAGCCAAAAAAGAACATGGTAATAATGGCCATAGCCAAACCACCCGCATTTGAAAAAAGCATGATGCCTATACCTTCCAAAAGCAATAAGATAGCCAGCAGAGATATTTTACCTCTAAATCCAAATCGTTTGCCTACTTTGTCCGAAACTATACCACCCAATGCTCTGGCGAAAATATTGAGCCAGCCAAAGATGCTGGCAAGCAATCCTGCCATAATCAAAGTAGCTTTATAATCTTCGTTAAAATAAGAAGCCGCAAAATTGTCTACTGTAATTTCTACTCCAAAGCAGGCTGCATAAGCAACGGTAAGCACCCAGGTGCGATAATCTTTGGCTGCCAGCAAGAAGGTATTTTCCTTAGCATCTGATTTTTTTTGTGGCAACTCATCAAAGTTTCCATCAGGTGTATCTTTTGTATGTTTCCAATATAACCTTGCCATTACCAACAACATGAACCCCGGCAAAATCATTGCGTATCGCCAGCTATCTGCTTTTCCAACCCAACCCACTCCTACAAGTGCAGCAGCTATCAGTGGCATCAAAATTTGTGTAGCACCGCCCCCCATGTTTCCCCAGCCGCCGGCAACAGCATTGGCTGTTCCTTTAATATTAGGCGCAAACATCACTGAAGTGTGAAACTGTGTGATCACAAAAGAAGCACCTATCACACCAATGCCTAAACGAAACAACAGGAACGAAGTATAATCATTGGCCAGACCAATTAGCATTACCGGAAAAGAACAGATAACTAATAGTATGGTATAAACTTTTCTGGGGCCATACTTATCCGTAAGCCTGCCTATTACCAAACGGGCCAGAATGGTGGCACTTACAGCTGCGATAGCCACATTTCCTTTTTGCGATTTGGTTAGGTGTAATGATTCGCTGACCAAGGGCATGAGCGGGGCAATTCCAAACCAGGCAAAAAAGCAAAAGAAAAAAGTAAGCCAGGTAATGTGAAAGGTTTGCATTTGAATCCCTTTCCCTGAAAAGATATTTAGTTTTTCGAGTGGTTGATTTTTAATTGTCGCAGACATGATAATTTGATTTATTGTTTAAAAAAACTAAGAACAACGATCAGTTACAAAAACTAAACATCCGGGAATTATATTAAATATTCCCCCAAGGAGTAAAAGACTTATTATAGAAATAAAATAGTGTACTGGTAACCAAATGCCTTTATTATTAGACATACACTTTGTCTGATACAGGCCTAAATATTCAGCTCTTATTGGCACCATTTTTCAGCATTAAAATTGTCTTCTCCTTTATGCTTGGCAGGAAAAAATACCGAACCCGTGATGCCAGTTTTTTTAAAAAAAATCCCCAGAGCCTTGTAGCGAAATTTTAGAAGCTCGCTTTTCCTTTTAGGCTAAAAATGGCCAGCCCATAAATCGGTTTAGTAAATCTGTAGGAACCCTGAACCCTGTAAACCGGCCATTCAAAAACAGCTAATTGATTAGCATTTATAACAAAAAACGTAATACTTCCTTCTTATAGTATTGTTTGTTGCATGTATGAAAATTGTAAAATCAATCCCTGATTCCAGATGTTGAAAGCGAACCTGGTAAATAGTACTAATTCCAACTTGGATCTACTCCAATAAAAACCTTTCCTTCTTCTACTTTTACAGGATATGTTTTTAAGCTATCACATTCATCGCTATTTAAACACACCCCTGTTTTTAGAGAAAAGGTTTTTTTATGAAAAGGACAGGCTACTTTGGGTTCACCATTCTGGGAGCCTATCATTCCTCTGCTTAGCGCCATTTGCTGTTTGTGAGGGCATAAATTTTGAGATGCATACCATTCATTCCGATGTGTAAAATAAAAAAGTGCTATTTGCTCTTCACCGTATTTCACAGTTACACCGCCATTGTGTGGCATTTCTTCTACATCACAAACATAGAACCAGTTATTATCAGACATTGTATTAAAATTTAGATTAAGAAAAGAAAGAAAATTTTAGACATAGCTCTATAATCGCTTTTGCTATTACCAGGCAGCCGCTTTTATTTGACCCCGCATATTTTCAAACTTTACAGCAGGGTCTTTTTCTTTAGGAGCATTGATAAAGTGATTGAATTTACTTCTCAGTTCAGGCGACTCTACTACATTTTTCCACTCACATTGATAGTTATTCACCAAGGTCTGCATTTCTGCTTCCAGTTCTTCTGCAATACCAAGCGAATCGTGAATAACAACATTGCGCAGGTAATCAATTCCACCTTCCATTTTGTTTAACCAGGTGGCAGTTCTTGTAAGAGGATCTGCTGTTTTGATGTAAAACATCAGGAAGCGATCTATATATTTTATACAAGTTTCCGAATCCAAATCAGTGGCGAACAAAAGCGCATGTTGTGGCTTGGACCCACCGTTTCCACATACATACAAGTTCCATCCTTTTTCGGTAGCGATAATTCCAAAGTCTTTAGATTGTGCTTCTGCACATTCCCGTATGCAACCCGATACGGCAGACTTTATTTTGTGGGGTGCCCTGAGGCCTCTATATCTTTCTTCAATCCTAATGGCATAACTCACACTATCCTGCAAACCAAAACGACACCAGGTACTACCCACACAACTCTTGACAGTACGCAAAGCCTTTCCATAAGCATGGCCACTTTCGAAGCCTGCCGCAATGAGTTCTTCCCAAATTGCTGGTAAATCACTTACATGAGCACCAAACAAATCAATTCGCTGCCCACCGGTAATTTTGGTATATAGTCCATATTTCTTGGCAACCTGTGCAATCACCAATAGACCATCAGGAGTAATTTCTCCACCAGGAATACGAGGAACTACAGAATAGGTTCCTCCTTTTTGCAGGTTTGCCAGAAAACGATCATTACTATCCTGAGAGGTAGCATTCTGTTTGGTTACGATCAATTCATTCCAAAGACTGGCAATGATAGAACTCACTACCGGACGGCACACTTCACAGCCATCTCCATGTCCAAGTGTATCTACCACATTATCAAAATTGCGAAGATCTTTTAGTTTTATCAGATCGTAGAGTTCTTGTCTGGAGTATTCGAAATGCTCGCAAAGCACTTTGCGAACCAGCTTGCCTTGTTGCTTAAGTGTGTGTTCCAGTATGTCTTTCACCATTGGAGCACAACCTCCACAACCTGTGGTAGCCTTGGTGCATTTCTTTATGTCGTCAAAGGTTTCACAACCTTTTTCGTTGATAGCATTACAAATATCTAATTTAGTCACGCCTTCACAACTACAAATTAGAGCATCATCTGGAAGGGCAACCACTCCTGCACCAGCATCCATACCAGCATCACCACCTTTTACTATGAGTCCAGTTGGATCCGGAGGCAAAACCAAATTGTTCTTACATATTTGTAAAAGCATATTATAGTCATCCGCATCCCCTACTAAAACGCCACCCAATAAGCGTTTGCCATCTTTTGTAAAATTGATACGCTTATAAACTCCTTTATGCTTATCCTGAATCACAATGCTATTAGCTTCTGTTCCATTGATAAATGGGTCTCCAAAGCTTGCCACATCCACCCCTATCAGTTTCAGCTTGGTACTCATATCAAAACCTGGGAACTGCTTTTGATCACCTGCCAGCTGAGTAGCCACCACATCGGCCATTTCATACCCGGGAGCCACCAGACCATATATCATGGAATTATGTAAAGCACATTCCCCAATTGCAAATATGTGTTCATCATTCGTGCGCATTTCATCGTTTACCACTATGCCACCCCGAGGGCCTACTGTAAGCCTGCAACTACGAGCTAATTCGTCTCTGGGCTTAATTCCTGCAGAGATTACCAGCATGTCCGTATTGAGGATTGTGCCATCTGTAAAGAACAAACCTTTTATAGTTTCATTACCAAGAATAGCGGCTGTATTCTTATTAGTATGGGTCGTAATATTAAGCTCCGCCAATTTTTGTACAAGAATATCTGAACCTGCTTCATCTATCTGACGCGGCATTAGCCTGGGCGCAAATTCAATTACATGCGTTTCCTTAATCCCTAAATCCAGACAAGCTTTAGCTGCTTCTAAACCCAATAGGCCACCACCTATCACAACTGCTGATTTTGCAGAAGGAGCATGCCTCCAAATCATATTAAGGTCTTCAATAGTGCGATAAACGAAAACACCATTTTTATCTGATCCTGGAATCGGGGGTACAAAAGCTGATGATCCAGTAGCAAATACTAGGTAATCGTATTGCATTTCAAGTCCTTCAAAAGAACGAATCGTCTTGTTTTCTCGATCCACTTCTGTAACAGGATCACCTAAATATAAATCTATTCCATTCTCCTGGTACCACTTTACTGGCTGAATCGTTAAATCAGATACGTTTTACCAGCAAAATACGAGCTTAGGTGTACACGATCATAGGCCGCCAGAGTTTCTTCTCCAAAAACAGATAGTTTCAGATCAGGAACTTCCTTAGAAATGAGCTTTTCGCAAAACTTTTGACCAACCATCCCATTACCAATAACAATTACTTTCATTTACTTTGTTTTATCATTAAAAATAATCGACAAGCATTTATTATAAATATTATACATATAAGAATTATTATTGTATTTTGTTATAATTATTCATATTTTATTCAATATTATTTATCAAATATACATTTATATTGAACATATTCGCTATTTTTACGCATATATATTCATATTAATTTATTTTTAATATTTAAATGTCGAAAATTATTTTAGTTGGCGCAGGACCCGGAGATCCGGATTTAATAACCCTTAAGGCAATAAAAGCCTTGCAGGAAGCCGATGTGGTATTATATGATGCCTTGGCTAACGAAAACCTACTTAAATATTGCAGTCCACATTGTGTCATGAAGTATGTAGGCAAAAGGTCAGGACACCATACGTTAAGTCAGGATGAAATAAATCGCCAAATTATTCAACTCGGCAGAAAATACGATTGTGTAGTTCGGCTCAAGGGAGGGGATCCATTTGTTTTTGGTCGTGCCTGGGAAGAAATTGAAGCCGCTCAACAAGCAGGAATGGAAGTAGAAGTAGTTCCCGGAATTTCGAGTGCCATTGCAGCAGCTGGCTCTGAAATGATTCCGATGACAGCCAGAGGCACCAATGAAAGTTTTTGGGTTATTACGGGCACTACCAGAAGTGGTAGGATTTCATCGGACATAAGTTTGGCTGCGCAATCCAACGCAACAGTAGTTTTATTAATGGCCATGAAAAATCTAAAGGAAATTATGGATGTCTTTATTCGATATGGTAAATCCACAACTCCTGTAGCCATTATTCAAAATGCCACTCTCCCTTATCAAAAGTCAATTTTTGGAACCACCTCTGATATTTGCCGGAAAGCCGCCAAAAAAGGAATTGAAAATCCAGCAGTTATTGTTATTGGAGAAGTAGTAAAGTTAGCTGTGAAAATGGAAAAAACAAATCAGCTACAACACCTCCTCGCATCTATTAACCATTAGTTTGCACCCAACTCATTCTGAGTAAATAGCTATCATGTGGTGGGGTTGATTTTGGATTCCAAATAATCCTTACTCACTCATACTAATTTTGAAAACTTCCTTAATATCTGCTTTCAATATTCAGAAAGAACCACGCTTTATCAAATATGAATTTTAGATCATATTTTCGAGATGGATACCACTATTTTGGTATAATCAATAAATTTATTACGACCTGGAAATTCTTTACTCCTATGCATTAAACATAGAAATTCTATAAAACGGTCTATATATTTGCCATTGCTTCTTTCACTTTGTCGAGTACATTAGTATTTATCATTCGAACAGCCACATCCACCATATTGCTAAAAGCAGTAGCATGAGAAATACCATGTCCAATAATGACAGGCTTTTCAACACCCAACACTGGCGTTCCGCCATATATTTCAAAATTGAATCTATTTAAATAAGGGTTCTCAATTTTCTGCTCTGTGGCAATATCAAAAATAGATTCAGCCATTTTCAAAATCACATTACCAGTAAAGCCTTCGCAAACCATTACATTGGCCTTCTCATTGAACAAATCTCTGCCTTCTACATTTCCAATAAAGTGGATCGCCTTATTATCTTTCAAAAGTGGATAAGTGGCCTGCGCCAGCAAATTGCCTTTGCCTTCCTCCTCGCCCACGTTGATCAAACCCACTTTGGGATCATCAATGCCAAAAATATACTTACTGAAAACAGAACCCATCACTGCAAACTGGTTGAGTTGTTCAGGTTTGCAATCGGCATTCAATCCTACATCCACCAATAAGCCGGTGGTACCATCCAGTTTTGGGATAACGGAAGATATGGTGGGACGCAACACACCATCAATCGCTTTGATACTAAAGAGTGCTCCTACCAGCATAGCCCCTGTGTTCCCTGCACTGACGAATGCATCGATTCGGCCAGTGGCCAGAAACTGAAATCCCACAGCAATTGAAGAATTTGTCTTTTCTTTTAAAGCTTTGGTAGGATGCTCATGCATATCAATTTCCTGAGTGGTAGGCACTATATTATATCTACCCTCAGGTATGGAATGCTGCGCTAAAATGGATTGTAGTGCAGACTCGTCACCAAAAAAAACGAGTACTACATCATTCGCAGAATTCTTTTCCAAATACTCTTTGGCTCCTTTTACGGCTTCTAATGGCGCAAAGTCGCCACCCATCATGTCAATTCCAATATTCATATCGGCAATAAAAATAAAAAAAATTCCAAATACACCAACCAACCAGTGGATGTATGTACCTGGAATTTTTTTTAAAAAAATATAGAACTTAAAATCTTAAGCTTTTGAAGGAGCTTTTTCTGCTACTACTTTTCCTTTGTAAACTAACTTTCCTTCGCTTACATGAGCACGGTGGCGTACGTGAGTTTCGCCTGTAGTAGCATCTGTAGTTAATGTTTGTGCAGTTGCTTTATAATGTGTTCTGCGTTTTGCACTTCTCTGCTGGCTGTGCCTGCGTTTGGGATTTGGCATAACTCTTTATTTATATACGTTTATTAATCGGTTTATCTAAATTATGAATCTTTCTTATTTTTAAACTTCTCAAGCTCTTTCCAAATTGGATTTACATCTGGCTTGATCATTTGCTTTTCCTCTAATTTAAGGAGCATTTTCAGTGCATCTTCATTACATTGCTGTCCATTGGGGTCGTTGTATCCACAAACTTTATGCATGGGAATACTCAGATTAATAAACTCATAGATCAAGTTTTCGATATTGATATGACTCTCTCCACGGCTTATATAAAACACATCCGGATCTCCTTCCTCCTCATTCATCAAATCTGGTTCATCCACCATTTTGACTGTAATATTGAACTCATCCCAAAGTTCTAGTTTAAGATCATTATTACATCTGTCACAATTTACCATCAAATACCCACCAATCTCAAACTTCAATAACATGAAACTGCTTTTCTTATCCAAAAACAATTTCACATTTGCATGGCAATCAGTAAAGTCCTGCTGCTGAAATGTCTCAAAGAACTTATCAGTAATTTCATAATTATACTCATGAATACCGGGTACCAAACCCACAAAAGCTATATCATAATCCCTGTTGATAGCCATGAAACTACTTATCTAAAAATTAGAGCGGGCAAATGTAGGAAGTTTTATCTGGAATTTTGGTATTTTATTTATGTTTATTTTAAATCCTTTGTTTCAATACTCTCCCATTCCTGGAAAAAGTATTCTAATTGCTATATTTTATAATATCATAAAACTTAGTTTGGGATCAAAATCAGTTCTGCCATCCTGTCAGAAGACTTCTGATTCTCTTATCTTTGCAGGCTTAATACTTTAATTACAGATAATGTTAGATTTAGTGGCAAATAAAGTTCACAACGAAAAAAGGCAAGGCGAAAGTTATGCGCCATTTGTAGTGGATCCAAATGTTTATACTAGAAATTTTTATATAGAAAGCTATGGCTGTCAGATGAATTTTTCTGATAGTGAGGTAGTTGCGTCAATATTAATAAAGAAGGTTTTGGGGGCTACCCGAAATATAGAAGAGGCCGATCTTATTTTTATTAATACCTGCTCGATAAGAGAAAAGGCTGAACAAACGGTGCGCAAAAGACTGACCGAGTTCAAAAAATTAAAAACCAATAAACCAGGCACCCTAGTAGGCGTATTGGGATGCATGGCAGAACGTTTGAAATCAAAATTCTTAGAAGAAGAGAAACTGGTAGATATCGTGGTGGGACCAGATGCCTATCGCAGTCTGCCACAATTGGTGAGCGAGGCCACAGAAGGTCATAAAAGTGTGAATGTTTTATTGAGCCGTGAGGAAACTTATGCCGATATTGCCCCTATCCGCTTAAATACCAATGGAGTTACTGCTTTTGTGAGTATCATGCGCGGATGCAATAACATGTGCTCTTTTTGTGTAGTACCCTTCACCAGAGGGCGCGAACGTAGCCGTGATGCAGATAGCATACTAAATGAATGCAGAGATTTGTTTGAAAATGGCTATCGCGAAGTTACCCTGCTGGGGCAGAATGTAGACAGCTATTATTATAATGCGGAAAGTAACAGTATGGACCATGCCGTTACCTTCGCCAAATTGCTTGAAAAGGTGGCCCAGATTTCGCCTTTACTTCGGGTACGTTTTTCAACCTCACATCCTAAAGACATCAAAAAAGATGTATTGCACACAATGGCAGCTTATGAAAACATTTGTAAATGCATTCATTTGCCTGTACAAAGTGGATCTACCCGCATATTGCAATTGATGAACCGCACCTATACCCGGGAATGGTATTTGAAAAAAGTGGATGAAATAAGAACTATTCTTCCTGATTGCAGCATTACTGCCGACATTATCACAGGATTTTGCACCGAAACAGAAGAGGATCATCGGGAAACAATTTCTGTAATGGATCACAGCCAATACGACCTTAGCTATATGTTCTTCTACAGTGAAAGACCTGGAACACTGGCTCAACGCAGATATGAAGACGATGTGCCTTTGGATGTGAAAAAACGTCGTTTGCAAGAGGTGATAGAAAAACAAAACCAACTATCCTTAACCAACTATAAAAAAGACATTGGCAAAACCTGCAAAGTGCTGATAGATGGCGAAAGCAAACGAAGTGCCGAGGATTGGGTAGGTAGAAATTCTCAAAACAAAGTAGTAATTTTTCCAAAAAACTATCGCAACAATCAAAAAGGGGACTATGTGGATGTATTGATAAAGGATTGTACGCAGGCTACTTTATTTGGAGAGATTGTGTAGGCACTCATCTTTTTTTTTGAATGACACTAGTTTTCTGATTTCATTTTTATGGATTTACAAAGTATCAAAAACAGATTTGGAATAATTGGCAATTCGCCCGAGTTGAATTATGCCCTGCAAGTAGCTGCACAGGTTTCCAATACCGATTTGACGGTATTGATA
>Ga0209170_1000740_pt1 | contig 14130 bp, 16 predicted proteins | sample KloWWTKNB14_bulk_FD_187178 | JGI IMG/M metagenome (GOLD analysis project Ga0209170, IMG submission 187178) | Active sludge microbial communities from Klosterneuburg, Austria, studying microevolution and ecology of nitrifiers - Klosterneuburg... | ecosystem: Engineered > WWTP > Aerobic digester >...
TCACCGGGGCGCAGGGCGTCCAAGGCAACCAGGGCATCACCGGAGCGCAGGGTGTCCAAGGCATTCAGGGTAGCACCGGTGTGCAGGGTGCCCAGGGCGTGACTGGTCGAACCGGTGTGCAGGGGCCGCAGGGGGTTGACGGCGATCAGGGTGCAACTGGCATCCGTGGTGTGACCGGAGCGCAGGGTGTGCAGGGTGTGCAGGGCATCCAGGGGCTTACCGGTGTGCGTGGCTCCACGGGGGTTGTGGGCGCTGAGGGGCCACAGGGTCCGACCGGGCTGCTGGGCAGCAGCCTGGCGAATCAGGTGCAGATTGTGACGGGGGGCTGGTTGAAGACGGGGAGCGGGACGAAGGACAGCACGCTCAGCGGTTTTCAATTGGATAATTTGGAATTTGTTGCCCAGGTGACGGGTGTAGATAAAGTTAGAATCAGTTCTAACGGTGTGCAGGTGGTAGGTTCGAGTTTTGATATTTATTACAGTGCAGCGACGGGTATTGGGAAATTTTACGGAGCCAACCCGCTAACCAGCAGCCTCATCGGGTCGGCTGGTGTGGGTATCGAGTCGAAAGGCTACGCCGCGTTGGAGGCGGTGCAATTGCGCGCCAAGTCAGCGTCTGGACGGTCGGCTGAGGTGTATGCGGAGGCAGGGAATTCCAGCGACACGACCAGGGCTGTGTGGTACGCCACGGCTGGGGTGGCCGGGGCGTCGTCACGGATGCAGATGAGCATGTCGCTCTTTGAACTCTATATTGGCAATGACACCCAGCACGGTTGGGAGATGGATACTGTTGGCAACATTGACCGGGTGATGAGCGGGGTAAACTACAACACGGCGGGGTTTTTTGTTCCGCTGACCACGCCGCTTAGCTCCACGGCCTGGGATGGGGACGCGTACAGTACGGTGGCGACCTCGACGCTGATTGATTTGTCGGCGGTGTTCGGTGTGCCGGCGGGGGTGAAAGCGGTGCTGGTGTCTGTTGCGGTGCGGGACAGCGCGGCGTGGGGCGCAGGCGGGTACGGGCTAAATCTGGGGCCGAGCTCCACGTACTATTACGCAAATTCGACAACATGCTACGGCGGCAATCTTTATGGTCGGGGTTATGGGCCTGTTCCGTGCGATGCCAATGGAGATTTGTATTATCGTTGCCAGGCCAGCGGCGCAGGCACGCTGGATATTGATCTGCGCATCTGGGGTTACTGGATATAGGAGAATTCTATGCCGTTAAATCGAGACGAGATTGAACTATTGACTGCCTATGAGCAGGAAATGCGGGCGCTGCGTAACCAGTTGGCCGATGGGCTGTATTGGGGCTGCCGGCGGGCGCTGGAACGCTACACGGGGTTTGTGGCGGAGTTTGGGACAGAGGGGCGCTATGCGAGTCTGGCCGGGCAGTATGCGGCGGACAGTGGGGCGATCTCGGCGGAGGAGGTGGCTACGCTGGTGGGGGCGATGGAGGTGATCATCGCGACGATGGAGAGTGTAGAGGCGAAGGCGCCGGGGTTGTGGGGGATTCCGGTGCGGGGGTAAAAAAGGCAAAAGGCAAAAGGGGAAGGCAAAAGTAGCCGGGGCATGGGAGTTGACTCCTATGCCCCGGCTTTTTGATTGGGGTGATAAGGGATTGTTATCAGCTGAGACCCTCACCCCGGGCCCATCTCCCTAAAAGCGGAGAGGGGAGATCAGCGCAGGCCCCAGCGGTCGGCGGGGGAGGCTTCGCGCTGGGCACGCTCTAGATCGGTGGAGGCCAGTTTGACGTAGATGTTGAGGGTGTCGAGTTTGGCGTGGCCGAGGAGGCGTTGGAGCTCGAGAACGTTGCCTCCGTTGCGCAGGAATTCGATAGCGAAGGTGTGGCGAAAGCGGTGCAGGGTGACACCTTGCACGCCGCTGCGCTCGCCCAGGCGCTGGACGAGGTGGCGCAGGCTGTTGCGTTCGAGGGGCTGGGCGGTGCGGGTGATGAAGATGGGATCGCCGGGGCTGCCGGCGGGCCGCTCGACAAGGTAGCGCCAGAGGGCGGCTTTTGCGCCCTGGGCGGCGAAGACGATGCGATCTTTGCCGCCTTTGCCTTGTTTGACTACGACCTGGCCGGTGGTGCGGTCGTAGTCGCGCAGGCGCAGGTCGATGAGTTCGCTGGCGCGCAGGCCGGTATCGAGGAAAAGCAGAAGCATGGCGCGGTCACGCAGTTTGGTGGGGCGGGTGTTCTGGGTGCGTTTGCCGTCGGCTCTATCCCAGCCGGCGCAGAAGTCGGCGGCTTTGAGGAGGGCGGCGACATCGGCGCGTGTGTAGGGGAGTATTTGGGGGCGTTCGTAGCGGGGGCGCTGGACGTGGCCACGGATGATGTGGGGCACGTCGAGGGCTTTTTCGGCCCAGGTCCAGAAGGAGGAGAGGGCCATCCAGCCATTGGCGCAGGTTTTGCGGCCAAGCTCAAGCTCTTCGATCATGTGGTTGAGGAATTCTCGGATGTCGTCGGGGACGATTTGCGCCAGGTCCTTGTCGCCGACGAAGACCCGGAAGCGGCGAAAGTGTAGCTGATAGTCGGTGATTGTGTGGGGCGAAAAGTCCCTTCCCCGTTCGAGCCAATACCCCTCCAGTGCTTGTGAAAATCGCATGATTTCGGTCCCCCAACCGTGCGTACTGGGATGATAATGCTGGTTTTTGGAATGATAATTTTGACTTGCCCTGGGAATGGCGGAAGCCGCACGGTTGGCCTGTTGGGGCAACCGTGCGGCTTCCGTCATCCGCTGATCTGCGATATGGTGGGCGAGAAAGGACTTGAACCTTCGACCTCACGGATGTGAACCGTGCGGCCCCAACCCCCCTCTCCCCGCCTCACGGGTGGCCCCGAATGCGTGACCGTGCGGCTTGTTCTGTTTTCTGACCGTGCGGCTTGCGGTGTGTGGTTTTCTCCTTGTTTCTTCGGATGATCATGTTTTGCACATGGGGCGATAATGGTTTATCGCTCGAAAAATGCGCGCCATGGGCGGGGCGCTGACCGTGCGATCTAACTCTTGACGACGCTGGACAACTGGGCATTTCATGGGATGATAACAGGTTGTTATCATCCCATGGGCGGAAAAACATGGCAGCGATCAGGTAAGGGGAAGTGGGTCTTGCCGGGCCGGAATGGGTTCTTGGGCCAGGTAGCGGACCTCAATCAAGCCCTGGGCACAACGATGCAGGTGGGGGTCTTCGCTGTAGATACACGATGCGCGCTGGGCAAGAGCGGAGGCCACTATAAACCAGTCTCCGCGGATTCGATTGCGGGTGAGACCTTCTTGTTGTAGCTCCCGCACCCGGTCTCGATAGGATCGCCACAGGCGCGCAAACTGGATAGCACTGAGGCTGTCGAAATTGGGCGAGACAAAACGCCTTTGCACACGCCGCAAAAACTCTGCTTCGCTCCCCTCTTCCATGCCTGCCAACATCTCTGCTACGACAAGAGAGGACAGCATGATGGGGATGCTTTGGGCCTGACAACGCTGTAGCAAAGCATTGGCCCGCTGACCAAGATCGCTTTCATCACGCTGCATACAACGAATGGCAACTGATGTGTCAAGTGAGATCATTCCCTCAGCTCCCGCAGAAAATAATCCGGGTTATCGAAATCAAAAAAGCGCTCATCTACCAATTCTGCCAGTTCTGCAAAAGCATCTGTAGCGGGGATCGGCTCGTAGGGTAACATTTCTTTTGCATCGAACTCTACAATTGTGAAGTTTTCGCCATGCCAGACGGCTTGTCCCCGCAATGCTGCTGTCTGGTATAGACGACTGGCGGCGGCCCTGGCAATCTCTGCGGTTGTGGTGCAGTAGACTGTCTCCCCTTGCACCATCCGCAGCATGATGCGCGGCTCTACGCCCCCTACTCGCAAAATTTCGCCGTAAACAACTGTTTCGCCGCTTGGATTGGTTAGCGCGGGGATGGCAGTGGCCGCGCTTAGTACGGCCAAGGGTTCCGCCTGGCCAACCAGTCGGAATTCGGCGCTGTAATCGCCACGGCCCAAGACTCTTTTGAGATCGCGCAAGGGGGCCAGGGCCAAATGGGGGAAACCATCGAACAGGTTACGGGCCACGGCATCGGCCACCAAGCGGAAGGCAGCCAGGGTGTACTCGATCAGGTTCATGTCGAACTGAAGAGCAAAGCTGCCCGGCGCTACATCTGCCAGGCCGACCCGCACTGTGTCTTTGCTGAGGTCTGGCTCCTGGCTGATGACGCAGGCGGCTATGGTATCTTCCAGGGCGATGAGGAGTTCGGCCAGATCGTGGCCGCGCAGATGGCCCGGTTGTATGTTGTTGCCTGTGATGCGTAGTTCGACTTGTGCGGTCATGGTTCATCTCCCCGTGGTTATGCTATTGGTGCGATTTCCAAAGTATAGCATTCGGGGAATCCCCTTGTCCGTAACTGGACAATCAATCTACTCGTATCTGCCCGGCTCTATGGCTGCCGGATATGTGCAATTGTGGTCCGATGACTTGAATTTTATGTGCTATCTTACTTGTCTTGATTCAATCTGATAGCCCCGTCCATCTGCCGATTTCAGAAAGATTGTCTCACCACCATTGTTCCAAATTGGTTTATCGCCACATTTGAAACCACGGCCACGCGGTTGTGAATCTCCGGTGGCAACCTCGAAACTTTCGCCTGGTTGCAAGATTGTTCCCGACGGCATAACACAATAATCAGTACCTTTGCTGCCATCAAGCCGCCAGGCGCTGACATCTGTAGCGGCTGCTCCATTGTTACGCAAGGCCAGAATTTCGGCTGTGCTGTAGTTTTCGACGATCTCTACAACTATGCCATCAATCCCAGGGCCAAGGGGCTGGGGGGCTGGTTGGGCGGCGGCTGGTTGGGCGGCGGCTGGGGCCGGTTGGCTGGCTGCTGGTTGGGCGGCGGGGGCGGCCACGGCGGGAGGGGCGGGGATGTTGGCGGCCAGGGGCAAGCCGGTGGGCGCAGCGGCGACGAGGGCGGCGAAGATCCACGCGCCGCTGGCGAGTTGTAGCCAGTCGCCGGTCTGGTTGCGGGCGGTGATGTCGAGAGCCTGACCGCGGGCTACGCTGCCAGCGACGGCATAATTTGTGCCTGGCCCAGCGCGCAGATTGGCCGCATTGGCCGCGGTTGCCGCGCTTTCGCTGGCCCACATGCCCGCGGCAGCGGCTACGGCTGTCTGCTGGGCCAGGCGCAGGGTTTCCTGGTATTTGATGTCGGGTGGGTAGGTGGAGGCGACGGCATAGCCCATGCGCACAAGCTCGGCGTTGATGAAGGTGCCATCGGCCAGGTAGACGTAGCGGAGAAGACGATCAAAGCGGTCTGTATCTGAGATGTCTTTTTCCAGATAAACGGTCTTGCCAAAGACGAGGGTGCGGTTGGCGGCTGTGGCCTCGGCAAAGAGGTTGTCGCCCCGCTCGGGCGTGTCCATGCCGATGTAGCGAAGACGGAAGACTGATGCGGCGATCCGCACGTCGATGGTATCGCCGTCTACGATGTTGGTCACGCTGGCCGGGACCATGCCGGCAGTGGAGAAGCGGACAGGGGTGGGCGTGGGTGTGGGTGGGGTTACGCTACGCAGGTTGCGGAGTAGGAATCCGGCGATCCAGGAGTTGTCGCTGAGTTGATACCAGAGTTCGCCGGCAGGGTTGGTTTGGCTGGCGATGATGGTGACGGCCTGCCCCGGCGTGGCGCTGCCCACACGGGCAAACGTGGCCCCAGGACCGGAGCGCAGGTTGGCGGCGCTGGCGACTGTGGCTGTGGCGCTGGTGGGGGTTTGGGCAACGGCAGGGAAGATGAGAGCGACAGAGAGCAGTAGGGCGATGAGGAGGCTGGATAGTTTTTGCATGATTTTCTGCTGGTTTCTGTGTTATACTCGGCACAGGTGTGCTGTTTGTTTTTTTCAAGGAGATCATGATGGTTGCAGCGACGATTGAACGGGATGGGATTGTGTATGAGCGGGCCGGGATTGTGGTGGAGGGCGTCGTCTACCTGCACGCCGACTATGGGCAGATGGACGTGCAAGCCATGGCCCAGCGCGTGGCCCAGACCATCCAACGGCGAAGCATCGGTATGCAGGGTGTAGGACACGCAGGCCCCGAGCTGGTTAACGCAGAAGTTCCAGCGCATTCGCATCAAAAAACAAAACCTGCTTACAACGACGGCAGCGCAGATCAGCCAGAACGATAACTTGAGGCCGATCTTCATCTTCATCGATAAACGGATGCAGCCGATAGGCGCGCATTCCCCCATCCCATTCGTTGGCTCCGCAAACCTGACAATGTAGCGGCTCGAATTGTTTCAAGTGGCGATAGAAATGCTCTTGCTGCTGTTCGCTAAATTCCATGTTCCCCCCTCACAGCACCACCCACGCCTTGCGAACTCCCCGGCACTTTCTTCAGTGCAGGGGAGTTTTGTTTTTGGCCTACAGCACCACCCCCCACCGGATAGATGCAATCATCGCCCGATGGATCAATCCTCACACACACTTCCGTCGTTGTCCCCGTCCAGTCGGTGGATGTCGCCCGCGCCTACACTCAGGCAGTAACTAAAACATGCCTGGGCAGACGCATGTCCCGAAAAGGATGCACAGCTATAGGAATCGCTAGAACAACTACAGACGGCCTGGGGCTGCACTGCTGTCGGCTGAATAAAAACCGGCGCGCTGGTCGGCGTAGCCTCCACCACAGCCTGCACCGGCAATGGCGGGATCACCGCCGCCACCCCCACATCCGGCGGATTGCTGACCAGGGCAGCCGCAACCCACGCACCGTTCGCCAACTGATACCAATCCCCCGCATCCGTCCGCGCAACAATATCAACCGCCTCGCCCTCCTGCGTACTGCCCACCACAGCATAATCAGTCCCCGGCCCCGCACGCAGATTCGCCGCCGCATTCGTTCTAGCACTCGTGTCCAGTGCCGCCGTCGGCGTCTCTGCCACAGTCACCGCCGTGGGCACATCCGTCGGCGCTGGCGTATCCGCCACAATCACCACAGTCGTCTCTGTCGGTGCCGCCACAGCCGGCGCACTGGTCGCCGTCGCCATCGGCGTAGCAGTCCACGTCGGTCGAACCTCCCGCTGCACATCATCCCCTTGCGGCAGCATATTGCCTATCACCCCCAACGCCAACGGCACACCCAGGATCGCAATTCCCCACTTGGTCAATCTGTTCATAGCACCACCCACCCCTGTTGGTTGGAGAAGACGAGCCAGACGCGTTGGCCGCGGCGGATGCGGCGGGCGGCGCGCCAGAGTTGTTTGATTGTTGTGTCCACTGGTTTGCCCTATTCGATGATGCGGGGGGGGCGGAAGATGATTCGGGCCACGTCCACCATCTGCCGCCGCTGCGCTGTGTCCATGCCTTCGATGAGGTCGAGAAGCTCTTTTGTTGTGGGGTCTATCGCGTTGTAAGTGGGTTGCGCTTCTTTCGTCCCAAGTATTTCTTCTTCGTCTTCCTCGCTGGTCGCTATGTCCGTTTCGCCAACCAGATACGCAACACTCACATCCAGGACTTTGGCAAGCGCTGTCAGCCGCTCAATTCCTACATTAGTAACATCTCCCCGCTCCACCTGAGCGATGTAGGATCGGCTTACCCCGGAAAGCTCCGATAGTTCCTTTTGGGTCATCCGAAAATCTCGCCTGCACAACAGCAGCCGAACCGCCAACGTGTTTGTCATATAGGAAAATGTACACCCAATCGACATGTTTGGACTGTATAGTAGTGGAATGTCTATAAATCGCCCGATTGCGCTTGACAAATCATTACATCGTAGTAAAATGTCGATATATCGACAAATCGCTAGTTTATCGACACTCCGAGGAACCCACAGTGAAATCCAACAAGACCTACATCGCCTATACACGCATCCCCGAAGAAGAGCATATTCGGCTGAACACGATTGTCGAGGCGCTGCCAGGCAGCCAGTCAGCCCACATTTGCCAGGCCATCACGGAATACTGTGATCGCGTCATCCCCACCCTGCCCACGGAACAGACCGCGGACAAGCAGGCCACCCAAGCATGAACATCACGCATCTGGACGACCTCACCTACGACTACACCCAGATCGAAGACCCCAACGCCCGTCTGCTCGCCAAGCTGGCTGCCCAGGACATCAAACCACGCCTGCGCCGCGCCGCCGCCGACATCATTGCTATCGGCGGCAAACTCGCCACCGTGCGCGAACACCTCGACCATGGCCAATGGCTGCCCTGGCTCGAAACCGAGTTCGACATGGCCGAACGCACCGCTCGAAATTTCGTGCAAGTGGCCCGCCGCTTCGATGGCAAATCGGCAATAATTGCCGATTTGGGACCCACGGCGCTGTATATGCTGGCAGCACCGAGTACGCCGGATGAGGCTATTGCGGAGGTGGAGAGCCTTGTCACCAACGGCCACACGCCCACGGTGGCGGAGACGAAGCAGATTATCAATACGGTACGGGCTGGCCTTGTGCCTGCCCCTGTTGTGCCTGCCCCCGGCAAGCTGTTGGTGGACTGGACAGACGAAGACTGGGCAGCCCACGACGCCAAGATTGAGGCGGCTGTACTAGAGGTTGCTGACGTGCCGGCAGCCCAATCTGCGACCGCTCCAACCATTACCGGTTTCGAGCGGGTGAAGATTGCCAAGGCGTGGCTGAGCGATTACCGCAGCAAGGATGGTCTGGGTTGGCGTGAGCTGACAGACACCCAGATCACCCATGCCAACAGCCCCTGCTATCAGGAATTTTGCAAAGCCAATCCAGGCATCTACCAGCCCAAAATTGTTTTGTCGTCAGCTCTCTTTGATCTGCGCCGGGCAGACCGGAAGGGGAGCCGGGTGCCCGCCGACCTCGCCCCCACACCCACGCCCGCCGACAGCGAACTCAACCATTGGCGTTGCCTTCGCTGCAAATACGTGTCTGCAACGGCAGGCAACTGTCCGCGTTGTGGATCAGGTAGCTGGGCAGTTGTCAGCCCCACACTCGCCGTCTCCCCCTCGGATGATAAGAACGACTTATCACCCCAGAACCCGCCTGCCCCATCCCCAGCGCCGTCCAGTATGGCGGTCCACTTCACCAGCGAGAGCGAGGAACATTACACGCCGGATGTGGTTTGGCAGGCCGCCAAGCGCGTCATGGGCACCATCTACCTCGACCCCTGCTCCAACAGCCACGAGCGGCCCAACATTCCGGCGCTGCGCCACTATACGATTGCCGAGGATGGGCTGCGCCAGTATTGGGAGGGGAGTGTTTTTCTGAATCCCCCCTATGGGCGGCAGATCGGGGAGTGGGTGGGGAAGCTGGTAGAGGCGCATAAGACCTTTGACGTACCCCAGGCCATTGCGCTGCTGCCGGCACGGGTTGATACGCAGTGGTGGCAGTTGATCCGGGATTATCCGGTGTGTTTTGTGACGGGGCGGCTGAAGTTCAAGGGGAACGACGACAACCCCGCGCCCTTCCCGTCGGCGATTGTCTATCTGGGGCAACGGGTAGGCGATTTTGTGCGAGAGTTCTCCCCCATGGGGGATATTTGGAGGCGTGTGCAATGAGCTACCAATTCCAAACGCAACTGGCCGAGGGCATGAGCGGGGAGGCGTATCTGGATGCGAAGTTCAGCCCCTGGTACACCATCACCCCGGCCACCCGGGGCGAGCAACGGCAGGGGATTGACCGCTGGTTCACCCGGATCAGCGATGGGGAGAGATTCAGTGTGGAGTATAAGACGGACCGGACGGCGGGGCGGACGGGGAATGCTTTTGTGGAGACGGTATCGGTGGACACGGCGCACAGGCCGGGCTGGGCGTATACGAGCAAGGCCCGGTATCTGGTGTATTACATTCCAGAGCCAGAGACGACGTACATTCTGCCGATGGCGCATATTCGTTTCCATGTGGACACCTGGCGCAAGACGTACCCAGAGCGGCGGATCCCCAACGGGAGTTATCAGACGGTGGGGGTGCTGGTGCCGCTGGATGTGTTTGAGCGGTTTGCTGTGGAGGTGCAATGAGGGAGGGGAGACAAGATGACAAGATGACAAGGTGACAGGGGGGGCTGACGCACCTGGTGCGGATGGGATTGCTAACCACTATTGATCGAGGAGACCACCACCAATGTTTGTAAGTGCCGAGAAACACGCTGCTGTGAAGAGTGAGTTGGATGAGTTGTATGCGCAGTTCCCGACGGCGGCCCGGGTCGATGCGGGGACGCTGGCGGCTGTGGAGGCGATGGGGCTGACGTTTGATTTTGAGACGGGGCGGTTGGCACCGCTGGATGAGAAGGCCCGGTATGGGCTGAAGATGTATTCGTAGGGGGAAAAGGAGAGAGAGACCGGGGACGGCCTGGGGGGGCGGGTCCGGTCTCTCTCTGTGTTGACGACCACCACCAAGCAGCCATCCCCGGTAGTATAGCACGCCGGGGGTGGCCAGACAAGAGCCACCAAGATGAATTTTCGCAATACGCTGGCCGCTTTTATTGGAATAGGTTTTCTGCTGGTCATCTGGTCGGCCTTGCCGGTGATTGTGGGCGGGCTGGTGTTGGCTGCGCAGATTTTGTTTTGGTGGCTGTTGGGGGCGGGGACGGTGGCGGGGCTGTATGTGGCCTGGCTGAAGTGGCAGACGAACCGCAACCAGTATTTGCGCAGTATTGATGGGCAGTTTCCGCTGCACCCGGTGAAGTTGAAGGATGGGCGCACGGTGTTGGTGGACCCCAACAAGATGATCAGCGCGGCGGGGATTATCGACGCGCAGGGCTGGGCTGAGGTGACGCCCGGGGCGGGGTGGGACCGGCAGACGAGTGTGGCCCAGAAGGTGCAGGATACGCGGGCGCTGGGGGCGATTGCGCCGGGCGACAATGCGATGATCAAGACGCACGGGGCGATTGCTCAGCCTCGGTTGCCTGCGAACATCACGAAGATTTTGCAGGGGCGGGAGGAGCGCCCGGCGGCTGTGGTGGTGCCAGCGCAGGTGCCGACAGGGATGTCGGCGCTCCCGGCGGATGTGCATGTGCCTATCACTGGGCAGCAGATGATTGCCTCTACGAACCCCCAACCCACTCGCCTGGCCATCGGTGAGGATTCTACGACGAACGCGCTGGTGCAGGTGGATCTGGCGCTGTATCCCTTTCTCAAATTGCATGGGGCGAGCGGCAGCGGCAAGACGAGTCTGGCCCGGCTGTTGGTGGCGCAGGCTATTCGGCGTGGGTATGAGGTGGACATCTACGACACGCGGCAGTTCAAGGATTGGGGGATTTTTGCGCAGCACGCACGGTTGATTGACAGCCGGGACCCGAAGGTGCTGGTGGCTGGCCTCCAGGAGGAGGTGCAGCGCTATAAGGAACGGGATGCGGAGTTGTCTCGGCATGGGGTGCCGGACCTGGCGGCGTTGACGACGGCGACGGGGAAGGCGTACCGACGGCGGTTGATTGTTATTGAGGAGATGGGGACGCAGACGCTGAATGCACGGGATGAGGGCAAAGAGGTGTTCGTTGCTTATATTCGGGCGCTGCGGGGGGTGACAGTGAACGCACGGGCCACGGGGATTCATGGCATCTATCTGGATCAGGTGCCGGAGCAGTGGGATTCTACGGTGCGCTATAACTCGACGATGATCTGTTTTTATTTGCCGGACCATGGGGGGAAGAAGGCGGGGTATCCGGGGGCGTGTAATCTGCCCCTGTACCATGCGTACTTCGAGGGGAAGATTGTGCGGACGGGGCATTTGAGCGATGGGGAGATAGGGCAGTTGATCGCGGCGACACCTGTTCGCACGATGGAGGCGGTGCCACAGGTGCGCTCAGGTGTGAACACCCCCACGAACACCCCTGCGAACACCCCTATGAACACCCTGGCGAACATGCCTGTGAACACCCCCACGAACACGCCACGAACACCCCCCCCGAACACGCCGAGTGAGTGGGAGGCGTTCGCAAGGGTCTTCTTTGCGGGCGACCCGATGGCGAGCCAGCGGGCGTTGACACGGGCGATGGCGGCGGTGGTGAATGATGGGCGACCGGCGGAGGCTTTTCTGGGTGGGTTGTCTACGCAGTTGTTTCACAAGTGCAGTCCACGGGGCAAGAAGTATGAGGCCCCTACTCAAGCAAGCAAAGGAGAACAAAGATTATGAAGATTGACATGGTTGCGGCGGATCTGTTGCGCCAGGCCAGGCAGACGCCGGGGGAGATTGTGCGCAGCAAGCTGGAGCGGGGGCTGGTGATCAGTGCGAAGCGGATTGATCGGCAGTGGCATTTGGCGGCGGCCCGGCCAGATGTCTACCCCAGCGATGCGGAGGCGGTGGTGGTGGCCAGGGCGTTTGGGGTGCCGCTAGGGACGGAGCCGGAGTGGACGGTGCGCAAGCAGAAGACGGCCCTGGCGGTGGTGGATTGGTATGGGATTGTGTGGAAGTGGCTGGAGGAAGACCACACCCACCAGCCCGCTTTGTTGCCGGAACCTGTTGTTTACGCATAGGAGTGACGCATGACTGCCCAGCCTCTCGCTGTTGTGACGATAGACAGACCCGCACCCGTCCCTGGGCTGGTGTGGAATGCGGCTTTTGCGCAGACGGAAGCGGATATGCGCCGGCTGTGGGACAAGCTGCGCGCCGAGTGGATTGCCAGCTTCAAAAGCCAGGCGACGCGGCGGGCGTATACGACGGCGACGGAGCAGTGGCTGGACTTTCTGGCGACGCAGACGAACCAGGTGGGGGAGAGTGTGCAGCCCTGGGCTGTGGATGCGAGCCATGTGCGGACGTGGCTGCGGTTGTTGCAGGAGGATCATAGCCCGGCGACGGCGAATCAACGGCTGGCGGCGTGCTCCTCCTGGTACTCGTTCGTGATCAATGAGCGGCACCTGGTGGATGGGCGGGAGCGGACGGCCTTCTTCGACGCCGACGGGGTGACGCGAGCGAACCCTTTTCAGGCGAACAATATAGCCAGGCCGGAGACTGTGGCCTACCGGGAGGCGAGGCCGCTGACGTTGGGGCAGATGCAGCGGGTGCTGAACACATGCAATAAGGAGACTGTGAATGGGGCGCGCAATTATGCGCTGCTCTTCACGGCTTTTCTGACGGGGTGGCGGGTGGCAGAGTTGGTGGGGATGCAGTGGGGGCGGATTCGGCCACACCGGACGCAGGCGGGGGAGTTCGTTTATGAGTGGACGGGGAAGGGGGCGAAGACGGCGAATGATGCGCTGCCGGCGGCGGCCTATGCGGCGATTCTGCATTATCTGCGGCTGGCCGGGCGCATCCCGGCGGGGACGTTGGTGCAGCCGGGGGCGGACAGTGAGTTCATCCGGGGGCATCAGTTTGTGTTTACACCGTTGGACGATCAGGCGCTGGGGAATCTGGATCAGTTTCGCAGGGAACCGACGGGGAAGCGGGCGAAGGGGCGTGTGGAGGAGATGGATGGGGAGCGGCACATCAGCCCGCAGACGGCGAACCGGGTGCTGCGCAGTGCGTTGAAGCAGGCCGGGCTGCCGGTGACGCATCGGTTTCATGATCTGCGGCACACGCTGGCCCATGCGCATCATGCGGCTTTTAAGGACATCCGGGCTACGCAGTTGCTGTTGCACCATAGCAGTCCGACGACGACGATCAAGTATTTGACGAGTATGACGGACCCGGTGGATACGCATTCGGCGACGATTGTGCAGCAGATGTTGCTGGCTGTTGGATGACAAGATGACAGGGTGACAGGGTGACAGGGTGACAGGGGTGTCATTTTTCAATCATTGCAAAGGAGCCTATCAGTGACGATTCATTTGAAGCGGTTGGATTTTAGTAGCACGGTGAGTGCGATGATTTGTGTGTGTATGCGGCACGCGGTGACGGCGGATGGGGCGACGCAGCAGGCGCTGGATGAGATTGCGGCGAATCTGAACAATGTGGCGGCGATTGTGGGGCGGCGGCGGCTGGCCCCGATGTTGGATGGTCCGATCCCGCCGGTGCCGGTGCCCCAGATGGTGGGGGAGGAGGAGGAGGAAGGGGATGAAGGGGAATTGGAGGTTGAGCCGGAGGTGTTGGTGAGTAAGCCGGAGCGCAAGAGGACACCGCTCACTATATTCCACGATTTGAATGCGGATGGGCAGGCGGCCAGGCTCTCGCTGTCTCAGTCTGCTATTTTGGAGTACATCCGGGCCAGCCCTGGGTGTACTGGTGAGGAGATTAGCAAGGCGACGGG
>Ga0209170_1000745_pt1 | contig 14085 bp, 11 predicted proteins | sample KloWWTKNB14_bulk_FD_187178 | JGI IMG/M metagenome (GOLD analysis project Ga0209170, IMG submission 187178) | Active sludge microbial communities from Klosterneuburg, Austria, studying microevolution and ecology of nitrifiers - Klosterneuburg... | ecosystem: Engineered > WWTP > Aerobic digester >...
ACCTGGTATCTGCTGGGGATGGCGATCCCGGCGGCGGCCGGCGCGATCGCGGGCCCGCGGCTGCTGCGCTGGTAGCGCTACTGCCGGTCGAACTTCACCGAGAGCACGAGCGAGCTCTGCGTCTTGCCCACGCCGGGGAGGTTGCCGATGGCGTCGAGCACGCGGTCGATCTCCTCGGTCGAGTCGCCCTCGACGAAGACGAGGCTGTCGAAGGCGCCGCTGATGGCCCACACGCCGCGCACCTGCGGGATGTCGCGAAGGGCGGCGACCACCGCCTCGCCCTTCTTCGGGTCCACGCTCAGGAGCACGTGCACGCGCAGCATCCGGCCCTGGACCTTCGAGGCCAGCCGAACCGTGTAGCCGGCGACGATGCCGTTTCGCTCCAGGCGCTTGATGCGCTCGACCACCGTGGTGCGCGCGACGCCCAGGCGCCGCGCGAGCGCGGCCGTGGGCAGGCGCGCGTCCTCGCGCAGCAGGGCGAGGAGGCGGCGGTCGGCTTCGTCCAGCTTGACGGTCTGTCTCATCATGGCGTCGAAATGTATCATGAAGCCATTCAAACCGTCGATATCGTGGCTTCAATCCGACAAGCGCCGCTGCTACAGTCCGCCCCCATGAATCCATCGAACATGAATCCATCGAAGGGGCGGGCCATGGGCAAGGCGCGGGTGGTGCTGGCGGGGGCGGGGAAGATCGGGGAGGCGATCGTGGCGCTGCTCGCGGCCACGGGCGACTACGAGGTAACGGTCGTCGAGCAGGACGGCGAGCGCCTGCGGGCGTTCGCGCGCGAGGGGCTTCGCACCCACGCGTGCTCGCTCGCGCGGCCGGAGGAACTGGTGCCGGTGCTCTCCGGGCAGGACGCGGTCGTCTCCGCCTGCCCGTACCACCTCACGCCGCTCGTCGCCCGCGCGGCGCGGGAGGCGGGGGTGCACTACTTCGACCTCACCGAGGACGTCGAGTCCACGCGCGTCGTGAAGCGCCTCGCCGAGGGCGCGCACACCGCCTTCGTGCCGCAGTGCGGCCTCGCGCCGGGCTTCATCTCGATCGCGGCGCACGAGGCCACGCGCGGCTTCGAGAGCCTGCGCGACGTGCGCCTGCGCGTGGGGGCGCTGCCGCTCTTCCCCAGCAACGCGCTCAAGTACAACCTCACCTGGAGCACCGAGGGCCTCATCAACGAGTACCTGAACCCCTGCGAGGCGATCGTCGACGGGGCGCTTCGCGAGGTGCCGGCTCTCGAGGGGCTGGAGGCCTTCTCGCTGGACGGCGTGGCCTACGAGGCCTTCAACACCTCCGGCGGGCTGGGGACGCTCTGCGAGACGCTCGCGGGCCGCGTCGAGAACCTCGACTACAAGACGGTGCGCTACCCCGGCCACCGCGACATCGTGAAGATCCTCGTGCGCGACCTGCGGCTGGGGCGGCACCGCGAGGTGCTGAAGGAGGTCTTCGAGGCGGCGATCCCCATGACGCTGCAGGACCTCGTGCTCGTCCTCGTGACGGTGACGGGCCACAAGGGCGGGCGCCTCGTGGAGGAGTCCTTCCTGCGCAAGATCCACGCGAAGCGCGTGGGCGGGCGGCACCTGTCCGCGATCCAGCTCACCACGGCCGCCGCCGTGTGCGCCATGGTCGACCTGCACCGGGAAGGCAGGCTCCCGCAGGCGGGCTTCGTGCGGCAGGAGGACGCGCCGCTCGCGGACTTCCTCGCCAACCGCTTCGGCCGCCACTACGCGGGGGAGGTAGCCGCGCAGGCGCGCGCCGAGCCGCTCGCAGCCTGAAGGCGCGCTCAGTCCTTCGGGGCCTTGAGGACGGCGAGCACCTCGCGGAAGCGCTCGTGCTCGCAGGTGCGCAGCCATTCGAAGACGAGCATCTCCACGCTCGCGAGCGTGATGCCGGACTGGCGAAGGCGCCCGAGTGCTGCCTCGTGGTCGGCAGGGAAGCGCGTTCCGCAGGCGTTGGCCGCCACCCACACGCGAAGCCCCGCGCGCTGCAGGCCGTGCGCGGTCTGCATCAGGCAGACGTGGGTCTCGCAGCCGGCCACGACCACGTCGGTGGGCGCAGCCGTCCCGGCCGCGCGCAGCACGTCGGCCAGCCCGTCCTCGCACGCGTCGAAGTGCATCTTGGCGAGCGTGGCCTCGCAGCGGCGCTGGATCTCGGGCGCGTTGGGGCCCAGGCCCTGCGGGTTCTGCTCGGTGCCGATCACGCGGATGCCCAGCGCCCGGGCGCAGTCGGCGAGCCGCGCGGCCTCCGCCATCGCTTCCTGCCCCCGGTGGATCGAGGGAAGCAGGCGCTGCTGGTAGTCCACCAGCACGACGGCCGAGCGCGCGGGGTCGAGAAGGGCGTTCACGGAACCCTCAGCCTAGCAGGACGTTCACGATCGCGTTGCCGATGCCCACCAGCGCCGCGCCCGAGATGAGGCCGGCGCAGATGGGCTCGCAGCCTTCCACCCAGAAGTCGTGGCCCTTGGTGCCGGGCACGGGGTTGCGGCGCTTGGTCCACCAGAAGATCATCGCGCCCACCCACATGGCGAAGGTGGCCTCCGGCGGCAGCACCACGCCCAGCCCGATGGAGACGGCCGAGAGCGGGAAGCGCCCCTTGGTGACGATCTTGGCCACCTCGATCGCCACCGCGCAGGCGGCCGCCACCACCATCGAGACGATGGCCGAGGGCGCGAGGCTGGTGAGGCCCTTGGTGATCAGGTCCGCGACCCCCTTCCACTGCAGCGCCGCCGGCATGGCGAACTGCTCCGAGACGATGGTGGCCGTCGAGCGCACGCCGTTCGCGTCGGCCGGCAGGAACAGCAGGAAGTAGAGCGGCACGCAGGCGAGCGCCCCGGCGAAGAGGCCGATCACGTGCCCGATGGCCTGCTGGCGGGGCTTCGCCCCCAGCATGTAGCCCGGCTTGATGTCCGAGAGCAGGTTCGCGGCGTTGGAGGAGATCTCCGCCGTCATCCCCGCCGGGATGAGGTTGCTCGCCGGGTTGGCGCGGTCCACCGCGCCCATGGTGAACTGCGTGATCTTGGAAAGCGCGCCGGTGGGCGTCCACGAGGTGAGCGCCATCGAGTTGGTGCAGATCACCGTCAGCACGAAGATGAGCGGCAGCGAAACCAGCGCGAGCAGCCACGGCACGCCGAAGAACTCGTGCGTGATCCACACGCCGATGGCGCTGAAGACCGGCACGCCCACCCAGCTCATCCACAGGGGCAGCTCGATGTGCGCGAGCACGTCGGTGCCCTTGTCCTTCGCGCCGCCCTTGAGCGAGCGCCAGGCGCTGCGGAAGAGCTCCGGGCGGCCGGCGAGGCTCACGAGGGAGCCCACGACCATCATCGTGACGCCCCACCACAGCGACCACTGGTTCACGATCTCGGCGCGGTTGATGGGGATGACGGCGCCGGTGGCGGAGACGCGCGGCACGATGTCGCCCGCGCTGATCATGATGGGGGCGAGGATCGCGAAGTTGACGAACGCGCCCAGCAGGCAGCTCGTGGCGATGGCGATGCCCATGAGGCCGCCCACGCCCAGCATGGCGACGTCGAGCGTGAGGCGCAGGCCGAGCGTGCGCACGTCGGTGCCGAGGATGCTCGGGATCCACCAGCCCGACTTGGCCGCCGCGGCGTAGTAGTAGGCGTCGAGCCGCTCGGAGAAGTGCCACGGCTCCTTGAGGCCGGCCCAGCGGTCCATCATCAGCAGCTTGAACTGGACGAGCTTCATCCAGCCGTCGCTCACGATCATCTGGTAGGTGCCGGCCGCGACCGCCGTCCACCCGAGGAGCTTCGCCTTGAACATGCCGGCCGTGGCCGCCCCCGTGTAGAGCGCGTCCAGCACCACGCCGCAGGCGCGACCCTCGGGGAAGGGCAGCTGCTCGTCGTTGATGAAGCGGCGCTTCATCGGGAAGGCGAGGAGCACGCCGATCACCGAGATCACGATCATCCAGACGACCATCTGCCACCACGGGACGATGCGCTCCGTCACCAGCATGTAGGCGGCGAAGCTCGAGGTGAGCGGCGTCACCACGTAGCCGGCGGCGGTCGCGATGGACTGCGTGCAGTTGTTCTCGAGGATGGTGTAGTCGGCGGCGAGCCCCGCCCCGTGCATGATGCGGAAGATCGCGAATGCGAGGATCACCGAGGTGAGGCCCACGCCGATGGTGATCCCGGTCTTGCCGGCGATGTAGAGCCCGGTGGCGGCGAGCGCGCCGCCCAGCACGAAGCCGGTCAGGCCGGAGCGCAGGGTGAGCTGCGGCATGTCGCCGCGGAACACGTTCGCGAACCACCACTGGTCCTTCTGCGCCCGCGACCAGGTGCGGACTTGTTCCTCGGTGAGCTGGATGAGCGCCATGGGTCCTCTTGGGGGCGTCGTGGGAATCGCGGCGCGGGGCCCGGGTGGGGCGGCTCGCGCCGGACGCGAGGATACAGCAACCGGACCGCCGGGCCCGGCCCGGGGCTAGCGCAGGCTGAGGCGGCGCTGCGTCTCGGCGGTGAACTCCTCCATCTCCGGGTCGAGGGCGCTGCGGGAGGAGACGATGCCCACGGGCTCGCCGTTCTCCACCACGGGCATGTGGCGGAAGCCCTGCTCGTGCATGGCGAGCAGGACCCGGCCGAAGATCTCGTTCGGGTCGACCGTCACCGGGTCCGGGGTCATCACCTCGCCGATGGTCGTGGCCTCCGGGTCGCGGCCGGCCGCGATCACGCGGAAGACCGCGTCGCGCTCGGTGAAGATGCCCACGAGGCGCTTCTCGGCGACCACCATGACGGCGCCCACGTTCTTCTTCACCATGAGCTTCGCCGCCTTCGCGACCGTCGTCCCGGGCGGCGCGACGAGGAGCTTCTTGCGCTCCATGACGCTCTTGACCCGCATGCTGTACATGTATCCGCTCCTCCGCTTTTCGTCCGAGGCTAGAGGCGGGCGCCGGTCCCCGGCTTGACGGGGATCAAGCTTCGTTCGGTCAGCGCCCGCGCCAGGCGATGCGGTAGATGGCGTCGGCGTGGTCGTCGGAGACGAGGAGGGCCCCGTCGGGCATCACCTGCACGTCCACCGGCCGGCCCCAGGCGCGGTCGGTCTCCGGGTCGAGGAAACCCTCGGCGAAGACGCCGTAGCCGGCCACCTTGCCGCCTTCCACCTTCGCCCGCATCACCCGGTAGCCGCTCTTGCGGGAGCGGTTCCACGAACCGTGCTCGGCGATGAAGGCCTGGTGGCGGTATTCGGCGGGGAACATCGTCCCGGTGTAGAAGCGCATGCCCAGCGAGGCCACGTGCGCGCCGAAGCGCTGCGCCGGCGGGGTGAACTCCGCGCACTTGCGCGCCTTGCCGAAATCCGGGTCGGGGATGTCGCCGCCGTGGCAGTGCGGGAAGCCGAAGTGCATTCCCGGCCTCGGGGCGTGGTTCAGCTCGTCCGGCGGCACGTCGTCTCCCATCATGTCGCGGCCGTTGTCGGTGAACCACAGCTCCTTCGTGACCGGGTGCCAGTCGAAGCCGACGGTGTTGCGCACGCCGCGCGCGACCACCTCCATCGCCGAGCCGTCGGGCTTGAGGCGCGTGATCGTCGCGTAGGGGTCCTCGCGGTCGCAGACGTTGCAGGGCGCGCCCACCGGGACGTAGAGCCAGCCGTCGGGGCCGAAGCGGATGAATTTCCAGCCGTGGTGGCGGTCGGTGGGGTACTTGTCGTAGACGAGCGCGGGCTTCGGCGCCTTCGGCAGCGAAGCCTCGATCGCGTCGTAGCGCCACACGCGGCTCACCTCGGCCACGTAGAGGGCGCCGTCCCTGAGCGCCACCCCGTTGGGCATGTTGAGGCCGCTCGCGATCGTGACGGTCTCCAGCGCCTTCGTGCCGTCGTGGCGGATGGCGTAGACGTTGCCGGCCGAGCGCGTGCCCACGAAGAGCCAGCCCTTGTCGCCCAGCGCCATCGAGCGGGCGTTCTTCACGCCCTCGGCGAAGACGGTGATCTCGAAGCCCGGCGGCAGCTTCACGCGCTCGATGGGCGGGGCGGCCGCGGCCGCGGTGGCGAAGGCGAAGGCGAATGCGAATGCGAGGGCGGGGAGGAGGGTTCGTGGTCTCATGGCATCACGCGGCGACGAAGCGGAGTTCGGAAGCGGGAACGGCGAGCGAGATGGCGGTGCCCGGCTCGATGGGCGCGCGCCCGCGGGCATGCGGGATGTCGGCGATCACGAGGCCCTCGCCCACGCGGATCTCGTAGCGCAGGAACTCGCCCAGGAACTCGGCGTTCTCGACGGCGCCGCGCAAGGAGAGCGCTTCGGGGCCGGCGGCGTCGACCACGCTCACGGCGTGCGGCCTGAAGGCGAGGTCGAATTCGCCCGCGGGCGGCTCCACGCCGGCCGGAAGCGCCACCCGGCCGAGCTTCTCCGAGGCGAAGCGCAGCGCCCCGCCCTCGCGCTCGAAGCGCCCCGCGAAGAGGTTCACCGAGCCCACGAACTGGGCCACGAAGCGGTTCACCGGGAAGTCGAAGAGCTCCATCGGCGTGCCGACCTGCTGGATCACGCCGTCGTCCATCACCGCCACGCGGTGGCAGGTGGTGAGGGCCTCGATCTGGTCGTGGGTGACGAAGATCGTGGTGATGCCCAGGCGCCGCTGCAGCTTCACGAGCTCCTGGCGCGTCTGCACGCGCAGCTTCGCGTCGAGGTTGGACAGCGGCTCGTCCAGCAGCAGCACCTGCGGCTCGATCGCGAGCGTGCGGGCGATCGCCACGCGCTGCTGCTGGCCGCCGGAGAGCTGCCCGGGGCGGCGCGCGCCGTACCCGGCGAGCCCCACGAGGTCGAGCGCGGCGGCCACCTTCTCGCGGACCTGCGCGCGCGGCAGGCGCCGCTCCTCGAGCCCGAAGGCCACGTTCTGCTCGACCGTCATGTGCGGCCAGAGCGCGTAGTTCTGGAACACCATGCCGACGTCGCGCTTCCACGGCGGCGTGCCCGTGACGTCTCGCCCGCCGATCAGCACCTCGCCCGCCTGGTGCTGGTTGAAGCCGGCGATGAGGCGAAGCAGCGTGGATTTCCCCGACCCCGAGGGGCCCAGCAGCGCGAAGAACTCGCCCGGCTCCACGGAGACGGAGATGTCCTTGAGCACCTGCGTGGCGCCGAAGGAGAGCGCCACGTGGCGGATGTCGACCCCGACGGGATTCATTGGCCACCTCCGGACTGGTGCGGCGAGCGCGCCGCGACGAGACGGTGCGAGACGTAGGTGCCGAAGGCCACGAGCGCCACGGCGATGACGCCGAGCGCCGCGCCGGGCCCGCGCCCCAGCACCGACTGGAAGTACAGGTAGATGCCGTAGGACATGGGCGCCATGCTCTCGCGGCTGGTGAGCAGGATCGTCTCCGAGATCTCGGCCGCGGCCGTGATGAAGCTGGTGACGAAGCCGGCGAGGATGCCGCCCATCATGAGCGGGATCACCACGCGCCGGATGGTGTTCCACCGCCCGGCGCCCAGGTTCTCGGCAGCCTCCTCGAGCGCCGGGTGCACCTGCGTCAGCGCCGCCATGCACGAGCGCAGCGCGTACGGCAGGCGCCGCACCGCGTAGGCCAGCACGAAGATCACCCAGCTCGCCGTGAGCGCGCCCCCGCCGAAGGGCAGCTCCACGCCCTTGAAGGTGCGCAGGTACCCGATGCCCAGCACCAGCCCCGGCATGGCGAGCGCGATGGTGACGAGGTGGTCGAGGAGCTGGCGGCCGGGCAGCTTCGTGCGCAGCACGATGTAGGCGATCGCGGTGCCGAGCGCCACGTCCAGCAGCGCCGCGAGCCCGCAGTAGAGGAAGGTGTTCCAGATCATCTGCTTCGATTCCGTGAACACCGTGGCGTAGTGGGCGAGCGTGAGCTGCTCGGGCAGCACCGTGAAGCTCCACACCTTGGAGATCGACAGCAGCAGGATCCCCAGGTGCGGCGAGAGCACCAGCAGCAGCATGCCGACGATCCAGCCGTAGGCGAGGAGCGCCTGCCACGGCGTGAGCCGGCGCTTGGGCGCCTGCACGCCGCCGCGCGAGACGAGCGCGTAGTCGCGCCGCTTCACGAACCACCACGAGCCGCCCATCGCGCCGATGGAGAAGGCCACCAGGATCACGCAGATCACGTAGCCGATGGGGTCCTCCAGCCCGATGGAGGTCACGCGCAGGTAGGCCTGCGGCGCCAGCATGTTGGTGACGTTGAGCACGAGCGGCGTGCCCAGGTCGTCGAACACCTTGATGAAGACGAGCGAAGCCCCGGCCACGTAGCCGGGCATCGCCAGCGGGAAGACCACCTTGCGGAAGAGCCGCCAGCCGGAGGCGCCGAGGTTCTGCGCCGCCTCCTCCATGGACGAATCGATGTTGGCGAGCGCGGCCGAGAGGTTGAGCAGGATGAAGGGGAAGTAGTGCAGCGTCTCGACGAAGATCACGCCGTTCAACCCCTCCATGAGGGGCAGCGTCACGCCGAACGCGTCCTTGAGGATGAGGTTCACCGAGCCCGAGCGCCCGAAGAGGAGCTGCATGGCCGCCGCGCCCACGAAGGCCGGCATCACCAGCGGCAGCACGCCGAGGGTCTGCACGAGGATCGCGCCGCGGAACTGGAAGCGCACCGTGAGGTAGGCGAGCGGCACGGCGATGAGCGTGCCGAGCCCGACGGTCATGCCGGCCACGTAGAGGCTGTTGGCGAACGACTCCCGCATGAGCGAGATCTCGTTGAACGCCGCGAAGTGGGCGAGCGTGAAGCCCCCCTGCCCGTCGGAGAAGGCGGTGTACACCACCGCCACCACGGGGATGACGAGGAACGCGACGAGGAACGCGGCGATCGCGAGCGCGATCGCCACGATGCCCGGGTGGGTGCGCACCCGGGGCTACTTTGCGCTGTTGGCGAGCTCCACGGCCCGGGCGTAATTGGCCTTGGCCTTGGCCGCCCACTCCTCCTCGACCTTCGCCTTGGCCTTGGAGGCCTCGGCGTCCGTCTTCTTCGCCTTGAAGAGGGCGAGGAGCTTCGGGTCGGCCGCCTGCTTCTCGTCGACGACGGGGGTGAGGACGAGGCTGCGGGCCTCGTCGAGCTGCGCGCTCTTCCTCCCGCCCAGGCGCTTCTGGGCGTCGTAGATGGCCTTCATGGCCGCCACGAGCTCCTTGTGCCGGAAGGTGACCTGCTGGTCGAAGAGGGAGACCACGACGTAGTAGCGCGACTCCGACAGGTTGGAGTCGAAGTTCACCTTGGCCTGGATCTGCCCGCCGAAGGGGTTGGGATAGCCGGCCGGGGCCTTCGCGTAGACCGACGGCAGGACCGGCAGGCGGCTGATCTTCGGGTCGAGGAGCAGCATCTGCCCTTCCTCGGAGAGCGTGAACTCGATGAAGCGCATGCCGGCGTCCTTCGCCTTCGCGCCGTCGATGAGGGCGATGTTGGCCGGCACGATGGCGGTGACGGACGGGTAGACGAACTCGACCGGCATGCCGGAGTTCTTGGCCGCCAGCCCGAAGAAGTCGATCACCAGGCCGATGCCGAACTGGCCGTTGTTCACGCCGTCGGGGACGCCGAAGCTCCTCTCGGTGATGGCGGCGCTGTTGCCGCAGATGGCGAGCAGCTGCTCCCAGCCCTTCGTCCAGCCCTCGCCCTGCAGGATCGTCTCCACGGTGAGGTGGGTGGTGCCGGAGCGCGACGGGCTCGAGATCGCCAGGTGGCCGAAGTAGACGGGCTTCACGAGGTCGGCCCACTCCTTCGGCTCCGGCAGGTTGTTCGCCTTCACGTAGCGGGTGTTCCACATGAGGCCGTAACCGGCGAGCGCCTGGCCGCGGTAGTACCCCTCGGGGTCGTTCACCGGGTAGTTGCCCACCTTGGCGGGGATGGCGGGGTTGCCGGGGCCGATCTTCGCCAGCAGTTTCGAGCCGGAGAGCACCTCGAAGGCGTCCGGCGCGGAGGCCCAGAACACCTCGGGGCGGGCGCCGGCGGCCTGCTCGCGCACGTAGGCGATGCCGGCGGCGGTGTTCTTGTTGAGGATCTCGACCTTGTCCTGCGGGTACTTCGCCTCGTAGGCCTTCTTGTAGGCCGTGGTGATCTCCTTGGGGAAGGAGGTCACGACGGTCACGGTGTCGGCGGCGGCGGCGAAAGGCAGGCAGGCGAGGGCCAGCGCGAGGGCGCGGATGGCGGGCGTTTTCATGGAGTTCCTCCGAGGGTGGACTTGTGCGGCGTTTGGGGCGATTCTAGCAGCCGTTCCCCGGCTTTCCGATACGGCCCCCGCCGCCCCCCGACCCCCATGGCAGAACTCGTCTTCCGCGACGACGCCTACGCCCGCGCCTGCCGCGCGCGCGTGGTCGCCGCCACCCCGGCCGGCATCGAGCTGGACCGCACCGTCTTCTACCCCACCGGCGGCGGCCAGCCCGGGGACTCGGGCTCGCTCGTGCGCGCGGACGGCACGCGCGTGCGCATCGCCAGCGCCGTGAAGGGCGAAGGGCCGGACGCGGTGCTGCACCTGCCGGCCCCCGGCGAGGCGCTGCCGGCCGTGGGCGAGGAGGTCGAGGCGGCCCTCGACTGGGAGCGGCGCTACCGCCACATGCGCTTCCACACGGCGCTGCACCTGCTGTGCGCCGTCGTGCCGGCTCCCGTCACCGGCGGGCAGGTCGCCGAGGACAAGGCGCGCCTCGACTTCGACATCGAGATGGACCGGCTGGTGAAGGAGACGATCGAAGAGAACTTGAACCGTCTGGTCGCCGAGGGCCACGCCGTGCGTCCGCGCTGGATCACCGAGGCCGAGCTGGACGCCCGCCCGGAGCTGGTGCGCACGATGAGCGTGCAGCCGCCGCGCGGGCAGGGCGCGGTGCGCGTGCTCGAGATCGAGGGCGTGGACCTGCAGCCCTGCGGCGGCACGCATGTCGCCGACACGCGCGAGGTGGGGCGCCTCGCGGTGGTGAAGATCCGCAGCGAGGGGGCGCGCAACCGGCGTGTCACGCTCGGTTTCGCCTGAAATGCGCAGTGCCGGATCCCATCCTGCATCGGCACCGGCGCCGGTGTTAGGCTCCCGGAACGACCGCCCCGTCCCCCGCCATCGCCCATGGCCGTCACGCCGCACGACCCGCTGAAGCGCAGCACCGCCGAGATCCTGGACGACCCCGTCGCCCACGCGGCGCTCTTCGACGCGTTCCCCAGCCTCGTGTGGTGCGCGGGCGCCGACGGCGGCTGCAGCTTCGTGAACCAGGCCTGGGAGGACTACACCGGCCGCCGGCTCGCGCACGAGCGGGGCGCCGGCTGGCTCGTCTCGGTGCACCCGGACGATCGCGAGGCGCTGCGCCGCGAGTGGGGCGAGGCCTTCGGGCTGCGCCGGCGGCTGGACACCGAGTTCCGGCTGCGCCGCGGCGCGGGCGACTACGGCTGGGTCCACCACACCGCCGAGCCCGTCACCGACGAGTCGGGCCGGCTCGCCGGCTACCTCGGCACCTGCCACGACATCAGCGAGCGGCGCAACGCCGAGCTCGCGGCGCGGGCGCGGGCGCAGGAGATCCGGCTGCTCGCCGACAACGTGCCGGTGCTCATCTCGCACTTCAGCCACGACCTGCGTTGCCTCTTCGCCAACAAGGCCTACGCGGGCTTCTGGGGCTGGAACGTCGACTCGGTGATCGGCCGCACGGTCGAGGAGATCATCGGCGCCGAGGGCTTCCGCGAGATCGAGCCGTACATCCGCCGCGTCCTCTCGGGGGAGACGGCGACCTACGAGCGCCAGCTGCGCACCGCGGACGGCGGCACGCGCGTGATCGAGGTGAACCTGCTGCCCCAGCTCGACGAGGCGGGCAAGGCGATCTCCGCGTTCGTCCTCATCTCCGACATCACGCGCCACCGGCTCTCGGAGCAGGCGGTGCGCGAGAGCGAGGAGCGCCTGCGCAAGTTCTCGGACGCCACGCACGAGGGCATCGTCTTCCACGAGAACGGCATCATCACCGACTGCAACGACGCGGGGCTTCGGCTCATCGGCTACCGCTACGAGGAGCTGGTGGGCCGGCCCGTGCTCGACTTCGTGGCGCCGGAATCGCGCGACACCGTGCTCAACAACATCCGCCTGGGCTACGAGCGCGGCTACGAGGGCTTCATCGTCCACAAGGACGGCACCCGGGTCGCCGTGGAGATGACGGGCAAGGTGATGCCGTACAAGGGCAAGCCGTACCGCATGACGGTGATCCGCGACATCCGCGACCGCAAGGAGGCGGAGGCCCGCATCCAGTTCCTCGCGCACCACGACACGCTCACGGGGCTGCCCAACCGCGTGCTCCTCATGGACAGGCTGGAGTTCATCCTCGCCTCGGCGCGGCGGCGCGAGGCGCGCGTGGGCGTGCTGTTCATCGACCTGGACAACTTCAAGACGGTGAACGACTCGCTCGGCCACGCGGCCGGCGACTCCCTGCTGCGCCAGGTGGCCTCGCGCATCGAGGGGGCGCTGCGCTCGGTGGACGTGGTCTCGCGCCTGGGCGGCGACGAGTTCCTCGTGGTGCTGCCGGATCTCGAGAGCGAGCAGGCGCCGGTGGCGGTGGCGGAAAAGCTCCTCTCGGTGGTGAGCGAGCCGGTGACGCTGGAGGGGCAGGTCCTGTCGGTGAGCCCGTCGATCGGCATCGCCGTGTTCCCGCGCGACGGCACCACGGCCGACACGCTCATCCGCAACGCCGACGCCGCCATGTACCTCGCCAAGGACCGCGGCCGCAGCAACTTCCAGTTCTTCAGCGAGCGGCTCTCGCAGACCGCGTTCAACACGCTCTCGCTGGAATCGCGCCTGCGGGAGGCCATCCGCGACGAGGCCTTCGTGCTGCACTACCAGCCGCAGGTGCGCGTGGACACCGGGCGCCTGGTGGGCGTGGAGGCGCTCATCCGCTGGCCGCAGAAGGACGGCCCGCCGGTGATGCCCAACGACTTCATTCCCATCGCCGAGCAGCGCGGCCTCATCATGCCCATCGGCGCGTGGGCGCTTCGCCAGGCGTGCCGCCAGAACCGCATGTGGCAGCTGGCGGGGCTGCCGCGCGTGCCGGTGGCGGTGAACCTCTCGGCCATCCAGTTCAAGCAGAGGAACCTCATCGCCGAGGTCGAGCGGGCCCTGGACGACACGGGGCTCGACGCCGCGTGGCTCGAGTTCGAGCTGACCGAGAGCATGCTCATGGACGAGACGCCGGAGCTCGTGCGCACGATGGACGGGCTGCGCGCCCTCGGCGTGAAGCTCGCCATCGACGACTTCGGCACGGGTCACTCCTCGCTCGCGCACCTCAAGCGCTTCCCCATCGACAAGCTGAAGATCGACCGCACCTTCGTGCGCGACATCGCAACCGACCCCGACGACCGCGCCATCACGGCGGCCATCGTCGACCTCGCGCGCGCCATGGGCATCACCTCGATCGCCGAGGGCGTGGAGGCCGAGGCGCAGCTCGACTTCCTCCTGCAGCGCGGCTGCGACGAGATGCAGGGCTTCCTCGTGAGCCGCCCGCTCGCCCCGGCCGACTGCGCCGCGTGGATGGCCGCGCACCGCGACGCGCCGCCGGGCGAGGGCACGGCCGCCCCCCGCAGCGCATGACCCGGCGGGGGGCCCGCCGCATCGGGTAGGATGGCCGTCCCCCCGAGGATGCGAGGACCGCCCCGATGCCCCCAGCCGACGCCGCCGACGCCGACGCCGAGAAGAAGAAGGACGAGAGCCGCGAGCCGCCGCCCGCCGACAAGGTGGTGGTCACGCGCCAGCGCGTGCGGCTCGGCGGGCGCGACCTCGACTGCACGGTGACCTGCGGCACGCTGGTGCTGCGCGAGGAAAGCGCGAAGGAGGGCAAGGCCGAGGCCGACAAGCCGCGCGCGAGCGTCTTCTTCGTGGCGTACGCGCTCGACGGCGCCGAGCCCGAGTCGCGCCCCGTCACCTTCTCCTTCAACGGCGGCCCCGGCTCGAGCTCGGTGTGGCTGCACCTGGGGCTCCTGGGCCCGAAGCGGGTCGCGCTGGACGACGAGGGGCGCGCGCCGCCCCCGCCCGGCCGGCTCGTGGACAACGAGCACTCGCTCCTGGACCGCTCCGACCTCGTGTTCATCGACCCGGTGGGCACGGGCTACAGCCGCATGGTCGCCGGCGAGAAGGTCGACGAGTTCCACGACTACCGGCGCGACCTGGAGAGCGTGGGCGAGTTCATCCGCCTCT
>Ga0209170_1000746_pt1 | contig 14079 bp, 12 predicted proteins | sample KloWWTKNB14_bulk_FD_187178 | JGI IMG/M metagenome (GOLD analysis project Ga0209170, IMG submission 187178) | Active sludge microbial communities from Klosterneuburg, Austria, studying microevolution and ecology of nitrifiers - Klosterneuburg... | ecosystem: Engineered > WWTP > Aerobic digester >...
CCCCCCAGCGACAACCCACCCCCACCCGCACCCCGGTGCACCGCGGGGCCACCGGCCCCACACCCCGAAAGGACACCCGACATGATCGGCGTCTTCCCCTGGTCGTGCTCACCAGCGCGGCCCTCGTGCTCACCGCCTGCTCCAGCGGTGAGAGCGCGACCCCTGCTGCCACGAGCACGGCCGACAACGCCGACAAGACGGTGACCCTGTGGCTCGCCGGTGGCGACACCCCGGACGAGCTGCGGACCTACCTCACGGACACGTTCAAGGCCAACACCGGCGCGACCCTGAAGATCGAGGAGCAGTCGTGGGGTGACCTCGTCACCAAGCTGACGACCGCCCTGCCGGATGCCGCGAACACCCCGGACGTCGTCGAGCTGGGCAACACCCAGAGCCCCACGTTCACCAACGTCGGCGCCTTCCTCGACATCTCCGACCAGTACGACGCCCTCGGTGGCGACAAGCTGCTCCAGTCCTTCGTCGACGCCGGGTCGGTCGACGGCAAGAAGTACGCGCTGCCCTACTACTTCGGCTCGCGGTACATGTTCATGCGCAAGGACGTGTGGAAGGAAGCCGGCGTCGCCCAGCCGACGACGCTCGACGAGTTCAACGCGGCCGTCACGAAGATCGCGCAGGACAACCCGCGCGACATCAAGGACTTCTCCGGCTTCTTCATCGGCGGCCAGGACTGGCGCAACGGCATCTCCTGGATCTTCGCCAACGGCGGAGACCTCGCGAAGAAGGAGAACGGCGAGTGGGTCTCCACCCTCTCCGACCCCAACAGCCTGAAGGGCCTGGCCCAGCTCCAGCAGCTCCAGAAGACCGCGAGCAACGCCCCGGCCGATGCCAAGGACCAGTCGCCGTGGCTGTACATCAACGACACCGACACGATCACCGACGACACCGGTGCCGCAGCCGGCAGCACCTCGCTGGCCGCCGCGACGATCATGGCGCCGGGCTGGGCCCACTGGTCGATCGGTGACCTCGTGAAGAAGGACGGCAAGGACGTCCGTGAGTGGAACCCCGAGAAGTTCGGGACCTTCGTCCTGCCCGGAACCGACGGCCAGCCGGCACCGGTGTTCGCCGGTGGCTCGAACATCGCCATCTCCGCGAAGTCGCAGAACCCCGAGCTGTCCAAGGAGCTGCTGAAGATCATCTTCTCGGCGGACTACCAGAACAAGCTCGGCGGCGCGGGCCTGGGCCCGGCCAACTCCGACTACGTCTCCTCCCTCGGCGACGACGAGTTCGCGAAGGCCCTCATCGCCTCCGCGTCCAACTCCAAGCTCACGCCGGCCGCCCCGGGCTGGGCCGCGGTCGAGGCCTCGATGGTCCTCGAGGAGTTCTTCGGCAAGATCGAGGGCGCCAGCGACCTGGCCGCCCTCGCCACGGAGTACGACGCCAAGATCACCCCGATGCTCAACGGCAAGTGATCGACCTCCCCGGCGGCCGGCTGCGCACCCCGCGCCCGGCCGCCGGGGACCCCACCCCCCTGACCCCGCCGGGGGTCTGCCCACACCCCACGCTCCGTGGGTAGCCCCAGCCCTGAGGACCACACCATGACCACCGGGACGACGACGGCCCCGACGACGCAGCGGACGGCGCCGGAACGGCATCCGAACCGCAAGCGCAGCTCTCGACTGCCCCTCCTGCTCATCATCCCCACGCTCGTGCTGCTCACCGCCGCTCTGGGCTACCCCATCGGGTGGCAGGTGCTCACGAGCTTCCGCGAGTACGGGCTCATGCAGCAGTTCGGCGCCCCGGCCCCGTTCGTCGGCCTGGACAACTACGTCGCGCTCGTCACCGACCCCTACCTGTGGACCGTCGTCGGACGCTCCGTGCTCTTCTGCGTCGTCACCGCGGCCGTGACCGTCGCCATCGGCGGCGCGATGGCAGTGCTGATGAACGCCCTCCAGCCCTGGGCCCGGATCACCCTCCAGGTCGCCCTGCTCGTCGCGTGGGCCATGCCCGTCGTCGCGGCGATGACCGTGTGGATCTGGATCGTCGACTGGCGCCGCGGCCTGCTCAACTGGGCGCTGGTCCGCCTCGGCATGGACGGCGCGCAGGGCCACAACTGGCTCGCCGAACCGTGGTCGTTCTTCGTCGTCGCCTGCGTCATCGTCGTGTGGATGAGCGTGCCGTTCGTGGCCCTGAGCACCTACGCCGGGCTGACCCAGGTGAGCACCGAGGTGCTCGAGGCGGCCGCGCTCGACGGCGCCAACGGCATCCAGCGGTTGCGGTTCATCATCGTCCCGCTCATCGCCCCCGTGCTCTCCATCGTCATGCTGCTCCAGCTCATCTGGGACCTGCGCGTCTTCACCCAGATCAAGCTGCTCCAGGACGCCGGCGGTGTCGCCAACGAGACCAACCTGCTCGGCACCTACGTCTACCAGCTCGGCACCGGCAAGGGTGACTTCGGCACCGCGAGTGCCGTCAGCATCCTCATCCTCGCGCTCACGATCGCCCTGTCCTGGTACTACGTGCGCTCCCTCATGAAGGAGGAGTCGTGAACCCCCGCTCCCCACTCGCCCGCACCGGACTCAGCGTGCTGGCGCTGGCCCTCGCGGCCGTCTGGGCGTTCCCCGTGTACTGGATGCTCAACTCGGCGTTCCTGCCCAACGTCGTCCTCCAGTCGACCAACCCCACGTTCCTGCCGTTCGGGGGCTCGTTCGACAACCTGCGCGTGGTCGTCACCGACCCGGCCTTCCTCAGCGCCCTCGGCATCTCGCTCGTCGTCACCCTGACCACCGTCATAGCGGCCCTGTTCGTGGCCTTCCTCGGGGCGCTGGCGATCAGCCGCTTCCGGTTCCGGGCGCGTGCGTCGTTCGTGCTCGCGCTGCTGCTCATCCAGATGCTGCCGGCCGAGGGGCTGTTCATCGCCCAGTACAAGATGATGTCCGAGCTCGGCATGCTCAACCGGGCCATCGGCCTGGCCGTGCTCTACACGGCGGCGGTCGTGCCCTTCACGATCTGGATGCTGCGCGGTTTCGTCGCCGGGGTCCCCGCCGACCTCGAGGAGGCGGCGATGGTCGACGGGCTCTCGCGCACGCAGGCGTTCCTGCGGATCACCTTCCCGCTGCTCGCCCCCGGACTCGTCGCCTCGGGTGTCTACGCCTTCCTCCAGGCCTGGAACGAGTTCACCGTGGCGCTGGTCATCATGACCGAGGAGCAGTCCCGGACCCTGCCGCTGTGGCTGCGCGGCTTCGTGCAGGCCAGCGCGAGCCGTGAGACGGACTGGGGCCAGGTGATGGCGGCATCGACACTGGTCGCCGTGCCGGTCATCATCTTCTTCCTCATCGTGCAGGGCCGGATGAGCAGCGGGCTCGTCGGCGGGGCGGTGAAGGGGTGAGCCCTGCGAGCCCTGCGACCCTGGCCGCGGACGTCGCGGCCACCCTCCAGCCCGGCTTCGTCGGCACGAGCGTGCCCGAGTGGGTCGTGGAGGCCCACGCCGGTGGCCTGGCCTCGGTGTGCCTCTACGGCGACAACATCTCCCCCGACGGCGGGCTGGCGCCGGTGTGCACCGATGCGGCCCGCCGCCTGCCCGGCATCCTGCTCGCGACCGACGAGGAGGGCGGCGACGTCACCCGGGTGCACTACCCGGCCGGCTCGACCGCCGTCGGCAACGCGGTGCTGGGCCGCCTCGACGACCCGGCCACGACCCGGGCGGTGGCCGCGGGCATCGGTGCCGAGCTCACCGACCTCGGCATCGGGCTCGACCTCGCGCCCAGCGTCGACGTCAACTCCTCACCCGACAACCCGGTCATCGGGGTGCGCAGCTTCGGCGCTGACCCGGCGCGCGTGTCACGGCACGGCGCCGCCTGGGTCGACGGGTTGCAGTCGCGCGGGGTCGCGGCCTGCGCCAAGCACTTCCCCGGCCACGGCGACACCGCCACCGACTCCCACCACGACCTGCCCCGCATCGACGCGCCGCTCACGGTGCTGCACGAGCGCGAGCTCGCGCCGTTCCGCGCCGCCGTCGACGCCGGGGTGGCGACGATCATGACGTCGCACATCATCGTCGACGCCCTCGACCCGAACCGCCCGGCGACGTTCTCCCCGACCGTGCTCTCGGTGCTGCGCGACGACCTCGGCTTCACCGGCGTCATCGTCAGCGATGCCCTCGACATGGCCGGGGCCAGCGCGCAGACCGGCATCCCGGAGGCCGCCGTGCGCGCCCTGCTCGCCGGGGTCGACCTGCTGTGCCTGGGGTCGGCCACGAGCGAGGAGCGCTACTCCGCCGTGCACGCCGCGATCGTCGCCGCCGTCGAGTGCGGGCGCCTGCCGCGCGAGCGGGTTGCGCAGGCGGCCGGTCGGGTCCGCGACCTCGCCGCCACCACGGCGGCCCACCTCACGGCATCCGACGCTGGTGCTCTTCCCCCCGCGACCACGGCGGCGGATGCCGGTGACGCGGCTGTCCGTGGCGCGTCACCGGTGCTCGCGGACGACGTCGTCGCCCGTGCCTTCCACCTCTCGGATGCCGCCCGCTCCTGGATCGCGAACCCCTCACCCGCCGCCGTCGTCCAGGTGGGGTCGGTGGCGAACCTCGCCGTGGGGGATGTCTCCTGGGGGCCGGCCGGCCTCGGCGCCACGGTCGCCGAGCCGGAGGTCGCGGACGGGGCCAAGGTGGCCGTCGTCGGGCGAGCGATGGCACCGGAGCACCCCGCCCACGCGGTGGCCCAGCGGTTGCGTGCCGCCGGACACGACGTCGTGCTCGTCGAGTGCGGCTGGCCGCGCGGCGGCGCCGACGTCGAGACCTTCGGCGGGTCCCCGGCCGTGGCTCGGGCGCTGCTCGCCGTGCTGCGGGGCGAGGTGAGCGTCCCGTGAGGCTCGGCATCGACATCGGCGGCACCAAGACCGCCGCCCTCGTGCTCGACGACGCCGGCGACGTGCTGGCCCACGTCGCGGCCCCCTCCGGCCGCGGCGACTCGACGCTCTCCACGGCGGTCGACGTCGCCAACCACGTGGTCACCCTCGTCGGAGGATGGGACGCCATCGACCACGTCGGGGCCTGCATGCCCGGGCTCGTCGACCCGGAATCAGGCTGGGCCCGGCACGCGGTGAACCTCGACGTGGTCGCCCTCGACCTCGCGGGCGGCATCGAGGCGGCGACCGGGCGTCGACCGAGCGTCGACAACGACGTCAAGGCTGCTGCCCTCGGGGCGCACCACACCGTGCGCCCGGACGTCGTCGAGGGGGCCACCGCCTACCTCAACGCCGGCACCGGGCTGGCCGCCGCGATCGTCCGCGGTGGCCGCGTCGTGCGGGGGGTCGGGGGCGCGGCCGGTGAGATCGGGCACCTGCCCGTCGGCACCGGCATCCCGTGTTCCTGCGGTCAGCAGGGCTGCCTCGAGACGATCGCCTCAGGCAGTGCCCTGCAGCGGATGTGGTCGCGACCGCCCGGGGAGCTGTTCCCTGCCGCGGCGGCGGGCGACGAACGGGCTCAGGAGGTCGTCGCCACGCTGGCGCACGGCATCGCCCTGGCCGTCCAGGTGCTCGTCGTCACCGGTGCCGAGCTCGTCGTCATCGGCGGTGGACTGACCCGCGACCGGGCCCGGCTGGAGGCTGCCATCGCGGCCGACGTCACCGCGCGGTCGCAGACCTCACCGTTCCTCCAGCGCCTGGACCTGCTGCCCCGGATCCAGGTGCTCGACGACGTGCCGGTCGCGGCGATCGGGGCGGCCCTGCTCCCCGGCGGCTGACACCCGGCGCTGAACCTCCGCCGCGCAGAACCCTCGCCGCTGAACCCCATCGCCAGGAACGCAGCACTTCGGATCGAACGCAGCAATTACCGGACGCGATCCGAAGTTCTGCGTCACCCCCGAAGTTCTGCGTCACCCCGAGAGAGATTCACCCTCACATGAGGTCAGGGGGTGGTGGCAGGCCCAGCCGTGAGACGAGCCTCGCGACCAGCGCCTCCACGTCCCTGCGAGCAAGCAGCGTGACGTTGGTGCCCTTCATCGACGACACCGGGCGATCGATGTCAGCCCGCACCTTGACCCCCTGTCGAACCCGCACCCCCGGGCAGGCCGCGTCGAACCAGTAGTAGACCTCGGCCACCTTGACCGGCGAATGGGGCCACCACGCTCGCCAGGTGTCGCCGGCGACGATGTGCAAGAGGCGGCTCAGCTCATCCAGATAGGCCTTGGGGACACCGTTCCCCGGACCGCCGCCGACGATGAGGATCTCGTGCGGCTGTTCCGGCGCGCTGGCGCCTCGCCCCTCTGCCACCACCTGCCAGGGCTCGGTGCCGGTGCCGAACTCCTGCTCCACGGCGGCACGGCCGATGTCCAGCGCCTCCCCCAGATCCCAACCCCTCGCGCTCGCCAGCCGGGTCAGCCCAGTCGCGATCACAGCCGCCACGAGGTGCGCCACCTCCGTCGCCGACCGGGCGGCCCACCCGTGCGGCAGATCGGCCGTGATGATCTCCGCACCGTCTGGCGGATCGCACCAGACGAGCACGCGCACCGTGTCGTCACCGTGACGAGCCGCAGGGTGGAGGGCTACACCCACCGTCGATGCCGGGGCCGTCAGGCCGAGGTCTCGCAACGCGACCCGGAAGTGAGCGGCAACGGCATCCACGACGACGCGAACCGGCGAGTCAAGATCAGTCGGGCCCCCACCTGACGACGTCATGTCATGAACCTCCAGGTGACGCAGTCGAGGCACGAGAAGACGGCCGATCAGGGGTTGATGCGGTGGCCGTACGCCATCTGCTCGAGCCGGGCGATGCGCTCGGCCATCGGCGGGTGGGTCGCGGTGAGGCGCGAGATGTCCTGCGCCCGGAACGGGTTCGCGATCATCATGTGGCTGGCGTTGACCAGGTCCTGGGTCGGGGCCAGCGGCGCGCGGGCCACGCCGAGCTCGAGCTTGCGCAGCGCCGACGCGAGCGCCAGCGGGTCGCCGGTGAGCTCGGCGCCGTCCTGGTCGGCGTCGTACTCACGGGTGCGCGAGATCGCCAGCTGGACGACCATGGCCGCGAACGGAGCGAGGATGGCGAGCGCGAGACCCGCGATGGGGTTGCGGTTCTCGTTGTCCGAGCCGCCACCACCGAAGATCATCCCCCACGACAGGAACTGGGCGACCGTGGAGATGACACCGGCGATCGCCGCGGCCACCGAGCTCGTGAGGATGTCGCGGTTGTACACGTGCATGAGCTCGTGCCCGAGCACCCCGCGCAGCTCACGCTCGTCGAGCAGCCCGAGGATGCCCTGGGTGCAGCACACCGCCGCGTTCTCGGGGTTGCGGCCGGTGGCGAAGGCGTTGGGCGCCTGCGTCGGCGAGATGTAGAGGCGGGGCATCGGCTTGCCGGCCTTGGTCGACAGCTCGCGCACGATCCGGTACATCTGCGGGGCCTCGGCCTCGCTGACCGGTTGGGCGTGCATCGCCTTGATGGCGAGCTTGTCGGAGTTCCAGTACCCGTAGAACGTCGTCGCCACGCCGATGAACGCGAAGACGAGGAGGAAGACGCTGCTGCCGGTCATCTGCGCGACCACCCAGCCGATGCCGAGCAGGATCGCCCACATGCCGCCGAACAGCGCGGCGGTCTTCAGTCCGTTGTGGTGCCTGTGCATGTTTCCTCCAACGCAGCGAGCAGGCCGGTTCGTTCCGTCATGACACCAGAGCGAGCAGCAGTCCCGGGAGGGCGCTGAGCAGGACGAGCAGCACTGTTCCTGCCACGAGGACCACCCTCGCCCCACCACCGGATGCCGGGGTGCTCACCTCGTGCGTCGCGGCGCCCGGCTCGCTCTCCTCACCGGCATCCCCGCGTGCGCCCGCGTCGCCGATCAGCACCGCGAACCAGCGCAGGTAGACGGCGATGCCGAGCACCACGGCGACGACCGCCACCAACGCCAGCGGCCACAGCCCCTGCTCCACGGCCGGGCGCAGCGCGACGACCTTGGCCACGAGGCCGATGACGCCCGGGGGCAGCCCGGCGAGCACGAGCAGCGCGAACGCGAGCGCACCCCCGGTGAGCCGGTCACGCCGCAGCAGCCCACGCATCCGTGACAGCGGCCCCGCCCCCACGGCCGCGACGGCGGCGAATGCCACGACGGTGGCCACGGCATACGTCAGCACGTACACGGCGGCGGCGTGCAGCCCGGCATCTGTCAGCGCCGCGACTGGCAGCACGACCCACCCCGCCTGCGCGACGGTGGACCACGCGAGCAGGCGGGTCACGTCGTCCTGGCGCAGGGCCATGACGTTGCCGAGCAGCATGGATGCCGCGGCGAGCGCGCCGATCACGATGCTCACCTGCCGCAGGTCCCCGGGCACCCCGACGAAGGCCTGCACGACGACGAGGAGGGCTGCCGCAGCGGAGACCTTCGAGGCAGCGGCGAGCGCGGTGGCGGTGCCGAGGTCGGCGGTGGAGTATGCCTGCGGGGTCCAGGCGTGGAACGGTACGAGCGAGAGCTTGAACCCGAGCCCGGCGAGCAGCACCACCGCCGCGAGCACGAGCACGGCACGTCGGTGCGGGTCCGCCCAGGCGAGCGCCACGGTGTCGGTGCCGAACGCGGCATCCCCCGTGGCGGTCATCCACAGCGCCACCCCGAGGACGAGCAGGGCGAACGACGTCACCGACGTCACGAGCAGCGTGAGCGCGCCGTGGGCGGCGGAGCGGGTGCCGCGAAGCGCCACGAGCGCGACCAGGGGGATGGTGGCGAGCTCGAGCGTGACCAGCCAGGTGCCGAGGTCGCGCGACGCCGCGACGCCGGCGCCGCCCGTCGCGGCGGCGAGCAGCAGGGCCGTCGTCACCGTCGTGTCGCGCGGGCCGCCGTCGCGGTCGTGCAGCAGGGCGAGCGCCGCGGCCGTCGCTGCCAGGATGCCGGCCTGCAGCATGCCGGTCATCGGGTTCGCGGTCCACAGGCAGGCTCCCTCGGGCGCCGGCAGGCACAGCGTGCGGACCGCACCGTCCGCGGCCTGCACCGCCGAGATCAGGGCACCGACGGCACCGACGACGAGCACGGTCAGGCCCAGGCCCACCTGCCAGTCGCGGCGCCCAGGGAGCAGCGCGTCGCCGAGCAGCACGAGCACGACCCCGATGGCGGGCAGCAGCGCCGGGGCGAGCGCAACGGCATCGATGCTGACGAGTGAGGCGGTGCTGATGGCGGCGGTCATGGCCACGTCCCGATCAGCTGGCTGACGGCATCGGCCGTGCGGTCGAGCACGATCCCCGGGAAGACGCCGAGGAGGATGACGGATGCCGCGAGCACCCCGAGGATGCCGAGTTCGGTTCCGTCGGCGTCGGGGGTCACCCGCTCCCCCTCCTGGAGGGCGTCACCGACCCAGACGTTGCGGGCCACCCGAAGCGCATAGGCGGCAGCGAGCGCGGCACCCACGGCCGCGACGGCCGCGCAGGCGATGAACAGGGCGCGGGGGCGACCGTCCGCCGGCGACCACGCGGCATACACGGCGAAGAACTCACCCCAGAACCCGGCGAGACCGGGCAGGCCCAGGCTCGCGGCGAGGCCGAGCACGAGCAGGAACCCCAGCCGCGGCGAGGACTCCCGAAGGGCCGGTCGCGGCAGCGTGAGGTCGACGCTGCCCCACCGCGCCTTCAGACCGCCGACGAGGAAGAACAGCAGGGCCGAGATGACGCCGTGGGCGATGTTCGCGAACAGGGCCGCCTGCAGGCCGGTCTCGGACCCGGCCGCGAGGGCCAGCACGACGAAGCCCATGTGCGCGACCGAGGAGTAGGCGATGAGGCGTTTGAGGTCGCGCTCGACGAGGCAGATCAGGCCACCCCAGATGATCCCGACGACACCGAGGACCGCGAGCACCGGCGCGAGCCGGGCGAACCCGTCGGGCACGGTGGCCACCGGGAGGCGGACCAGGCCGTAGGTGCCCATCTTCAGCAGCACGGCGGCCAGCAGCACCGACCCGGCGGTGGGGGCGGTGGTGTGCGCCGACGGCAGCCAGGTGTGCAGGGGGAAGACGGGCACCTTGACGGCGAGACCGGCGACGAGGAGGGCGGCGACGAGGAGCTGGCGATCCGGCGTGAGTGCCCGGCCCGCACCGTCGGCGAGGGCCCACAGGTCGGAGGTGCCGGCCGAGGTCACGAGCGTGAGGATGCCGACGAGCATCAGGGTGGAGCCGACGGCCGTGTAGAGCACGAACCGGTAGCCCGCCTCGGTGCGGGCACCGGCGTCGTGCGGGTCGCCGTACCGGCTGATGAGCACCCACATCGGCACGAGGACGAGTTCGAAGGCGACGAAGAACAGCACGGCATCACGGGCGGTGAACGTCGCGAGCGCCCCGGCCTCGACGAGCAGGAGGCACCCGAGGAACGCCGCCGGGCTGCCCCCGGCCGGCAGGTCGACCCAGGCGTGGGCCGCCACGAGCACCCCGATGGCGGCGGTGAGGAGAACGAGCGGGACGGCGATGCCGTCGACCCCGAACGACCAGCGCACCCCGAGGTCTGGCAGCCACGAGCGGTCGACGCTTGACCCGGCAGCGCTGACGACGACCGCCACCCCCAGCGTGAGCACTGCGGCCACTGCCGTGACGAGCCGGGCCACGGCCACCGACACGTCGCGGCCCGCGGTCACGAGCCACAACCCGACGGCGGCGGGCAGGGCGAGGAGCAGACTGATCATGAGGCGAGCACCCCCACCAGCGCGAGCACGACGACGGCCCCGAGGACGAGCCCGATGGCCGAACTCGGCCGCTCCCCGTGGTGAGCCCGGGCCCCGGCCCACCCCGCGGCCCGGGTGACGACGGCCGTGCCGCGCACGTAGAGGTCGACCACCTCGGTGTCGAGGAACGCGACGACGCGGGCGAGCGCGAGGACCGGCGTGACGGCGACGGCGCGGTAGAGCGCGTCGGCGCCCAGCCCGGCATCCGCGTGGGGAACCAGGCGGGCCGCGAGCACCTGCGCCGGGTCCTTGTCGAGGCCGCCACGCAGGGCCGCAGCGACACCGACGGCGATGATGAGCAGGGTGATCGCGATCCAGGCGAGCGAGGCCGACCCGACGTCGAAGGCATCGGTGAACAGGACGAGGCCGCCGATCGCGCTGAGCACGACGAGGCCACCGAGCACCACCTGGACCACGGGTGGCACCGCAGCCACTCCAGCCTGCTCCACCGCCCGGCCCCCCTCGTCGCCGCTGCGGACGTGTGCGGTGAGAAGGAGGTAGGCACGGGTGCAGTAGGCGGCGGTGACGGCCACCGTGAGCAGCAGGGCGACGAGGACGACCAGACCCGGCCCGGGTTCGACGGCACCGTGCCACGCCGCGGCGATGACGTGCTCCTTGGACAGGCCCCCGACGACGACGGGCACTCCGGCGAGCGACAACAGCCCGAAGAGGAACGAGACCCGCAGGATCGGGATCGCGGTGGCGCTGCCGCGCAGGGTGGGGGCCGCCGTGCCGCCGGCGATGACCGACGCCCACCCGATCGCGAGGAACAGCAGCGCCTTGAAGATGGCGTGCGCCCACAGGTGGAACAGCCCGGCATCCGGCCCCTCGGCCAACGGCGCGACGGCCAGGGCCGAGAGCATGACTCCCACCTGGCTGACCGTCGACCACGCGAGCAGGCGTTTGAGGTCACTCTGGGCGAAGGCGAGGACCGCAGCGAGCACCATCGTCACGGCGACCGAGATGCCGAGCACCCAGCGGGCCGGGTGGCTGAGGACGAGGACCGGGAAGAGCCCGGCGAGCACCACGGTGCCGGCGGCCACCATCGTCGCCGCGTGGATGAGTGCACTGGCCGGGGTCGGGCCCTCCATGGCATCGGCGAGCCAGTCCTGGAAGGGCACCTGCGCCGACTTGCCGAGCACGCCGATGACGATGAGCGTCATGGCGACGGCGCGCGCGGCGCCATCGGCACCCTCGCCGGACCAGGCGTCGACGACGCCGGTAAGGCTGGTCGTGCCGGCTCCGGCGGCGAGGCCGACCATGCCGAGGACGAACCCGATGTCGGCGACGCGGGTGACCAGGAACGCCTTGTGAGCAGCCCGGCGCGCGCTGTGTCGACGCGACCAGTGCCCGATGAGCAGGTAGGAGCACCAGCCCATGACCTCCCACCCGAGCACCGTCAGCACGAGGTCGCCGGAGAACACGACGAGGAGCATGGCCGCGGTGAACAGCGACACGGTGGCGGCGAACCGGGCGTAGCGGTCGTCGGTGCGCAGGTAGACCGCCGAGTAGGCCTGCACGCACAGTGCGACGAGCGCGACGACGGCCGCGACGGCCAGGCGGGTCGAGTCGCTCAGCAGACTCAGCGGCACGCTCAGCTCACCGGCGGCAACCCCCGGGCCGGCCGCCTCGAGGGGCTCGGCACCCGAGACCCAGGCCAGGACGACGAGCACGAGGGATGCCGCGCTCGCACCCACGGCGAGCCCCTTGGCCAGCCGTTGGTCGCGAAGGTCCTGACCGGTGAACAGCCCGATCAGCGACGCGAGGGCGGGCAGCGCCACCACCGGCCACGGGTTCACGGGGCCTCCCCGCTCGGCTCGTCGAGGTCGATGCGCTCACGCTGCCGGAACGCCGCGAGGATGACCGCGAGGGCGACGACGACCTCCGCCGCCGCGATGGTGATGACGAACAGCGGCAGGATGCTGCCCGCCGCCCACCGGTCGGCCGCGGCTGCCTGGGTCGTGACGAGCAGGACGAGCGAGCCGCTGAGCACCAGCTCGACCCCGACGAGCACGAGCACGGCGTTGCGGCGCACGGCGATGCCGAAGACGCCGAGCCCGACGAGGACGCTGGCGAGCAGGTAGGGCCCGGCGAGGTGGATCACGACGGCCGTCCCTCACGCGGGATGCGCGAGACGGCCAGGGCCGCGACGAGCGCGATGAGCAGCAGCACGGAGAGCAGTTCGAAGGGCCAGACCCACGTGCCGAAGAGCTGCCCGGCGACCTGGGTGCTCGTGACGTCGGCCCGCTCGACCGGCTCGGTGGCCAGGGGCAGCAGCACCGAGCCGAGCAGCACCGCGACGGCGCCGCCGAGCAGCGCGGCCCCGGCGGTGCGCGCCGGGCCGACGCGGTGGGCGAGGTCGGGTCCGATCGGCGCCCGCGTGAGCATCAGCGCGAAGAGCACGAGCACGACGACGGCGCCCACGTAGACCAGCACGAGCACCAGGGCGACGAGCTCTGCCCCGAGGACGAGCAGCGACCCGGCGACGCCGAGCAGGGCCACGACCAGCCAGAGGGCCGCGTGCACGACGTGGCGGGTGGTGACGGCGAACAGGCCACCGATGACGGCGAGGAGGGCTGTCGCGGCGAACGCCGTGTCCAGGGCCGTCACGGGGAGGCCTCGCCGGCATCCGGCGGAGACGGCGCAGCGGGGCTCGACCCACCGGCATCCGGGCGCGGTGAACCCGCCGCGCGCGGACGCACGGTGCGCGGCATCCGGGGCCCGCTCCCCCCGGCGCCACCGGCGCCACCGGCCCCACCCGCGGGGCCGGCACCTCGAGCGGGCCGGTTGGCCGCCGCGATCTCCGCCGGCTCGGCCGCCTTCTCGTCCAAGGCCGGCGGGGGTGGCACGCTCGCCATCCACCCGGCCAGGCGGTCCTTCTCGTGGAGCAGGTCGAGCAGGTCGACCTCGGCGTACTCGAACTGCGGGCTCCAGTGCAGCGCGTCGAACGGGCAGACCTCGATGCAGATGCCGCAGTACATGCACAGCGAGAAGTCGATGGCGAACCGGTCGAGGACGTTGCGCTGCCGGTCGCGCCCGCCCTCGGTCGTCGCGGGGATGGTCTCCTTGTGCGAGTCGATGTAGATGCACCAGTCGGGGCACTCGCGCGCACAGAGCATGCACGAGGTGCAGTTCTCCTCGAGCAGCGCGATGACGCCGCGACTGCGCGGGGGCAGCTCGGGGGCGACGTCGGGGTACTCGGCGGTGTGCGTCGGACGCAGGGCGGTGCGGGCCGTCGTGATCAGACCCTTGAGGATGCCGGGCAGCGGGCTCACCAGCCCATCACCACCCCGGCGCCGGTCAGCAGCAGCTGAGCGAGCGCGATCGGGACGAGCCAGAGCCACGCGAGGCGCTGGAGCTGGTCCTCGCGCAGTCGCGGCCAGGCGACCCGCACCCAGATGACGAGCACGGCCACACCGAATCCCTTCAGCAGGGTCCACAGCCACCC
>Ga0209170_1000747_pt1 | contig 14078 bp, 13 predicted proteins | sample KloWWTKNB14_bulk_FD_187178 | JGI IMG/M metagenome (GOLD analysis project Ga0209170, IMG submission 187178) | Active sludge microbial communities from Klosterneuburg, Austria, studying microevolution and ecology of nitrifiers - Klosterneuburg... | ecosystem: Engineered > WWTP > Aerobic digester >...
TTGTTTTACAAAACCTGGACTTGGAATAATCGTTTTGCATTCTTTAAGAAAATGTATTCCTGATTTTGGTTGTTCTAGAAAATTGAAGATTCGATTTATATCAGCCATTATTTTTTGATTAGACGTTACTAAACAATGGTCGCCGTAAATTTTAGCTGTTTTCTCATTCATGTTTCCGGTACTGATAAAGCCGTACATAATGAATTTATGATCCTTTGTTTTCTTTTTGATCAGGCAAATTTTTGAATGCACTTTTAAATCCGGGATTTCAATTAGCACTTTTGCGCCTTCTTCTTCGAGCCTGTTTTTCCATTCTATGTTTGCTTCTTCTTCAAACCTGGCTCTAAGTTCCAGCATTACAATTACTTCTTTGCCGTTACGAACAGCATTTATGAGTGCATTTACTAATTTAGATTGTGATGCAAGACGGTAACAGGTAATTTTTATTGTTGTTACATCTGGGTCAAATGCCGCTTCCCGTATAAGATCAATTAATGGAAGAAAGGAATGATAGGGAAAATGAAGTAATACATCTTTTTTGAGTATAACATCTGAAACTCTATTTTCTGTAAGTTGGGGGTGGTCAAATGGTTTTTTGCGTTGTTTTTTATCTTTAAATACCTGATCAGGAAAATCTATGAAGTGCCGGTAATTATGAATACGACCACCTGGAATTAGGTTATCTCTTTTTGAAAGATTTAATCTGCGAATTAGATATTCTAACAATCCTGGATCCATTTCTCTGTCATACACAAAACGAACAGGATGCCCTTTCTTTCTATTTTTAATTCCCTTTTCCAGTTTCTGGATTATGTTCATCGAAATGTCCTCATCAATGTCAATTTCTGCATCACGGGTAACTTTAAAAATATGCGAAGAGTACTGATCATAGCCGAAGTAAGAAAATATGTCAGGCAGATTGGCACGGATTATATCTTCGAGTAAAATAATATGATGTTCATCAGGATTGGGAGAAGGTAAAATGGTAAACCTGCCAAGAGCCCGGCTTGGAATTTCGATCAATGCGAATTTCCTTTTTAATGCACTTTCTTTTTTCCACATTACTACTGCCAGATAAATTGATTTATCTCTCAATACCGGAAAGTCGGGAATATTCTCAATCATTAAAGGGATGACATCTGAACTTACTTCTTCTTCAAAGTGATTTTGAACAAACTTTTGTTGTTCGCTATTTAATTCCTTTTCGGTTCGTAAAAATATTTTTTGTTCTGTCATCAGATGTTTCACTTCTTCCCATATGCGGTTGAATTCACCTTGTTGATTTAATACCGTCATTTGTATCTCATCAATAATCTGTTGCGGATTATTTTCAAGATGCATTTTTGCCTTACTTCCCAATTGTATCATACGACGAAGTGCTGCTACTCTCACTCTGAAGAATTCATCCATATTATTGGAAAAAATGCCTAGAAACCTGAGGCGTTCACGAAGGGGTACTGATGCATCGGCGGCTTCTTGTAATACTCTTGCATTAAATGAGAGCCAGCTTATATCTCTTGCAATTAATTTTCTTTTGTCGTGTGCCATAAAGGGTAAATTATTTCCGTAGTTGGTGAAATTACGAAATGCAGAAAAAGTAGAATATTAAGTTTTTCGAGATATGTTACTTTTTTTTGGCAGCTTCAATAATTGAAGTGGTGGAAAATCCTTCAAGAATTGGATTGATAACTACACGACCGCCGTTTGCAATAACCTCTTTCGCTCCTGCAATTTGATCTACGCTGTAATCGCCGCCTTTTATTATGACGTCTGGCATTATGCTTTTTATTAATTCAAGCGGTGTATCTTCTTCAAATAACACAACTGCATTAACCATCTGTAATGCCGCAAGCACTATTGATCTTGCTTCGTTATTATTAATAGGACGAGTTTCTCCTTTTAATCTTTTTACCGAAACATCAGCATTTAATCCTACGATTAAAATATCTGCCTCTCTTGCCGCTGCGATTAAAGAAACGATATGCCCATGATGAAGAATGTCGAAAACGCCATTGGTAAAGGCAATTGTTTTACCAGCAACTCTCCAATCCGCAACGCTTTGAACTATTTGCTTTTTTGATACTATTTTGGTTAATATTAGGTCAGCGTTTTGCAAGATTTTTTCTTTTATTATAATAAGGTAATGCAACAAAGCTAATTAAACCACCGATGAGAATAACTGCCGTTTGTGCCAACCACAATATCCAACCAAATGCCAGGGCAATACCTTCATTTAAACCATACAAAAGCATCGTTTTTTGAATAAGCCATGCATAAGCTCCGATGCCGCCAGGCGTAACGATCATGCCAATACTACCAGCCGATAGAACAGTGAAGGCTTCTTTGATTCCGTAATGCTCAGTTTCTTGTAATGCCAGAAATCCTATATAACCGCCCATCAGATAGATAGTCCAGATAAGAATTGACAGAAAGATAAACTGTTTTCTTTTTTTAAGATGTTTGATTGCAGATACGCCTTGAACAATGCTATTAATAATTTTTTTGATTAATAGTTTTAGGTCAGTCAGATTCTTTTTCTTTTTTATCATCCAGACGATTAGGGCAATCAAAAGAACTCCGAAAACGATCAATGCGATAATCCATCCAGCTATTTTTTTCTTTTCTTCAGTATTATCTGGCGACGAAAAAAAGGTGTCGAGTAGTTGTGTATAAAGATGCGGTTGTATAAGCAGTGTGATGGCAAATACGATTAATAAAGTAAGAGCATCGATTATTCTTTCAAGTATGATAGTTCCAATTAATTTATCGGCAGGAATTTTTTCGTAACGGGCTAGCACGGTACATTTTAAAACTTCGCCCAGCCTTGGCACCGCCTGATTTGCCAGATAACCAATCAATACCGCAAAAAATGTATTTGTTTTTGTTGGTAAATAGCCAAGCGGTTCAATTAATAATCGCCAACGCAAAGCTCTTATAAAATGACTTAGTAGTAAAAGGCCAAACACCGGAATAAGTAACCAATACCTTGCTGTTTTGAGTGCAGATTTAATGTGTGATTTATCGTCGGCAGATAAATCTTTTATTGACCACCAAACCAAAAAAATACCTAAGCCAAGAAAAAAGCTGTATTGTAATATGGTACGAAGCCGTTTGTTCATGAATTCGAAAATAACCCGATGTTTCTTATTTATGATTAATAATTTTATTGTTTAATTGAACAATAACATATTATCGATCAATCTTATTTCGTTATTATAAGCGGCAATTAGTGCAACTACTTTTTTGCTTTCAACCCAATCTTTGATACTTGTCAATGTTGAACTATCTGCTATTTCAACATAGTCAACTTTAAAACCAGCTTCTTCAAGCATTCTTGCTGCTTCTTTTTTTAATGCAAAAGGAGTTGACTTACCGGCATTATTTTTAATAAACAATAAAGTTTCAAAAATTAAAGCGGATCTGCTTCGTTCATTTTCATTAAGCCTCATGTTCCTGCTGCTCATAGCTAGTCCATCAGTTTGTCGAAGTGTAGGGCAGATGGTGATGGCTATCTTTTCTTTCAGTCCAATAAGTTCAATTAATTTAGTAATCACCATGCACTGTTGAAAATCTTTTTCTCCCAGATAAAGATTATCCGGCCCCACAATATTAAGCAGACGGTCAACAACCATGCAGACTCCCTGATAATGTCCCGGACGAAATTCGCCTTCTAATATTGCTTCTAGGTTACCTAAATCATATGTTTTTTCAATGGTAAGACCGCTCGGATAGATTTCTTCAACAGAAGGAAGAAAAAGAACATCGCATCCAGCATCTTCTAATTTTGGGATGTCTTGCTCGATCGTACTTGGATATTTATCAAAATCTATGGTATTGTTGAATTGGGTAGGGTTTACAAATATGCTACAAACTGTGATGTCATTAACCTTTTTTGAAGAATGAATTAAAGAAATATGTCCATCATGTAAGGCTCCCATTGTAGGTACAAAACCCAATTTTAGGCCTGATTTTCGTTGTTTATCAAGCCAGTTTTGTAAAGCCATGGCTTTCTTAAATAATATCATTGATAGAGCAAGTTAATGTTGATAATTCTTAAATCACAATTTTAGCCCTGAAATAGTTACCTTTGCCACCTTTTAATAAAGCGGATTAAACTAAACGAGACACAAATGTCAGCAAAAAAAAGAATTTTATTTATCGCCAACGAAATGTCTCCATATCTTGAATTGACAGAGTTTTCTGAAATCGTCAATAAATTAGCAATCAAGGCAAACGATAATAATTTTGAAGTGCGGTGCATTATGCCCCGTTTTGGTACTATTAATGAACGCAGACACAGATTGCATGAAGTTGTAAGGCTTTCGGGAATCAATGTTTCTGTAGATAACGATGACATCCCTTTGCAGATTAAAGTAGCATCTTTACCTAGTGCTAGATTACAGGTATATTTTTTGGATAATGAGGAGCTATTTAAAAGAAAGTTTCATTTTCATGATGAAAATGAAAAATGGTATGATGATAATGGATTGAGAACAATTTTTTATTGCAAAGGCGCATTAGAAACAGTAAAGAAATTCGGATGGCCTCCTGATATTATTCATTGCAGCGGCTGGATGACAGGACTTATTCCTGCATACTTAAAAACTGTGTACAAAAAAGAACCAGTTTTTGCACACAGCAAAATCGTATATACAATCGGGCAAAATACTTTTAAAGAAAAGCTGGGTGCGAAATTTTTAAAAGAGGCACTTATACATGCTTCATTAAAAGATAAAGACCTGGAGCCATTTAAAGAAACAACGAATACAGCAATGTTTCGTGGTGGAGCCACTTATGCGGACGCTATTACATTTGGTGCAGATAAAATAGATAAAAAATTGGTCGACGAATTTTCGAAAGTAAGAGGTAAAAAGACACTTCCTTATACAGAAGACGGAGATTTAACAGACTATTTACAACTGTATAACGACCTTGCGAGTAAATAAAATCACTAACCCGGACATAAATCTACTTTGTGAAGAACAGATATTTTTTTTTAAACCTGATAGCAATCGTTACAACGGTTGCTATTATATTTTCAGCTTGCAGAAGAATTAATGAAGCCACAGAACTTGGCGGCGGATTAATACCACCAGTGGATGGCATTAATACATTTGATACATTAATTAATGTTCAGACTTTTAATGATACGTTTGGATTGGCTACTGATTCTCAGTATCTTGATAAGAATCAGGAATTTTTTCTTGGTAGAATAAACAACGATCCATTTTTCGGCAAAACAGATGCCAGAATGTTCTTTGAACTAAAACCGTTGGTATATCCTTATAGTTTCGGAAATGCTCATCCTGATAGCTTATTTATTGATTCGGTAGTACTAGTGATGGATTATATTGAAACGTATGGAGACACTAACACCGTGCAAACGGTGAATGTTTATGAAATGGATAATATCCCTGCCAATAACTTTAAAGTGGATTCCAACTACTTAATCAGGAAGGAACATTTTTCTTATTCCGCTTTATTAGGTTCAAAAACTTTTACACCGAAATCACTAAAGGATTCTGTAAAAGTATTTAGAGATACCTCTCGTAACCAGTTAAGAATCCGGCTTGACAATAGTTTTGGTACAAGGTTATTATCATATGACTCTTCCAAAACTTCTTTGAATGGTGCTTATGCAAATGATTCTGCTTTTAAATCTAAGCTAAAAGGATTTGCAGTACGGTCAATGAGTTCTGGTAATGCAGTGATGGGGTTTAATTTAAATGGAGTCAACACCAAGCTTGCCATTTATTATCGTTATGATAAAAGAGTAGTACCAACAACTCCAAAACTAGATACAACAGTTGCTTATTTCTCTTTCTTTAGTTCACTATGTGCTGCTGCTAATTATATACAACGAGATTATTCTGGAACACCAGTAGAGGCTTCTGTAGGAGGTGCAATTTCTGACCAGATAGCATATATACAAACAACACCGGGAACTTTTACCACCATTAAAATACCAGACCTGGCAACTGTAAATAACCGCCTTATTCACAGGGCAGAGTTAATTATAGAGCAATTATATGATTTAAGCGATAGCACTTTCAGCGTTCCAGATTTGCTTTATTTAGATGCCTTTGATCCAAGTATAACTGCTAATTATAAATACAGAACTATTCCTTACGATTTATCAATAAATAGTGCTGGTAGCTTTAATCTTGGAAGTTTTGGAAGTTTTCCAACAATGTCTGTTGATGGTGCAGGAAATAAAATACGGGTATGGAAGTTTAATTTATCTAGATATGTACAACATATTTTAACCGGAACTCAGTCAATATACGATTTTCGACTTCTTGCTCCATTCTCATTTATAGAGCAATTTGGTATACCTCCGGGTGCAGATATAACTATACCTATTTCTATAAATACGAGTGTTGCAAAAGGAAGAGTAAGAGTAGGTGGTGGAAATCATCCAACTCAAAGAATGAGGCTTCGGCTTATTTATTCCAAACTGTAATATCTTAACGATAGTTATCAAGATATGTTTAAAAGTCTGCTTTCTTATGAAAGCGGACTTTTTTCGTTGTAACCTCACCCTTATCTTTGCCGCCTAAAATTAATATTCATGCCTTATTTATTTACTTCTGAGTCTGTTAGTGAAGGACATCCTGATAAAGTAGCTGATCAGATTTCTGATGCGTTAATTGATAATTTTCTTGCTTTTGATCCACAATCAAAAGTGGCTTGCGAAACGTTGGTAACAACAGGTCAGGTTGTATTAGCTGGCGAAGTGAAATCAAAAGCATATTTAGATGTACAGGAAATTGCAAGAGGCGTTATTCGTAAGATTGGTTACACCAAGAGTGAATATATGTTTGAAGCAAGCAGTTGTGGAGTATTGTCTGCAATACATGAACAATCATCCGATATCAATCAGGGTGTTGACAGAAAGAAAAAAGAAGAGCAGGGTGCAGGTGACCAAGGAATGATGTTTGGCTATGCTACTAACGAAACAGAAAACTATATGCCATTGGCATTAGATCTTTCTCATAAATTATTGATTGAGCTAGCTGCGCTTAGAAGAGAGAATAAGCAAATAAAATATTTGCGTCCAGATGCAAAGAGCCAGGTTACATTAGAATATGATGATAACAACAAGCCTGTTCGAATTGATGCAATAGTAATTTCTACTCAACATGATGATTTTGACTCTGAAGCAAGAATGCTTGTTAAAATCAAAGATGACATGATCAAGATTCTTATTCCAAGAGTTAAGTCTAAGTACAAAAAATTTGCAAAGCTTTTCAATGACAATATAAAGTATCACATTAACCCAACAGGTAAGTTTGTTATCGGAGGGCCACATGGCGATACTGGATTAACAGGCCGTAAGATTATTGTTGATACCTATGGTGGTAAAGGTGCACACGGTGGTGGAGCTTTCAGTGGAAAAGATCCTTCTAAAGTGGATCGTTCTGCAGCTTATGCCACAAGACATATTGCTAAGAATTTGGTAGCTGCTGGTGTAGCAGATGAGGTATTGGTTCAGGTTTCTTATGCTATTGGTGTTGCACAACCAACCAGTATTAATGTAAATACATATGGTACAGCAAAGGTTTCATTAACTGATGGCCAGATTGGAAAAATAGTGGAGAATCTTTTTGATATGCGTCCTTACTTTATTGAACAGCGTTTCAAATTAAGAACTCCTATTTATAGTGAAACAGCTGCATACGGTCATATGGGCCGTAAGTCTGAAGTTGTAGAAAAGAAATTTACTTCGCCTGATGGAAAAACAATTGTAAAGAAAGTTGAATTGTTTACTTGGGAGAAATTGGACTATGTGCCAAAAGTGAAAAAAGCATTTGGGTTGAAATAAAAGCCACCTAAATCCCCCGAAGGGGGACTTTAGAACCTGAAAGAATCGAAAGACTTTCAGGTTTTTTATTTTAGCCATTCTTGCCTCAAAAACAAAACCATTAATTTTGAAAGGTGAAAAATTTTAGACAACAACAAAGACCAAAGAAAAACACACTTGTAATAGGACGCAATGCTGTACTAACAGCCCTGCAAAGCGGTCAACAATTAGATAGAATTTATTTAGATACGAAAGTTCTAGGGGCAGAAATAAGCGATATTAAAAGACTGGCTGGAGAAAATGGAGTGCCTGTTAATTATGTTCCAATCTTCAAGCTAAATAGTTTTAATGTTCCCAATCATGAAGGTTGTATAGCACAAATTGCAAAAGTGCAATATCAAAACTTACAGGATGTTATTTCATTTGTAATTGAAAGTGGCGAGGCTCCTTTGTTTATTATTTTGGATGGCATAACTGATATAAGAAATATTGGCGGCATTGCCCGTACAGCATTTTGTACAGGAGTTCATGCTATTATTATTCCGGAAAAAGGAGTGGGAGCTTTGAATGAAGATGCGATACTGACATCTGCCGGTGCATTGGAGCAAATTCCAGTCTGCCGTGTTAACAGTTTAATGAAAGCTGTTGATGAACTACGGTTGAATGGTATTAAAGTTTTTGCCAGTGAAATGACAGCTGAAAAAAACATTGCAGATGCGGATTTTAAAGATCCTTGTGCCATTGTAATTGGAAGTGAAGAAAAAGGAATATATCCAGCATTGCTGAAAATATGTGATGAAAAAGTGAAAATCCCCATGGTTGGTGATTTTGAATCTCTCAACGTTTCTGTTGCAACAGGAATGATTTTGTATGAGGCTATGAAACAACGATTATAATATTTTTTTAAGTATACTTTTGTTTTTGAACATTAAATAATTTTTTTTGGTTTCACTAAGTGTATTTTGTAGAACTTCAGATTTGTCAAGTATCAGGTAGTCATCTTTTTTCAGATTGGCATAGTGTAATGATATTTTTTTCTCATCAATAAGCCGTATTAGGTCATCAGTATCCAAAGAAGCTACTTCTAATTTATCTTTTTCACCAAATGCCAATCTGAAAATCAAATGTCGTGGAAGTAAAAAATCATTAATTTTTTTCTTATTTAAAAAAGGGTTGCTTCCAATTTCAAGACTGCAATCGAGATAATACCAGTCATTTACTTTAATCAGAAAGGCGCTGAGCATTGTTGTGTCAGTTATATTGGTTTCATTACTTTTTTCAATACATGTTATACTGTATAACTTACCTTCTCGACCGCTGATAGTGTCTATTAAATAATGAACAGATTGCTCTATACTCTCTTGCCATTTCCCGATTAATTCTTTTTTAAACACAAAATCTCTTGAATTTTGCGATAATGGATATAAGGTTCCCACAACTTTACAGGATGTAGCTGTTATAGCAACAAAAACGGCAATTATTAATGATAAAAATTTCATTTTGATAAGTTTTAATGATTAATTAAGTGTTAATGAAATCAACTCGTCTACAAATTCCCTGAATGTTTGTTTTAATTCACTATCAGCGTCTGTGCCATAGTTAATAAAGAAGATATGTGTTACTCCTTTGGTTGGGAAATAGAACATATTAGCAGTATAACCTAAGTCACGGCCTTTATGACCAATTCCAAAATCAGTTCCGTTCATGTATGACTTCTGTATACCATATCCGTAGAAATTTGTGTCATCTTGTTTGCCATACGTTTCCATAATAGTCATAGAAGAGGGTTTTAAAAATGTTCGTTGAACCAATAAGGCATTCTCGAATTTGAAAAGGTCAAAAAGGTTGCTGAAAATGCCGCCATAACCATTGCCGCTGCCTGTTACCAGATTTGATACGTTTACAATTGTTTGGTTATTGTAAAGATCAAAGTATCCCTGAGCAACAGAAGGAGGTAATTTGTCATGCGGTTGATAATAAGTATTTCTAAGACCAAGCGGAGTTGTTATGTATTGTTTTAACAGGTCTGCATGTTTTTTCCCTGTTTGTTTTTCTAATACCAATGTTATTATCGTAGTATTTGTATTCGAATAAACAGCCGTATCACCCGGAGCAAAAAGTGCAGGTTTGTTATAAATAAATTCAAGCAATTCTTCCTGTGTCCACTTTTTGTTTGGATTATTAAGTACTGCCAAATAAAATCTATCTTCTTCAATAAGGTCGGGAATCCCTGTTTCATGTTTCATACATTGACCAAATGTGACCAGACTTCCATTGGCTAGCTTATCTGTAATATTTGACGGAAGCCAGTCAGCAATTTTTTTATTTAATTCCTTATAACCGATTCCAGTATTTACCGAATCTTCCATCATTCTAAAAACGAGGGTTCCGATAAAAAGTTTAGTTATACTGGCAGCTTTTGAAATTGTGCCCGGCACAAAATCAATATTGTTTGAAATATCTGCCTTGCCGACAGCGCCTACCCAAGTTCCTTTTGAATCATTTATTAATAGTGAGATGCCAGGAAGCCCTTTGCGTTTGTATTTATCAAGTAATGATCTGAAAGCTACATTTTTTGGATGTATATTACTACTGTCAACCCAAGGAATCTCTTGCCCAATGGTTGTTGTCATTACTACCTGAGCTTTTCTACAGGATGAAATGGCGATAACTATGACTAGTAGGATAAATAATATTCTCATAAGTTTATTTTAAAAGTTAGGGAAGGTGTCATCTTGGTGTAGAGCTGGTTATTTTGAAGAACCTGTGAAGGTTGATTTTTTACCGATAAGCTGATAGCTTTTCGTTTATTTTTTCCTGCTGAAATAAATAAGGGAATACTACCTCCAATTGAAATGATTCCAAGGACTGTGAGTACCTCTCCTGAGTTATTTTTTTTAGCATCTTGTTCAAACAGGTTAACAATTCCATTTTCTAGAATGGTTGAAAGACCTGCTCCAATCAATATTGCTCCGCCACTCAAAAGTATTGTTCCGGTTATTATCTGACTTTTACTTTTTTTTAAATATTCTTGTTTTGTTACTTCCATTTTTGGTGCTTCAATCTGTTGATTAAAGGCTTTAGTCAGGATTGAAAAAAATGCTAGCAAGAAAATTAATTTTTTCATGTTATTTTTTTTTGGTTGGTTATTTTGATTTGATAAGTCCGATCATAAAACTGTTATAAGGAAGTAGTGGGACATAAGATTTTACAAATGGAAACTGGAGCCGTTGCTGGTATGATGTGAATACTCTTATTGTCTTTGCTGCGGTATGGTTTAAAACGTAACTAAAGCCTATGGCGTAAGTTGCCATGGCCTGCATTCTTCCAATACCTTTGTTATTCTCATATTCACCCTCTTCATTAAGTTTTAATTTGGCTGTTGCAGGAATGGAGTGCATATAACCTGCTCCAATTGAAGTTTCTGCTGCTAATCGGGAGTTGAATTTATACCTGTAACCAAAATTTAGATAAAGGGGTAAACCATGCTGCACAAAACGATGATAGAAATAACCCATTTTAACTTCACCAAACCATTCATGTTTTTCTTTTGGCTTAAGAATTCTACCATACCCTATCTCTAAACCAGGATGAATAGTTTCTTTTAATAATCCGGAAAACTTCTCAAAGGGTATTGCATTCTGTGTTGTAAAGAAAGCAGCGCTTACATAAGTTTGCCTTTGTGCACTTGCAATAATTACAGATGCCAAAATCACTAATGTTATTAATAAATGTCTCATAACTTTTATTTTTAATTTAAAGGATTACTTGTACACACCGGATTGCATATTTTTCAGGTTCTTTTCAATATCATGCCCTCTATTTTTTTCTTCAATGTAAGACTGGTCTCTTACAACTATTTTCCCATACATATCCATTGAAACAGTATTACTTGATTCAAATATGTTTGTATATGCATTGTATTTGTTCCATCGCCCTACATTTTCCCAGACAGGTTCATAACAATAGTCCAGAAATAATTTTCGGCTTGGGTATCCGCCAACAGCAGCTTTTTTTAGAAATAAACCCGGTTTTGTCATCACCCAACTTTCGCATGCATAAACTGTGGGTTTATTGAGTAGTTCCCCTAAAGCAATCATTAAAGAATCACCATTCATTCTTGTTGTGTCTTTATAGTCAATAGATGAACGGGTATATGTAGCGCCACCATAACAGGATCCAATGACAACCATAGTCTCTTCATCTACAAAAGGAATTAGTTCTTTGAATGGTTTATTGATACATGAGTCTTTTAATGTTAAATAGCTGTATTCATTACTGCCAATAAAGAATAGGGAGTACCCTTTTTTATACATGCCATGTGAATCAAACCAAATTGTACCTATCCTTGCGTTGTATTTATTCAGACTGTACATAACTTCTGCACTCATTTGTTCTCCATTTTTTGCAATAATGGAAACAAATTTTGATGGACGGAATAAGCCTTTAAGCTTTGTTCTAAAAATATTGAACCGAGTTGATAGATCAAGTTTCCCTTTTTTTCTTTTAGAAATAATAAAGAAGTTCAATTGCTTTTTCTTTTCTTTCGCATCATCCCGAATATCTTCAATTTGGAATCCAGCTATTTTCTTATTTTGCTGAGCATTACTTTTAGAGCTGGCCGCTAGTAAAAAAGCTACTGACAAGATTATGTTTAGTGTTTTCATGATTGTTGGTTTTGATTTTCAATTCAAACTTATCTTACTATAAAACAGATTTAAAATGGAAACAAGAGACTTACTCGGCAACTTTGGTAGATAACCGTTCAATTAATGTTTTGGAGCATTGAATTTTAAGATATCTACATCTAAGTAGGTAAAATGGCGATCATGTCTGGTGGATTCCATAATTGAATTTTTGGTTTTACGGATTTTCCGTAATTTTCTTTTAGAATGGAATCCAACCAACTGCAACAACAACTCTTTAGCTTTCTTAAAGAATGTATTCCTCCACACCTGTCGCTTGTGGAGGAGTTGTGCGATTTGCTTAATCTAAGCCATGATAGTGTTTACAGAAGAATAAGAGGAGAAAAGCCAATTTCACTAGCAGAGTTAAAAATTATTTGTGAAAAATACCATATTTCACTTGATCAGCTTTTGCAACTAGAAAATGAATCTGTATTATTCGACGCACCCGGATTGAATGTTATGCCTGCTGAGTTTTCAGATTATTTGAATGCCGTACTTAATCAATTCAAATATTTTAATTCTTTTACTACAAGGGAAATGCACTATTTGTGTAAAGATTCAACAATTTGGAATTTTTACTTATTTCCTGAGCTGGCTGCATTTAAAACTTTCTTTTGGTCAAAGACAATTAATAACCAAGCGGCTCTCAGCAATAAGATGTTCTCTTTTGAAGAGTTTCCTTATCATGATTGTTTTCTTTTAGGTCAACAGGTGCTTAAAGAATATAACCAGATACCAAGTGTAGAATTATGGAATTTGGAAAGTATGCATAGTACGCTGAATCAAATCGCATACTATAGGGACGCCGGTAACTTTAAATCTAAACATGATTTAGCGTTGGTTATTAATGCTTTTGTAAATATGGTTGACCATTTGCAGTTACAAGCAGAAAGAGGTGTAAAATTTATGCCCGGTGACACTGAACTTTCGTATCGGGCATCTATTCAGTTTTTTATTAACGAACTTATTCTTGGCAATAACACAATGGTTATTAATCTTGATGGCAAGAAAATAAGCATGGTTACTTACAGCGTATTTCATTATTTATTTACAAAAGACCCTCGCTTCTCTACTAAGGTTATGGCTTCTTTTGATACGTTGCTTAACCGTTCGACACTTGTAAGTAAAACAGGTGAAAAGGATAGAAATCGATTTTTCAATAACATTCGAGAAAAAATTAAAGCATTAGTGTAAAAGTCTTCCTTTAATAACCGGTTATCTTTGTAATAATAATGAATAAAAACTTAGTTAAACTTATCGAATGTCCTCGGGATGCGATGCAGGGCTGGAAAAGTTTTATACCTACGGAAAAGAAGATTGAATACATCAACTCATTATTACAAGTTGGATTCGATACAATTGACTTTGGCAGTTTCGTTTCGCCAAAAGCGATTCCGCAAATGGCAGACACGGCTGAAGTATTAGCAGGATTGCGATATGAAAATTCGAATTCAAAATTACTGGCAATCATTGCAAACGAAAGAGGTGCCAATGATGCGGTTGTTTTTGATGAAATTCAATATCTTGGATTCCCTTTTTCTGTTTCAGAAACATTTCAACAACGCAATACCAATTCTTCAATTGAA
>Ga0209170_1000751_pt1 | contig 14060 bp, 9 predicted proteins | sample KloWWTKNB14_bulk_FD_187178 | JGI IMG/M metagenome (GOLD analysis project Ga0209170, IMG submission 187178) | Active sludge microbial communities from Klosterneuburg, Austria, studying microevolution and ecology of nitrifiers - Klosterneuburg... | ecosystem: Engineered > WWTP > Aerobic digester >...
CGCTCATGGTCATATAGCGCGATACATAATCGTCATCAGCCATATTGCGCACCAACTGCAGATAACTGGAAACAGTTCCCAGCGGGTTGGTCATCTTGAACATCAACGACAAGCGATTGCCCGGTACATGGAAGAAGCGATTTTCCATTTCGGTAATCTTAAGGCCGGTAATCTTGCCGATTGCCCATATCGGCTTGCTGAGGGCTTTGGACAGCGGGCCGGAAAACCCCATCTGATGCATGTCTACAGGTGACGCAATCGTCACCAAATTGGCGACGTTGTCATCCTTGCTGGAGGCGAGATACATAAGCGCCAGAAGGCCGCCCATGCAATACCCCACCAGCGACTGCTCTTCACTACCACTGTGTTCACGAATGGCCGCCATGGCCTTAGGGAACCAGCGGCATACGTAATCTTCCAGGGAAAGATTCTTGTCATCCGCACTTGGTGCTCCCCAGTCGATGAGATAAACATCAAAACCGTGCGCAAGAAAGTACTGCACCATGCTGCGATCGGCCATCAGGTCGAAAATCCAACCAAACACTCCCAGTGGCGGTACCAGCACAATGGGCATGGCATATCGACGTTGGCGGGCCACATACGGCTTGCCGTCGATCATCATCGTAGAGCCCGGTGGCTGCGCCTTGTAGTGACGCACCGACATCAGACCATCCGTGCAAATCACTTCATAATTAGATTTGTCCGCCTGAATGTATTTGGCCTTGTTAACGCGACGCTGGATAGCATTGTTCACGAAGGCAGAGCCAGTACGGTAGAAACGCACAGAACGGTCGATGAACTTGCTCATACGTCCTCACAGACATGGCGAAAGATGGTGAATTCAGGCTTAACGAACGACGATTGTAGGGCCGCGGCCTTCTACACCCAATGGCCAATTATCACTAGAAGGCCGTATTTTTAGCCACTCCTCACACTGTAAATTGAAACAAAAAATACAGTAACAGGTTTTCAGAGTGGCTAGTACTCAGGCCAGCTTTGCCACTAACCCCGACTCACGCTTTGGCAAGGTAAGCAGTGCTGCCTCCAGCACACTTGCCTCACCACAGAGAACAAAGCGTGATTTTGCGCGTGTTACTGCGGTATAGATAAGCGGACGATCCAATACCGGTGTAACGACCTCCGGCAATACCAACAAGACATCGTCGAACTCGGAGCCCTGAGACTGGTGCACGGTCATGGCCCATGCCGACTCATGCGCAGGCAGGCGCCCCGTTGCCAGCGCACGAAAATTCCCTGGCGAGCTTTCAAAAAATACCCGCAAACCGTCTGGTGTTGGCAGGCACAAGCCAATATCACCATTAAACAAGCGCAGCGCGTAATCGTTTACGCGAATAATGATTGGCCGGCCGGCATACCAGAGGCTACGACCAGCCTCCATAAGTGCATTAAGGCCTTCCACCCCGGCGGCACCCTGACGGTGTGCGCACAAAACGCGGAACTGCAGAAACGCTGCAAATGCCGTAGCAGGATCACCTTGTTTCGCCAACTCTCGATAAGCGGCATAGCCCTTATCCAATTGTGTCGGCAACTGAGCCACATGACAGTGTGAAATATCCGGGCTGTTCACTAGTGCCTGCAGCAAAGCAGCGGCATCTCCTTCCCGTGCGGCCCGGGCGGCCGTACCGATACCGCTGTCTGCAGCAAAACGATAACTGCGGGTCAGTTCAACACGGCACTCGGCAATTGGGCTGCTAAGAGCCTGCGGCGCGATACTGACACCATAAGGAGCCAGTTGAGCACTGAGTTGATCGCTCATGCCCTGTGCAACACAGAGATCACCAAACACGCTGCCAGCCTCAACTGAGGCCAATTGATCACGATCGCCAAGAAGAATAAGCCGAGAATCTGGCGGCAGTGCCGATAAAACAGCGTGCATTAATGCAAGATCGATCATAGAGGCTTCGTCAATGAGCAGCACATCGCAGGACAGTGGATTGCTCTCATCGTGACGATAGCGACCGGTATCGCCTTGTGCACCAAGCAGACGATGAAGGGTTTGAGCTTGCTCGGGAATGGCCGATTTCACATCATCCGAAACAGACAATTTCTCTTTAGCACCGCGAATAGATTCGGACAGGCGCTGTGCCGCCTTGCCTGTTGGTGCCGCCAGCAGAATATGCAATGGCGTATCACCGGCCTGAGACTGCAGCAGGGCGAGCATTTTCACCACTGTGGTCGTTTTACCGGTACCTGGGCCACCGCTCACCAACGTCAGCGCTTTAAACTGCGCTAAGAGAACAGCCATACGCTGGCGGTCGGCCGGATCGCTCTCTGGAAACAAGGCCTGTAGTTGCTCTTGTAAGGCATCGGGGTTTTGTGGAGAGAGCATTTTCTCGGCACGCTGACGAAGCGACTGCGCCACTTCTTTTTCATGATCGTGATAACGCGCCAGATAAAATCGGCCACTGTCTTCAAGAATAAAGGGGCAATAATCACCCGGCTTGCCAACCCAGCCAGTGGCATACCAGTCCGCAGCATTGGCAGCATCTACACGAATACAAACGTGGCCTGACTCAACAGCGGAATACAGTGACTCGATAGCGATCTGAACTTCCGATGGTAAATTAGGCGCTTCTCGCGACAGCCAGTTACGGGCTGACTGCATCAATGGTGACGTGATCATCATGTTCATGCTGATACTCCTGTCGCGACATTACTTCCGTGCTTCTTTCCACTCATAAGAGCATCCAGCGCTTCGATCAGCATACGTGATGGCTTGCGTGTATAAACACCGCGCGTTTCTGCCGCAATCCCGCGCAGAAACAAGTAACGTACCCCGCCTATATCACGGTCGTAGTCGTAATCTACTTTTACAGTTTTCAGGTGACGGTGCAGGGCCAGCACGTAGAGCCAGTACTGCAAGAAATAATGCGAGCTAGCCATGGCTTTTTCCATTCGCTCCTGCGTATAGCTGCTCTCATCTGGGCCCAACCAGTTGGTCTTATAATCGAGCACGTAATAACGATCTTGGTGGAGATAGATAAGGTCGATAAAGCCTTTTAGATAACCTTGCAGCGTAGGGAAATCGAGTGCGGTAAGGGCATCACGATACCGTGGCAGAAGATCAGGCAACGACAGAAACTGCGCAGGTGAAAGTTGTTGTACAGGATAAAGGAACTCCATTTCGGCACGGGCTGCATCCAGATAACCTAGACGAGCACCCTCTTCGTCGAGCGGCGTTTCTAGTAACTGCACCAGCGTGGATTCCACCAGTGGCAGCCAATCAAGCGGCAGTGCATGTTGCTGCAAACGCTCGGTGATGACTGCCACATGATCGGCCAACGGATTACCCACACAATCTTCCAGCACCGCGTGCCAGAACACCCCTGCATTGGCACCTTTCGGGAACGCATGAATACCTTGCGGCTCCTGCAATACCACAACCTCTATTGGCTCTTGTACATCGGAGTCATGATCTGGGCTTTCAGCCTTGCGCGAAATATCGTGGGCACTTTCAGAGAGACCCGTAAAGCTGCTCACACGCCAGCGACGCAACAATGAGCGGTTGAATTCAGGAACAACAGGCGCACACTCACTCGCACGCTCAGCAGGCATAACATTAGAAGAGACTTCTTCCGCTATCGATTCCCAGGCAAAGCCTTCAGGAACCTTTTTAGCCTCACGCTCCAACGCCTCGGCATAATCGTCGTACTTAAAACGATCAAGATCACGCGTGAGTACATCGGCATCGGGCTCACCCTCTGTATTACCACCCAGCAGCAACCAACTGAAAGGAGCTGTTTCACTGTCTCTGGCCCAGCCCCAAATACCATAGCAACGGTACTTGGCTCGCGTTAGCGCCACATAAAGCACGCGTAATTTTTCGGCCATGCGCTCGGTCTTCATACGCATAGTGGCATGCACAAAGCCTTCGGAACCGATATCCAGCAAGGAGTCTCCCCCAGAGCGGTACTCAGCTCGATTGACATCATCTTTGCGCGCCAACTTCCCTTCCCAGAGAAAAGGGCAAAACACGACGGGATACTCAAGGCCCTTACTAACGTGAATGGTGAGTACCTGCACGCGCTCAGCATCACTTTCCAAGCGTAACTGAGTGTCTTCCGTTGTCTCCCTTTCGCGCACTTGCTCACGCAGCCAAGCCATCTGGCGCTCTGGTACCGGGTCGATATCCGCCTGCTGCTGCATGAGGGTGGCGAGATGGCGCAGATTGGTGAGCCGACGCTCACCATGGGAGCCACTTAATACACGCTCATAAACGGTAAACGCTGCCAGCGCCTTTTCCCACATGGGCATAAAGCCATGGCTCAACCAAAGATCACGCGCTGCTAATAGTTGTTCGATCAGCGCTGACCAACGTGCGTCATCTTCTTGATCGGCAAAGAGACCCTCGATGGTGCCGCCCATTAAGGTAGAGAGAAACGCTGCCTTGACTTGCCCTTCCCTGCCCGGCTCGGCAATTGCCTCTAGCACAGAAAGCATTTCACGCGCTTCATCAGTGGCAAATACAGAATCCTGGCTACGAATTACTGATGCCACGCCGGCCTCAGACAGTGCATCAACAATGGCACGGCCATCGTTATGCCTCGGAACCAGTACGGCAATGTCACCTGGGCGCAGAGGTTTATCGCCGATAACGACCTCGCCCCGTGCGGCCCCTTGAAGCAAGCGAACTATTTCATTCACTGTAGTGATAACACTGAAATGATGTGCCGCACCCTTGTCGAGCTTTTTCCCGTCATTAGCAGGCAGCAGCCAGCAATGAAAAGGCGGCTCATTAATCGACAGCCTACTTTCTGGCTCTACCGCAGAAACATCAACAAAACTTAAGCGCGACAACAGAAAGGGATTTGAGTGATTCATGAACACGCTGTTCACTGCCTTTACCAGCGCAGGTAGTGAACGGCGATTTGTGTTCAGCGTGAAACGACCATTTGCATGCTCACGGGCCCGCAAATAGGTGAAAATATCTGCGCCACGAAAGCTATAAATAGCCTGTTTAGGGTCGCCCACGAGATACAGCGGCAAACCTGCTTCACGATAAAGCTTATCGAAAATTCGGAACTGCAATGGGTCCGTGTCTTGAAACTCATCGATCAAGGCCACGCTGTAATTCTGGCGGATACTGTTGGCAATGGCTTCGTCTTCAACCGCCTGCGCCAATAGCTCCAGTAAATCCTGATACGATAACAAGCCCTGTGACTTCTTATGGGCCAGCAAACCTTTGCGCACATCATCAATAATATCAGTGCGAAATTTCGAAACCAGCAGATCGGCGTTATCAAACCACTCCTGCAATGCTTCCCAGAAGGCGTGCCTTGGGGCACTGCCTTTCTTCTTCATGTGCTTATCAAACTCGACTGGCGTCAAGCGACGAATAGACTTTGTCAGACTTGAGTCGCTCAGCAACCAAGTTTTTAGCTCTTCAATAATATCGTCGAGGTATTTATAACTTTTCTCCGCACGGCTCAGGCCATCAGCCTCACTTACATCCTTGATGATGGCTTCGTAGTCATTATTCCACAGGGTACGAAGTGCAATCTTTCCCTCTCTTAGAGAATCAACATCACATGTCTTCTTTTTAGTATCCAGATGCAGATAAGGCTTAACCAGCAGCACCTCAATATCACGCTGAATCACCTCGGGGGTAACGGCACTCAGTCGTAGGAGCTCAGCTTGTAACGGGTCATTGCAATAACGAATCCATGCTTCCTGCAACAGGCCCGGCAACCATTCACGCTCATCGGGCACAATATCCGGCTCACCCAGCAAGGCAGGCAACTGCGCCTCATTCAACACACGCTGGCAAAATCCATGAATGGTAAAAATAGCGGACTCATCAAAACGACGGATACTCTCATTCAGCTTAATAAGCGCTTTTTCACGCGCATCATCAACGAATTTATCCAGCGCCCATTGGCAAAAGGGATCAGCACTTTCACCCTGTAGCAGTGCAGTTTCTACATCCACCAGACGCCGACGCAAGCGATCGCGCAGCTCTGCGGTAGCTGCCTTCGTGAATGTCACCACCAGGAGGCGATTGATGGTCTCATCAGTTTCTAGCAGCAGACGCACATAAAGACCCGCAATGGTCCATGTCTTGCCAGTACCGGCACTGGCCTCAACCAGTTGCACACCCTGTAAAGGCAAGGAGTACAAGTCGAGGGGCTTCAGCACAATGTCATTTGTCATCGCTTGCCCATCCCGTCCATTGTGGTCTTTATCGGTCCGTATAGGCGCTCGGCCCATTGTGTAAAGCGCTCATCGCATGGGTCGGCATTACGCCAAAGCAGCTTTATCCAGGCATCTTCACAATCGCCCGTAGCATAATCACTGCCCTCCCACGCTCTACGCGCATCATCGATATTCTGATTTTTGATGAACGCTGGCGAAGCACGACGGAACAACGGTAAAGGCAAGCAAAGACCTTCTTTATAAGCAGCTGCAAAAGCGGCTAATGCCTGTGGCGCATTTGTTATCGACTGAAAAGTAATCGTTTCTTTCAAACCAACAAGATAACTGCACAGCTCAACACCCTCTGGCTTAGTGGCACACAACAGCAGATGTGCAAAATAAAGACGGAGTACATCGGTGGCGTAAATATTGTTTTCCAGCGATACACGCACCAGTCCAGCACTGGTTAGATCTTCCAGCATGCCGGCGAAAGTAACGCCATCCACTACCTCGTGCACACGAACGGGATCAATTTCAGTCAACTCCAATTTTTTTACGCGCTGACGCACTTGCTCAACCAGCTCATCCTGTTCACCGCACAGTTGCGCGCCCCAGACACCAGAAGGCAGCAGTCCTTCAGCACGTAGCCCTTCAACTTTAGACTGATCCTGATCGTACAGCCGCTGACGTAGCTCGCGTTGATCTGGAAGGTCGACGGGCTCCTCATCGGAGAGCACATCACTGGCATAGGGGATATGCACGCCCATCCGTTCACGCAGAAAGAACCGTTGCGGGTGTGCAATAAATCGCTCGAAGAGTTGCGGCGTGATAGATAGTAAATCGTCTGAAGGTGGCGGTAACGCTTCTTTGAATGCCGCTTCCTGCACTTCTACCTTTACTCCCGATAGCCCGCTCACAGCAGCAAATCGTGACGAGAAGGAAAACAGCTTTTCATCGCCAGAAAAGTAGCGAGGGCTGAAGGGCTGCAAGGCATGTTCTGTGTAAAAGCGCTGACGAAATGATTTTTCATCCGACACAGTGACGGTAGCGCGCACCTGATCCATCAGCTCAGCCAACACGGGAGATGGCGGACGAACCGTGCCATCCACATCACTCAGGCCAACATAGCTAAGGTATAGCGTATTCCGCGCAGCCAGCATGGTTTCTAAAAACAAGTAACGGTCATCCTGACGACGCGAACGATCACCGGCGGCAGAATTTTCTGCCATCAAATCAAACGGCCATGGCTTTTGTTGACGCGGAAACACACCATCGTCCATACCAAGCACTGCAATCATATCGAATGGCAGGCTGCGCATCGGCACCATGGCGCAGAAGGTCACCGCACCGTGCAAAAATCCGCGACGACTTTCCAGCCCCTTCACCTGTCGATTCAACCAGCGCCGTATCACCGTAAAAGGCTGATCACCGGCTTCTGGTGCACGCTGGGCTTGATCACGTAATTCCAGCACGGCATCACGCAGGTACTGCAAGGCATCACGGCTTTCGTCCGTTTCGGCAAAGAATGCCTCAAGTAAACCATCCAGTGTATCGGCCCAGTCATTTAGCGGCCGTGGATAAGCCAGACGCTCCTCCCATGCCAACAACGCCTCCAGCAGCAAAGCCAGACGCGCCATTACTTGGGCCTGACCTACAGAGAACACGGCCTGCAACGGCACACGCCCGGAAAAGCGAGAGTCATCACCCTTCGCCAACTCGGCCGGCAGAGCAAAACCAAGTTGCAGGCGGGCCAGCGCATCGCGCCAAGTAATGGGAATATCGGCAGGCAAGCCACGCTTTTCACGATCAGCAGCGTCACGACCCCAGCGCACATGCAGTTGCTCGCACCAGCGGCGGATTACCGGCACATCGGCCTCTGCCAGCTCAAAGCGTGCGCGCAAGGCGGGCTCTTCCAGCAACGCAAGCACACGCTCCACTTCAAAACGTGAACCCGGCAGCGCCAGCAGGTCAGCAAAGCGACGAAGCAAAGGTTCTTCTGTATCCAGACGACGATCTGCAATGGTGTAGGGGATAAATGCAGGGGTTTTACGCGATGCAAACACCGCTTCGATTAACGGCGCATAGCGCTGGATGTCGGTGCACATCACCAGCACATCATCAGGCATCAAACTTGGATTTTTTTGAAACTGCATGAGTAACTGATCGTGCAGCACTTCCACTTCGCGGAGTGCACTGTGACAAACCTGTACCTGCAGTGAGTCATCATCAGCCGATACCACCAACCGATCACCTTCGCCACGCACTGTTTGGGTGAGCAAATCAGACTGCAACGCGGCCAGCACCGTACTGGTCTGTGGCGCCACAAAAGCCTGTGATTTGACTGGCTCATTCACGCCACTGGCCGCAACAGTATTGATAAAGTCACGCCCCTGCTGCCCCAGTGAAGCCAGCAAAGGATGCGCGCCCTCACCCGTATCACCACGGCGCAACTGCCCCCAGTATTCCTGGCTGGGATTAAGCAGAAACAGATTAATCTCGATGTGCTCACCCAAAGCCGTCAGCAACCGCCAGATCATGGGTGGCAGTGCACTCACGCCAAATACCGTGAGATGTGATGGCAAGCCTGTTACCTGCCCTTGGCAAAGCTTTTTCTCCAGCTCGCCGAGAAAACGTGCTCGATGTGGCTCACCAGAGGCCGTTAGCGCCTGCCACAGCTCTGCCTGCCATGCCTCATCCGGCCCTAGATCCAACCGCTTGCCTGCCTCCCAGAAGTGCAGCCATTCCGGCCGATAAATCAGATATTGGTCAAACACATCAGCCACGCGCCAGGCCAGCTCGTAGCGGCCAGCCGCATCCGCCGCCTTCCAGTTGGCCGCCAGCGCAGCTCCCTCCAGCGCGGCAATACGCGGTAATGCGTCCAACGCCCGCCATGCCAGCACTTCAGGATCAAACGCCGAACGCCGTGGCACATCCGGAAACACACGGGAAACCAGCTGCCACACAAAGGACGCCGGCAATTTGAAGTCGAGATTGGCGGCAATGCCTTGCTCCCGAGCCAGCTCCAGCTGCAGCCAGCGCTGCATGCCCAGAGAAGGCACGAGAAGGGTTTCGGGGACCAGAGGGTCGGACGCGGGTTCACGCACTGCCAGGTAAAGCCTGAGCAGCGCATCGAGCATGTTGGACTGATATAAATTTAGCATGGAGGGAGTGTGCCAAAGGCGGAGGCGTATGCCCACCGGGAATGAAAGAGATAGTTGATCATGTAATGGCGACAGCTTATGTCGTAAATATAACTAAAACCCGTTTTCAAAAAATGGCCATGAAAACAAGGAGCCTCACGTCATCAGGGCAGCCGCAAAGGTATTGATGCAGAGAATATAGCACCCTAATAGATTGCCGCCTCCCGCCCCCTCGGCGACAATTCACCCTATGACTACACCCCATTTCCCCAAGGTTCTTTCTGTCGCCCCTATGATGGACTGGACAGACCGGCATGACCGGTACTTCCTGCGTCTGTTCAATCCCCATGTCCGCCTGTACACCGAGATGGTGACCACAGGCGCGCTCATTCATGGGGATACGAACCGTTTTCTGAAATACGATGCTCTGGAGCACCCGCTGGCCCTGCAACTGGGAGGCTCCAACCCGGCTGATCTGGCCCTTTGCACGAAAATGGCAGAAGACTGGGGCTACGACGAGGTAAATCTAAACGTAGGCTGCCCCTCCGATCGGGTGCAGCACAACAAGATTGGCGCTTGCCTGATGGCCGAGCCTGATCTGGTGGCTGAATGCATTGCCACTATGCAGGCTACCGTGAAGATCCCCGTGACAGTGAAGCATCGTATTGGCATCGACAATCTGGATGGTTACGACCACCTGGCCAAGTTTGTAGAAACCGTCGCCAAGACCGGCTGTCAGACCTTTATCGTACATGCTCGTATTGCCATCCTGGCCGGCCTTTCCCCAAAGGAAAATCGCGATATTCCGCCGCTACGTTATGAAGATGTCTACCGCCTGAAGCGTGACTTTCCGCATTTAGAAATCCACATCAATGGTGGCATCAAGACTGTGGCGGAGGTCGCTGAGCACTGGCAGCAAACCGATGGCGTGATGATTGGGCGCGAGGCCTACCATAACCCCTACATTCTGGCCGAATCCCTGCCCCTGTTTGGCGTGAACACCCTGCCCTCACGGGACGAGATCCTGTCGCAATACATGGAGTTCATGGCAAAAGAAATGCAGGAAGGTGTTTCGCTAACGCACATGACAAGGCATATTCTTGGCCTATACCAAGGCTTGCCGGGCGCACGCAAATGGCGTCAGTACATTAGCCAAAATGCGCATCTCAAGGGCGCGGGACTGGAAGTCGTGACGCAAGCCGCCGAACAAGTTAAACACGCCATGGAGACCGCCGCACTTGCCGCCTCCATTGACAAACAATCGCAACAAGAAGAACAACAGAATCGCGAAGGGACACAATGAATCAGCTTCAACAGTTACAGAAAATGACCACCGTAGTTGCCGATACCGGGGACATTGCCAGCATCGCCCGCTTACAGCCGGTAGATGCCACCACCAACCCTTCGCTCATTCTGAAGGCCGCCAGCCAGCCCGAATATGCCGCGCTGATTGATCGTGCCGTTCGTAACGCAAAGACAGAACCCACAGTGGCTGCCCGTACCCGCCGCGCACTGACAGAAACTGCCGTGGCCTTTGGCAGCGAAATCCTCACGCACATTCCTGGCCTGGTTTCTACAGAGGTAGATGCCCGTCTTTCCTTTGACACCATGGGGACCGTGCACGAAGCGCGTCGCGTGATCGCTGCTTATGCCGCCCTCGGCGTTCCACGCGAACGTGTGCTGATTAAAGTTGCCAGCACTTGGGAAGGCATCAAGGCCGCCGAACTGCTGGAGCACGAAGGCATCCATTGCAATCTCACCCTGTTGTTCAGCTTTGCCCAGGCACAGGCCTGTGCCGAGGCCGGCGTTACCCTGATCTCCCCTTTTGTTGGGCGCATATTGGACTGGTACAAAAAATCTGAAGGCCGCGACTACACTGCGGAAGAAGATCCGGGCGTACAGTCAGTCACGCGAATTTATGAGTACTACAAAAGCATCGGCGTAAAAACCGTGGTGATGGGTGCTAGCTTCCGCAACACAGGCGAGATCATGCAACTGGCCGGTTGCGACAAACTTACCATCAGCCCCGCTCTGCTGGATGAGCTGGCAAGTAAAACCGAAACGCTGACACAGCACCTGAATGCCAACCGCATCGAATCAGGCATTGCACTGCCCATTCTGGATGAGAAAGCATTCCGCTGGCAGCACAACAACGATGCCATGGCCACCGAAAAGCTGGCCGAGGGCATTCGCCTGTTTACTGCCGATCTGATCAAGCTGGAAACTCTGTTGCAGCAAAAGCTGGAGGCCTAAACCATGCCCTACGTAAACATTAGAATCACGGATGAAGGCGTTACCAAGGAGCAAAAGGCTGCACTGATTGCTGGAGTGACCACGCTGCTACAGCAGGTACTGAACAAGAACCCCGCCACTACCATGGTAGTGATTGATGAGGTAAATACCGACAACTGGGGAGTTCATGGGGAACAAGTTACTGAGCTGCGCAAGAAAAAGTAACGATAAATACTGTCGAATAAATCAACTCGTTCCAAGAGCCACCCAAGTGACTCGACAACCTTGCAGGGAAAAATATCCCAAACATTTAGAATTAATACCCTGCTTACTCAGGCTCTTCTATTGCCCTAGAAGCACTGCTTGACTTCAGAATAGAGTGTATCAGACGTCACGATACGTGTATTTATCGAATAATCCATCTTTAAAGAATGCTTGATCGGACACACCCATTTCTTATTCAAAATATTACAGTTTAATATTTTTCTTTCAGTATCAATTACTGACTCCTTAGCATCCAGTCGAGTAATTACAAGCCGCGATGAAAAGCATGTCATACCATGCGCCTCAAGGCTCCCAGTGACCTCATCAATATTCTTACCTAAATAATTAATTCCTTTATTTGGATCCATGAATGGTGCACGCAACCATTCAACGAAAGTAAGATCAAAAAATAATAGCCAAAATAGACAAAATATTTTTTAGAACTTAATAAGCTTTTAGGCTTACCAACATTTAAATTATTAATTAAAGCCAATACCACTTACTTTCTGCCTTTTTTAACTGCAGCTCCAAAGAAAGTCCAGCAGGAATTGTTTGCGAAAAATCTCTTGAAAACTCAAATGAATCAAGTGATTTATTAAAATCAGGTTCTAATTCTTTGAAAGCATACTTAGCGTGCTCTAAAGCATCAGCGACAACCATCATGTCAATCTGAACAACACCAAATGTCCGGTTAATGAACCCAGGACACTCTATTACCTTTCCCACGTCCGCACGAGTATTAATATTCACGGTAATTTCTTTATTATTACTACCAATTACCTGCTCTTGCCTATGCTCGTCCGCATGCTCATAGCTCATTAAAAAACAAATCTTTCCTTTAAAATTGATCTGCTTACGCGTTGGGCCTATTTGCTTAGAATAAGACTCCAAATATGGCGGAGCAGAAGTTGCTTCAGCCAGCAGGTCTAATTTACTAATAAAATAATCTATATCTGGGAGGAACCTTCCATACTCAAAATCCGCAACTAACTGCGCCCCGATATGAAAATCACTTAAACCTTCTGGACTAGGGCCATCAAAAGTAATAGGCTCATTTTTTCCAGCATTAAAATTATTATTTGTATACCAATTTCTATCGGGCGATTTTATTTTAAAAATAGAAAGATATTGCACTTTATGTACATGATAGTGACTCCCTGAATAACCTCTTGATCTACCTGCACATCCAGAAACAGTCAAGACCATAATATAGATAACTAATATTTTAAATATTTTCGAACTACCCGTTAATGGTGGGATATTCAATCTCTATCTACTCCATTTCAATCAGATTAAATTTTTTATAATTCAATAGCTCGGACTGCAATTCCTTATTCTTTACAAGTGGTTCCACAAACTGATATGCCTTTGGCATGATTTCGACCAGGTCTCACATGGGTTTGAGCTATTCATCAAGCGACTTCAGATTGTCTTCGATGACCTGCGGGTTAGCTGCGGCAATTCTTGCGTAAATTCACCATTAAACTGAACACTATCCATCGCCCTTTGCATTCTCAAAAAAATCTCTTCTTTTAATGACTCAGAATCAATATCAATCCCATCTATAACATGCTTATTATTAACCATAATTGTCACGCCATAACCAAAACGAGCTTGCACTCCATTATGAAAGCCAGGGCAAAAGTAACCGATCCCATACTGCTCAGCGCCATCACCTTTTCCTTGTGCTCCCGCAGGAAGATTACTGGCATTATTTGAAGCAATAAATATATGTTTTTCGGACTCATAGATAGTGCAACTCATTCCTCGATAACTAGCCAATCTTGCACTGTATTTTCTAGGCATCGGATAACCTGCATCATTACCCTTCAAATTCAGCCTCCCATAGAAAGCTTTTTCATCAGAAATAATGTCATCAACAAGTGCATTAAAATCACCACTTTTCAGAGCTCTCAAATCTCTTTCTTTAGCTCGGATATCTCCCGACTCTAATATCATTTTAACTTCGTAGCCCGCATAACGACGAGGCGCCCCGCTTGGTGCCCCAATAAAACGAAGCTCTCCAAATCTATTACTCCCCCTAAATGACCAATCACCTTGAGGAGCAAGAGTTGAAAATGTTTTAGTAAAATCTTTTTCAAGTTCGCTTTTTCCTCGCCTTTCTGATGCCTGATATCTTTTATTTGGTTCGGTCTTCTCGTAATGCCTTGAAATGCAGCCAGAAACAAGAGTGGAAGCGGTCATAATAATAAAAAGGCATTTAGTTTTTTGCATCTAAATCACCACTATTACTATTGGCGGATTCAAGTT
>Ga0209170_1000755_pt1 | contig 14035 bp, 6 predicted proteins | sample KloWWTKNB14_bulk_FD_187178 | JGI IMG/M metagenome (GOLD analysis project Ga0209170, IMG submission 187178) | Active sludge microbial communities from Klosterneuburg, Austria, studying microevolution and ecology of nitrifiers - Klosterneuburg... | ecosystem: Engineered > WWTP > Aerobic digester >...
CGGGGAATGCGGAAGAGGGCCCACCATGACTGGTGGGCCCTCTTCGCTAATGGTTGTCCGGCTGCGTCCTACTCTCCCACACCGTCACCAGTGCAGTACCATCGGCGCTGAAGGGCTTAGCTTCCGGGTTCGGAATGGGACCGGGCGTTTCCCCTTCGCTATGACAGCCGTAACTCTATGGAGATGTCAGTGGTTTCCCGACCGTATCTCGGGAACTGCACAGTGGACGCGAACACGCAAATCTTTTTAAGTGTGTATCAAGTTGTCGGCTTATTAGTACCAGTCAGCTACATGCATTGCTGCACTTCCACGTCTGGCCTATCAACCCGGTAGTCTAGCCGGGAGCCTCTCACACCTAACGGTGCATGGAAACCTCATCTTGAAGCGTGCTTCCCGCTTAGATGCTTTCAGCGGTTATCACTTCCGAACGTAGCTAATCAGCGGTGCCCTTGGCAGGACAACTGACACACCAGAGGTTCGTCCAACCCGGTCCTCTCGTACTAGGGTCAGCCCTTCTCAAGTTTCCTACGCGCACAGCGGATAGGGACCGAACTGTCTCACGACGTTCTAAACCCAGCTCGCGTACCGCTTTAATGGGCGAACAGCCCAACCCTTGGGAGCAACTCCACCCCCAGGATGCGACGAGCCGACATCGAGGTGCCAAACCATGCCGTCGATATGGACTCTTGGGCAAGATCAGCCTGTTATCCCCGGGGTACCTTTTATCCGTTGAGCGACGGCGCTTCCACAAGCCACCGCCGGGTCACTAGTTCCGACTTTCGTCCCTGCTCGAGATGTCTCTCTCGCAGTCAAGCTCCCTTGTGCACTTACACTCGAAACCTGATTGCCAACCAGGCTGAGGGAACCTTTGAGCGCCTCCGTTACCTTTTAGGAGGCAACCGCCCCAGTTAAACTACCCACCAGGCACTGTCCCTGATCCGGATCACGGACCGAGGTTAGATATCCAGAACGACCAGAGTGGTATTTCAACGTTGACTCCACACACACTGGCGTGCATGCTTCACAGTCTCCCACCTATCCTACACAAGCCGTACCGAACACCAATACCAAGCTATAGTAAAGGTCCCGGGGTCTTTCCGTCCTGCTGCGCGTAACGAGCATCTTTACTCGTAGTGCAATTTCGCCGAGTTCGCGGTTGAGACAGTGGAGAAGTCGTTACGCCATTCGTGCAGGTCGGAACTTACCCGACAAGGAATTTCGCTACCTTAGGATGGTTATAGTTACCACCGCCGTTTACTGGGGCTTAAATTCTCAGCTTCGACCTTACGGTCTAACCGGTCCTCTTAACCTTCCAGCACCGGGCAGGCGTCAGTCCGTATACATCGTCTTGCGACTTCGCACGGACCTGTGTTTTTAGTAAACAGTCGCTTCTCCCTGGTCTCTGCGGCCCTTCACCCTAGTGAGCAAGTCACTTCAGGTTCCGGGCCCCCCTTCTCCCGAAGTTACGGGGGCATTTTGCCGAATTCCTTAACCACGATTCACTCGATCGCCTTGGTATTCTCTACCTAACCACCTGAGTCGGTTTGGGGTACGGGCGGCTCGAACCTCGCTAGAAGATTTTCTTGGCAGCATAGGATCACCCTGCTTCCCGCATTCGCGGTCACTATCAGGTCTCAGGCTATGTGAGCTGCGGATTTGCCTACAGCTCGCCCTACACCCTTGGACGTGGACTACCATCGCCACGCGGAGGCTACCTTCCTGCGTCACTCCATCGCTTGACTACTACAAGGTCGGGTCGCGCGCTCCACCACCACCCCACCCCCTCGAAAGGGAATGGTTATGTGGTGGTTTCAGGCGCTTAGCATCACTCGGTTCGTCATGGGCGGTTCTTCGCCGGTTCCGGAATATCAACCGGATGTCCATCGACTACGCCTGTCGGCCTCGCCTTAGGTCCCGACTTACCCAGGGCAGATTAGCTTGACCCTGGAACCCTTGGTTATTCGGCGGACGGGTTTCTCACCCGTCTTTCGCTACTCATGCCTGCATTCTCACTCGTGTGGCCTCCACGGCTGGATCACTCCGCCGCTTCCCTGGCCACACGACGCTCCCCTACCCATCAACACGCTTGGACCACCAACCCGCAGGTGTGGTGGCCGGGCAATGTGTCAATGCCACAGCTTCGGTGGTGTGCTTGAGCCCCGCTACATTGTCGGCGCGGAATCACTTGACCAGTGAGCTATTACGCACTCTTTAAAGGGTGGCTGCTTCTAAGCCAACCTCCTGGTTGTCAATGCAACTCCACATCCTTTCCCACTTAGCACACGCTTAGGGACCTTAGATGGTGGTCTGGGCTGTTTCCCTCTCGACTACGGAGCTTATCCCCCGCAGTCTCACTGCCACGCTCTCACTTACCGGCATTCGGAGTTTGGCTAACGTCAGTAACCTGGTAAGGCCCATCGGCTATCCAGTAGCTCTACCTCCGGCAAGAAACACGTGACGCTGCACCTAAATGCATTTCGGGGAGAACCAGCTATCACGGAGTTTGATTGGCCTTTCACCCCTACCCACAGCTCATCCCCTCAGTTTTCAACCTAAGTGGGTTCGGTCCTCCACGACGTCTTACCGTCGCTTCAACCTGGCCATGGGTAGATCACTCCGCTTCGGGTCTAGACCCAGCGACTCAAACGCCCTATTCGGACTCGCTTTCGCTACGGCTTCCCCACACGGGTTAACCTCGCCACTGAGCACTAACTCGCAGGCTCATTCTTCAAAAGGCACGCTGTCACCCCACAAGGAGGCTCCAACGGATTGTAGGCAAACGGTTTCAGGATCTATTTCACTCCCCTCCCGGGGTACTTTTCACCTTTCCCTCACGGTACTTGTCCGCTATCGGTCACCAGGGAATATTTAGGCTTAGCGGGTGGTCCCGCCAGATTCACACGGGATTTCTCGGGCCCCGTGCTACTTGGGTGCTTCTTAATGGAGTTCACGACATTTCGTCTACGGGGGTCGCACCCTCTATGCCGGACCATTCAAAGTCCTTCGACTATGACGCAAATTTTTGACTCCACGCCAGCGTGTCAGCACTGACAAAAGAAGTCCCACGACCCCCCAGCTGCAACCCCTGACAGGTATCACACAACTGAGGTTTAGCCTCTTCCGCTTTCGCTCGCCACTACTCACGGAATCGCGGTTGCTTTCTCTTCCTGTGGGTACTGAGATGTTTCACTTCCCCACGTTCCCTCTACCCGCCCTATGTGTTCAGGCGGGAGTGACTGGACTTGCCTCCAGCCGGGTTTCCCCATTCGGAAATCCTCGGATCACAGTCTGGTTATCGACTCCCCGAGGCTTATCGCAGATTCCTACGTCCTTCTTCGGTTCCTGGTGCCAAGGCATCCACCGTTTGCCCTTAAAAACTTGATTGCACAAAGATTTTAAGATGCTCGCGTCCACTGTGTAGTTCTCAACATACGGGCGGCACCATCACCAACACCGGCGCCTACCAAGCACCAAGCCTGGCGGTTCAACCGTGATGACAGCCCACAACCACCCCACACTCACGCGGGGGCGGCCCAGAAAGACAAGGCACAAGGCCCGATCCCTCAGGACCCAACAACGTGTCAAGCACCAACCCCCGCCCCCACCACCTTCCACACCCACCACCCGCGAACGAGTGACCGGCTGTACTAGCGACAGACACGACAACTGGTGCCAAATAATCGATGTTCCACCCTTGAGCACCCGGTGCCCGACAGACGCGGACAAACCGGGGCCTGGACCAGACACGCTGGCCAGTGCTCCTTAGAAAGGAGGTGATCCAGCCGCACCTTCCGGTACGGCTACCTTGTTACGACTTAGTCCCAATCGCCAGTCCCACCTTCGACGGCTCCCTCCCACAAGGGGTTGGGCCACCGGCTTCGGGTGTTACCGACTTTCGTGACTTGACGGGCGGTGTGTACAAGGCCCGGGAACGTATTCACCGCAGCGTTGCTGATCTGCGATTACTAGCGACTCCGACTTCATGGGGTCGAGTTGCAGACCCCAATCCGAACTGAGACCGGTTTTTTGGGATTCGCTCCACCTCGCGGTATCGCAGCCCTTTGTACCGGCCATTGTAGCATGTGTGAAGCCCAAGACATAAGGGGCATGATGATTTGACGTCATCCCCACCTTCCTCCGAGTTGACCCCGGCAGTCTCCCATGAGTCCCCAACCACTAAAAGTGTTGCTGGCAACATGGAACGAGGGTTGCGCTCGTTGCGGGACTTAACCCAACATCTCACGACACGAGCTGACGACAACCATGCACCACCTGTACACCGACCTTACGGGGCACCCATCTCTGAATGTTTCCGGTGTATGTCAAGCCTTGGTAAGGTTCTTCGCGTTGCATCGAATTAATCCACATGCTCCGCCGCTTGTGCGGGCCCCCGTCAATTCCTTTGAGTTTTAGCCTTGCGGCCGTACTCCCCAGGCGGGGAACTTAATGCGTTAGCTGCGGCACGGATCTCGTGGAATGAGACCCACACCTAGTTCCCAACGTTTACGGCGTGGACTACCAGGGTATCTAATCCTGTTCGCTCCCCACGCTTTCGCTTCTCAGCGTCAGTAGTGGCCCAGAGACCTGCCTTCGCCATCGGTGTTCCTCCTGATATCTGCGCATTTCACCGCTACACCAGGAATTCCAGTCTCCCCTACCACACTCTAGTCTGCCCGTACCCACCGCAAGTCCGGAGTTGAGCCCCGGATTTTCACGGCAGACGCGACAAACCGCCTACAAGCTCTTTACGCCCAATAATTCCGGACAACGCTCGCACCCTACGTATTACCGCGGCTGCTGGCACGTAGTTAGCCGGTGCTTCTTCTGTAGGTACCGTCACTTGCGCTTCTTCCCTACTGAAAGAGGTTTACAACCCGAAGGCCTTCATCCCTCACGCGGCGTCGCTGCATCAGGCTTTCGCCCATTGTGCAATATTCCCCACTGCTGCCTCCCGTAGGAGTCTGGGCCGTGTCTCAGTCCCAGTGTGGCCGGTCGCCCTCTCAGGCCGGCTACCCGTCGTCGCCTTGGTGAGCCATTACCTCACCAACAAGCTGATAGGCCGCGAGTCCATCCCCAACCGAAAAACTTTCCACACAGAAACCATGCGGCTCTGTGTCATATCCGGTATTAGCTTCGGTTTCCCGAAGTTATTCCAGAGTCAGGGGCAGGTTACTCACGTGTTACTCACCCGTTCGCCACTGATCACCCAAGAGCAAGCTCTCAAGATCACCGTTCGACTTGCATGTGTTAAGCACGCCGCCAGCGTTCGTCCTGAGCCAGGATCAAACTCTCCGTTGATGTCGAATATCCCCAACCCCAAAAGAGGCCAAGAAAATCCATAACCACAAAGTGTTACAAACCCGGCTGAGCACAAACAACCAGCAAAAAGCTGATCATTCATCATCAACCAAAGGAAAAAACATCGCCAACCCAAACCCACCACCACCCACAACGGGCAGCAGCACCATCTGAGCCAACGACAAAAAATTGGCATCGATTTTTGACACGCTGTTGAGTTCTCAAAGATCGGACGCGCACCGCTCTGTGACCGAAGTCGTGGATCCGGGGCTGCCGTTCGGGGTGTTAGCTGGGCGTTCCGGCCCGGCTCAACCACTCCAAGTTACCTGTCCGGTTGCGCCTCGGTCAAATTCGCTGCCCTGAGGCGGTCGAACGTCACGTGGCTCAGCCGGCCACCGCAATGTCTCACCGAAGTGGTGACCATCGTGGTGTGGTGTCTGCTCCGCGGGACCGGCCTGCTTGGTGCGGGATGTGCATCCCACCGCTTGGCGTCCGTTGCTCCCTCACGGGCTGACGTCGAGAACTGTAGACCGACTCCACGGAGCCCACCAAATCGGCTGTCACCCGGGCCTGTCGAGGCTCAGCCGGCAGTCGCGAGCCAGACCCGTACGGGCAGCGGATCCGTCCCGGTCGGGCGGGTCACCAGCACGTGCTCGTCCTCGCGGACGAGCACGTCGGCAACGAGCTCGGCGCGAAGGCCGACAGCCGAGAAGACCTCGGGTTCCTGCGCCGCACCGCCAGCGCCGGCGTCGGGTGAGTCCGCACCGAGGAGGACGAGCCTCCCACCCCGCTCCCCCACTGCCGCCGACACCTGGTCCACGACCGCCCGCAAGGCAAGAGGGTCACGCCGCAGGAACGACGTCGTCGACAAGGTCGGGACCTCGCACATGCCCCGCACCACCTGCGGCCACTCGTTCGCGGCTCGAGAGTCGACCGCCATCACGACGTCCCCGGGGGCCAGGGAGTCACACACGCGCTCCACCGCCGACAGCGAGCCTCGCTCCACCCCGCCTGCGCGGTGCGGCCAGGTCGCGACGAGCGCCGGCCCGACGACGAGCAGCCCGAGCACCGCCGCGCCCAGCCGGCCAGCCCACACCCTGCCCGCGGGTGCCCCCGCGACCGCAGTGCGCTCCACCAACCACTGCCCAGCCACCACGACGAGCACGACCACCAGCGGCAGCGCGATGAGCAACCGGCGATCGGCCCACGGGTGGTCCGGGGTGATGCCGGGACGCGCCAGGGTCAGCAGGGTCGACCCTGCTGCCACCACCAGCGCAGGCACCCATGCCTCGATCCGGCCCAGCGCGACTGACGACACCGCTCGACGCACGAGCACCGCGAGGACGACGAGCGCCACCGCGAGCGCCACCGGGCCGAGGTACCACGACAGCCACGCGACCGACTGCTCGGCGTAGGTCCGTCCACCATCGATCGGCAGGCCCAACCGCGCCTGCATCCCGGCGACGTACCGGGCACCGGGATCGCTCGCGTCCTGACGCACGACGAGCCACAGCGGACGAGAGGCGAGGGCGACTCCCACGACGACCACGCCTGCCGCAGCCACGTCGGGGAGGCGTCGAACCATGCTCGGGGCGAGCGGCATCCGCACCCCCCTCCTGCGCAGGGCGACGGCCACCAGCGACGCCGCCCCCACCACCACCGCGAGCGCCACCAGCGGCAGGAGGCTGCCCGCGATGGCGGCGACGTACTCCGACGACAACGTCACCGCTGCCGCCGCGGCCACCGCCAGAGAAGTCAGCAACCCGACCAGGGCAGGGCGCACCCACCTGGCTCCGAGGACCGCCCCCAGCGCGAGCACCGGCAGGAGGAGCACGGCCTCGCGCAGGGCATCGATGCGCACCAGACCAGTGCCGCCGAGCAGCACCCCCGCGACGAGCGCAGCCCGCCCGGCACCGTCCGGCCACGCCAGCGATCCCTCGAGCACGCGACCCTGTGACGACTGGTCACCCACGAAGCCCGGCCCCGGCGCGCCAACCGGCCCCGGCACGGCATCCGACGACTGCGCCACGGCGATCGTCAGGGCCAGCAGGGCGCCCGTAAGGGTGAGCATCGCGAGCGGCTCCGAATAGGTGGCGCGCGCCGTGTGCACCACCGGGAACAGCAGCCCGACCCCCAGCGCCGACACCACCCCCGCCCAGGCGCTGACCACCCGCGCCACGAGGAGCCCCAACGCAAGAAGTGCCAGACCCATCGCCACGGCGGGAAGGACAAGGGCCGCCGGCCCACCACCGGCCCACCACCCGAAGCCGTAGACCACGGCTGGCCCGACGACGAACTGCGGCTGCACGGCCGGCTCCTGCGGTGTGCCCACCTGGAAGAAGGCCGGGCTCGCGAGGGTCACCCCGTCGAGCGCGAGCACCGCCGGCCCGCCCACCGACTCGGCATCGATGCCGACGACGCGTTCATGGGTGGTCGCGAGGCTCACGGCCGCCTGGAGGTTGCTCGCAGCGTCACGCCGGGGCAGGACCTGCTCGGAGTGCGTGGCACCCACCCAGACGGTGAACCCGAGCGTGACGGCGACGAGGGCGCCCGACGCCGCGACCGGCATCCGCACGCCTGGAACGCTGCGGGCCCACCACCCGCTCGCCACGGCCACCACCACCGCAACGGGCCATGCGACCACCGGTGACCACCACCCGAACCCCGACAGCACAGCCCCCACCGCGCTCACGAGAACGACCCACAGGGCCGCCCCGAGCGCCAGCGACGTCAGGAGGCGGGACCTCACGAACCCAGGCTGGCGATGTGCTCGATGATCCCGGTGGTGGACACCGACGGCGTGCGCGGAAGGTAGACGACCTCGCAGACGTCACTCACCCAGTCGAACTTGCCCGTCCAGTCGTCACCCATGACGAGGACGTCGGCACCGTGCTCGATGATGTAGTCGCGCTTCTGCTCCAGCGACTCCTCGACGAAGACCTCGTCGACGACCCGCAGGCTCGCGACGATCTCCATCCGCTCCTCCTGCGAGTACACGGGGGCGCGGCCCTTCTTGGCCAGGTTGAGGGCATCTGCCGAGACGCCGACGACCAACCGGTCACCGAGCGCGGCGGCACGCTGGAGCACCCGGATGTGGCCGACGTGGAAGACGTCGAAGGTTCCGAAGGTGATCACCGTGCGTTCACTCATGTCCCGAGCCTAGTGCCGGGCTGTTGCCCGGCGGGCAGGCCACCGACCAGCGTGGCCCTGTCGGGGGCGCCGGTTATGGTCGCCTGCGTGAGCACCGCGCACCCGACCCCGGCCCACCTCCTGCGCGCCCTCGTCGCCGCCGACCCCGGGCGACCGCGCATCACCGTGTACGACGACACCGACTCCGCCACCCGCGGCGAGCGCATCGAGCTGTCCGCGCGCGTCCTCGCCAACTGGGTGGCCAAGGGGGCGAACCTCCTGCGCGACGACCTCGACGTCGGGGGCGGTTCGGTGGTGCGGCTGGACCTGCCGCCGCACTGGCGCACGCTCTACTGGGCGCTCGCGACGTGGTCTGTCGGCGCGGCTGTCGACGTGCCCGCCAGACGGCGCCCGGATGCCGGGGGTGCGGCAGCCGCTGCCGACTCCGGTGACGCTGGGGTCGACGTGGTCGTGACGGATGCCGTCGACGTCGCCTCGGCGGCGACCGCATCCGGGGCCGACGTGGTGTTCGTGACCCTCGCGGCGCTGGCCCGCTCGGCCACGGTGCCCGTTCCCGCCGGAGCGGTGGACGAGGCCCGCGAGCTCGCGACCCACGGTGACGTGTTCGATGCGTGGGACGAGCCGGATCCGTCCGACGTGGCGCTGCGCCTGCTCGGCGACGGCGACGGCGACGGCGACGGCGACGGCGACGGCGACGGCGAGACGACCTACGCCGCCGTCGTGCCCGAGGCAGTCGCCAGAGGCGAGCGGGTGCACACCAGCACGCCGGACACCGCAGCGTTCCTGCGCCTCGCGCTCGAGGTGTGGGCAGGCGACGGCTCGCTCGTCCTCTCCCGTGGCGACGCGGGTGCCGACGTCCTCACGTCACGGTTCGTCGCCGAGGGCGTGACGCGCCGGTCCTGAGCGCTGACCGTCGGCCGGGGCCGCGGTCAGCGGGGCATGCGCGCCTCGACGGCCTTCCAGGTCAGGGTGCCGACGACACCGGTCTGGGAGAGCTTGGCCGTCGCCTGCACGGACTTGACCGCGGCCTCGGTCGCGGGTCCGAAGGAGCCGTCAGCGGTGACGCGTAGGGCCTTCTGCAGGGCCACCACGGTCGCGCCGGTGGAGCCACGCTTGACCACCGTTCCCCAGTACGGCAGGAGGGGGTGGGTGGTGAGCTCGAGGGCAGCCCAGGTCTTCGCGTCCACGACCCCGGTCACCGCGAGCCCCTTGGCCGTCTGGAAGCGCTTGACGGCAGTGAGGGTGAGGGAGCCGAACGAGCCGTCGACGACGAGCCCACCCAGACCGCGCTGGAGCACCTTGACAGCCGCGCCGCTGGAGCCGACCTTGAGCACGGTGCCCTTGTACGGCGTGTACTCGGTCGCGAGCGAGGTGACGGTCGACCCCGACGGCGCAGGGGCGGTGGTGGTCGTGGTGCCCATGAGGGCCTTCCACACCCCGGCGTCGACGACGCCGGTGACGGGGAGCTTCTTCTCGCTCTGGTACTCCTTGACGCGGGCCTCGGTCAGGCGGCCGAAGGACCCGTCGGCCGTGAGCTTGCCGATGGCCTTCTGCATGGCCGTCACGGCCTCGCCCTTGGACCACAGCTTGAGCGTGACGCCTGCGTACTTGGCCAGCGGGTGCGTCGTCGGGGCGGGGGCCGCGGTCGTGGAGCCCGCGATGAGCGCGTTCCAGACCTTGGAGTCGACGACACCGTTGACGGTGAGCCCCTTGGCCTGCTGGTAGGCCTTGACCTTGGACTCGGTTGCCGGCCCGAAGGACCCGTCGACCGTCAGCCCACCGAGCGCCTTCTGCAGCGCCTTCACAGCAGTGCCGGTGGACCCCCGCTTGAGCACGACGTTGACGTACTGCTGCAGCGGGTGCACCGTGCGGGCCGGGATGAGCTTGAGCGCCACCATCTTGGACCAGGTGGCGTTGTCGAGCTTCTTGGTGGCGGACACGTTGTTCTTCGTCTGCCAGGCACCGAGGGCCGTGGCCGTGAGCGGGCCGAACTTGCCGTCGGCGGTGACGCCGATGACCTTCTGCGCGAGCACGACGTCCGGGCCCGTGGCGCCCTGAACCAGCAACGGGTATCCGCTCTCGGTCATCACGGGCGCAGGCGGCGGCGTGACCGGTAGGGCCGGTGTGTAGTTCGCGTTCGTCAGGGGGGTGGTCACCGCGACGCCAGTCCACCAGGAGGAGCGCATGCGGGCGCCGTCCCAGTTGAAGGAGAAGTGGATGTGGTCGGTGTGCGGGGAGACCCCGTAGTACGGCGCCCAACCGCGGCCCGGGTCGTACGCCCGCCACTGCTGCCGGTTCCAGATGATGTAGTTGATCCCGAACCGCCTGGCCATCGCGCCGGGACGCCCCTGCGCGTCCGGTGCCGCCAACCAGCGCGTGAGCGCGTCCGCCAGCGCGCGCTGTTCACTGTTGTTGGCGTTGATCATCCAGTCCAGGGCCCGACCCTCGCCGTGCTCGGCAGCACAGGTGCGCAGGATGCCGTAGATCCGGTTGCCGTACGTCGCGTTGAGGAGCTTGGCGAAGGCCACCGCACCGGGCTGGTTGTAGGTCAGGCACTGGGTCCCCTTCTGGTACGGCGCGGCAACGTCCAGCGCGGACGGGAGAGCCCTCGACGGCGTGGGGTAGGGGATCGTCGCGGCCTGTGCGGACCCTGCCACGAGGGGAAAGGCCAGCACGGATGCCGACACGGCACCAAGCGTTCGCACCGGAAGCCGGCGACCTCTGCGGGGCTCGGCCTGCGCGCTGGGCGTGGGCTCGACAAAGGGCTCGGTCAGCGGGCTTGACACGGGGCGGTGCTCCTCGGACGGCGGGTCGTCTCGTGGAAGCCGAGACGGCTTGTCATCCTGAATCACAGACGTCACACACGTCCCACGAGATGACTGGGCCACACAGTTGTCCCACCTGCCCCCACTGCCCCGCAACCCAGTCTGCTGAATTACAGCGATGTACTTCATGAGGGGTCGTATTTTGCCGCAAGATATCCGGTCGAGTGCTACTCATGACATAGATCTTCCTGTCGCCCAGGGGCCTTCGATGGCCGGTTGAGGACGGTGTGTCACTAGAGTGCGGGCATGGACAAAGTGGTCGCCACCCCTGCCGACGCCGTCGCCGGAATCACTGACGGGGACACGCTCTCCGTCGGAGGGTTCGGTCTGTGCGGCATCCCCTCCGTACTCATCGCCGAGTTGCACCGACGCGGCGTTCGCGACCTCGAGGTCGTGTCGAACAACTGTGGTGTGGACGACTGGGGCCTCGGCATCCTGCTCGCCGCCCGCCAGATCCGCAGGATGGTCTCCTCCTACGTCGGGGAGAACAAGGAGTTCGCCAGGCAGTACCTCGAGGGTGAGCTCGAGGTCGAGCTGACGCCGCAGGGCACCCTGGCCGAGCGCCTGCGCGCGGGGGGCAGCGGCATCCCCGCCTTCTTCACCCCCACGGGCGTCGGGAGCCAGGTCGCCGACGGTGGCCTGCCGTGGCGGTACGCGGCCGACGGCACCGTCGCGGTGGCCTCACCCGCCAAGGAGGTGCGCGTCTTCGAGCACGACGGTGTGCAGCGCGAGTACGTCCTCGAGCACGCCATCGTCGCCGACTACGGCCTCGTGCGCGCCTGGAAGGGCGACCGGCACGGCAACCTCGTCTTCAACAAGTCCAGCCGCAACTTCAACCCGCTCGCCGCGATGGCCGGCCGCATCACGGTCGCCGAGGTCGAACACCTCGTCGAGCCCGGTGAGATCGACCCCGACGACGTGCACCTGCCCGGCATCTACGTGCAGCGGGTACTCCCCCTCACCCCTGAACAGGTCGCAGACAAGCGCATCGAGCGCCGCACCGTCACCGCACCACCCCCGGCCGTCGACGCCTCGACCAAGGAGTCCTGAGCATGCCCCTGACCCGTGAGCAGATGGCCGCCCGAGCCGCCGCAGAACTCGAGGACGGCGCGTACGTCAACCTCGGCATCGGGCTGCCGACCCTCGTCCCCAACTACGTACCCGACGACGTCGAGATCGTCCTGCAGTCCGAGAACGGCATCCTCGGTGTCGGCGCCTACCCCGCCGAGGACGCCGTCGACCCCGACCTCATCAACGCGGGGAAGGAGACCGTCACGGTCCGCCGCGGAGCCTCGTACTTCGACTCGGCCACGTCCTTCGGGATGATCCGCGGCGGCAAGGTCGATGCGGCGATCCTGGGCGCCATGCAGGTCTCGGCGGGCGGCGACATCGCCAACTGGATGATCCCCGGGAAGATGGTCAAGGGCATGGGCGGCGCGATGGACCTCGTCCACGGTGCCAAGAAGGTCATCGTCCTCATGGAGCACGTTGCCAAGGACGGGTCGCACAAGATCGTCAGCGAGTGCTCGCTGCCCCTCACCGGCAAGGCCGTCGTGCAGCGGATCATCACCGACCTCGCCGTGCTCGACGTCACGCAGGACGGTCTGGTCCTGCGTGAACTGGCGCCCGACGTCACCGTGGAGCAGGTTCGCGAGGCGACCGGAGCCCCGTTCAGCGTCGCCCTGGACTGACGACGCGAGGCCCTCCGGCCCCGGGGAGACCCTCTAGGAGACCGTCCACCACGTGCTGCGCAGGCCCAGCGCGGCGCTGAAGGCCGTTCCCTTCACGGTCTTCGAGCCCGCCGAGCCGATGACCGTCATGGTGATGATGCGCCCGCCCCAGGCATCGATCCCGTCACGCTTGTCGATGCGCAGCGCCTTGAGCTTCCCGATCGTGGGGTACGCCTTCTCGATCGCGCTGATCGGCAACGTCTTGGTCCACCGGCTCGTGCTGCCCGACGGGACCGCGTCGTAGGGGTCCGCCAACGACACCTGGTACGGCAGCGCGGTCTTCACGGTGCGGCCGCCGTTCGAGGACCCGAACTCGGTCAGAGCGGGAGACCCGTTGGCGAAGAGCCCGAGGCCGGCCGTCGAGGCGACCGCTGCCGTCGACCTGGCGTTCTCGTGGGGGACCTGCGTGCCGGCTGTCGTGTAGCCCGCCATGCCTCGGTAGACCTGGCAGCTCGTCGAGTCACAGGTGTCGTACGGGGTCCCGGGCGCCTGGTTGGCACGCTGGTGGGCAGCATAGGTTCGTGCGGCGATCACCTGCGCCTCGAGCGCCGCCGTCGGCCAGGACGCCGGCATCTCGGACGGCACCACGCTCTGGAGGTAGTAGTCCATCGACACCACGCTCAGCGTCATCATCCCCGCCCCCCAGCGGATGCCGCGCACCGTACGGCGGTAGTCGCGCTGGGTGCCGTCGGGCAGGACGACGCGCACCGCGCCGAGCGATGCGTCCGTGAACGACAACGGCACCGTTCGAGCCCGCCAGCTGCTCGTGCTGCGCCACGAGCCCTTCTCGAGCCACTGAAGGGTCAGGCCGGTGCCCTCGGGCACCAGACGCCACCGCTCGCGCGGGGTCCCGTCGGAGTTGCGCACGGCGAGGGCGCCGGTCTTGGTGCCGTCCGAGACGACCAGGCCCGGTGTGGTCACGAGCTGGGTGGTGGTGGATCCGAGGGCGGTCAGACGCACCCGCATCGTCGGGTTGCCGATGCTCGTCGATCGGGTCGTGCCCGGGTAGTAGAAGGACAACATCTCGTTGCG
>Ga0209170_1000767_pt1 | contig 13968 bp, 10 predicted proteins | sample KloWWTKNB14_bulk_FD_187178 | JGI IMG/M metagenome (GOLD analysis project Ga0209170, IMG submission 187178) | Active sludge microbial communities from Klosterneuburg, Austria, studying microevolution and ecology of nitrifiers - Klosterneuburg... | ecosystem: Engineered > WWTP > Aerobic digester >...
TTTGATATGGGTGATTTGCGGAAAAGTGGTTTTTAGGTTTTGTGCCAACTGGGATAATAAAGTTTCCAGTAATTCTCTAGGGTGCTGCATTTCGTTTTTTACCAATTCATACACTGTAGCATAGTTAATCGTATCATCCAACTGATCTATTACCTGCCTGTCGGACGGAAAGGAAATTGAAATATTTAATTCAAACTGATTCCCCAGCCTTTTTTCTTCCTCATAAAGACCATGTCGGGCAAAGAATTGTAAGTTCAGTAAATGTAAAGTGATCAGCATGACTGTACTTTGATGAACGCGATGAATACAGATCGATAGAAAAAAAGAGGGAGACCAGCTCCCTTCAATAACATTTAGATTAAGCCTGCCTGCCCCAAATACCTTTCGGCATCCAGAGCTGCCATACAGCCACTCCCGGCTGCGGTAACTGCCTGGCGATAGTTCTTGTCCTGCACATCGCCTGCAGCAAAAACACCAGCCACATTGGTTTTGGAAGTACCTGGTGTGGTAAGTATATAGCCTGTTTCGTCCATAGTCAGAAAGTCTTTGAATATATCTGAATTAGGCTGATGACCAATAGCCACAAAGAAACCATTTACAGCAAGCACTGTAAGTTCTCCTGTATTATTGTTTTTTATTCTCACACCGGTAACCGTCTTCTCTCCTAGTATTTCTTCGGTTTCGGAATTGAAATAGATCTTAATATTTGGGGCTTTCAGCACCCGATCCTGCATGATTTTGCTGGCGCGCATTTCATCCCGACGTACAATCATGTGAACTACGGGGCACAAGTTGGCCAGGTATAAGGCTTCTTCGGCGGCCGTATCTCCGGCGCCTACAATGGCTACTTCTTTTCCTTTAAAGAAAAATCCATCACAAACCGCACAGGCACTCACGCCGAATCCATTGAACCTTTCTTCGCTTGGGAGACCTAGCCATTTTGCTGTAGCACCTGTGGAAATGATGACAGCATCTGCTTCTATCAATTTTTCATCATCAATCCACACTTTGTGCGGATGAGCCGAAAAATCCACTTTAGTGGCAATTCCATACCGAATATCCGCCCCCATCCGTTTGGCTTGGTTTTCAAAATCGATCATCATTTCGGGCCCCTGAATTCCATCGGGATATCCAGGATAATTTTCTACATCGGTGGTAATGGTCAATTGTCCTCCTGGCTGAATACCCTGATACAAAACGGGTTTCAGATTAGCCCGGGATGCATAGATAGCAGCAGTATAACCTGCCGGTCCAGACCCGATTATCAAACAATGTACTTTTTCAATATTCTCTGCCAAGTTGGTAATTTTTAATGATTAATTTTTAATGGTTAATTCTTAATAATAGGTTGATGTAAGGCTTCATTAAATTTTTAACTTGGTTCTGATATGTACAGGCAAAGCTTTTTTGTTTACCATCAGTCCTGTGGTTTTGTACTGTACAAAGGCTTTTGTTACATAAAGAAATCCTTTAAAGTCGTTGCTTTCGCCCCATGAGTTTTTCACAATATAATATTCCTTACCGTTTTGATCTTTTGCCAAACCTACTATGTGCATGCCATGATCATCGGTTGTGCGCAGATTTTCCAATGCTACCTGGCGCATTTCTGCTGAAATAACCGGTTCGGGTTTTGGCCCGTTAAAGAATTCTTTCTTTTGTGCATCTGTCAGGCTTATATGGTATTGCTCCGGACTTTGTGGAACAAAAGCCACACCATTTGGCCAGCTAAAATAGGGTTCTGAAACATCGGTACCCCAGGCTACGGTATAGCCTTTCTTTAAGGCATTGTCTATAATGCTGGTAAACTCGGTAGCCGGAATATTCCAATCCCACTGAAACGCCCAGTTGTCCGGAACCATCATCATTGCTTTTTGCCAGTAAGGTGTATTGTTTTGCGAAATAAACTCCACATAGTCATCCGGATTTAAACCTACTACTTCCTTCGCAAAAGTTTTGGGTGTGTATTTTTTGCCTTCATATTCAAAAGTTTCAGGAACTGCTCCAAGATAAGCATCCAAGGTGTCCTGAAATTTTTGCTTCCAACTCAGATCTACCGTACCAGTAGGGTTTTTGATAATTTCATCTAACATGCTTTTCAGAGAAGTCTGCATTTTGTTGAAATTATTTTTTTGGGCTCCGTTGATAAGGCCTGAATAATTTGCCTCTGGCAGAATACCATACTTTGCATACATATTCACTACATCGTGTGGTTCGCCACCATCGCCATAACTAACGGCACCGTTCATCCTGACAAAGTTGTCGGCTTTCTCCACATAAGAACATCTCGCTGTAAAGATCTTTGCCAAAGGCATTGGTTTTTTACCCGCCTTTATCATTTCAGATTCTAAAAAAGAATTGGTAGAGTAGCTCCAGCAGGTACCAGAAGATCCCTGATTCTCTATGGGCGTGGAGGCCAGATCAATTATTCTTTTGAAGGTGAAACCAGCTTTTCCTTCGGTTTTATTTCCACTTATTTTTTGGATTAAATCATCTTGTGCATGAATTGTTGCAGCCATAGCTATTCCCAAAAAGCAGGTAGCTGTTAATAAAATTCTTTTTGTCATCATGAGTCTATTTTTTAAATATAGCAAAGTATAAACAACAAATCTACAAGGTAAAAGGTTTTGAAATATAAAACCATTTGTGAATTATATGAGTGGTAATATTGACCACAAATCCTTTCAAGGTATTTCTATTTCTTTAATTCATTAGGAATACATTTCCTGACGTAAGGCTTTTACTCGATCATCCTCCAGATATTCATCAAATGAACATAGCCTGTCAATGATACCTTTGGGTGTTAGCTCAATGATACGATTGGCTACGGTTTGCATAAAAGTATGGTCATGGCTGGTCAGCAATACCACGCCACTATAAACTGAACACTGTTCGTTAAAGCTTTGGATACTTTCCAGATCCAGGTGGTTGGTTGGCTGATCCAATACAATCACATTAGGACTTTGCAGCATCATCTTACTGATCATACAACGTACTTTTTCGCCTCCACTCAGCACATTGGTTTTCTTCATTACATCTTCCCCGCTGAACAACATTTTGCCAAGAAATCCTCTAAGAAACGGTTCATCCACATCGGTTTCATGAGATGGTACAAACTGGCGCAACCAGTCCATCAGGTTCAGTCCTTCGGTAAAAAACTTACTGTTCTCTATGGGCAGGTAGGCCGATGTAACGGTTGTGCCCCATTCAAAACTTCCCCTATCTTCTTTATTTTCCTTATTGATGATTTGAAAAAACTGGGTAACAGCCAATGGATCTTTGGAAATAAGCGCAATTTTATCTCCTTTGTTCACACTGAAAGTAACGTTGTCAAAAAGCACACGGTCATCGGTGGTGGCTTTCAGTTTCTCCACATTCAGAATCTGGTTTCCAACCTCGCGCAAAGGTTGAAAAATGATGCCCGGATATTTTCTATAGCTTGGTTCTATTTCTTCGAAATTTAGTTTTTCCAAAGCTTTCTTACGGCTGGTTGCCTGTTTACTTTTAGAGGCATTGGCACTAAAGCGGGCAATAAAGTCCAACAGGTCTTTTCTCTTTTCTTCCAGCTTTTTATTCTTATCAGAAACCTGACGAGCCATCAACTGAGAACTTTCGTACCAGAAGGAGTAGTTACCTGTAAATATTTTGATTTTTTGACGATCCACGTCAGCTACGTGTGTACAAACTGCATCTAGGAAGTGACGGTCGTGGCTAACTACTAACACTACATTTTCATAATCGGCCAGAAAATTTTCTAACCAACCTATCGTTTCGATATCCAAACCATTGGTAGGTTCATCCAGTAAAAGAATATCAGGATTGCCAAACAATGATTGCGCCAGCAACACCCGCACTTTCATGTTGGAAGGGATGTCCTTCATCAGCATCTGGTGCATGTCATCTGTAACCCCCAGACCATTTAAAAAGGCTGCTGCATCGCTTTCACTTTCATAGCCACCCATTTCGCCATATTCTGCTTCCAGCTCAGAGGCTTTCATATACTCATCTTCGGTGGCATCTGGATTAGCATAAATAGTATCACGCCGCTGCATGGTATCCCACATTTTCTTATGCCCCATCAATACTGTGTTCAGAACCGTTTCGTTATCAAACTCGAATTGGTTTTGTTTCAATACCGCCATGCGTTCACCCGGAGTAAAAGACACAGTTCCTTTGTTGGGTTCTATTTCTCCACTCAGTATTTTTAGAAAGGTAGATTTACCAGCTCCGTTGGCACCAATAACACCGTAGCAATTCCCTTTGGTAAAATTGAGATTCACTTCTTCGAACAACACTCGTTTGCCGTAGGCCAGTTTGAGGTCTTTTACGCTAATCATAATTTATAATCCTAAACTTAATTTTTAAAGGCAGCAAAGGTAGGGATAAGTTGAGAGATGGAAGCCGGATGAATGTTTGAGAAAATGAACAACTTGTTGGCGGTTTGTTGTTCCATTAGAGGTTTTCCTCGAAGTAGTAGGAATAGTCGATACCTTTCAATAAACATTTCATGGTCATTGATTTTATTTGTGAGTGCATTTTTCTAAAGTACTTTCAGCATATTGCTTTTGGTGGGACTTGGCATCATGGCATTCATATAATCACGCTTGCTAATCCTACTCCAATCAACACAATTTTTCAATCGTTTTTTCAATATCAGATCCAACCAAATCCTAGTATGTCTGCCGTTGCCTTCCATAAAAGGATGAGCAATGTTCATTTCTACCTATTTTTCTGCAATTTCCTCAAAAGTAGTTTCTGGCATTTATTATAGCTTGTTTATCTTCTAATACTGCCTAATTTACTGCCCATCTTTGTTGTTCAGTAGGCAATCTTTACGGTAAACTTTTGCTGGCTGTTGGCTAACAATTTTGACGCGGCTGCCTCACTAATTCTAATGTCAAAACCATCTGCATACGCCAACCCACTCATTTTTCCCAACACTTTTGCATAGATAGTCTGATTGTTTTCAGGATTCAGCAGTTTTACAATGGAACCAATCGCCGGGCCATCAATCAATATATAATATTCTTCATCCTTCCAGCCTTTATTGGTTTTGAAAATTCCTGATACTACTGTCTTTTCAGAAGTGAAATTTGGATTACCCTGACTTAGATAAATATCTTTAAAGGAGGTGTTCGCTGTTTTTGTTGGAAGTTCCGATCTCACATCCTCTTTCTCAATCACTTTTTTCTCAATATTATTTACCACATTTTCAATTGTTTCGTCTTTTGCTTTTTCAATAGAATTCTGGTTTTGAGACAACTCTGAGGAAGGTTTTTTTTCGCTTGTATTTATGAACTTAGACGCAATATATCCCTCGGTTCCATCGGCCAGTCTTATAGCTGTCCAATCGTCATCTACCTTTTTAAGAAGGGTGATCACCTCATCCTGCTGTACTGAAGCAATTGCCGGTTCTGTAGTTGCTGGTCCTCGGCGTACATTGATATTAGTGCCAATAATTGTTGCTGTCTTTAGCGTTTCTTCTTTTTTTATCTCTGGTTTTTTACCGGTAGTATTTAAAAATCTGGAAGCTACAAACCCTTCTGTTCCATCTTTGATACGAATACCCGTCCATTCTTCATTTACATTTTTTAAAATCTCCACCACCTCGTCCTGTTGCAAAGTAGCTACGATAGGCTCATTGGTTGAAGGCCCTTTTCGAATATTGATATTGCTGCCAGCAATCAGGGCAGTTTTTAAAACAACTGGTTTTATAGGCTCTGTTTTCTTACCCGTAGTATTTAAAAATTGTGTGGCGACAAATCCCTCTGTTCCATCTTTGGTCCGGATTGAAGTCCATTCTGCATTGACATTTTTCAGGAGATCTACAACCTCATTCTGCTGTGCCGTGGCAACGATCTCCTCATCGGTGGATGGGCCTTTGCGAATATTGATATTGGAGCCGGTAATGAATGCAGTTTTTAATACAACAGTTTTTGGGGTTTCAGGTTTTTTATCAGCAGGTTTCAAAAACTGGGATGAAATATAGCCTTCTGCCCCACTGGTGGTACGAATAAATGCCCACTCTTTGTTGATAGTTCTGAGTACATCCACCACTTCATCCAATTGTGCGATGGCCACTACAGGCTGATCGGTGGCAGGCCCTTTGCGAATATTGATATTGGATCCGGTAATGGATGCGGGTTGCCCTTTCGAACTGTTTTTGACTGAAGCAACATTTTCTGTCTCCTTCTTTTTTTCCATCACCACTGAGGAGGAAGTAGCCGTTCCGGTAAAATAGCCCACAATCAAATCTTTATCTCTTGGCACTACATCACCTTCAATTTTGTTCCAGGTCTTTAAATCTTTAAGAGAAACTTTATTAAAGCGGTTACTAATGGCCGTCAATGTTTCTCCATCTGAAACCGCATAAAATACAGGTGTTTTTCCTTTTTTCTGAGAAAGATTAGTTTCAGTCAATGGTATTTTGATTCTTTGGCCGATTAGCAAATTTTTATCTTTATCAAAATCATTAGCGGCAGCTATTTCTGCTACTTTAATTCCATAGATTCGACTGAGACTGTATAAACCCTCCTTAGCCTGAACCTCATGAATCAATACGGCACCTTTCCCCGATTTTTCGGCCAAAAACTTTCCGTTCTGAGCCAATACAAATAATGATGCGCAAACAAAGCCAACCGATAAAAAAATTTTCTTCATGATGATATCCTGATTTGACACAAACTTACAAGAAAATTCTTATCCTGATTTTCCATATCCCTGACTAAATATTTCTTAAATTTTTTTCAGGTTCTGATCTTAAGTAATTAAAAAACATTCATTGCAGATCTTTACATCCCCAAGAGTTGCTATTACATGAGTTTTAGACTGTTGCAAGTTGAGGTGTTACCTATTAGTGATTTCCATACTCTCTTAAACAATTCTTATATGACTGCTGTTTATTAAGTTTAGAACATAAATAATTATTTTCGCGGCGCAATGCAGATAGAAATACTAAAATCAAAAATCCATAGGGTAGCACTCACTGAGGCAAATTTGGATTATATGGGCAGCATCACGATTGATGAAGACCTGATGGATGCAGCCGGTTTGATAGAAAATGAGAAAGTACAAATTGTAAATGTGAACAATGGTGAGCGGCTGGAAACTTATGTGATTCGCGGTAAGCGAGGCAGTGGTACTATTTGTCTGAATGGTCCCGCCGCACGTAAGGGAATGGCTGGTGATATTATTGTGATTATTGCTTATGCCAGCATGGATTTTGAGGAAGCAAAAAAATATAAGCCCAAAGTCATTTTCCCAAAAGCAGGAAATAAACTTTAAATTATCCATCATCGTACATGGCCCGGAAAATTGCCACTATAATCAGGTATTGCTTTTTTTTGGGATTGGGCGTTTTCTTTATTTTCTGGTCTTTAAAGGGACTGACTCCCGGTGATATGAAATCAATTTCCCAGGCTTTACAGCAAGGGAATTATTGGTTTATTCTTCCGGGAATTTTTGTGATGTTACTCAGTCATTGGGTTCGTGCATTACGATGGAAACTTTTGATGGAGCCTTTGGGTTATCAGCCTCAAAAACTAAATATATTTTTTGCATTAATGGCCGGATATCTGGCCAATATGGCGATTCCCAGATTGGGAGAAGTGCTACGCTGTAGTTTGATGAGCAAATATGAAAAAGTCCCCTTTGACAAACTAATAGGCACCGTGATTGTGGAGCGAATAATAGACACGATCACATTGGGTTTGCTTTTTTTACTTGCTATTTTAATTCAGCCCGACTTGTATCAAAGAATTGTAGAAACTTTTTTTGCTGACACCACAGTCAATTCTGGTAAAATTGGTCTTTACTTGTTGATTTTTCTGATTGTGGTTGCTATAATTTTATCGCTGATTTTCCTTTTCAACAAAAACAAAAAATCCAATGTTGAAATAGTCATAAAATCCACTATTAAAAATATCTGGCAGGGAGTCAATTCTATTCGAACCTTGAAGCGAAAGGGAACATTTATTTTATACTCCCTAATCATTTGGGCTTTGTATATCGCCTGTGTTTATTTCGGATTTCAGATGCTGACCGAAACCAATCATTTAGGTTTGACGGAAGCCATTACTGTGCTTAGTGCAGGCACGCTGGGAATCATTGCTACACCCGGAGGTATTGGAGCTTATGCTTTTCTGGTACAAAAAACCTTGAATCTTTATCAGGTCAGTAGCGGAATTGGTCTCACAACTGGCTGGTTGCTATGGTTCTTACAAACCTTTTTAGTATTGATCACCGGTATGATTAGTTTTCTGGGATTACCTCTGTATAATAAAAAATCTTCCAAAGCCTAATTTCCATTTCCACCGGAATGAAACACAATCTTTGTATTACCGATCCAGAAATAATCAGCTTCGGTGAGATTCACTTTTATATTTGATTCCAACCTTACAGTATTCTTATCCATATTGTAGAAAGTGCCGTTTTTGCTTGGAACTGTATCTGCCAATTGGTAGGTGATTTGGCCGCTTTCATTTTGCTTTTTTAAAATCTGACAGTGATTTTTAGAAATAAATTTATCGGCGGTTCTTATGGCAAAATCCGCCAATGTACTTCCGAGCATATCATTCCATCTACCAATGTTTGTAACTTCTTTATTGATGAAATGATGCTGTGAGGTGGTAAGAAAATTAGGAATCACTTCCAGATATGGTTCAGCAGTTTTTGTTGTTTTCGCAAAAACAGGATCTATGATAATCACACGAGTTTCATCTTTGTCTGGAATATTTATTTTCCCTTCCAAACCATCATAATAAAATTGACTTAATTCTCGGCCGGTCTTAAATCGGTTTTCAGGATTTTTCTCTAAACATTTCTTCACCAGCATTTCTATCCAGAAAGGAATATCACAAGCTACTGGATCTGTAGCATTCGCAAACTCTGGTTCATAAGTCTTGATTGCTTCAATCCGCCTGATACATATATCTGGTATAGAGGCACTCATGTGCTTTTCTTCCAACTGAATCATCTCTCCGGTTTGTTTATAGTCCTTCACAGGAAACGGAACTTTACCGGTTAGCATTTCATACAATACGGTACCTAAACTATAGATATCTGAGGGGGTATCTACCACTCCGCCCGCCCATTTTTCAGGGGCTTTATACTCGGCCATACCTTCTTCCTTCTTGCTATGCCTGACCGAATCAGGATCGGTAAATGAAAGACCAAAATCTATGAGTACAAATCTAATGGAGCCATCCTCGTTTTTTGTTCTGACAATATTTTTAGGATTGATATCATTGTGAATAATCGAATTTCTTTTCAAAAGTACCGAATCGGTCTGCTTGGCCGTTCCTGGTAAGAAGTAATGATGACAATAGTTAAGTGATCCGGATATCTGCTCAATCAGTTCCAGCGTTTCCTCAATGGAAAAGTAATGTTGTTTTTTGATAAGCGTTTCAATGGTTTCCCCATCAATAAATTCCATTTCCAATGAGGGTTTATGATCCAGAATGTGCTCTCCAAAAACCTTTACAATGTTGGGATGATCTAATTTTTTCAGTATTTCAACCTCGTCTTTAAAATCTTGATATTCTTTCTGTGATTCACTTTGGATGGTGAGGTCTAATTGTTTTAGGGCTACTATATGCTCATCCGTCTTTCTTCGCGCCTTGAACACAGCCGAAAATCCCCCATGTCCTAACACTTTTAAAATATCGTATAATGAAGCTAATTCCTGCATGATAAATCTAAGTTTCTAACATTTACTAAATTGACTCAATGAACTTGAAATTTCTTTTTGTTAAGAAATATCCTGTTGCTTCATGGTCTTCCTATTTGATAATTGAAAATTCCAAAACCACTTTGTCATTTAAACAAATAGAATCTCCATCTTTCAACACATGTGGCACTGCAGCCTGAGTGAGGCTTACACCCGAAAAATCATTCATCGAAGTATTATATATTTTAATCTTATGCGATGGATTGTTCAGGAACCTGGAACGATAAATTTTATAGGCTCCCAGATCTTTGTCGTAAACGATGGTGGCATGGGAACGACTTACATAATTATTGATCTTGTATTGCTCATCTTCTTTTTCTTCAATGCCTACAAAGGCAATATCATTATGAATTTTAGGCCCGTTTTCTATCTTAGGATTTTTGCATCTTCCTATGAAATAAGTTTTCTCTCCCGACTCCAAAACATATTCATCTTCCCAGGTAATTCCTTCCGTCGCTATCAATTTGGCTTTTATAGTCTTCAGTATTTCAGTAGGAGTTAAGACTTCTACACCTATGCCCTCGGTAATCGAGGTAACCCTATCGGCCAACGCTGAATCATGCTTTACCTCTACCTTCAAATTTTCTTTATATTGAATTCCCTTGCTTTTGAATGCCCGCTTAATTTGCTTTAGGAATTCATCGTCTTTGATCAATGTCTGCAAGCCTACATTTTCCACTGCGTTATCTGCAAATCGCGAATGAAAACAAAGTCCCGACACCACAGCATTGCCATAGCCCAACAAACGTACAGCATTGGTAATGGCACCCACACTAAGCTCCTTCAATTCTTCGATATTTTGCACCTTATTCCGCGATAATAAACTACCTCCGGTAATATGGGTTTTGTGCTCCTTGTCCGCAGATTCTTTAATATCATTGCTTTCATCAAAGGTTTCATCATCTGCATTGAGCTTGGCAGCCAACTGTTCAAATTTCTTTTTTAACCATTTATTCATTGTATGTAAATAAAATTTGATTTAATAATACATCCTTAATTAAAATAGCCCGAAGCTTTTAGTTGTTTCAATAGGTCTATTGCCAACTGTTTTGCATGATCTGAGTTGCCTATTTCTTCAATCCTGATGGTAAAAGCTACCGGCACTCCCCATTTGGATTCTGGAACATAAAATGCATACCATGCATCCGTTACTCTTTTTCTAATGGTCTTCCCTTTTTTTGTAATTATTTTGTCCCTTTCCGGGCTACCTGTTTTTCCATGTACTTCCAAGCCAGATGCCTTGGCTACAGCGGCAGATTGCTCGAGTAGAAAAGGAGCCAGAGTGGCAGAAGTACCTTTGACGTTGGCAATAGACACAGCAGGATCTTTGGCCAGCTTTTTATTCCATGTACTCAACAAAAATCTGGATGGTTGCAGGCTATCCCGGTTGGCTATAGCCGCCATCATTTTGGCCAGATGTAAAGGTGTTGCCATTAATTCGCCCTGCCCCCAGGCGATATTGGAGTAGTTGGATTGAAAACGCTTTCGGGTATTTTCCCAATTTTTATTTTTAGTAAAATAAATATTCTTTCCTACCGACAAAAATTGGCTCCATTCTTTAAAATATTTTTCACTATCATAATCTTCTGGACGGCTGAAACTGAAGCCTCCACGATGGTTTATATTCATACCCAACCTGTCATACATGTCAAACAGGGAGGATTCCAGTTTTTTTTCATTCGCTAGTTTTATGAAATAAACATTACTGGAGTGTATGATTGCATTGTGCATATCTACCTGCTGATTGGAGGGTTCACCCGGCCTGATTGCCTCAGCCGGATGCACAAAAAAACTAAATTGTGTGGCACCCAATCCATATTGGTTGAGAGCGGCATAAGCATCAATTATTTTGACGGTGGAACCCGGCCGCGACTGAAAGGTGATACCCAAATCCTGTGGCACTACCGTTTTCTCACCAAAAATCTGTTTAAACACTTCTCCATAGTCCTGAGGTTCTATGTTACTGATCAGTTTCAAATCTTTGTAGGATGGTGAAGGATTGGAAGCCGATGCCAATACATCGCCGGTTTGTGCATTGATGGCCACTACCGATGTTCTAAAATCCTTATACGGTGTGCGGGTTTGTATGATGGCATTTATCTTTTCATTCATCAATACATCAATGGACAAACTGATATCTTTCTTTTTTCTATTCTGATCAGTCAGCTTTTGACTGTTCACGCCTGCCTTCAGCAAAGAGGCCAATGCGCTATAGTCGTACAATTGCAATTCTTTATCCTGTTCAGTGGCTGGTAAAAACTTGTTTTCTTTGTATCGATCGGAGGTTTTTTCGACGGAGGAATAGTTCACCTCAAATCCACGTAACGCAGTGAAATGCCTATACTCGGCGGCATAGCCAGCAGTTTCCTCTCTGGCAATTTCCTTATTATAGTCTCCCAGCCAAAATACTAAATCTGATGCAAAAGGGTAATAACGATGTTGATTTCGGCTAAGTTGTTCCGAATACAAAACCGGATTCGCACCATTGTCTAATAGTTTTTTCTTTTCTTTTTCAAATAGTTTTTTGTCGGAGGTAGCTAAAAGGATACCGTTTCGGTCATAAATGTTTCCCGCCTCTATTTTACGCAGCAGTATGCCAATGCGAGGGTTGTAACTATATTGCCAGCTTCCCTGCTTATTCAGTACTAGTGCAGGTTTCACAATGTATTGGTTTGACTTTGCCTGATACCATATCAGGGTTCCGGTGAACAAAATCACCAGGGCAAAAAAGAAAAGAATGGCAGAGGCATTTACATTGTCAAAATGTTTTTTCACATACTCCATTTCCAGTTGGTCTCCCTTTTCGTTGGACATAATTAGCACAAACAAAAAGGCGATTAATGTAATGATAACGCCAGCATTTCCTTTGCTTAGAAAAGGAACCGAAATGCCTGTTAATGGCATTAGCCCCAGGGTTCCAGCGGTGATCAGTATAAACTGAAGCATGGTGGCTATTGCAATTCCGGTCATCAGATAAAACATAAACGGTTTGCCTGTTCGGCGTGCAGATAAAATGCAACGGTAAACCAATAGTCCAAAAGCAAAGAAAATAGCAATAAGTGTGATCATTCCCAACTCTTCGCCAATGCTTTCCAGAATCATATCGGTATGATAAGCAGGCATGGTATTGGATAATCCATTGCCCAAACCCTGTCCAAAAAAACCACCAGCGTTAAGCGACCACACACCATGTGCCACCTGATCTCCACCCACCAATTTGTTCTCCCAAATATTGGCAAACATGCCATTTCGGTCAGCCAATCTCTGTGTGAAACTAAAAGGTAATGCCGCTAGTAAAATAAAGGAAGACATGATTAACACCATAAAAAAAACAGACTCATGTTTCCTTTTGAAAAAAGCATAGATAAATGTACCCACACAAGCCGCCAAAGCCAACCAGGGTAAATAGTTGTTTTGCTCTGTATTGATAAATTTGAAGGTGATCAAAAGCAGCAAGCCGTATAGAGAAGCGACTATAATCATCTGTAAAAACTCTTCTTTGGCAAAGGCGTAGAAAAACAAAAAGGTTAAGCAAAGCACGATGGCCGGCCCCAGATCGCCCAATACCGCATAGATGGCTAAAAGAAAAACAAAAAGAGCAAACATCACAAGGTTGTTTTTGGCGAGCCATCGGTTATCAGGAATATTTTTAAAGTATCCTGCATTCACCGTAAAATAAGCTGCAAAAAATACCACCATGCAATATTTCGATAATTCACTGACCTGAATACCGAAGAGGTTCACCTTTACACCACTTCCCTGTGGCCCTGTGCCAAACATAGCCAACAGCAACATCAGTAACACCGATACTATCAGCCAGCTAAATCCACGTGGAGATTTTAACTCATTGGTTCTTGGCAACCATTTGTAAACAGGATCGAACCAGAAAGAGTGATAAAACCGATTCACCGGATTCTTTTTAAAGACAAACACCAGGACGGCAAATCCGATAACTACCACAGAAGTATAAAGCGACATCTCTGTGCCATACACTTCATCCCTTAGCGGATCCTGAATACTATAAAGTGCCATGGTGCCGATACCCAGAATAAACATGATCAGCGGTAATATGAACTGATCACTTCTGTAATTTTTTAGGTAAAGGGAAATATGCAGGATCCAAAAAGCCAGTACCAACAATACCAGATAGGCAAAAAACTGCTTTTTAAAATCTGACGGGGAACGAACGGTAAATATTTTATCTGCCTTGATCTGACGATACTCGGTATTGTCCAGAAGCCTTA
>Ga0209170_1000773_pt1 | contig 13916 bp, 12 predicted proteins | sample KloWWTKNB14_bulk_FD_187178 | JGI IMG/M metagenome (GOLD analysis project Ga0209170, IMG submission 187178) | Active sludge microbial communities from Klosterneuburg, Austria, studying microevolution and ecology of nitrifiers - Klosterneuburg... | ecosystem: Engineered > WWTP > Aerobic digester >...
CCACGCCGCCTCGGTGCAGGCCGGCATGACGCCGCTGATCGTCATGACCGTCATCGCGCTGCTGTTCGGCATCCACATGGTGATGGCCATCGGCGGCGCCGACATGCCGGTGGTGGTGTCGATGCTCAACAGCTATTCCGGCTGGGCGGCGGCGGCCACCGGCTTCATGCTGTCGAACGACCTGCTCATCGTCACCGGCGCGCTGGTGGGCTCCTCCGGCGCCATCCTCTCCTACATCATGTGCCGCGCGATGAACCGCAACTTCATCAGCGTCATCGCCGGCGGTTTTGGTACGGGAGGAGGCGCACCGGCGGCGAAAGGTGGCGAGCAGCCGGCGGGAGAAGTCAGTCCCATCAGCGCGGCGGAGACGGCCGAACTGCTGCGCGAGGCAAAGAACGTCATCATCGTGCCGGGCTACGGCATGGCGGTGGCCCAGGCCCAGCACACGGTGTTCGAGATCACCAAGTACCTGCGCGAGAAGGGCGTGAACGTGCGCTTCGGCATCCACCCGGTCGCCGGCCGCATGCCCGGCCACATGAACGTGCTGCTGGCCGAGGCCAAGGTGCCCTACGATATCGTGATGGAGATGGACGAGATCAACGAGGATTTCCCCGACACCGACGTCGCCATGGTGATCGGCGCCAACGACATCGTGAACCCGGCGGCGCAGGACGACCCGGGGAGCCCCATCGCCGGCATGCCGGTGCTGGAAGTGTGGAAGGCCAGGATCTCCATCGTCATGAAGCGCAGCATGGCCTCCGGCTATGCCGGCGTCGACAATCCGCTCTTCTACAAGGACAATAACCGCATGCTGTTCGGCGATGCGAAGAAGATGCTGGACGAGGTGCTGGTGGCGCTGAAGTCCTGAGCGCTTCGATCCCGATGACGACAACGCCCGCGCTTGCGGGCGTTGTCGTCATGCGACATGCCTCAAATATCAATGTGGGAGCGGCGTCCACGCCGCGATATTGACGGCTGCACCCCAAGGGTACTTCCTGCGAGGCGCTATCGCGGCGTGGACGCCGCTCCCACAGGGAGTTGGGGGGGGGATTGCTGAACATTTCCGCCAATCAAGCGCGCCGATGACATCCGACAACCTGCCCACGCGATCCGTCGCCGTCATCGGCGGCGGCCCTGCCGGGCTGATGGCGGCGGAGGCCATCAGCCGGAACGGCGTGCGGGTCGATGTCTACGACGCCATGCCTTCGGTCGGCCGCAAGTTCCTGCTGGCGGGAAAGGGCGGGCTCAATCTTACCCATGCCGAGTCGCGCGACCGGCTTTACTCGCGCTACGGCATGCGCCGCCCGCAACTCGAACCGCTGCTTGATGCCTTCGGACCGGATGCGCTGCGCGACTGGGCGCGCGGGCTCGGCGTCGAAACCTTTGTCGGCACGTCCGGGCGGGTGTTTCCCGTCGAGATGAAGGCGGCGCCCTTGCTGCGTGCCTGGCTGCACCGCTTGCGCGAGGCCGGCGTGCGCTTCCACATGCGCCATCGCTGGCTGGGTTGGGACGACGAGGGGGCGCTGCGTTTTGCTACGCCGCAAGGCGAGCATCGGCTGCGTGCCGACGCGGTCGTGCTGGCGCTGGGCGGCGGCAGCTGGCCGAAGCTCGGCTCGGACGGCGCGTGGGTGCAGTGGCTGGCGCAACGCGGCGTGGAGGTCGCTGCGCTGCGGCCCGCCAATTGCGGCTTCGACATCGACTGGAGCGAGCACTTTCGCACCCGCTTCGCCGGCCATCCCGTGAAGCCGGTGGTCGTGTCCTTCACGGAGGCATCGGGCGCCGCGCAGCGCCGGCAGGGTGAATTCGTCGTGACGGCGACCGGCGTCGAGGGCAGCCTGATCTATGCGCTGTCGGCGCACCTGCGCGACGAAATCGCCGCCAACGGGAATGCCGTCCTCCACCTGGACCTCGCACCCGGCCGTGAACTGCCGCGCCTGATCGACGAGCTGTCGCGGCCGCGCGGTTCCCGCTCGCTGTCCAGCCATCTGCAAAGCCGGACCGGCATCAAGGGCGTCAAGGCCGGACTGCTGCGGGAAGTGCTGCCGGCAGAGGCATTCGCCGATCCCGTGCGCCTCGCCGCCGCGATCAAGGCGCTGCCGCTGCGGCTCGTCGCGCCGCGTCCGCTCGAAGAGGCGATCAGCAGCGCCGGCGGCGTGGCCTTCGAGGCGCTGGATGAACATCTCATGATTCGCATGCTGCCCGGCGTGTTCTGCGCCGGCGAGATGCTGGACTGGGAGGCGCCGACCGGCGGCTACCTGCTCACCGCCTGCTTCGCCAGCGGCCGCGCCGCCGGCCGGGGCGCATTGGCCTGGCTCAAAGGGCTGGAGGCGTTGAAGGCGTGAGCACAGACACCCCCTCTCCCCGCTGGCGGGGAGAGGGTTGGGGTGAGGGGACAGGGTCATCCCCGTCCCTGTTGCTTTAGTTCTAAAGGGTTCAGAATGAGCCCATGGACACCGTCGCCAGGATCCGCAAGATCGGCTTCAGAAAGTGGTACGAGCGCCAGCTCATCGAAAGCCATCTCTATCTCATTACCTGCTTTCTCGGCATCATCATGGCCGCCTCGGCCGCCGAGCTCTCCGGTCGGCGTGAAAGCCTCGGCGACCTCCTCTTAGTGGCCGGACTGGGCCTTGCCGGCTGCGTGCTGTCGCTGTTCGGCTGGCAGCGCTACAAGCGCATCATGGTGGTCGCCGAGCACATCGGCGACCACGCCACCTGCGTGCAATGCAATGCCTATGCGAAGTTCACCGTGGTCGATGCCGGCAGGGCGCTCCATGCGGAGCCGGTGGATATCGAGGATGCCGAAGAGGTCTGGCTGAAAGTGGAGTGCCGCAAATGCGGCAACAAGTGGACGATCTGAAAGTCAGTCTCCGTGATACGGCGATACAGCTGCCGAAGGGCGAGATTCGGCTTTATGTGGAGCTCGACATAAGGCCGATCACCGGGCACGCGCCAGGCCTGCGGAAGAAAAGTCAGTCTCCGCAGGACGGCGGGGTCAGGGCCCCAGGCAGCCGCGTTCCCTGTCCTTGAAGGAACAGGTGGTCGCCTGGATGTGCCCCGGGTAATGTTTCTCGAAGGCACGGCAGATGTCCGGCTTGAACAGCCACTGGCGGGCGGCGCTGGCGAACAGGCGGGCGTCGATGGGCGATTCCCGCTCCTGGTAGATTTCGAAAATTTCCGTCTCTTCGGGCTTGATGCGGTTTTGGTGCAGGTGTTCGATCAGGCCGCAGATCGTGTCGGAGATGTAGGACTTGTGCTCGGTGCCGTCCTCGAAGATGCGGATGCGCGCTTCGTAGGTGTACGGCAGGCTTTTGTCGTATTTCGATTTCGGGCCGAGAATTTTTTCCAGAATGCTCATGGCGGGCCTCCTTGATGAATCACTCCGCCTGACAGGCGGCTTCGCGACGCTCCACCCCCGTGCGGATTGCTGAAATGTAAGCGACTGTTGCCTGCTTGGCAATGCGGACGGGCTTCTGTCGAACGGTTACGGCGACCCGCGCGCCTGATGACCCCCGTCTTTATCGCTCGTCCTGCTTCCATCCAGAATGTCCAGTTCAGGCTTGTAGAAAAAGGTCCTGATTTCCAGAAAACCGAGGATGGTATGGAACAGATTGTCATGGGTGAATCGTTGATGGCGTTTCCGCGACAGGGACGGCAGGTCTATCTCGTCGAAACCGCTGCCAAACCAGAGTATGGCCGGCACATGCAACTGGCTGTCGGGCGCGATGGCGCGAGGAAGGCCATGCAGGTAGACGCCGCCCTCGCCCAGGGATTCGCCATGGTCGCTGAGATAGAACAGTGCCGTTTCAAGGTTCTTGTCATTGCGTTTCAGCAGCTCTATCGCCTTGCCCAGGAAATGGTCGGTGTAGAGGATGGCGTTGTCGTAGGCATTGCCGATCTCCTCTTTGCTGCACTGGCTCAGATCCTTGCTCTGACAGGCCGGCCGGTACCTTTCAAACTCCGGCGGGTAGCGTTTGTAGTAGGCGGGGCCGTGGTTTCCCATCTGGTGCAGGACGATCAGGATGTCGCCCTTGGGATGACTGTCGATGTAGTCCTGCAACGGGACCAGCATTCCTTCGTCGCGGCATTCGCTGTCGCACACCGTATTGACATCGGGGGACTTGTAGTTCCGGTAGGGGACCCGCAAGGCGATCCCTTTTGAATCGGAATTGTTGTCCAGCCACAGGACATTGACCCCTGCGCGCTGCAATACATCGAGAAGGTTTTCCTCGCTGCCCGCCTTCTTCATGCTGAACCGGTCCATGCCATGCGGCGAAAACATGCAGGGAACGGAGACTGCCGTGGAGGTACCGCAGGACCAGAAGTTGGTCAGGCTGATGGCCCCGGCTTCCTTCAGGCGTGGCGTGGTGTCGCGCGCGTAGCCGTTGATCGAGAAGCGGTCGGCACGCGCCGTTTCGCCGACGACGAGGACGATCAGTTCCCGGTGCTTGTCGTCCCTGGAAACATGAGCATCCGGCGCAACGGCTGCCAATTTCATGCTGGCCATCGCCTGGTTTGCCTTGCCGACAAACTTGAGCGCAGCCAGCAGCGGATAGGCGGGATTGGCATAGCTCCTCAAAGGCTTGTGCGCCCGGATGAAGGAGGCGTAGAAGCCGCCGAACGCCATCACCATCAAGGCGATCGCCAGCAGGCAGAGCGCCAGCAGCTTCACTCGTCCGAACAGTTCGCGCCGCCATCCGCGCCAGGCCAGCGGCGCCCGCCAGACCAGGATGGCAGGCAGGACACCCAGCAGGACGAAATAAGCCAGCAGCTTGAAGGTGAGCAGGTCGAATGTCTCGCCGGCATCGGTCTGGGCGGCATTTCGCAGCATGTCCTCGCCGATGACGGTGCCGAAGCTGTCCATGAAATAGGCCGTGACCGAGGTGGTCAGCAGCACCACGATCAGCACCGGCTTGGTCATGCGCCCGAAGGCGAAACCTCCGAACAGGACGACATTGAACGCCAGGAAGGCGACCGCCAGCGAGAGCAGCGCAGGCAGGGTGCTCCCGCTCGGGGGAAAGGCATGCAGGACCTGCGCGATGAAGCGGACGTTGCCGCCGGCGACCAGCAGCAGACTGGTCAGCAGCAACAGGGCGTTGCCGCTGATCTCCCGCTTTGGCTCAGTCAAGTTCATGGCTGCGACGATCGGTTACAGAAACATCTCGCGCAGATCACGCAGCCCCTTTTGCGAAGCGGGATCGCCCACCAGCAGGGGACGCTCCCGGAAGCGGGCATTGACCAGGCTCTTGGTCGGGTCGTAGCCGTCGAAGCTGAGCCCGGCCAGATCGGCCCAGGTGTGGATGAGATGCGCCGTCTGGTACGGGCGGTCGGCCTGCCGCGCGAAATCGCGGGGAAAGGCCTCGCGCCAGGCCGCGGAGCGCCAGAGCACGAAGGGGATCGCATACATCGGCAGCGTCGGCCGGGCTTCGTTGCGGCCGGCGAAGGCATGGCCTGGCGAGTCGAAGACATCCTCGCCGTGGTCGGAGAAATACAGCATCATCGACCGGTCGCCACGGGCATCCAGCCGCTCGATCAGGCTGGCGACGACATGATCGTTGTAGAGCACGGCATTGTCGTAATGGTTGATCAGCGGCAGCTGGCTGTCCGTGACCCAGCCGGGCAATCCCGTCTTGTCCTTGAATACGCCGAATTCCGACGGATAGCGGTACTCGTAGACCATGTGCGTGCCGAGCAGATGCACCACGATGAACTTGCGCTCGGCCGGGTCCTGCAGGATGCGCGCGAAGGGCTCCAGCACCTCCTCGTCGAAGTTGTACGAGTTCTGCGAGCGGGTATGGTTCAGGTAAACCTGCTCATCCGTCTGCTGCGAGAAATTGGTGAGCATGGTGTTGCGCCCGGACAGCGTTTGCTGGTTGGTGACCCAGAACGTCTTGTAGCCGGCCTGCTTCATGATGTTCATCAGCGACGGCTGCGTCAGGTGGAGGTCCGGGTGTTCCTGGTCGGCGAAGGTCAGCGCCTGCTGCAGCGTCTCGATGGTGTAGGGCCGCGAAGCCACGACCCGATTGAACACGGCGAGCTGGTCGCGCATCGACTCCAGGCGCGGCGAGGTCTGGCGCGGATAGCCGTACAGACTCATGTGCAGCTTGCCGGTCGATTCGCCGATGACCAGCACCAGCGTCGACGGCCGGCCGGCATGGGCGTCGGCCAGGTTGGCGACGGGCGGCAGGCCCCGGTTCCGCTCGAGCAGGTCCTGCATCACCGCGAGCTGGCGTTCGTACTTGTAGTAGCCGACGGCGAACTGCCAGGGCACCGCCGGCTCCAGGCTGCTGGCGAGCGACCGCAAGAGGTTGTCGCCGGAAAGCGGCTTGTGCTTGTAGGCCAGCCGGTAGGTGCCCGGCAGCGCGATGAGGATGGCGATGGCCAGCGACAGCAGCCACGCGGCACGGCGCGGCACCGTCAGCGGCCGCAGCCGCCGCCACAGCCACAGCGCGCCCGCCGAGTAGGCCAGGAGCGCGGGAATCATCCACCAGGCGAAGTAATTGGCGACGAATTCGCCCGCCTCCGCCGGGTTCGACTCGAAGGCGATGAACAGCACGCTCTGGGAAAATTCCTGCCGGTAGATGGCGAAATAGCCGAGGCTGGCGAGCGAGCACGCCCACAGGACCAGCCCGACCGTCCCGGCGATCCGCAGCCCCTGCCGCGGAAACAGGAGCATCGGGACCAGCCACAGCAGGCTGTCGAGGATGCCGTGGCGCAGCGGCGAGAAGCCGGTGGCGCCGCTGGCGACGAGCAGGACGTGGATGACGCCCGAGAAGTACCAGAAGAACAGGTAGGCCCGGCCGAGCGCCTTCCAGTCGATCGATGCGGTGGTCGTGAAACGGGCGCCGAGCGGCACGGCGGCAGCAATTTCGTATGACATGAGAGCGGGCCACCTGCCATGCAGGTTGAACAATGGCCCACTCTAGCGACCGTCACGTCAGGATCGCGTCAATGCGGTGTGAAAAAAACGTGAAAGCCTAGGGCGTGTTCACATTCATTCTGTCGCACCGACAGAATGAATGTGAACACGCCCTAGGAGAAATCGACCCTGAACTCGCAACCGCCGCCCGGGTTCTCGTCGAGGCGGATGCGCCAGCCCTGGCGCTGGCAAATGCGCTGCACCAGCGACAGGCCGAGGCCAAGGCCGTCGCCGCGCGTCGTGTCGCCGCGCACGAAGGGCCGGAAAACGCTTTCGCGCTGCTCGGGCGGGATGCCCACGCCCGAGTCGCAGACGCTGAAGCCTCCTCCGCGCAGCACAAGGCGGACGAAGCCGCGATCGGTGTAGTGGATGGCGTTGCGCAGCAGGTTGGAGAGTACGGCGCGCAGCAGCGGCGCCGGGTAGCGGCCGTCGTCCCCGCTCTCGCGGACGAGCGCCATTTCGAGCCCGCGCCCTTCCGCTTCCGGCCGCAGGCGGTCGACCTGCTCGCCGGCCAGCTCGGACAGGGTGCTTTCCGCCCCGTCGCCGTCGCCCTCGGGCGTGCGCGCCAGGCGCATGAAGGTTTCCACCAGATCCTGCATTTCCGTGCAGGCGGCGCGGATGCGATGGATGGCCTGCAACTGCCGGGCTTCACCCGGGCCCTGCGCCAGCATGAGATCGCAGGAACTGGCGATGACCATCAGCGGTGTGCGCAGTTCATGGCTGACGTCGCTGGTGAAAATGCGTTCGCGCGCCAGCGCCTGGCGCAGTTCGCCCAGCGTGGCGTCGAAGGCCGCCGCTAGCGTGCCGACCTCATCCGGCGGGTAGTCGGCCGCGAGCTGCGGCGCCGCCGGCAGCAGTTGCTCGCGCCGCTGCACCTGGCCGGCCAGGCGGATCACCGGGGCGATGACGCGGCGGGCCATCAGCAGGCCAAGGCCCCAGGCGGCGAATACGCTCAGTGCGAAGGCTGCGACAAGAATCATCTGCAGCGTGTCTTCGCGCCGATCGAGTTCCTGCTGGTCCAGCAGCAGCACATAGCGCCTGCCCTCGGCTTCGCGCACCATGACATGGAATTCCTTGTCGTCGTGGTAGGCTTCCTGGAAGCCGGGCTTGAGCGGACCGAGCCAGGCCGGCAGCGGCGGCTGGCCGTCGGCGCCGACGACATACAGCGCCATGTCCTGGTCGAGATGGAAGGGCAATCCCCGATCCAGCGCGTTGAGGATGTCGTCGAGCTGCTTGTTCATCGAGTAGGTGGCGTAGTTCTCCTCGACATGGCTCATGGCCATGACCACCGAGAGCGAGAACACGCCGGCCACCACCAGCGTCATCAGCACGAAGGCGGTGACGATGCGGCGCGCCAGGCTTTGCCTGGCCGTCATTCCGGCTCTCCCGCATCGGCCAGGCGGAAGCCGACGCCATGCACGGTGTGCAGCAGCGGCTTCGGGAACGGCTTGTCGATCTGCTGGCGCAGGGCATGGATGTGGCTGCGCAGGCTGTCGCTGTCGGGCGGGGCGTCGCCCCACAGCGCGGACTCGAGCATCTCTCGCGTCGCCACGGCCGGGCTCTTCTGCATCAGCACGGCGAGCAGCTTGAGGCCGATCGGTCCGATTTTCAGCGGCTGCCCGGCGCGCGCCACTTCGAGCGTGTCGAGGTCGTAGCTGAGATCGGCGACGTTCAGCAGGCGACGCCCGCCGGCGCGCGTGCGCTTGAGCACGGCCTCGATGCGCGCGGCCAGCTCGGGCAGGGCGAAGGGCTTGGTGATGTAATCGTCGGCGCCGGTGCGGAAGCCCTGCAGGCGGTCGTGGAGCGCGTCGCGCGCGGTGAGCATGATCACCGGCAGGTCGCGGCGCTCGCCCTCGCGCAGGCGCTGGCACAGCGTGTAGCCGTCCATGCCCGGCAGCATGACGTCGAGGACCGCGAGGTCGTAATGCTGGGTCGCCGCCAGGTGCAGGCCGGTCAGGCCGTCCTGGGCGCAGTCCACTTCGTAGCCCTTGAGGGCGAGGTAGTCGGCCAGATTGGCCAGGATGTCGCGGTTGTCCTCGACCAGCAGCAATCGCATCGATGCGTGTTCCCGTTAAAGGAACCGCAAGACTACCATTGCCGCGATCAGGCCGGGGCTTTGGTGAAGCGGGCCAGGTTGGCCATGATCTCGAGCATGGCGGTGCGAATCGCCTTGATGACGCTGTTGCTGTCGGCCAGCGGGCGGTCGTCCCCGTCGGTGACTTCGTTGCGGATGGCGCCCAGCGCATTGACTGGAAACGACACCTTGAAGTCGTTGCCGATATAGGCGATGCGGTTCCAGTCGGCGGCGACCGCGTAGTCGCGGCGGAAATCCGCCGCCAGCAGGTCGTAGCCGTTGGAGTAGTCGGCCGGCGGGTTCTTCACCCCGAGCAGCGGCATCAGGGTGGCGGGGATGTCGAGGTGGCTGCTGATGCCGGCGATCGCCCTGGCCTTCTGCCCGGGCGCGCGGATGACGCCCGGCGTGCCGGTCTGGTAGCGGTTGAATTCCGCGCTGTGGCCCCAGCGGCCGCGCTCCATGAATTCCTCGCCGTGGTCGCCCAGCACAATGACGATGGTCTTGTCGAGCAGGCCCTTTGCCTTGAGATGGTCGATCACCCGGCCGATCTGGCCGTCGACGTGGCGGGCGGCGTTGATGTAGCGGTTCTTGATCTGCCGGATGTCCCTGCCGAAATCCGCCGTCAGGTAATTGAAATTCTCCAGATAGGGCCGGGCAATGGCCGCCTCCTGCGGAAAATCATAGGGGGCGTGGGTCGATTCGAAGAACATGTAGCTCATGAACGGCCGCGCCGGGTCGCGCCGGTCGATGAAGGAGAGGATGTCGTCGATGTTCTGCGCGTCGCGCTGCCAGGGCGGCGCGCCCGCCTCCAGCGCATGCATGTCCTGCGGGCGCATGTTGGCGAAGATCGTCTTGTCGAAGGCCGGGTAGGTGAAGCGCTGGCTGGTGTTGAGGCTGAACTGGTAGTGCTGCTGCTGCAACACGTCCATCAGCACCGGCGCGCGCCGCGCCGCATGCATCGGGAACCAGTTGTTGCCGTAGAGGCCGTAGAACATGGAGAACACGCCCATCTGCGTCAGGTTGCCGCCGCTGAAATGCTTTTCCAGGCGCACGGCGTCGTTCGAGAAGTCCCACAGCCGCGGCATGATCTGCGGGTCGAGCATGTCGAAGCGCAGGGATTCGGCAACCAGCCAGACGACGTTCAGCGGCGCCGAAGGCGGCTCCACGCGCAGCGGCGCCAGCGGATAGGCGAGGCCGCCTTCCTTCAGGCGCAGGTTTTGCGCTTCGGCGTTGGCGTTCGATTCGATGCCGAGGGCCTTGGCCAGTTTGCGGAAGGTGAGCGGCTGATACAGGGGGTAATGCTCGCTGGCGAAGAGGATCGGCCGGTAGTTGGCCGCCGCGCTGTAGCCGTAGGCCACCCGTTCGCCGGTGCTCAGCAGAACCAGGGACAGCAGCACCCAGCGCCAGCGGATGTTCGCGGCCCATCTCCCCGCACCGTCATGCCGCATCACCCAGGCGTAGGCGCCGGCCTGCGCCGCAAAAAGAGCGAGGACGATCAGGCCGGCCGCAATCCGGGTGCTCGGGCCGGCGCCAAGCGCGGCAATCCCGCCCGGCGTGAGCACCAGGTCGACGACGAAGCCGTTGATGTGGAAGCCGTACATGTCGCGGATCAGGCGATCGGCGAACAGCAGCGTCTGGATCAGGCCGGTGAGGCAGACGGCTGCCGCGGCGAGCACGGCGGGCGCGCCGCGCATCGCTCGATACGCCAGCAGGCGGCGCAGCAGGTGCGTCAGCAGCAGCGCAGGCAGGAGGTAAATGAAGGCGTAGCTGAGCGTCGTCGCCAGGGTCCAGCCGGCGACGGCAGCTTCGGTGAACTGCCGCGCGCCCTGCAGACCGGCGACCTGGACAACGGCGATCAGCCAGGACAGCAGGAAGAAACGGTTGAGTTGTCGCGCGGACGGCAGGGCGGGCATGGCATGACTCCGGATTCGAACGGGTCATACCGTAGCAAGCGGGCCGTGAAGCCTGCCTCAAGAAGGCGTGAAATTGGCGTGAAAGCCTCAGCCGAACAGCACCAGCGTCCAGACCGCCGCGACATCGACCAGCGAAATCATGACGGCGGCGCTGCCGATGTCCTTGGCGCGCTTGGCGAGTTCGTGGTGTTCGAGGGAGACGCGATCGACCACGGCTTCGACGGCCGAATTGAGCAGTTCGACCATCAGCACCAGCAGCACGCTGGCGACCATGAGCGCCTTGCCGAGGCCGCCGACGGGCATGAAGAGGGCGGTGGGTATCAGGATCAGCGCCAGCCAGGCTTCCTGCCGGAAGGCGCTTTCATGGCGATAAGCCGCGGAGAGGCCGGCCAGCGAATAGCCGAAGGCGTTCCAGATGCGTGCCAGGCCGGTCTTGCCCTTGAACGGGCTGTTCTTCTCGCTGGGCGGGGAAGCGTGTCCTGTTTCCATGAGGCGCGAAGATATCAGTTTTTGCTGGCCGCATCCGTGCCGGATTTTCAGCGCGAAGCGATGACCGCCTGTTCCTGTACGCCGAGTCCGTCGATGCCGAGGCGCAAGGTGTCGCCGGCCTTGAGGAAGTGCGGCGGATTCATGCCGAGGCCGACGCCGGGCGGGGTGCCGGTGACGATGACGTCGCCGGGCAAGAGCGTCATGAAGCGGCTGATGTAGCTGACCAGTTCGGCGCAGCCGAAGACCATGTTGGCGGTCGAGCCGTTCTGCACGCGCTGACCGTTGAGTTCCAGCCAGAGGTGCAGGTCCTGCGGGTCGGTGATTTCATCGGCGGTGACGAGCCAGGGGCCGAGCGGGCCGAAGGTGTCGCAGCCCTTGCCCTTGTCCCACTGGCTGCCGCGCTCGAGCTGGTATTCGCGCTCGGAGACGTCGTTGGCGACGCAGTAGCCGGCGACGTGGTCGAGCGCCTTGTCGACTGCGACATGCCGCGCGACCGAACCGATGACGATGGCCAGTTCGACTTCCCAGTCGGTCTTGACCGAACCGGGCGGCAGCAGGAGCGGGTCGCTCGGCCCGCTGATGCAGGTGGTGGCCTTCATGAAGAGGATCGGCTCGGCCGGGATCGGCATGCCGGCCTCTTTCGCGTGGTCGCGGTAGTTGAGGCCGACGCCGACGATCTTGCTGATGCCGGTAAAGGGCACGCCGAGGCGCGGATTGCCTTTCACGCGCGGCAGCGATTTCGGCGCGATGCTGCGCAGGCTGTTCAGCCCTTGCGGCGAGAGGGTGATCTGGTCGATGGCTTCGATGGCGACCGACAGGTCGCGCAGCCTGCCTTCGCTGTCGATGAGGCCGGGCTTCTCGCGGCCGTCCGCTCCGTAGCGCACCAGCTTCATCGCGTCCCCACGATCACCAGTAGGTTTCCATGCTGATCTGCCCCGGCTCCTTGCGCTTGTGCTTGCGGAAGCCGCGCGCGGTGAGCGCAGCGGAGGCATCCGCCACCATGGCCGGGTTGCCGCAGAGCATGACATGGGCGAGGGCAGCATCGAAGCCGAGGCCGGCGCGCGCTTCGAGGCGGCCGTCGGCGATGGCCTGCGGAATGCGTCCGGCCAGCGCATAGTCGGCCGATTCGCGGCTGAGGAAGGGGACGTAGGTGAAGCGCTTCGGCTCGGCTTCCGCGATGCGGGCAATGGCGCGGCGGTAGGTGAGCTCGTCCGCCGTGCGGGCCGCATGCACCAGCACGACGCGCTGGAAGCGCTGCCATGGTTCGGCTGTTTGCAGGATGGAGAGGAAAGGGCCGAGGCCGGTGCCGGTCGACACCAGCCAGAGGTGGATCGACGGCGGCACTTCGTCGAGGACGAGGAAGCCGTTGGGCTTCGGCGCCACCTGGACGGCGTCGCCGGCCTTCAGCGCCGACAGGCGCGGCGAGAGCGGGCCTTCGGGCACCGTCGAGAAATAGAATTCGAGGAAGGGGTCGCCCGGCGCGCTGACGATGGAGTAGGGCCGGCCGACGATCTCGCCATTGATGTCCAGGCCGAGCTTGGTGAACTGGCCGGCGCGGAAGGGCTCGATGTTCGCTTCGATGCGCAGGGAGTGCAGGCGGCCGGTCCAGTCGATGCGTTCAACTACGCGGCCTTCGATCCATTGCGCCATGCTGCCTCCAATGTGTCATTCCCGCGGAAGCGGGAATCCATGCAGCGCTTGAAACCTGGACTCCCGCTTCCGCGGGAGTGACGGAAATAGACCTGCCTAGGGAAACGCTGAATTAGTCCGATATCGTCATTCCCGCGAAAGCGGGAATCCATGCTTTCAGCCAGTGACTGGATTCCCGCTTTCGCGGGAATGACTTAGCGCTTCCCTAGCTTTTCTCCGGTTCCGTCCGTCTTCGGCAATCCGCCCAGCAGCGCCGGCACCGGGCGCTTTGGCCGGTGGTGCGAGCGCTTCGGTTCCGCCGCCGCCGTGTCCAGGGTACTGACTCTCGACTCGTAGGGCTTGCTCGGATCGAAGTCCAGCTTGGGCAGTTTCGGCTTGGCCGGTTCGATCCGGCGGGGTTCGCGCGGCTCGCGCTTGTGGTCGTCGCGCGGCTCGCGGCGCGGGGCGGCGGGTTTTTCCCGGCTGCCTGCGCTTTTTTCGGGGCGGTCCGCGCCACCGCGGCTGCGGCGGGCTTTTTCGACCGGCCCGGAGAACGACGACCCCGGCTCGAAGCCGGGCACGGCGACCTGCTCGATCGGCCGTTTGATCAGCTTCTCGATCTCGGCCAGCTTGCCGCGCTCCTCGGCGCAGACCAGCGAGGTGGCGTCGCCTTCCTTGCCGGCGCGGCCGGTGCGGCCGATGCGGTGGATGTAGTCCTCCGGCACGTGCGGCAGCTCGTAGTTGATGACGTGCGGCAGGTCGTCGATGTCGAGGCCGCGCGCGGCGACGTCGGTGGCCACCAGCACGCGCGCCTTGCCGCTCTTGAAGGCTTCCAGCGCTTCGGTGCGCTGCTGCTGGCTCTTGTCGCCGTGGATCGCCGTGGCCTCGATGCCCT
>Ga0209170_1000774_pt1 | contig 13900 bp, 11 predicted proteins | sample KloWWTKNB14_bulk_FD_187178 | JGI IMG/M metagenome (GOLD analysis project Ga0209170, IMG submission 187178) | Active sludge microbial communities from Klosterneuburg, Austria, studying microevolution and ecology of nitrifiers - Klosterneuburg... | ecosystem: Engineered > WWTP > Aerobic digester >...
CTTGCGCGCAGCGAGCAGCGCGAAGCCCTCCGCATAGGCTTGCATGAGCCCATACTCGATGCCGTTGTGGACCATTTTCGCGTAATGGCCGGCGCCCGAGGGGCCGCAATACACCCAGCCCTTGTCAGGTGCAGGCGCCAACGCGCGCAAGAGTGGCAGGGCACGCTCGAAGTGCGCGCGCGCGCCGCCAACCATCAGGCCATAACCTTCAGCTAGCCCCCATACACCCCCTGATACGCCGGCATCCAGGAAGCCGATGCCGTGCTGCTCAAGCTGCGTCGCGCGGCGCTGCGAATCGCGGTAGAACGCGTTGCCGCCGTCAATCACGAGGTCGCCCGCCGCGAGTTTTCCGGCGAGCGCTGCAATGTTCGTCTCGGTCGCCTCTCCCGCAGGCACCATCAGCCAGACGATGCGCGGCGCGGGCAGCGAGCTGATGAGCTCGTCGAGCTGACTGAGTACCTTGATGCGCGGCTCGTCCGCGAACGCGGCGGCCGCCGTCCGATCGAGGCTGAAGCCCGCAACCTGGATCTCATGCTGCGCGAGGCGACGCGCCATGTTGCCGCCCATGCGGCCAAGTCCGATGAGGCCGAGCTGCATGGGCGGATGATTGAGCATGGACGTACCGGTGGCGAGCAGGAGTTGATCGCTTCATTTGCCATAAACCACGGTGTCGCACAAGGCCGACTCCAGGGCCTCCACTTGCGCTACATTGGTTGGCTTGAAAACGACAAGAACAAACGGGCTGGTGCTGATCGCCGTGGTGGTCGCGTTTCACGGCGGTACGGTGGCGGCCGCGGCGAGCCCCCAGCCGGCACATCCCGCAGCGGCGCTGATCGAAAAGGGCGCTGTCGAGATGCGCTCCGATCCGGACGCAAGCAGGCGCGACGCCGAGGCGGCCCTCGCGCAGCTGCGCGCCCGACCCGATGTCGATCTGGAGATCCGCGCGCGCCTGCTGTTGTGTGACTACCAGTCCGAGCGCGACCAGCAGGCGCTCGACGCACAGATCGCGGCGATCGAGGCGCTGCTGCCCCGTAGCGGCCGCCCCGGATTGCGGGCTGGCATGCTTGTCTGTCAGGGCGAGATGCGTGAAACGCTTGGCGACAACGCGCAGGCGCTCGCGTACTACGAACAGGCCGCGCGCGTGGCGTCCGAAGCGCGCGACGACGAGATGATCGCCGGTGTGCTCTTCTCGCGCGGCTATGTGCGCGGCCTGCAAGGCGAATATGCGCTCGGTCTCGCCGACCTGCGCCGCGCGCAGGGCCTTTACGAGACACTCGATATGCGCCATCACGCGCTTACGGCGATGAACGGCATCGCGATCCTCTACAACCGCATGGGCGACTACGCGCAGGCGCGCGACATCTACACCGCAGCGCTCGCCCGGCAGCGCGAAGCAGGAATGCTGCGCGAGCAGGCGGTCACGCTCCACAACCTCGGGCGCGCGCACGAATACCTGCAGGAATGGGCCGAGGCGCGTCGCTCGTTCACCGAGTCGCTCGCGTTGCACCGCGAAATTCACTACGCCCGCGGCCAGGCGTATGCGCTGCGCGGGCTCGCGGCTGTCGCGAACGGCCTCGGCGACTGGCGCGGCGCGCTCGCGACACTCGCGCAGGCCACGGCACTGCAGCAGGAAACGCCCGACGCGCGCCTGCGCGCGCAGATCGACCTTGCCCGTGGCATGGCGTTGCGCGGAGTGGGCAGCCTCGACGCGAGCGCCGCCGCGTTGCGCGCGGCCATTGATGTCTTCCGAAACGGCGAGGCGCGCGGTGAGCTCGCAGCGAGCTATGCGGAGCTCGCAGCCGTCGAGGCGGCGCGTGGCGACTGGCGCAGTGGCTACACGCAGCTCGCGCTCGCGAAGCAGGTGAGCGAGCGGCTGCTGCGCAACCAGATCGATCAGCGTTTTGCGACGTTGCGTGTCGAGTTCGACATGGCTTCCAAAGATGCCGAAAACGCGCTGCTGCTGCGCGATATCCGCGCAAATGAGCGCGCACTCGAGCAGGGCCGGGCGGTGCGCAGACTGCAGGCCGTGGCAATCGCGCTCGCCATTCTGCTCGTATTGCTGCTGGCGACGCTCGCGGTTCACCAGCGGCGCTCCACGCTGCGCATGCGCAAGCTTGCGCACACCGACGAACTCACAGCGGCGCCGAACCGGCGCGCGGTGCTCAACCGGCTGGCCGCAACGCTGACCGGCGAGGGCGCCGGACCCTGCACGATCCTCATTACCGACATCGACCATTTCAAGGGTATCAACGACCGGTTCGGCCATCCGGTCGGTGACGAGGTGCTGAAAGCCATGGCGCAGTCGGTACGCGACAATCTGCGCGAGCCGGCCTATTTCGGGCGTCTCGGCGGCGAGGAGTTCCTGATTGTGCTGCCGGAGACCGCCCTTGCGGAAGGCAGCGTGACGGCAGAGCGCCTGCGCGAATGCATCGCGGCAATCGATCTTGCGCATCTGTGCCCGGTGGGTCGCGGCATAACGACGAGCATCGGTGTCACCACGTCCGCGCCAGGGGATACGTCGAGCACCATGCTGCAGCGGGCCGACGAGGCGCTGTATGCGGCCAAGCGCGCCGGGCGCAATGCCGTGCGCGTATGCTCACTGTCGCAGGCGGCTTCCGTGACGCTCGCGAGTGGTGCGCAGCACGATGCGGTCGATGAACCGCGGCGCAACGGGCTTGAGGGCGTGGCCCGCCCGACCGCGCAGTGAGGTGATCAGCTGCCGGTCGCGCGCGCGATCGGGATCGTCTTGCAGTGATGGCGCATCGCGGTAACGCTAACATTGGATCGCACAAGCCACTATCCTTGGGCGGATGTTCGTCGCGCCCGGCGTAGCATGCCTGCTCGCCCCCAATGCCTCGATGATGACGGGCCCTGGTACCAACACCTGGTTGCTCGGCGATCCGCCCGTGGCTGTGCTCGATCCCGGGCCCGACATTCCTTCGCACGTGGAGGCGATCCTCGCCGCTGCACCCGGACTCGAGACGGTTTTCGTCACGCACACCCATCCCGATCATTCACCGGCCGCAGCCACTCTCAAGGCGCGCAGCGGCGCGCGCCTTGTGGGACGGCCCGCTCCCCGCGATGGCCGACAGGATGAGCGTTTCGTGCCCGATGCAATTCCTGCGCGCGACGAAATTTTCGCAGCCGGCAAGCTGCGGCTGCGCGCGATCGACACGCCAGGCCACGCCTCCAACCATGTGTGCTGGCTGCTCGAGGGTGACGGGCTCCTTTTCTCCGGCGATCACATTCTCGAAGGGGTGACACCGGTGATTCCCGTGCCCGACGGCGACCTGGCAGCCTATCTGGAAGCGCTCGAGCGGCTGAAGCGCTATCCGTTGCGCGCCATCGCCCCCGGACATGGACGCGTGATCGCGGAGCCACTGCGCGAGATCGACCGTGTCATCGCGCATCGCCTCGCACGCGAAGCGAAGGTGGTGGCGGCCCTCGGCACGCGCGACTCAGCCACACTCGACGAGCTGCTCGCGCAAGTGTATTCGGATGTACCGGTGGACCGGCATTTCCTCGCGCGTCTGAGCCTCGAGGCGCACCTCATCAAGCTCGAGCGCGACGGCCGCGCAGCACGCGACGGAATCGTGTGGCATGCCCGCTGAGCTTCGCGCGTCGCGCCATCTCGCCGTCGAACTCAGCAAGGTTGATCTCGATCGTGGCGGGCGCGCGGTGCTGCGCGACATCGACTGGAAGATCGCGCCCGGCGAGCGCTGGCTGCTCTTTGGCGCCAACGGCGCCGGCAAGACCCAGTTGCTGAAGCTCGTCTCGGGCGCGATCTGGCCGAAGCCCACCGGCCGCGAGCGCCGGCGTTATCGGCTCGGTCGCAAATGGCAGAATACTGCGCAGGATGCCCTGGAGCAGATCGCTTATCTCGGTCCCGAGCGGCAGGATCGCCATCAGCGCTACGGCTGGAACACGACCGTCGAGCACGCCGTTGCAACCGGCCACTTCCGTACCGACATCCTGCTCGAGCGCCCCGATGCCGCTGCGCGTCGCGCAGTGCGCCGCGCGCTGGTGAAGCTCGGCATCGAGCGCCTCGCCGGCCGGCGTTTTCTGACGCTTTCTTACGGCGAGCGGCGCCTCGTGCTGATTGCACGCGCGCTCGCGGCGCGCCCGCGCCTGCTGCTGCTCGACGAGCTTTTCACCGGCCTCGACGCCGCGTACCGGGTGCGCGTGCGCAGCTGGCTCGAGAGTACCGCGCGAACACGCCGGCCCTGGGTGCTCGCGGCGCACCGGGCCGGTGACGTGCCGCGTGCGGCGACGCATGCGCTCGTGCTCGAGCGGGGTCGTATCACATGGCGCGGCCCGATCGCGCGCGCCCCTCTCGCCACGTGGTTCGGGCGGGCCGGGGCGCCGTCCCCGGCGTTGCGGCCTGCGCGACGCAAGCTTCGGCCCGGTCGTGCCCTCGTACGCCTGACTTGCGCCGACGTTTACCTCGATGGCGTGCAGGTGCTGCGTGGTCTCGATTTCGAACTGCGTGCCGGAGAATGCTGGGTCGTGCACGGCGGCAATGGCTCCGGCAAGACGACGCTGCTGCGTACGCTCTACGGCGATCACGGTGTGGCGAGCGGCGGCACGGCCCTGCGCGACGGCATTGAGCCGGGAGTCGCGCTCGAAGCGTTCAAGTTGCGCGTCGGGCTCGTGGCGCCGCACCTGCAGACCGACCACCCCTTGCACCTCACGGCCGCCGAAGTCGTACAGTCTGGCGCGCATGCGAGCATCGGTCTGAACGAGCGCGCAACCCGCGGGGAGCGCGCCGCCGCGAAGGCCGCGATGCGCGAGTTCGGTGTGCTGCGCCTCGCGGCGCGGCCGCTCGCGGAGCTGTCCTACGGCCAGACGCGGCGTGTGCTGTTCGCACGCGCCGCCATGGGGCGCCCGGACCTGTTGCTGCTGGACGAACCCTTTTCGGGGCTGGATCCGCCCACGCGCGCGGACCTCATGCGCCGGCTCGAGCGGCGCGCCGCGGCCGGTGCCGCGATCGTCATGGCCACCCATCATCGTGAGGAGTGGCCGCGATTCGCGACCCACGAACTCGAGTTGCGTCGCGGCGCCGTGCTATACGGCGGAGTGAGGCGTCAATGAACCAGTGCACTCTCATCAGCATCGTGTTGGCGCTCGCCGTCGGGGTGATCCAGGCTGGCTGCGCGCCGCAAGTGCCAGGCAGCGCAAGAACCTTGGTCGAGGGCGGCAATACCCCGCCGATGCCCCCGCTTTCCCCGATCGCGGCGCACGTTGAGCCCGCAGCGCTCGAGGCGGCCGCAATTGCCGCGCAGGAGGGCAGCGCCGATGCGCTGCTGGTGGTGCGCAATGGACACGTGATTTTCGAGCGTTACTGGCACCGGACTTCCTTCGTGACTTACATCGACGCGGGTACCTGGCAGGGCGTCATCGATGACCTGCTCGCAGACGCGCTCGCGGAAGACCGCAAGCCGCTCCCCGCCGATGTCACGCCCGACAGGACGGAGATAGCGCAGGCGGCGGGCGTATCCTACGAGACCTACCTGTCCAAACGCCTGTGGCGGCCGATCGGCGCCTTCAACGCGGTGCTTGCGCCCGGGCTGCGCGTCGTGCAGGGCGACTGGATCCGCATCGGCGAGCTGCTCGCGAACGACGGCGTCTACCTGGGCGAGGAAATCGTGCGCCCCGGCCGGGCGCAGCGCGTGCTTGCGCGTCACAGGGCGCGGGACGAGGCATCACCGCTGACGTCGGTCAAAGACCTGTTTCGCCTGCCGGGCGCGCACGGCGGCAGTTTATGGGTCGTGCCGTCGCTGCGGCTCGTCATCCTGCGGACGGGCGGCAAGGAAAACGCGGGTAACCCCGGCGGCGATGCGAGAATCGCGGCATTCGTGCTTCGCGGTGTGATGGATCGCCCCGGCTCTTCGGCAGGCGGCGAGGGGGTGCCGGACCCCGCGACGTTCGTGCCCGCGCACTGAAACGCGACAGGGAGCTTGCGCTTGAAACCATTGCTGACGCTGTTCATCGTGTGCGTCATCGACGTGCTCGGCTTCGGCGTCATCGTGCCGCTGATTCCGTACATCGGGTCGCGCTTCGATGCCTCGCCTGCGCTGATCACCGCCATATTGGGCACACATGCCTTGTGCCAGCTGATTGCCGCGCCGGTCTGGGGACGGCTCAGCGATCGCTACGGCCGCCGCCCGATCCTCATGTTCTCGCTTGCAGGCGCCTGCGTGTCGTACGCCATACTCGGCTTTGCGCCTGACATTGCCTGGGTGCTTGCCTCGCGCGTCCTCGGCGGATTGATGGCAGGCAACATTTCCGCGGCGATGGCCTACGCATCCGACATCAGCACGCCGCAGGACCGGGCGAAGGCGCTCGGGACGATCGGGGCGGCGATCGGCATCGGGTTCATGATGGGGCCCGCAATCGGTGGTCTCCTTGCGGGCGAGAATCTCGCCACGGCGAGCTTCGTGCGCCCGGCGCTCGTTTCGATGGCCCTTTCCGTATTTGCGATTGCTCTGGTGGCCCTGCGCCTGCCGGAAAGTCATACGGCCGAGCATCGCGCGCACGCGCTCGCAGCCGGCGGGCGGCGCTCGCCGCTCGCGCTCATGAAGGAACTGCCGGCGTTGCGCTACGTGACGCTTGCGGCCCTCTGCGTTGCGACAGCGCAGGCGATCTTCGAGTCGATCTTCGCGCTCTGGGCGCTCGCCCGCTTCGGCTACGGGCCGCGTACTGTCGGCCTTTTCATGTTCGCGCTCGCGATCGTGCCGGTGATCATGCAAGGCGGGCTCGTGCGTGTGATCGTGCCGCGCTTCGGTGAATACAAGGTCGCGTACGCGGGCATCGCCGCGTTTGTCGTCGGCATGGCGATCGCAGCGACGGCGCCCGGCATCGAAGTCGCGACGATCGGCCTCGTGATCTGCGGCGCTGGCTCGGGTGCTTTCAATCCGTCAGGCTCCGCGCTTGCCTCGAAGCAGGCGGGCGGCGGCAATCGCGGCAGCGTGATGGGTGTCTATCAGTCGAGCAGCAGTCTCGGCCGCGTCATCGGCCCGTTCCTGTCTGGCGCCGTATTCGCGCGCTTCGGCGCGGGCTCGCCACTCCTGCTGGGCGCGGTGATCGCCGCGCCCGCCGCCATCGCGATCGCGCTGTCTAGTAGGCGAGCTCGAATCGCAGACCCACCGCGAGCGCATGATCCGAGTTCGGCTCGAGACCCGGGTTGATGATGTACTGCACATCGGGCTGCAGCGTCAGCTGCCCGGTCACCGGCAGCCGCTGTGCGCGTGGCAAGTACTCTTGTCCGCTGTGCGCCGGTTCGGATAGATTGCCCGCAAGATCAACTACGGTGGGGGATTGACCATGCGAGTATCGTCGGCGCACACGCGTTTCTGGTCGCTGATGATCCTGCTCGGTGGGCTCGTCTGGAGCGGCTTCGCCACGGCAATGCCGGCGTTTGCCCGTCAATACCAGATGAGCTGCAATGCCTGTCACTCGGCCTTCCCACGGCTCAATGCCTTCGGCGAGAACTTTCGGGACGAGATGAACATGCGTCTGCCGAGTTGGAAGGAAGTGACTACCACCAAGACAAATGACGACATGCTCGCCTTGCCCGCGTTTCTGCCGCTCGCCGTGCGTGCCCAGGCGTTTGTGCAGGGCCGGGACAGCAAGCAGATCGATCCAATAACAGGTCCCACTGGCAACAATTCGAGCTTCGATTTCCAGTCGCCCTATCTGCTGAAGCTGCTGGCCGCCGCCCCCTTGAGCGATCACATTTCCTTTTATTTCTACGGCATCTTCGCCGAGAAGGGCGAAAACGGCTCGGTCATCATCGAGGACGCCTGGTTCAGCCACGACGATGTGTTCGGCACGGGCATCGGCCTGCAACTCGGGCAGTTCCAGGTTTCCGACGTGATGTTTCCGCGCGAGACGCGCATGACTTTCCAGGACTTCCAGCTTTATCGCATGGCGGGAGTGACCTACGAGCGCGGAGTGCTGTTCGGGCGCGGCCTCGGTCCTGTGGACCTCGAGATCGGGTTGGTGAACGGCAACGGTATCAATGCGAACGTCAATATCAACAGCCCTGGCTACCGCCGCCCCGATCGCATGTTCGACAATGACGATCGCAAGTCGGTATTCGGCCACATCGGCTCCGAGCTCGGCCCAGTCTCGGCGGGGCTTTTCGGCCTGACTGGCGAGCAGCGCAGTGCGGCAGGTCTGGCGGGTCAGAATCAGGGTAGCCGCGACACCGATCGGCTCGTCTATGGCGTGGATCTCGCCGGGCAGGTCGGCGCGAAGACCTCATGGTTCGCCCAGGCGCTGTGGAGCCGCTGGGATGGGTTTCTCGACATCGATCCGGCGCGCGACCTGCGCTGGTTCGGGGCCTTTGTCGGTGTCGATTACGTGCGCAACGACCGCTGGGCCTACTCGCTGCTCTATAACCACAACGACGCAGGCGATTTCAAGGATACAGCGACCATCTTCGAGGGCATCGAGATGCGCTCCCTGACCCTTGCCGCGTCGTACTACTTCATGCGCAACGTGAAGGGCGTCGTCGAGCTGAATGTCGACCTGTTGAGCAAGGATCGCGATGCGGATTTCGTCGGCCATGAGACGAAGGAGAACTATCTTCTGATCGGCTTCGACGCGGCCTTCTGATCGGAGCTCATCGGACTACTGGAGCGCGACCGCCTGTCAGACCGCCCTGGAGCACGGGCGGGGCACCGCCGCAAAACCGCTATGCTTGCCGAATGAGCGAGAGCCTCAAGCCGTTTTCCAGGGGCGACGTGTTCGTTGGCGCCACCGAGCTCAACGATCCACTCGATGATCACGCCGGCCGCGGTCGCATCATCCAGTATGACAAGAACCTGAAGCAGAAGGCGGTGCTGTGGCTCGGTGCCACCTCGCACCTCGTCAGCGGGCTCAATTTCGACGCGCGCGGCGTGCTGTGGGCCTTCGATTCACACGCTTTCGTGGTGCTCAACATCCATCCGGACGGTCGCGTGCAGATCCGTGACGAGCTGCCGACGCGAGCGTTCTCGAATGTCGCCTTCGCGAAAGACGGGTCGTTCCTGCTCGGCGAGCATCTCGCGGGCGATGCGGTACGACCCGAGGTCGCGGCGCGCATGAAGACGAAGATTGCGTTCTTTCCGGGCGGCGACCGCTTCGGCGACGGTCATGTGTGGCGCTTCTCGGCTGATGGCAAGCTGCTGCGCGAGTATGCGACTCAGGCGCAAGGTGGCATGGCCGGCTTCATGGGAGTGACCCATTCGGCGCTCTCACAAGACGGACGCACGCTCGTCTATTGCTCGGAGACCGGTCCGCGCCTGATGCGTTACGACCTCGTGAACGATCGCCAGTTGCCGGACCTGCAAGCGTTTCAGCCGCCCTTTCAGGGGCCGCCGGAAATGTTCTTCGGCATGGCATACGGGCCCGATGGCGCGCTCTACGTGCTGCGCGGCGGTCGCATCGACGTCGTGACCGGTCGCGGCGAGACCGTGCGCTCGATCCCGCTCGAGGGCTTCGGCTGGGCGACTCTTGCGATCACGGCCGACGGGCGCTTCGCCTACGCTGGAAGTTTCTTCACCGGGCAGGTCGTGAAAGTATCGGTGACAACCGGGGCCGTCGTGCATTCCGCAAGCACCGGGCAGGCGCGAGCGCTGGCCGGGATCGCGGTGTTTGCGGGGAAGAAGCGCACTCCGCGGAAGAAACGGGTGGCGGGCAAGAAGCAGGCTGCGGGCAAGAAACGGGCGGTGGGCAAGAAACGGGCGGTGGGCAAGAAGAAGACCGTCAGGCGAGCAGCGCAAAAAGTGACGCGACGGCGAGTGCGGCGATAACCGGTAGCGGTGAGCGGCTGCGGAAGATGAACATGGCGACCTCCTCGTATGCGGCGCCAGTTTCCGCCCGTGCGGCGTGCGGAGAAAGCCTACAAACTTGAAATCATTGTCTGGCGCTGCTAAACAATCGACGTGGACCGCTTCGCCGTCATGGCCACTTTCGTGCGTGTCGCCGAGCGTGGCAGCTTCACTCGCGCAGCCGACGACCTCGGCATCTCGCGCGCCCAGGCGAGCCAGCAGGTAGCGGCTCTCGAGAAGCGGCTCGGTGTGCGCCTCTTCGACCGCACGACCCGCAAGGTGGCGCTGAGCAACGACGGCGCCGAATACCTCGAACGCAGCCGCCGCATCCTCGCCGAGCTTGCGCAGGCCGATGAGGCCATATCCCGTACCCGTGAACGCCCGCAGGGGCGGCTGCGGGTCGACGTGCCCGTGGCCTTCGGCCAGCACCTGCTGATTCCCGCACTGCCCGCGTTCACGCAGCGCTACCCGGGGATCACGCTCGAAGTGCGGTTCAACGACCGGGTCGTCGATCTGCTCGAGGAGAAGGTCGATGTCGCGCTGCGCTTCGGCCCGGTCCGCGACGGGCGACTGATCGCGCGACGGCTCTGTGTCACGCGCTGGGTCACCTGCGCAGCGCCTGCCTACCTCGCCGGGCACGGCAACCCGCGCGAGCCCGCGGACCTCGCCACGCATCGATGCATCGGCTATCTCGCCGCCGACTCGGGGCGCTTGCGCGAGTGGCGTTTCCGCAAGGACAAGGGGCCCGTGAAGCAGCGGGTGAATTGCGTGCTTGCCTTCGACAGCGCGGAGGCCGTGCTCACCTCGGGGCTCGCGGGCGCGGGCATCTTCCAGACAAGTCAACTGCACGCGGCGAAGTCGCTCAATACCGGCGCCCTGCTGCAAGTGCTCACGGATTACGCCCTCGAGGGCGCCGTCGCGTCGATCGTCTATCCGGCGAGCGCCAGACAGTCGGTGGCCGTGCGCGTGTTCGCGGATTTCATGGGGCGTCTGTTGCTCGATTATGCTGGTCGCGGCGCGGCGATCGAGGCGCAGCGCAAGCGGGGTGTTGCATGATCTACGAGTTCGGCGAGCGCCGCATGGCGACCGATGGCGAGGCGTGGTACATCGCGCCGGGCGCGCAGGTGATCGGCAGTGTGCGGCTCGGGCGCGACGCGAGCGTATGGTTCAACGCGGTGCTGCGAGGTGACAGCGACTGGATCGAAATCGGCGACGACACAAACGTGCAGGATGCCACGGTGATCCACACCGACGCCGGCGCGCCGACGCATATCGGCCGGAGCGTGACGATCGGCCACAGGGCGCTGCTGCACAGCTGCACCGTCGGTGACGAGACGCTGATCGGCAACGGCGCCATGGTGCTCGACCGCGCACGCATCGGCCGCCACTGCGTGATCGCAGCCGGCGCACTCGTGCCGCCTGACCGTGAGATTCCGGAGGGTTCGCTCGTCATGGGGGCGCCGGGGCGCATCGTGCGCCAGGTCGGCGAGCGGGAGCTTGCGCTGATCGCGCAGGCGGCTGCGAACTATCGCGCGCGCGGCATCGAGTATCGCCGGGCGCTGCGCGTCGATCCGCGCAGCGCCGGCGACACGACGGCCACTATGAATCCGGGGCGCACATCAGGAGCCTGCCGCGATTGAGCGATCGCCGAGGCGGCGCATTACGAACGCATTCGCCGACAGGTTGACTCTGGAGCGCCGGATTCTGGCAGTGGCCGGGCCAAGGCGTTCCATCTCCCACGGCCTGCTACACTGAGAAGCGGTTTGACAATGTTCATGGTTTGTCCTACAGGCGATTCAGCTTGCTCGTATGAATAACTACTGATCGGGTGAAGGGTCGGCGCATGGCTTTCGGGCATGGGCGTCGGGCTGTGGGGCAGATTGCGATGCGCTGGCGCGGCGCTGGGCAGCGTGCGATGGCCGCAACGGCGGTGCTGGTGCTGCACGGCGCGATTCTCGTTGGTCTGCTCGCGCCGCTGACCCGCGAGATTCCGCCCAGCGACACCCAAGCCGCTACGCCGTTCCTGATCGTGAGCCTTCAGATGGCTATAACCGATCCAGTGGCTTCCGCGGTGCCCGCACCACTGCTGGAGGATATTCCCGCTCCCGCTCTTTCGATCGCACTCCCGACCCTGCCGCCGCTCGCCACCGAGCCACTCGTGACCGACGCCTTCGAAGCCGCGCGCGAAGTGGAGTCTTCCGTGGACGCTGCCGAAGTGGAACGGCTGCAGGGTGTGTATGTCGGGCAGATTCGGGGGCGCCTGACGCGAGTGCTGGAAATGGTGGCAATCGATGTGCCGCACGAGAGCGGTCCTTGCGAAGTACAGGTGATCCAGAACGAGCGCGGCGACGTTCTCGACGTGGACACGGGTGCCTGTACCGGTAGCGCCGCGCGCAAGTCGCAGCTCGCGATTGCGATGCGGCGTGCGTCGCCCCTTCCGATGCCGCCTGCGGGGCTCGCGCCGGGAAGTTCGCTAACGCTCGATTTATCGGACTACTGAACAATGGGCGTGCCCGAAAGCGCAGGCACGGAGCAGGGAGCGAGACATGATCACAAGGACGGTGTCTGCAATGCGACCGGCGCCGAGCCATGAAAGCCTGTGGACCCTGCTATTGTTCTCTATGGGTGCAGCCGCAGCGGCGAATTCGCACGCTGCAGTCGGAAGAACTGCTTTGGATGCGAGCGTGACGCACTCCGGCGGCGCGTCGATTCAGTTGCCCATCTGGGCTCCGAGTGGCGCGAACGGGATGTCGCCACAAATCGCATTCACCTATGACCATCGAAGTACGGAAACCTTGAACGGAATCGGGTGGGGCATATCCGGTCTGTCAACCATTTCCCGGTGCGACAAGACCTGGGCGCAGGACGGCGCTGCCAAAGGCGTCGGACTGACCGCTGATGACCGACTCTGCCTCGATGGCCATCAACTGAAACTCTTCTCCGGCATCTATGGAGCCGACGGCTCAGAGTACCGCACCGAGATCGAAACTTTTGCCCGGATTCGCGCGTTCACCGGTGGTGGTGAGGGCTACGTGCCGAGCGTCGGCCCACAGTGGTTCGAGGTTTACAGAAGGGACGGGCTGATCTACGAATACGGACTGACGGCAGATGCGCGTATTGAAGCGCTTGGCACCACCATTCCACGTGTGTGGGCATTGCAGCGCATTCGTGATCGGTCCGGAAACTACACAACCTTTTCGTATTCGAAGGACGCCACGAATGGCTCCTACCGCATTGACAAAATCGAGTGGGCTGGAAACACGGGATTGTTGCTCGCGCCGCAATACCGGATCGCGTTCGCATATGAAACCAAACCGATTGGGGAAATTGATTCGAAATACTACGAAGGCAGCGCAATCAAGGAGATCAAGCGGCTGGATCGCGTAGATGTTTCGTATTCCGGGACCCTGATGCGACGCTACGAGCTGAGTTACGAGCCCGTGTTGTCAACGACCGGCAAGAGCCGTTTGGCAAGCATAACCGAGTGCGCGGGTCCGGGCGCAGCCGATTGTTTGCCCGCCACAAGTTTCGCCTACCAGAGCGGGACGAATGGAGTGAGCGCAGAGATCGCGAGCACCAATGCCGTGCCGACTGCCGCAAGCGCTCTCGCGATCGATGTCAACGGGGACGGCAGGCTCGATCTTGTGTACTCATCTCATGCAACCTCCGGGAGTGGACAATGGCGAGTGTCTTTCGCCAGCCCTTCGGGTGGGTACGGCTCGGCGGTGAATACCGGCATCCCGAATTACAACTACTCCCAAGCGATTCCCATCGACTACAACGCAGACGGCCTGGATGATGTCCTGGTTCCGTACAGCGGCGGGACATGGTGGGTACTGATGGGAACGATCACGGGTTTGTCGAGCCCCGTGAATACGGGGGTCGTCGCGAGCGGGGCGGGCGGGAATGCCGTCGCACAGGACATGAATGGCGATGGGCTCGATGACCTGGTTTGGCTCGTGCCGACTGGCGAAGTTTCCGTGCAGTGGCGCGCACGAGAGCTGAATGGAACGTTCTCATCTACACCGGGGTACCTGTTTGGGCCTGCCGAGGGATTTGAAGCGCTCAGGCTCTTGGCGGAGGCG
>Ga0209170_1000779_pt1 | contig 13834 bp, 25 predicted proteins | sample KloWWTKNB14_bulk_FD_187178 | JGI IMG/M metagenome (GOLD analysis project Ga0209170, IMG submission 187178) | Active sludge microbial communities from Klosterneuburg, Austria, studying microevolution and ecology of nitrifiers - Klosterneuburg... | ecosystem: Engineered > WWTP > Aerobic digester >...
ATCACCAGTGACAACGGCCGGCACGCTCACGGCCACGCTGGCCACGCAGGCCGCCAATCTGGTATGGGCTGGGCCGACTACTGGAGCGGCCGCGGCGCCGACATTCCGCAGCCTGGTGGCCGCGGATCTGCCGGCCGGCATTGGCACCGTTACCAGCGTGGGGCTATCACTGCCGGCCATCCTCACGGTATCAGGATCACCAGTGACAACGGCCGGCACGCTCACGGCCACGCTGGCCACGCAGGCCGCCAATCTGGTATGGGCTGGGCCGACTACTGGAGCGGCCGCGGCGCCGACATTCCGCAGCCTGGTGGCCGCGGATATGGCGGCCAGTGTGGCTGGCACGGCCGGCGCTATCGCCAAATTCACGGCCACCAACGTGGTGGGCAGTTCCATCATTACAGAATCCGGGGCCGCTATCAGCGTGGCCGGATCTATCACGGCCGTGGGCCAGGCCAATACAAACCAGCTGGTAATAAAAAGCCATAGCACGCAGACTGCCGGCCAGATCCTGATCCAAACCAGCGCGGCCGCTGAAATGGCCAGAATGTATGCCAATGGATCTGGCGCAATCGCCATCGGATACCAGGCTGGCAACGCATTAGGGGCTGCAGGGGAAACGGTGGCGATTGGTTACCAGGCCGGCCTGGTAACCACGGATAACGGAGGGGTATATATCGGATACATGGCAGGGAAGGCTGCTACCGCTAATGGGCTGACGGTGCAAACCAACGTGGCCATTGGAAGCGGCGCGCTGCAAACTTGCACTACTGGATATGGGAACGTGGCCATTGGCCTGGAGGCAATGAAGGTTTACACCGGCAAACAGTCTATTGCAATCGGTGATCGGACAATGAAAAGCGCAACGTCTGGGCTATACAACTTTGCGTTTGGAGAGGAAGCGCTATACAACGTAACATCTGGACAATCTAATGAGGCCATCGGGATCCAGGCGCTATTTGCGAACAACGGATCGCAGAATATTTGTGTGGGCGCGTGGGCGCTGTATTCAAATACGTCGGGATCGGATAACATCGCGTTTGGATCCAATGCCGGATTCCATAATCAGGGATCTAGTAACGTGTATATCGGCGGGAATGTCGGATACAACGCCACTGGAGATAATTCTGTTTTCATTGGATACGAAGCTGGGCGTTTGAGCGGCAGCGCAACTGTTACTGGATCAATTTATATCGGATACCGCGCTGGATACGGGGCGCTGGCCGGCGCAGGGAATACTGCCATCGGCCACCAGGCCGGACAAAAAACCGTTACCGGACTATCCGCGTTTGGCTATGAAGCAGGGAAGGCGGCTACCGGCGCTGGTGGCGTTTTCGTGGGATACCAGGCTGGCGTGGCGGCCAGCAGCGGCGCCAATAATACGATTGTGGGCTATCAGGCCGGCGCAAGTCTCACTACAAACGGCGGATGCGTGATGATCGGATACAAGGCTGGCAACGCAGAAACCGCGGCCAATAAGCTGTATATCCACAATTCGAGCAGTGCCACACCGCTGATCTACGGTGATTTTGCAACGCCATCGCTTACATTCAATGGCACCGTAAACATTCAGGACGCGAAAAACATAGTACTCGGCACCACAACGGGATCTCGGCTGGGCGCCGCGGCCAGCCAAAAGCTGGCGCTATGGGGCGCCACGCCAATCGTGCAGCCTACCACTGGCGTGGCCGCGGCCACATTCGTGGCCAATGCCGGAACGGCCGTGAATGATGCGTCCACATTCGATGGCTATACAATCATGCAGCTGGTAAAGGCGCTGCGCAATATGGGCGCGCTGGCATAGCACATATGGCAATATCACCAAAGGATCCAATTAGCACACTGACAAACGCACAATGCGCGCAGCTGCGGGATGAGCTGCTGGCGCTGCTGCAGGCGGCCGGCCTGGCAGATCCAACGGTGCGGCAGACGCGGCGCCGGCTACGGATGGGAATTGACATGGCGGCAGATCAGGCAGACGCGCGCGCAGAGGCGGATGCGGCGCATGCGGATAATCTGCGGCGCCAGGAACATGATCAAATAATGCAGCCAATCCGCCAGCGCAGAGCGGCGCGCGCCGGCACTGACTATGGAGCAGACTGATGGAATTTTCAACGTGGGAACGTGTGCAGATGATCGCCATCGTGGGCGGGATCACTGGATCCGCGGCGCAGATCCGGCTGGCCGGCCGGCTGCTGGATGTGCTGGAATTCACGGAGGCGGAGGCGGCCTCGGTGGGCCTGGTGCAGACGGATAACCAGCTGGCCTGGCGTGACGCGGATAAGGTATGGGCGCTGGATCTGCCGGCCGGCGCCACCGGCCTGATGCGCAAAGCGGCGCAGGATCACGCTGGATGGCTGGCCAGGGATCGGCGCAGCGTGGCGGCGCTGATGGATAAGCTGGACGCGGCCGCGGCGCCGGCCGCCAGCGCAGAGGGGCCGGCCTGATGGAATTCACACAATGGCAGAGGGGCCGGCTGGCGGCCGTGCTGGGCGATATGGCCGGCACGCCAGAGCAGGTGGAGCTGGTGGCGCCGCTGATGGATCAGCTGGAGCTGGCCGCGGATGATGATCAGCGCGCCGCGGCGCTGGCGCCTGGCGCGCAGCTGGCCAGCGCAAATCTGCCGATCACGCCGGCGCAGGCGCAGCTGCTGCTGCGCGCGTGCATGATCTGGCAGGGCTGGACGGTGGCGGAGCGGCGCCACATGCGTGGGCTGCTGGTGGAGCTGCGGGGAGCGGCGCAGCAGGATCCGCCAGGCTGGGCGGATGCCACGCCGGCGCGCTGATTTCGAGCTGGATCACGTTTCCGATAAGTAAAGATTATCGGAAATGACTGCACGGAAGTGCCTATATTTCAGGCATGCGATATAATCGCATCCAGCAGCCTGGGCCAGATCCAGCTGCGGCGCCGGCGCGCGGATCCGTCTAAATAGCGCGCGCCGGCGCAATCTGGTTTAATCGGGGCTGATGGACTATCCGCCAATCTGGACGCCGGCGCCAGGCGTGACGCTGTATAACGCAGACTGCTTAGAGGTGCTGCCAACGCTGGCCGGCCTGGATGCAGTGATCACGGATCCGCCATATGGGATCCGCTATGACGCCAGCCACACCAAATACCTGGGCGGCACGGATCGGGCCGGCCAGGCGGATTGGGATCTGGCGCCATATGATCCGGCGCCTATCCTGGCGCTGGGGCTGCCATCGGTGATCTGGGGCGCGCAGTGTTTCGCGTCCAGAATGCCGGATCGGCCAGCCTGGCTGATCTGGATCAAAACGCAGCGGGATGGCGTTGATATCCGCCAGGCGGAGGCAGAATTGGCGTGGTGTAACGCCATCCAACGCACGCAGATCATACGACATTTGTGGATTGGCGCATTCAGGGATTCAGAATCCGGCCAGCAGAATATCCATCCAACGCAGAAACCAGTACGCGTGATGGCCTGGTGTATGGACGCGGCGCGCGTGGCCACCGGCGCGCTGGTGGTGGATCCATATATGGGATCGGCCAGCACAATCCTGGCGTGCATACGCACTGGCCGGCGCGCCATCGGGATAGAACGTGATCCGGCGCATTACCAGGCCGCATGCGCGCGGGTGGCCGCGGAGCTGCAGCAGCCATTTCTGCTGGCGCCCATCCAGCCGGCGCTGGTGTAGGTGCCCTGCCCTGCCGGCCGGCCGTGGTATAGCGGCACGTATAGCGGGATGTGATACAATACCGGCATGGCTGGAATTCACCAGCCGGATGGAGGGATCAGATGGGAACAAAACCGGCACCGCTGAATATTGGGGATCGGATGTGGCTGCGCGCAAGCCAGAGACTGCCAGGCGGCCACGGCTGGGCATGCTGGGTGGTGGCGCTGGCACCGTCCAGCCTGGCGCCCATCCAGGTGCTGCTGGATGATGGATCCGGCCGGCCGCGGGATGTGCAGATGGCGGATCCTGATGGGGATCGGCACTGGCTGAAACGCGGCCGGCTGGTGGCATTTGGCACGGCTACCTGGTTTCGAGAATCACGCCAGGCATTCCAGGCGCGCCAGGCCGCACTGGAGCTGGAGCAGCTGCAGGCCAGCCGGCGCGCGGCCGCGGAGGCCAGCGCGGCAGAGACGGAGGCGCGCAAGGTGATGGACGCGGCCGAAAAGGCATGGCTGGCGGATCCGGCCGCGTGGACGGATTACCACAAGGCGCGCGCGGCGCATGATGCAGCGTGGCGGCATTCACAAGAGCTGGCCATGCGGCTGCCCATCATGTGGGTGGATGATGGCGCCGGAGGGCTGCGCCATCTGACGGAGGCGCAGGCTGCGCACCAGCACTGGCTGGACGAATTCACGCGCACGGCCGCGGCGCTGGAGGCCACATATGGCACGCAGATATAAGCCACTGCCGGCCGGCCAGATCGTGTGGTTTCGGCAATGGCAATGCACCGCGGAGGTGATCAGCGATGATCACGCGGCCGGCCGTGTGTGGCTGCTAAACCGTGTACGCGCATACGATTGGCAATCATACGTGGCGCGCAGCCGGATCCGGCTAGCCACTGATGTGGAGGCGGCCAATCATTCACTGCAGGTGGCGCATATCATGGATTGGCGCAGGGATGAGCAGACGCGCAAGCAGGTGCAGGCCACGCTGGATGAGCTGGCGGCCGCGGCCAGCGTGACGCCGGCGCCGGCAGATCCGGCCGGATAGCGGCACGTATAGCGGGATGTGATACAATCAGGCATGGAGGTAATCAACAGATGACACAAACGAAACCGATCACGGAACAGGCGCCGCGGCCGGCCGATTGGCTGCGCGCGCTGCAGGTGGCGGCACCGGCGCCGGCGCTGGCGCACCAGCTGAATATCCGGCTGAGCGCAGAGCTGGATCAGACGCTGCGGGAAATCGCAGACGCGCGCCAGATCAGCCAGGGCGCGCTGGCGCGCATGCTGCTGCAGGCGGCCGCGGAGGATTGGCGCCGGATGACGCCGGCGCAGCGCGCGGGAGGTGAATAGCGCAGGCCAGAAAAACACAATGGATCCGCACGCGGGAGGGAATGCGCACGGATCCAGATCACCCAACACACCGCCAGAAACCAAACCAGTGATGTGCTGCCGGCAATGGTAGCACATTCCAGAGGGATACCATGATGCAGGGCAAGAGATACCAGCGGATGGCCAATGATCTGGCCATCGCACAATGGGCGCAACAAATCGCGGATGATGAGCTGGCGCGCAGACGCGCGCGGGATCTGGGCCAGCAGCGCGCCGGCCTGATCCACTGCTGGCGCAATTCGAGCGGCGCGCCGCACCAATTCGGCGCCCACATTTACACCAGCTGCACCAGCGTAACCGTGTTTTTTGACCACGGGGATGCCATCGCGCAGGCGCTGGCGCTGGCCGGCATGCGGCACGCCGGCACGGCCGGCCGTGATTTGACCGTATCAGAGGATCAGGCCGCGGCCGTGATCCATCTGCTGGATGAGGTGGCGAAATGACACACAAGCGAAACGCGCGCGCGCCGCGGCCGGATCCGGCCGCGCAGGATCCGATGGATTATCTGCTGGATGATGTGATGCAGGCCACGGATAAGGTGGCCACGGAGCTGCGGGAAACGGCAGACCTGGAGGCGGATCCATTGGCCACGCTGGCCGGCCACTGCCACACGCTGGCCGGCCGTGTGGCCGCGCTGGCAGAGGTGGTGCGGCAGATGCGGGATATGCAGCGTGGCCTGGTGGTGATCAGTGATCCGCCAATGCCGGCGCCGGTGCTGATGACGGAGGCCACGCTGGCGGAGCTGGATCTGGTGGACGCGCAGCGCAAGCAGGCCGCGCGCACGCTGGTGCGCTGGCGCATGGGATTGGGTGGCCATCTGGAGCCGGTGTACGCGGATGAAACGCTGGCCAGTGATGAGCAGATCCGCGCGGCCAACGCGGCGCGCAGCCTGCATTTGGCGCAGGCTGCAGCTGATCAGGATCTGGCGGCTGGCGTGGATCCGGCAGAGGTGCGGGATGGCCTGGATGCCGGCACGGATGGCCAGCTGGATGGGCTGCAGGCCAATCTGGAGGATGAGCTGGAGGCCAGCCAGGCGGCACCGCGGCGCTGGACGCCGGCAGAGGCACTGGCGGAGGCGGAGCGGCTGGGCGGCGCTGGCGGCGCCATTTTCCTGATGCACTGGCAGAATTCCAACGGAGGCGCATGATGGGCAGATTCAACAACATTCCAGCCGGCCAGAGCCAATGGATACCGCCAGAGCAGTACGGTGGTGGCCGGCCGGCCGCCAATGCCGGCACGCCAGAGGGCGCCAGCGGCGCGCTGGATCTGACAATGGCCGGCATGATCCTGCAGCAGCTGGTGCGGATCGCCAACGCGCTGGAGGCGCAGCGTGAGGATGGGCTGGATGAGCTGCAGAGTTTTCCGCTGGCCGATTGGGCCACGTTTGACTGGCCGGCGCACGGGTACGCGGTGGCCACCACGGATGCGGATGGCGTGGCCAGCATACGCACACCGCGCGGCCGGCTGGCCTATCGTCGCACCAATGGAAAGTATGGCGCAGATATCTGGTTCTCGCACGGCAATGGACGCGATGAGGCCGGCGCGCCGCAATACCGCAAAGTGATCGAATTCCGCGCGCCCAAACAGACGGAGCCGATGGATAAGCGCACCGCGGCCGCGGCCGCGCAGGCCGGCACGCAGAAACCGGCCACACCGGCGCCAGCGGCCGCCACACCGGCGCAGACGCGCGCACCAGTGCAGCCAGCCGGCAAACCTGGCACGGTGCATCCACTGGTGGCGGAGCTGCTGCGCCACCAGGATCGTACGCTGGCGCAGCTGGGCGCCGCGGGATGCCTGGAAACGGCACCGGCGCTGGTGCTGGCAGATATGGATCCGCCAACGGCCAACGCGGCATTGGATAAGCTGATCAAATGGGCTGGGGATTGGCTGCGCGCGCACCGCACGGAGGATCAGGCCACGGCGGAGGCGGAGCTAATGGCCGCGCTGCGGCGCGCGTATGCGCTGGGCCTGACGGTGGACGCCGGAGATGGGGCCGCGCACAATCGCGCAGCGTTTCTGATCAGAGAATCCACGGCCACGGTGCTGGCGCAGGTGGAGGCGGCAGAGGCGGCCAAACGCGCGGCCGCGCTGGACGCGGCGCGCATGTGGCTGGCCGGCCATGCGCGCATTGCGGCGGATACGGTGGACGGATTTAGGCAGATCGTGCAGGCCACCGGCTACCAGTACGCGGTGGCGGATACCAGCTGGAATGCGCGCGCGGATTCATTCCGGCAATGGCTGGCGGCGCAGGCCACGCCGGTGGCCGGATAGCGGCACGTATAGCGGGATGTGATACAATCGCGCTATTCACGCGGCCGGCCGCGGATCACCAATGGATCACGCGGCCGGCCGCACGGAGGGAAAACCAATGGCAGACAATCACGATACGCTGGACTTTTTCGGCCGGCTGGAGAATCGGCTGGCGCTGGTGGCCACAATGACGGAGGCGCAGGGCCAGCGGCTGGATCGCCTATCGCCGGTGGAGCCGGTGGCCGGTGAATTGTGCAACGAAATCAGCGCGCTGCGGGTGGATGTGGCCGCGGCCGTGGATGAGCTGCGCAAGCTGGCGCGCCATGTGCAGGCGGTGGAGGGGCTGACAATTCCGGCCGCGGCGCTGGCGCAGCAGATGCAGGCAGACGCGCAGACGCGCGCCAACGTGGTGGCGGATCGGCGCACATGGCCGGCCACCTGGGCCGATGGGCTGGCCGCCACGCCGGTGCCGGTGGCAGTATTTCGGCCAGAGGTGGATGAGCAGCGCATGGAGGTGGCACGCCAGCTGCTGGAGCTGCGGCGCCAGGGCCGGCTGGTGGACGCGCAAGAGCTGGCCGGATCGGATCTGCTGGATATGGCGGAGCTGCAGGCGCAGGCGCTGGCCAATCTGGCCAACGCACCGGCGCTGGTTTCGCTGGATGTGCTGGACGAAATCAGCGCGCGCGGCCAGGCCATGCTGGGCCGGCTGCGCCAGCTGGTGGACACTGACGCGCGCGCGGCGCAGACGCCGGTTTATTCCGTGCTGGGGCCGCTGGGGCTGATCAGATGAGTATCAACGCATGGAATGAAGTCTGGGCGCGCAGCGCAGCCAGCCGGCCGGCCGTGCTGCTGCTGCTGCTGGCCATCGCGGATGAAGCGGACGATTGGGGCCACAAGGCTGGGCCATCGCTGGAGGTGCTGGGGCCAAAATGCCGGTGTGATCCGCGTACCGTGATCCGGCTAATTCAGGCCGCGGAGGGGATGGGTGAATTGCGGGTGATCCGCAACGTCAACCAGCTAAACCAGTACCAGCTGACGCCGGCCGGCCAGCCAATCACACCGCGAAACCGGCAGGTGGCCGCGGCCGGCAGGGGTGACAAATTGTCACTGCCAGGGCGACAATCTGACACTGACAGATTGACAGTGCAGGGTGACAAACCGGATCCGAATTGTCACACGGTACCCATTACTACTGATGTTTATCATGATGATGATGATGCGCTGGCGCGCGCGTTTTCGATCATTCAGCGGCTGGAGGCATGCGGGATAGAGGGCGCCAATCGCCAGCGGCTGGCCGCGCTGTACTGTCAATTCGCGGATGGGCCGGAGGATGTGGCCGCGCTGGTGGATCAGACGGTTTCGAGCTGGGCGGCCGGCCAGCAGGGCCGCGGCGCCGTGATCCGCACGCCAAACGGGCTGATCGTTCGCAGGCTGCAGCAGGCATATGAGGTGCGCACTGGCGCCGCTAAAGCATGGCAGGTGGCGGATGAGCGGCTGCGCGCCCGCCTGGGCGCGCGGATCAGTGATCAGGCGCGCGCCGTGTGGCAGATCCACCAGCGCGCCGCGCAGGTGCTGGAGGCGGCCAACGTGGCGCCGGTGCTGGTGGATGGGGTGACGCTATGACGCGCGCCAATCCATCCACCGCTGCGGCGCCGCACACGCCGGATCTATTCACGTATCAGCAGCAGAGGCGCTGGCTGGGCCGGATCACTGGCAAAGATATGGCGGAGCTGCAAACGGCCGCGGATCGGGTGCTGGCGCTGCTGGCGGATCACCAATGGCATGCGGCGGACGCTATCCGCCAGGCCGCGGCGCCATCGCACACTGGCCTGGAGCGGCTGCGGGAATTGCGCAGCCTGGGTTTCAATATCGCTAGCCGGCAGAGGGCTGGACAAACGCGGGTTTGGGAGTATCGGCTGGCAGAGGATCTGCCGGCCGCTGGAGGTGGGAAATGATGCAGCAGAGGGATAACGGATGGCAGGGCTACCTGGCGGCCGTGATCCTGGGCGCCGTGCTGGCCATCGTGGCCGCGGCCAGCGGGTGGATCGGATGAGCGGCATTATTCTGGAGCCGGTGGATTTCCGCAATATGCCACCACGCCAGCCACACGCGCAGCCGGTGGCCAATCTGGCCGGCCTGATCTGCGGCGCATTCCAGGCCACCGGCCGCGCGTATTGGCTGCAGGCGGCTGGCGAAATGGTGTGCTGGGTGATCGTGTGCCAGGTGGGTGGGCAGACGCTGCAGGTATACGGGGCCGGAGGGCCGGCTGGATCACTGCCGGCCGCGCACCAGATTGGGATGGATGGGCTGCGCGCGGCGCTGGAGCGGCTGGCCACCAGCGCAAATGTGGCGGCCGCAATGGCGGAGCTGGCGCGCCAGGGCGGTGCAACGTGATGGATCGGGATCCAGAGGCATACATTGTGGCGACAATCCGCGCAGAAATCCCCAATCGGCTGCTGCAGGTGGCCGGCCAGGCCGTGTGGCTGCCGGCCGCGGGTGGCGCCGTGGTGTGGGTGTTGACGGTGGCAGAGATAAGCGGAGGCGCGCGGCATATGTATGGCGCCGGAGGGCCGGCCGCGCATTTTCTGGAGGCGGTGACGGTGGGCCAGCATGGGATGCAGGATGATCTATGGCGGCTGCAGCCAGAGGTGCGCAGCCTGGCAGATGTGGCATGCGTGCTGGGTGGGCGCGCTGATGTGGGGCTGGCCAGCGCGCCGGATAGCCAGGCAGAGGTGCAGGCGGAGCGGGTGGCACGGCTGCAGGCGCTGATGGCCGCCAATCCTGGGGTGCGGCCGTGGAGCAGTGACCGATGAGCGGCCGGCTGGAGCCACTGAGCTGGACGCCGGCAGACGCCGGCGCCGTGGTGGTGCCGGACACACGCCGGCACGCATGCAGCGCATGTGGCGGCGCGCGCAACGTGCCAGGCCAGGCATACTGCCGAAGCTGCCATGCGCTGCGGATGCGCCAGCAGCGCAAGCGGGATAAGGCGCGCATCCAGGGCCGGGTCCATGCGCTGCAACGGCAGATCCTGATGGGCAGGCTGGCGGATGGGCAATGGCACACGCACCAGCAGCTGGAGGCGGCGCTGGGTGGCGCCACCGCTACGGAGGATCTGCCGGCCAGGCTGGCGGAGCTGGAGCAGGCCGGCAGACGAATTGAGACGCACCGCCAGTTTGATGGCGCGCTGCATTATCGGATTCAGCGGTGGCCGGTGGCGGGTGGGCCGGATGGGCCAAACATTGGAGGTGGAGCATGATGCTGGATCTGGTGCCAGATGTGGCAGACGCGCGCGCGTGGCAGATCGTGATGCTGGCGGATGATTCGCTGCTGATCCGGCGCCGCGGGGCCACGGTGGCCACGGCGGAGCTGGTGGAGGCATGGCGCGCGGGTGGATCACTGCGGCGCGTCCAGGCGCTGGCCACGGCGCTGCGCAGCGGTGGCTGGCTGGCCGGCTGGCGCATGGCGGAGCTGGCAGGGGATCGCTGGCCGGATCTGCTGGTGCAGCTATCCGGCGCGCTGGTGGACGCTATCAGTAACGCGCGGATCAGCATGCTGCGGATCCGCTGGTGCCAGCCGGAGCTGGTGGCCGGCCAATGGGCCGGATCGGATCTGATCCAGGCGCGCGCATATCTGACGGAGGGCCAGGCATACCGCAATGCCAGCGCGGCAGAGGTGGGCCAGCTGATCACGGAGGCCAGGGATATGGATTTCACGATGCGTGTGGTTTCGGATGCCTATGCGCTATCCGATGGGCCGGCCGCGGAGCAGGATCTGGCGCTGGCCAGGCGCCAGCAGACGCTGGCCGCCAGATACCAGGCGCTGGATGATCAGCTGGCCGATTTGTTGCACGTATCACGGCACGTTTCATGTGGAACGGCGCCGGAGGCGGGGCTATGAATACAGAAAAAGAGCCAACGCACGTATACCTGGCGCGCCGGCCATGCGGCTGCGTGATCGGTGTAACCGTGGATATGGCAGACAAGGCCACCGGTGGGCATGTGGCGGAGTTTATCGCCAGCGGCCATGCGGTGGAGCGGGTGGATTTCGAGCAGTACCGCGCAGCGGTGGTGCATGAAACAGGGTTTCTGAAATCCGTATGTCCACACCAGGCGGCTATCCTGGCCGCGGAGCCGGTGCAGGCGGCGCTGCTATGACGCCGGCCGCGGTGGCCGCGCAGGCCGGCCAGGCCGGCCAGGATGGCCTGATCCTGGGCGCATTTGTGCTGCTGGTGGCGCTGGCCGCGGCGCTGGTGGTGGCGCTGTACTGGAGGCACACCAATGGACGATAAGCGCAGGGGATCTGGGGATATCGTATACACCAGCCAGCCAGGGTGCCTGGGCGCCGTGGGCCAGGTGGCGCTGGTGGTGGCGCTGGCGGCCGGCATGCTGGTGGCGCTGGCGCTGCTGCTATGGCAGGCCGCGCTACAGTCGCCACTGCTGGTGGGCGTGTTTGTCGTGCTGCTGCTGATGGTAGCGGCCGCATTTGTGGGTGTGGTGGTATCCATGCAGCGCACGCACGCCGGCCATCTGCGGGATGCGCATCTGGCCGCGGCCAATGCCCATTATCAGGATCGGCCGGAGGGTGGCCAGCTGCAGCTGGGGCCAGGCGCGCCGGAGGGCCGCCAGCGGGTGGAGCTGCGGCGCAATTTCGTTGGCAATCTGCCGGCTGGTATGTCGGCGCTGGTGGATGTGCCAACGGGTGACGCGGCCGGCACGCGCGTGGAAACGCAGGCGGATGCCATCGGGGCCGCATTGTCAATTCTGCGGGATGGCGGCCAGCCAACGCGCGCAGAATTCATGGCGCGCGGGATCACCAGCAGCGCAGACCAGGCGGCCGCGGTGGCCGCGCTGGTGGCCTGGGAATATGCAGAGGCCGGCGCTGGCAAGGGATCCGCGGCGCGCTGGCGCGCGCGGCCGGAGGATGCGGACGATATCGCGGCCGCGCTGGATGATCAGCTGCGGCGCCGCGGCGCTGCACTGCCCTATCCAGTGCAGGCACGCGCAGACGCGCGCACGCCGGCGCAGAGCAGGCAGGCAGGCAGGCAGGCAGGTGGAGGGCAAAGATGATGGGAGAAATGGGGATTGATTGGGGATCAGCTGGCGGATATCGCGCGGCGCCAGATTACACCAGCCAGCTGGTGGCGCAGCTGGAGCAGATGAAGCAGGCCGCGCGCCAGGCGGCCGCGGATGTTTCGAGCTGGGCGGTGGCCGTGGTGGGTGGCGCCGCGGCAGATTGGGCCGGCTATCCGTGCATGCGCCGGCAGTATCAGGATCTATATCCGCGCGCGCGCCGGCAGAATGAGCGGCAGATGCGGCGCCGGCGCCATGCTGGCCACCACGGTGGGATCCGCTGGGCGACATATGTACGCGCAATGCGCAAGCAGGTGCCGGCCTATCGCTGGGTGATGGAGGGAAAAGATGAGTAGATACATTCCGAAACCGCGCACCGCACTGGTGCCAGGCACCAGGGTGCGGGTGATGGCGTCCAGTGTTCACGGCGCGCGGCGCCTGGATCCGGCAGAGGTGGTGGCGGACAATGGCGCAGGGCCGGTGCAGGTGCGCTGGATGCGGCCGCGCGCCGGTGGCCAGCTGGGCCTGGTGGATCGGCGCCGGCTGCAGGTGGTGGCGCCACCGGCCGCGGAGGTGACGGATGGCAAGTGATCAGGATCTGGCGGCACTGACGGAGGCGGAGGCCATCGCCAGGGCGGAGGCCATGCGGGTGGCATATGAGCGCGCCGCGGATCTGGCCGGCCAGGCGCTGCGCGCGTACGTGGTGGCGGATCTGGATCTGGTGACGGTGCGGCGCATCCAGCGCACGCGCGCCGCGGCCGTGGTGGTGCATCATGCAGGCCGGCAGATGGCCGGCCTGATGTTCGGGGATGAGGTGCAGTATGGGGATCACTGATGGGCGCCAAATGATGAGCCTGGCGGCCGCGCGCACGGCATGGCTGACGGGCATTCCGGCCGGCGCCATAGAACGCTGGACGCCGGCGCAAACGGCCACCGGATATCCGGCGCTGCTGGGATCCATCGGCGCCGTGGATGTGCGGATCACCAATCTGGCCGGCCGGTTTGTGATCGGCCAGCATGGAGAATCCATCGGCCGGCCGGCCGTGCTGGTGTGGTTCTTTGTGGCCAGCGGCCGCACGCTGGAGCAGGCGCACGCAGCAGCCTGGCGGATCCTGCAGCCAATGCGGCCAGAGGATGGCGTACTGGCGCAGGCGGCCGCGGAGCTGGCCGCGGAGCGCGCCGCTAAGGGTGGCCAGTGACGCGCGCCATAACCGTGGGATCCTTATTCGCTGGCGTGGGCGGGTTTGATCTGGGGATGGAGCGCGCCGGCATGCGGCCGGCCTGGCAGGTGGAAATTGATCCACACGCGCGCGCGGTTCTGGCGCGCCACTGGCCGGAGGCGCGCCAGCTGGAGGATGTGCGCAAGGTGGGCGCGCACAATCTGCAGCCGGTGGATGTGATCGTGGGCGGGTTTCCGTGCCAGGATCTGAGCGTGGCCGGCAATCGGGCCGGCCTGGCTGGCGGCCGGAGCGGACTATTTTACGAAATG
>Ga0209170_1000794_pt1 | contig 13722 bp, 15 predicted proteins | sample KloWWTKNB14_bulk_FD_187178 | JGI IMG/M metagenome (GOLD analysis project Ga0209170, IMG submission 187178) | Active sludge microbial communities from Klosterneuburg, Austria, studying microevolution and ecology of nitrifiers - Klosterneuburg... | ecosystem: Engineered > WWTP > Aerobic digester >...
CTGACTTTCAGTGGTAGGCTTGGCGTCTTTTTCCGCCCTGGAGAGTCCGTTTATGTGGCAGCTTGCGATTCCTCGCCCGCTGCGCCTGCTGGCGCTGGTTGTCCTTGCCGTGGTCGTCGCCGCCTGCTCGCGTGACTCGCGATCCGACGCCGCACGCGGGCCGGTGGTCACCCCGGCCAGCTATGACGTCACCCTGATTGCCGAGAAGGATGGCCAGTTTGATTACCAGGACGTTCCGCTGACCGCGCAGGATCTGCGCGCGGCGCTGAACTACCGCAAGGAGCAGGGTTTGCCGATGAAGACCCTGCTGCTCAAGCGCGGTGAAAAGAATCGCATCAAGGACAGCCATATCGTGGCTCTGGCACGGATCGCCGTGGCGCTCGAATTCACCGCCTATCTCGAGGAGAAGGGCGAGATCAACGAAATTCGTGCAACGACCAAGGCTGAACCCGAACCCGCCAAGTAACTCAAGGAACCTCGCCATGAATACCCGTTTCGTCAAAGTGAAACCGCTGCTGCTCCTGCTTGTCCTCAGCCTGTTCCTCGCCGGGCTTGCCCATGCCGGCAGCATCCGCGACGGCCGCGCCGTAGTCACCCCGGCCAAGCAGGATCGCTACACGATCGACAGCTACACCTTCGGCAAGGCTGAACTTTTTGGTTACATCAGCGACCTCAAGGAAACCAAGAAGATCACCGGGATCATTCTCAAGAATGGCCGCAGCGAAGACAGTCAAGCCACCGATGAGCAGCGCCATTCCGTTGCCAGCATCGGCAATACCCTGCAGCTTGAAACCTTTACCCAGGATGGCAAGGAACTCACGCCGCTGGTGCTGGAGTAACGCGTTTCGATCGTCGAGCGCTGGCCTGTCCGGTCGGCCAGCCGACCGCTGCCTGGTGAGATCCGAAGATCGCCGCCAAACTGGCGTGCTGCGCAGGTTCGCATGCTTGCTGCTGCCGATTGCGCTGCTGAGCGGGACGGCGTTTGCGGCCAATCCGTTCACGCTGTGGAAAGATCGCCTGTTCGGCGAAAAGCCCTCCAGTCCGCCGGTGGCTCGTGCCCCGGATGAAGGCGTCGTCGTGCTGGGATTCGATCGGCCCGAACGCATCTCCATCGGCACCGATGCGGAGCAAAGGGATTTCCCCAAGGGCAAGAGCCGCTTTCGCGAGATCGAGCTCGCCCGCGAGTTCAAGAACATAGCCGTGCGCGTCCAGGTCATTGCCGAAAGCAATCCGCAGGGGCGCGGCAATGCCGTGTTCAAGCCGATCCTGTATGTGCTTGACGATGCCGGCAAGGTGCGTGATTCCACCCTGGTCGAGCCCTTGCAGATCGATATCCGCCCGTTCAAGCCAACCCGCCTGCTGGCCTGCGTGAACCTCGAAGACGTGCGCCGCTTCGTCGTGGCGACACCGGCATCGGCACCCGGGAAGTTCTACGAATCGAAATCGCGTGACAAGCTCAAGGCCGCCAGCAAGGGCGGTTTCTACTACTCGACCGATCCGGTGAAAGTGCAATTGCCCTATGTCGAGACCGGCAAGCTGGTCATCGAAGTCACCCCGGTCAAGAAGAAAGGCGAAGGCTGCTGAGGCGTTGCGCGAAAGCTCAATGCGTGTAGCCGCCGGCAACGTCGAGGTCGATGGTCGTGTGCAAGGCGCAATCGACGGCTTCGCGCACGCCCTCGATCATCATCGCCAGCGGCATGCCCGGTTCGCCAGGATGGCGTGCCGCCTGTTCCGGCAGCCAGGGCACATGAATGAATCCGCCGCGCGCGTGCCCATGCTCGGTCGACAGCAGGTGGCCGAGCCAGTAGAAGACCTGGTTGCAGACATAGCATCCCGCGCTCAGCGAAAGTGACGCGGGCACGCCGCGCTGCCGCAGTCGTGCGTGGATCGCCTTCAGTGGCAGGGTCGAAAAATACGCACCCGGGCCATCGCGCAGGACTTCCACGTCGATCGGCTGCAAGCCGCTGTTGTCGGCAATGCGCGCATCGATCAGGTTGATCGCCACGCGCTCCAGCGAAATGTCCGCGCGGCCACCCGCCTGGCCGAGTGCGATCACCAATTCCGGAAGATGCCGATCGAGCGCTTCTGCCAGGCGCAGCGGTGCATCGGCGAACGAAACCGGCAGCACGGCGGAGACAACCCGGTGCGCACCGACCATCGCGCCTTCGAGATGGCGGACGATTTCCGCGGAGGGATTGACCGCCTCGCCGGCAAACGGCTCGAAACCCAGCAACAACACGCAAGGCGCGCTCATCGGAACACCAGCACGATCATCAGCAGGATGTTGACGGCCATCAGGCCCAGCGCGGTGGGGATCTGCGAGCGGATCACGCCGTATTGATCGGGCAGTTCAAGCAGGACTGCAGGCACGATATTGAAATTTGCCGCCATCGGCGTCAGCAGGGTCCCGCAGTAGCCGGTGAGCATGCCGATTGCGCCGAGGATGGCCGGATCGGCCCCATGTCGCAGGATCAGCAAGGGCAGGCCGATGCCCGCCATCATCACCGGGAACGCGGCAAACGCGTTGCCCATGATGACGGTGAAGAAAACCATGCCGAAGGCAAACGCGAGCAGGCAGGCGATGCGGTTGTCGATCGGGATCACCGCGCTGGTCAGCGCGGCAATCGCATCGCCGACTCCGGTTGCGGCAAACACGCCGCCCAGGGTAGCCAGGATCATTGGCAACAGCACCGCCCAGCCGAGTGAATCAAGCAGGCGTCGGCCTTCATGGATCGACTGCAGCGGTTTCGCGCGGGTCACCCGGAACGCCGCGAAAAGGGCAAGCACGCTGGCCAGGCCGAGTGCGGTCAAGGTCAGGTTTTTTGGATCGAGCAGCTCGATGCCTTGCGAGGCGAGGATTTTTCCGCCGAGGAAGAGTGCGACGGTCAGCGCCGGGATTGCCAGCGCCGGGCCGAACAGGCGATTGCCGAGGCGCGTTGCCGATTGGTTGCGCTGCTCCTGTTCGCCCGGCCCATCGGCGGTCATGCGCAAGCGTCCGCGCGCAGCGAGCAGACCGAGCGCGATGACGCCGACGCCCATCGCCTGCGCCGGCCACGCCTGGTCCTGTTTCAATGCGCCGAGGATCGCATCGCCGAACACGAATGGACCGGCGAGGATCAACCAGAACGCGGCCATCGAGTAATGGCGCTCGCGCAGGTTGAGCACGGCGCATGCAATCAGGAAAGCACCGACCAGCCAATAAAGGTATTCAATGCGCAGCATCGCGCGCTCCGTCGGCTCTGGCACGGTCGCGCACCAGACGACGTTGCAGCAGGCGCAACCGAATGGCGTGGATGATGAACGCCGCAACGGCGGTCGGCAGCGCCCACAGCGAGATCGCCAGGGGTTCCAGCTCGATGCCATTGCGCGCATAGAAACCCTGGATCAGCAGCACCGCGCCGAATGCCATGAACACATCCTCGCCAAAGAACAATCCGACGTTGTCGGTCGCTGCCGCGCTGGCGCGGACGATGGCGCGTTCCTCGTCGGTCAGTTCGCCGCCGAGGCTGCGCTCGGCGGCCGCCTCGCTCATCGGTGCAACCAGCGGACGCACGGTTTGCGGATGTCCGGCGACGTGCGTCAAGCCGGCCATGCTGAGCAACTGGCGCAAACCGAGATAAGTGACCTGGAAGCGGGTCAGGGTCAGGCCGCGGAATCCGGCGATCCAGCTTCGCGCCCGCTCGCGCAAGCCGTAATGCTCGAGCAAGCCGATCACCGGCAGGATCAGCAGGAACAACAGCAACATCCGATTCTCGACAAAGATCCTGCCGAGCAGGGCCAGCAGATCGGCAACACTCATGCCGGCAGCGAGCGCGCTGACGATGCCGGCAATCACCACGACCAGCACCGGATTGCGGCGCAGCGCAAATCCAGCGACGACGACGCCGACGCCGAGCAGCGGCCAATAATTGATGACATCAGGCATTCGGGACTCCGATCTCGCAAGCAGGGTTCATGGTGTCTGACGTCGGCTGTCCAGGGCAGCAATGCGGACGCCGAGGGCATCGAATGCAGCGCGCAAACGCAGGGCGAATTCAACCGCATCCGCACGATCGCCATGCAGGCACAGGGTATCGCAGCGCAAGGTGATGCGAGCGCCATCCAGCGTGTCGACCTGGCCGGATTGCACGATCGACAGTGCCTGCGCAACCGCATCGCCGACTGCATCGATCACGGCACCCTGCATGCCGCGCGGGGCGAGACTGGCGTCGGCCAGATAGCGACGGTCGGCAAACGCTTCGCGGGCAACCCGCAGCCCTGCCCGCAGGCCCGCTTCCGGCAAGGCGCTGCCCGCCAGGCCAACAAGGATCAGCTTCGCATCGAAGTCACGCACCGCAGCGGCGACGGCATCGGCAAGCAGCGCGTCGCACGCGGCCTGGTTGTAAAGCGCGCCATGCGGCTTGACATGGACCAGGCGCACGCCTTCGTCACGCGCCAGTGCAGCAAGCCGCTGCAACTGTTCGCTGATCAGTGCGGAAACTGCGCCTGGATCCAATCGCAGGTCACGGCGGCCAAAGTGCTCCCGATCGGCATGTCCCGGATGTGCGCCGGCAGCGACGCCGAACGCGCGGCACAGGCGCAAGGTTTCGCGCATGCTGGTTTCATCACCGGCATGCGCGCCACAGGCAATGTTCGCCGAACTGATCAGCGGAATGATCGCCGCATCGTTGCCGCAACCTTCACCAAGGTCGCAATTGAAATCGATGTGCTGCTTGTTGCCGTTCAATTCGTCATTCCGGTAGCGACACGTCCGCATTTACATGCCACCAGTGGGCAGCACTGCGTGGGCAGCAGACACCGGGGGCATTGCGGGTCTCCGCATTCAACACCGGGGAGACCGGTGGCGCAATCGGCAGCGGTCATCCTTTCGCGGCAATTGCAATGGCCATGCGCGCGAGGCGTTGACGCTGTTCGAGGCGTTTCTGTTGCGCCTGGCGGGCATCGCAAGGCACAAAGCGCAGCGAATCGCCCGCGCGCAACTGCGCGAGTCGAGGCCAATCGGCGTGGATGACGTGGCCGATGCGCGGATAGCCGCCGTGGGTCTGCGCATCGGCGAGCAGCAGGATCGGTTGGCCATCGGGCGGCAATTGCAGCGTGCCCGGAAAGACCGGTTCGGAAATTCGCTCGCGCGGATCGGCAATTTGCAGCTGTGCACCTTCCAGGCGCAGGCCCTGGCGATTGCTGGCGGTGCCGACCTTCCATGTGCCGGTGAACAGCGCCTCGGCATTGGCCAGCGCATCGCCAGCGGGCAGCACATGGATGATCGGCGCGGCGGAAAAATCGAGATCCGGAGCCGGATCGATCCAGCGCGTATCGATGACGGCCCGTTCGCATTGCGGATGGAATCCGCCAGCCCAGTCGAGCCGATCGCCAGCTTGCAAGGTGCGCCCGGCCACGCCGCCGAAGCCGGCACGCAGATCGGTGCTCGGGCTGCCGAGCACGCACTCGATGTCGAGGCCGCCGGCAATGGCGAGGTAGGCGCGCGCACCGCGTCGACAGGTGCCGAGTCGCAGTTCGCTGCCTGCGGGAATGTCGATGCGTCGCCAGCTTGGCAGTGCTTGTCCGTCGACATTTGCATCGATCTCTGCTCCGCAAATCGCGATGCGGGCGGCGTCGTCGAAATGCAGGCGCGGGCCGGCGAGGGTGATTTCAATCGTCGCGGCATCGGCGACATTGCCGGCCAGCAGGTTGGCCACGGCAAACGAAAACGCATCAAGCGCGCCGGAACCGCCGACGCCGAGATGGCGCCAGCCGATGCGCGTGCGCCCTTGCACGCTGCTGAGCAGACCGCCGGCGAGGATCGTCAGGCTCATGAGGAAGATTCCTGGCGTGCATCGATGTCGATGAAGCGCACGCGATCGCCCGGTTCGAGCAGGGCGGGTCGCTCCTGCGTCGCGTCGAACAGGATGGCGTCGGTGCGGCCGATGATCTGCCAGCCACCAGGACCGGTGCCCGGGTAGATGCCGGTCTGCGCGCCGGCGATGCCGACGCTGCCTGCTTGCACCCGCGTGCGCGGCGTGGCGTGGCGCGGCATCGACAGGCGCTCATCCATGCCGATCAGATACGGGAATCCCGGCGCAAAGCCGAGCATGCCTACGCGGTATTCGACGGCGGTGTGCAAGGCGATCACCTGTGCCACGCTGAGGCCGGCATGCCTGGCGAGTGCTTCGAGATCGGGACCATGCTCGCCGCCGTAGTGCAGCGGGATCTCATGCCGGCGTGCATCTTCATCGATGTCGGCGCCGGGCCGGCCCGGATCGAGCGATTCCAGCCAGCGTCGTGCATCGGCAAGGGGCTCGCTGGAATCGTTGAAAGCCTCCACGTCGATGGCCAGCGCCAGCGTGGAAAACGCCGGCACGATATCCAGCAGCCACGGCGGACGCTGCCGGGCGAGAGCGGCGGCGCAGGCATGCACGCGGCGATTGGTCTGCGGATCGATGGCATGGCCAAAACGCAACAGCAAGGCATCTTCGCCGAGCGTCTCGACGTTGAACGCGCTACTCACGTGTGCAGCAAGCCTTGGAGCAGGTCGATCCGCTCGATCAAGGCCTCGGGCGAATATGGTCGCGCTTCCACGCGGCCCCAGACCGGCGCCGGCCAGGCCGGGTCATCCTCGAAGCGCGCGATGACATGCACATGCAACTGGGCGACGACATTGCCCAGTGCGGCCACGTTGAGTTTGCGCGGACGAAAAGCATCGCGCAGCAGGCGTGCGGCGCGATCGGTTTCATCGCCAAGGCGACGGCGTTGGCCTGCATCGAGATCGATCAGTTCACGCACGCCGGCAATCCGCGGTACCAGGATCAGCCACGGATAGTTCGCGTCATTCATCAAGCGAACATCGGATAGCTCGAATCGGCACAGCGGTTGCGACTCGGCGGCGAGTCGCTCATCGAGCACGAAGTGCGCAGGATTCATGGCGACGATCCGAGATGGCGCGCGAAGAAGTCCAGCGTGCGTGCGCGGGCGAGGGCGGCGCTGGCCGCATCGAAATCCTGGCGCCGGTCGCAATTGAAGCCGTGCGCAGCCGGATAGACGTGGATTTCCGAAGCGGGCAGGCATTCACGGTGGCGCTCGATGGCTTCGGGCGGAATCGAGGAATCCTTCGCGCCGAAGTGGAATTGCAGCGGTGCCGAAAAGTTTTCATGCAGCCAGGCGACATTGCGTGCGCCGTAGTAGCTGACTGCGGGCAGTCCAAGCCGGCTTGCCGCAAGCATGGCGATGGTGCCGCCCCAGCAATAACCGACCACGCCGATCTTGCCGGCCGAGCGGATCGAATCCGCGGCGCTGCCGACATCGGCCATGACCTGGTCGATGTCGAGTTCGCTGATCAAGGCCCGGCCGCGTGCGATGCCGGCGGCGTCGTAATCCAGTTCGACATCGCTCTCCACATGATCGAAAAACGCCGGGGCGATGGCCACATAGCCGGCTTCGGCAAAGCGCTCGACGACATCGCGGATGTGCGCGTTGACGCCGAAGATTTCCTGAATCACGACGATGCCGCCCTTCGGCGGGTCGGCCGGCTGCGCGCGATACGCGCCGATGCACTGCATGCCGCTGCTGTTGATCTTGATGAAATCAGGCATTTTCCATATCTCCACGAGCTGCCGCGGCCGTGCTGAAGCGGGCAATGCGATTGCGGCCAGCGGCCTTGGCCAGGTACATGGCGCGGTCGCTGGCATCCAGCAAGGCATCGACGCTTGCCTGCTCCGCCTTGGCGAGATCGGCGAGCAAGGCAATGCCGACGCTGACCGTGACCGCGATGCCGCCGGTATCGATGCCGGCCAGCGAGAGCTGCACCTGCGCCCGCACACACTCGGCAACCTCCACCGCGGCAACGGCACGCGCACCCTCGAGCATGACGACGAATTCCTCGCCGCCAAAGCGGCCGAGGATGTCGCCGCTGCGCAGGCATTCGCGGATGCTGGCGACTCCGGCAAGCAGGACGCGATCGCCATGCAGGTGACCGAGCTGGTCATTGACCTGCTTGAAATGATCGAAATCAATCAGCAGCACTGCCAGCGGAACCGCGCTCGGCCAGCAATGGGCAATACGGTCTTCGATCAGCTCGCGCAGGTGCGCGCGGTTGTGCACGCCGGTCAGCGGGTCGCTGATGGCGGCGCGATAAAGTTCGCTGGCGCGTTGTTCGAGGTGGAGATTGGCCAGCGCCAGCGCCTGGCTCTTTGCATCGATCTCGTCGTTCTTCAGGCGCAGGGCGGCATTGAGCTGGCGCATGCCCTGGAAACGCCAGGAAATCAGGAACAGGGCAAGCAGCAGGCCGACCAGGCCGACCATGCCAAGCTGGCGTTCGACATCCTGCTTGTCGATGCGCACGGCCTGCAGTTCGTTGTCCTTCTGCAGCAGGGCGAGATCCTTGTCGGCTTCGGCGCGGGCATGGCGGGCCTGCAGGACGCCGAGTTGACGGCTGGCGCGTGTGCCGATCAGCAATTCACGCTGCTCGGAATACAGGCGCAGGAAACGCAATGCGGTGGCCGGATCGCGATCGGCGAGCGCGATCTTTTCGCGCAAGGCATAGGCACGGGCAAGTTGCGGTCGCAGCAAGGCGGTTTCCAGTCCGGCAATCGCCTCATCGATCATGCCGCGCGCACGCAGGGAGTTGTGCTGGATCTGGTTGATCTCGGCAAGGCTGAGCAGGGCGCGCGCGACAATCTCGTGCTGACCGAGCCGGCGGCCGATTTCCAGCGCGGATTCGAGTTGTTCGGCGGCTTCCGTGTCTTCGTCCAGTCCATGCAGGGCACGCCCGATTTCAAGGCGCTCCAGGCCCTGGTTGGCGCGATTGCCGAGGCCGCTGTCGATGGCCAGTGCCTCCCGCGCCGCGCCGAGTGCGGCGGCATGATCGCCGACGTCATTGAGCAGGCTTGCGTAGCTGCCGATGACCGAGGCATAGCGCTCGGGATTGGCGTGGCGATCCACTGCGGCGAGCGCGCGTTCGAAATACCTGCGGGCGTTGTCCTCGTCCTCGATTTCGCGATAGAGCAGGGCGATGTTGCGCAAGGTCGTTTCAAGGTGATCGCCAATGCGCTCGCGGATGGCCAGCGACTCCAGTTGCAGTTCCAGGGCGCGGGCAAAATCGCCGCGGTCACGGAACACGGTGCCGAGGTTGCCGATCATCAGCGCCAGGCGAAACTCGTCGCCGCTGTGGCGCAGCATGCCGATGGCAAGCGTGTAGTGCTCCAACGCCGCATCAAGATCGCCGCGCCGGCGCGCGACGACGCCGTAGTAGCCGTGTGCCGAAGCTTCGTAGTTGTTCGCGTGCTCGCGTCTGGCCAGGGCGAGCAGGGCATCGGCTTGCCTGCTGGCAGCGGCATAATCGCTGAGCAGCAGGTTCATTTCCGCCTGTTGTTCAATCGCGCGCATTTGCGCCTTGGCGTTTCCTGCAAGCTGCGCGAGTTGCGCGACATCATGCCAGGCCGCACGTGCCGGATCGGCGGCGTGCAGGGCCTGCATGGCATGCGCCTGCGCCGTCGCCAGCAGCAGCCCGGCATCAACCCCGGCGAGGCGGGTGATCAGCAATCTGGCAGGTTCCAGGGCTTGCCCGGCAAGTGCGGCAAGCTGAATCAGGCTGCTGGTCGATTCCTGCACGGTTGTGTTTTCGACCTTGCCTGCTTCGGCACGCACGCTGGCCATGGCGAGCAAGCCGGCAACGAGCAACGCGGGCCGCAAGATCCAGCTCATGCACCATCCCCCAATCATCCGCGCCAATCTCCGTATCGCACGCCGTTCGCGAATGCTAACCCGTTTTGCGCAAGCGACGGATTCCGCTCGATTCCGGCGCCGGCCAGCCAGTCCTTGCTGCAGCTTCCTGGCGGGACAGCGCATGCGTCGGCCGCTATCATACGCCGGCATGAAATGCTCCTTGTGCGCCGCACAAGTGGGGCTGACACATGCCATTTCCCCCCTTTGCCCGTGCCACGCTTGCGCCTTGTCGTCCCCTCCATGGATCTGGTCGATCGCAAAGTCTTCGCGCAGCCGCCGTTGTCCGACTGGGCTGCGGAACTGCGCATCCTCGGCGTGCCCGGGGCATGGCCGGACTTGAGCCAACTGGAAGAACTGCGGGACCACGTGCAATCCGCGGACGGCATCGCGCGGCCGTGTCTTGTCGCGCAGACGCCGGCGTTGCTCGCCGATGGCCTGCACTACGAGGAACGCATTCACCAGGGCCGCCTCGCCACCCGGGAACAGAACTGGCATGACCTGTTGAACGCGCTGGCCTGGCTGCGCTATCCGCGCATCAAGCACGCGCTCAATGTGGCGCAATGTGCGGACATTGCCGAGGTTGGTCGCCGCCAGCGCACTCGCGCGCAATGCGCGATGACCCATTTCGACGAAGGCGGCGCCATCGTGTTGTGCAGCGATCCGCAGCTGCTTGCGTTGTGGGATTGCCACGATTGGCAGGGCTTGTTCTGGCGCGAACGCTCGGCCTGGGGCGAGCGCATCGCCGTGCAGGTTTACGGTCATGCCCTTCTCGAACTGGCCCTGCAACCCGAACGCTTGCTGACGGCAAAATGCATCGTCCTGATGACCGATGCGGCGAGCATTGGCCGCGTGCATGCCGATCCGCTTGCGGTTCGCCAGGACATCGATGCACGCATAGCGGATCTCATTGCCGCACGCAGCGTGCTCGCCGACCCTCAGGATCTGCGACCCTTGCCGCTATCGGGAATCCCCGGCTGGCACCCCGGCACCAGTGACCAGCACTTCTTCAGCGCCGCACCCTGCTTTCGCCCGCTGCGACCAGGCCGTCGCTATCCACCCGCCAGCACGCTTTGACGGAGTCGATTGGTCCTGTCCCTTGCGCGGACCGCTCAGATCGGCAGCTCATCCGCGATGCGGCCCTTGCGCGCCCGGTGCGCCATGGCGGCGTAGTGGGCGCGGTAGCGGTCGAGGGTTTTTTCGTCGAGTTCTTCAAGGTCGAGCAGGGTGTTGTGGGCGAGTTCGGTGACGCGGATCAGTTCATCGAGCTTGATCTGCAGCGCGTAGGTGTCGCGGTTTTGCGTGTTCTGGATCAGGAACACCATGAGGAAGGTGATGATCGTGGTGCCCGTGTTGATGACCAGTTGCCAGGTGTCGCTGAAATGGAAAATCGGGCCGGTGACGATCCAGCTCACGACAATGCCGGCAGCCAAGCCGAAACACAGGGGTTGGCCGGTAAAGCGGGCGGCCCGCTTGGCGAGTTTGCTGAATGCACCTTGGCTCATGGTCGGTCTCCACGGGTAGACGCTGCGGGGTTTTCCAAGTATGAGCGCGGTGCCGACGTTGTGGCGGCGCGAAAGTGCAGGTCGCCGGAACTCGCCGCGGAGGTGGTGCCTCTGGCACTCTGGCAAGTCCCGGACCGGAATGCCGCCATGTATTTCCTTGCCTCGCAATCCCCCCGACGTCGCCAGCTGCTGGAGCAGATCGGTATTGCATTCGATGTGCTGGATGTCGAGATTCCCGAGGTGCGTGCGGCTGGCGAACCGGCGCTCGACTATGTCAGCCGGGTGGCGCGCGAGAAGGCCGGGGCAGGTTTGCTGCAGGTGGTGACGGTGCCGGGCGCGGTCGTGATCGCTGCCGATACCGAGGTCGAACTCGATGGCGAGGTGTTTGGCAAGCCGGTGGATGCCGAGGATGCCAAACGCATGCTGGGCCGGCTGGGCGGGCGCACGCATCGCGTCATCAGCGTGGTCTGGCTGCTCACGGCCGGCGCCGAGGATCACGCGGTATCGCTGTCCGAGGTGACCTTTGCGGCGTTCGAACCGGGCCAGATCGAGGCCTATGTGGCCAGCGGCGAGCCCTTCGGCAAGGCCGGCGCCTATGCCATCCAGGGCCGTGGTGCCGCGTTTGTCAGCCATCTGAGCGGGAGTTATTCCGGGGTCATGGGCCTGCCCCTGCACGAAACTTCACGGTTGCTCAGGCGATTTCCGGTGATTTCCGCTGTCAAAGGCGATCGCTGGCGCTTGCAGGGGCGTGATTGACGTGCTTGCGGCATTCGACAACATGCGCTCGCCCCGGCTATAAAACGCTTCAACTTCCTGTGCCAACACCTTGTCGTGACCGAAGAAATCCTGATCAACGTGACCCCGCGCGAAACCCGCGTTGCGCTGGTCGAGAACGGCATGCTGCAAGAGATGCATATCGAGCGCGCCAGCCGGCGCGGTTATGTCGGCAATGTGTACAAGGGCAAGGTCAGCCGGGTCATGCCGGGCATGCAGGCGGCATTCGTCGAAATCGGGCTGGATCGGGCGGCGTTCCTGCATGCCTCGGACATCGTCCGCCCGCAGAACATCCTGCTTGGCGAAAATGCCGAGTCGGCCACGCCGTCGACACCACCGATCAACGATCTTCTGCGCGATGGCCAGGAGATCGTCGTGCAGGTGGTCAAGGATCCGATCGGCAGCAAGGGCGCGCGCCTGACCACGCATCTGTCGATTCCGTCGCGTTACCTGGTGCTGCTTCCGTACAGCACCGTGCTTGGCGTGTCGGTGCGCATCGAGGATGAAACCGAGCGCATGCGCTTGAAGGAGATCCTCGCCGAGACCATCGGTGAAAACCCGCTCGGCTACATCGTGCGCACGAATGCCGAAGGGCAAAGCCGCGAGGCCCTGTGCGAGGACATCGACTACCTTGGCAAGCAGTGGAGTGCCTTGCAGCAACGCATTGCCGTGGCCAAGGTCGGCAAGCGCGTCTACGAGGACCTGCCGCTGGCCCTGCGCGCCTTGCGCGACCTCATGCGCCCGACCATCGAGCGCGTGCGCGTCGACTCGCGCGAGACACTCGATCGCGCCCTCGAATTCACCGGCCAGTTCATGCCCGAGCTGGTCGAGCGCCTGGAGCACTATCCCGGCGAGCGCCCGGTGTTCGACCTTTACGGCATCGAGGACGAGATCCAGCGTGCGCTGAAGAAGGAGGTGCCGCTGAAATCCGGTGGCTACCTGGTCGTCGACCAGACCGAGGCGATGACCACGATCGACGTCAACACCGGCAGCTACCTCGGCACGCGCAATCTCGAGGAGACCGTCTATCGCACCAATCTCGAGGCGGCACAGGCGGCGGCGCGGCAACTGCGCCTGCGCAACCTCGGCGGCATCATCATCATCGATTTCATCGACATGATCGATGAGGAACACCAGCGTCAGGTCATTCGTCAACTGGAAAAATCACTGGTCCGCGACCACGCCAAGACCACCGTCTACGAAATGTCGCCGCTCGGCCTGGTCGAGATGACCCGCAAGCGCACCACCGAAAGCCTGGAACGGCAGCTTTGCGAACCTTGTCCGGCATGCAGCGGACGCGGCTCGATCAAGACGGCGGAAACCGTGACCTACGAGATATTCCGCGAGATCACCCGTGCGGTGCGTCAGTTCGATGCGGAAAAGCTGCTGGTGCTGGCGGCAAAGGATGTGGTCGTGCGCATCCTCGACGAGGATTCCACGGCCGTGGCCGAGCTCGAGGAGTTCATCGGCAAGACCATCCGCTTCCAGCCCGAAGAACACTATTCGCAGGAGCAGTTCGATGTCGTCCTGCTTTGACGGATTGGCGGGAACGAACTTGCGTAGCCGATGAATGCCTTGATCGACAGCATTTCGCGCAACGGCCATTGCCCATGACGCCGCTGCGCCGACGCCTGCGCAGGCTGCGCTTCTTCGTGCAGGCGATGTTCGTCACCCTGGTGATTTCCGCCGCGGTCATCGTCGCCATCGCGCAACTGGCCTTGCCCTGGCT
>Ga0209170_1000800_pt1 | contig 13692 bp, 19 predicted proteins | sample KloWWTKNB14_bulk_FD_187178 | JGI IMG/M metagenome (GOLD analysis project Ga0209170, IMG submission 187178) | Active sludge microbial communities from Klosterneuburg, Austria, studying microevolution and ecology of nitrifiers - Klosterneuburg... | ecosystem: Engineered > WWTP > Aerobic digester >...
GGCCGCATTCCCCCACGCCCCCACCCCCCCTGGGAAGGACCCGTGAATCATTTCTTCAAGTCCTTATTGAACTTCAGGTTCTCTTTCTGCTTGCACACTATCGGCGCTCTAACCATAGGCCCGCAGTCCACACAATACGCGTCTACCCTGTACGATTCTGTTATAAATCTCTCCGCCACCCCGCATGATGCACACGGATCATTGATATTTAACTCTCTGTTGTTGGTCCTGTGGAAATTGCAGAACAGTGAACCATCCGCCCTCTTGTCCTGGCATACAGGATGGGCGCATACCGACTTAGTGTAACTGGCTATATACCCTCGCCGCTCAGTGGCAGCGCATGCCCGGCACAATCCTGCCGAGAAATTGTTGGTGTAACTGTAATCAGCCCCGCACTCTTTGCATGTATTGGTTGCCTTGCGAGCACTGGGAAGGCTCGCTTCTCTGCGCTCCATGTCAGAGATATGCGCTTTCTTGCGCGCCTCTAATGCTGCGATCCTCTCCTCCAGAGTTATTGTATTTTCCTTTATGACAGTGCAGGCTGCAGGCAATGCCTCTCGACTCCATCCCATGGAATCCATGGCCCATGTATTTATATTATGTGTTTTCATATAATGATCTCCTGTTAATCGTGGACCCTTAGCTTATACCGTTTAATTTTAAGCGGTACGGTTTGCACTGGTCTCCAAGCCATGAAAGCGAGCATACATGCCTGGCGTTAACTTGGTCCAGCAGCTATGGTTTTGTAACCGACCCCACGCGACCGGCAAAACTATTCAAAGGAGTACCGCTCCGCCGTTCAAATTCTAAAACTGTTAAGCCAAAAACTCCGCCCCATCAAATAGAGCAGCCCGCGGGAAAGTAGACGCCTCATACTTGGTTACAACATGGTCGCCGTTCTTGTCTAGCGCGCTGTTTGCGTTATATTGCCGAGGCATGGTGGCGAGTGTCCACATCTCGTAGTCATTCGGCTTGCCAACTGCTACAGGCCAGATTATCGCCATGTACATGTCCTCAAGATTTTTTATGCGCCCTGCGAATGGCTTGAAGTAATTGCGCACGTAGATATCCAGCTGCTGCTCTGCAGTCATCAGTGCCAGCTTGTCAACTGTTGTGCCCAATCCAATAGCCGTGGCCCCCATAAACTGGATAAGCCCGGTTGCAGAGCTGTGAGGATTCTTAACGGACGGGCTAAAAGTCCTCGCGGTCTCAAATGCCATGCACGCCATAAGCCAATTAGGATCGCACCCAAGCTCCATAGCGATGTCTCGCGCGATCCGCCTGAACTCGGGTGATACCTTAGCCCCCCACACCAAAGGCCTAACTACTGGGGCCATATCAGGATGATTTGATATTGCTCCCTGCTCTGACATAAGACTGGCTGTTGCCACAGATCTAAGCTCCTGCAATTGGTCAAGGGATTTGCTTATAGCCGCATAAGTCTTTGGCCCTATATACCCATCCACATCAACATCTATACCGAAATCACGCAACCTGGCCTGTATTTCCCCTACCTCGCGGCTAAATCTGTTTGACATTACACGCCCTCCGTTAAGCCAAAATACAAGGCCGACACAATAACCTGCATGCACACCACGATTGCGGCGATTTCTGCAGGGCTTGCTATTACCACCGCTTTTTTCCATACAGTAAGCTTAGCCTGATTCATCGGCTCGTAATATTTCCTTATTTCCATTTCCTTAATCCTCCAATCAATAAGACTCCTAAAGAAACAAGGGCAAAAGGCCCTGGCTCGGACACTTGCGCTACACTGTTACAACTGCCACTACTACTGCCACCGTTACCCTTGCCATTGCCAATAATAGGCCCTACTCCCCACGACTTAAACATTTGGCCTATAACCCATGGGTGGACGCGCCCAGTTGTACTGTTTCGTGGAACCTGATAAAACTCAGCTCCTGGCGGCTTTTCGTAATACGAGTAGGGCGGTATTTCTGGTGATGGTGGATCTGCCTCGCATGGCAGCCCGCCCTTTGTCAGGCAGTCGGCTCCCGGGTAGTAGTTGTGCTTAATCCCGAATTCCGTGCTGTTATAATAAGTCTCAGCCCACACAGCATCACCAGACCCGCACTCAATATGCAGGGCAGGCTCAGAATGCATCCAGTACACAATCCCGCCAATAGTAACAGCAAACAGCGCTGCCCCGACTATTTCCTGGCTCCATCTGCTTGTACGTCTGCGTCTACGTATCATGCCAACTCCTGATATTAATCTTCCAATGAACAGCCACAACCACCAAAGTCAAATTTGTATTCTTCTGATTTATCTACTTCCAAATATTTCTCTCTGTAGTCTTTCATAGTAAGATACATAATTTTTCCTTTTTCGGTTTTCTTCAAGAAAGGTCTTAAATTTGGATTCTCTTGTATTAATCTCTGCTCTATTTCCTCGTGTTCTTTGTATCTTTCCGGAAGTTTTTCGTACAACATTTTGAACTGCCCTAGACCTGCTTTAACACAAAATCCCCCGCAGTTATTATGTGCAAATCCTAATGTATATAGACGAGGCGGGATAATATTATTATCCTCGCACCATTGTAACTTATAGTCATTATCTATAAATATATCTTCCTCTATTAAAATAGAACGATATACATAAGGTATATTTGCCTCAACTACTCTGTGCAACCTGTGTTCTTCATAACAATCAATACCTACAAATATATTGCACTTTTCTGGAGAAAAATTTTCTTTAATCCACTTTCTAATTAGATCTCTTTTTAGTACCCTACTGCAAGGGTCGATTCTGCTGTTACCTATAAATTTAACATCCCTAAACACTTCCCATGGAGTTCTGCCATCTGAAATCCTGGTGATTGGAATACCTAATAAATCAGAAAAATCTTTATTAAATCTATATAAATCTGCATCCTCCATGTTGGTATCAGCAAAAAGTAGCATTATGTTCTCTGCTCCATATTTATTAGACGCCATCTGAGCAGTTATTGCTGAGCCTATACCTCCTGAATAAGAAATTATATATTTCATAACAATTGTTTATCTTCTTTTGAATAAGCCATTGTGTACACTCCCAGCTTAAATAACTCTTGACCCTGTGCGAATCCACAATTCGTCGAATTTAGACAACCAATCTGCCGGGAATGGTTTGGTTTCAGTTGCATCACCAGCGATTTCCCACTTGCTAAAAACGTCTCTGATATCTTTTACCGGGTAAATAGATGCTTCCATTTTTTCAGTATCCAGAACCATCATTTTATCCCCGTATTTAGTAGCTTTTTTCATGATCTAACTCCTTGGTTGTTTCAGCCGGGGAAATTCCCAACCGATGAATCAAGTATACTTTACTCAATTACATGTGTCAACATTTATTTTCATCCAATTGAGACTCATTTTACCCTCCAACCATTTGTAAGATTAACCAGCTGCGGAAACTCTCGAGCACCTGACACCAGTTCCAGATCAATGCTCCCCCATGTGAAGAAGGCAACCGCTCCTACATCCAGCCCCAGGGCATCAATACCCAGCTTATACTCTGTCATGATCTTTGCGCAATCCCACATGCCGCAGAGATTAGGCGACGACATTGCAGGCGGGATCAGGGCGATCTTGCGAGCAGCCCCATTAATAGGCGCACCGTGCAGAGTGTTATACCGCGTGACAGTATTGAAAATTGTAGAATGTTCCGCCATCGCGTCTGGCTTGCCCTGCTGTACGCAGTCGCTAAGACAAAAGTAATTATCTACCGACAGATAGTTAACTGTCCTTGCCATATCAAATTCATTACTCCAGTCAGGTACTACCGTATAAGCCTCGTTGTGCCATGATAAAGAACCTCCTATATTAGCCTTAACCACTGCATCCGCAGCTTCTATCCGGTTAATATGCCACTCGTTTGATTGCCCTTGCCCGCTGCTGATGATCTCATCATACAGCACGATAATTTGCAGTCCGTGACTATTTGCCAGATTGATATCCTGCGCAAAGTCCACAGGATCAAACTCGGCGAACTCTGCAGGCGACACAACTACAACAGCGGCGGAAAATCCGTATGCTTCCCCAAGATAATCTACAGCGTTGCTTGCTCCATTGTTAGCAGATCCATCATATATAAACCCGAAAGCGTTATGGTCTGTCTGTGCCCTCACCTCTGCAACCTGAGCCGGATCTGTGACCAACGCGCCTATATTGTCAATATTGAAGTCAGCCATAGCAGCTCCTGAGAACATTTCCGCAACAGCAATTGCCAATATTGTGCGGTTTATTTTTTTATTGATATCCATTTTGATCTCCTTGTTTGGCATGGCAAAACGCCTACGCCATGACTTGCATCATACACTCATAAAAACACTTGTCAACATTTATTTACCATCGCCATATTGCACGCTGGCGGGCATTTGAATGTTGGAATCTATTTTAACTTCGCGTTGATGATTTTGAATTCGTTCGACTGCTTTTGTTGTGTATTCTTCGTTTTGTTCAATACAAACCCATTTGCGCCCTGTGTTTTCGGCTGCAATGGCGGTTGTTCCTGAACCCGCGCAATTATCTAAAACTAATTCGCCTTCATTAGTATAGGTTTTGATTAGATATTCAAATAGAGCGACGGGTTTTTGTGTAGGGTGAATTTGGTTGTGGTTGTTTTGCTTTATTTCTAAAGTTTGGCGCGGGTAATTTGTGTATTCTTGGACATACTCATGACCCGCCGCGCGCCACGCGTTCATTGTTTCGCCGCCGACGTTTTTTCCGTTTTTTTTCTTTTTAGGGTCGTAGATTAAACCTTGTGGATTGTATAAACAAGTCTCTCGATAAAACACGACGACGCTTTCATAATTGCGAAGCGGCATTTTTTTGCATTTGCGAAGTTCGTTACTCCATTTTTAACCCAAATCCAGTCGTAACGAAAGTTTTTAATATTCGACGCAATTAAAGCCGTTGTAAATGGTTGCACCGCCGTAAAAACCATTGCTGCATTTTCTTTGCAAATCCTGTTATATTGTTTCCACAATTCTTCAAAAGGAATAACGGTATCCCACGTACAAGCCGTTATTCCATAAGGCAAATCGCATAAAATCATATCGATGGTACCGTCTGGGATTTCTTTCATAACTTCCAGACAATCCCCTAAATAAAATCTGCCGTTTTTAATGTCTTGATATTTCATTTTAATTGCTCCAATGTCAACACCTTTTTACCCTTACCTTGTCGACACGAGATATACCCACGCTTGCGCGCTACTACATAGGCAAACATCGTCCTGGCTGACGCGTGCCCAAGATGCGATAATCCGCTCTCTGAGTCTATACGCTCCCCCCTAAGATGCTTTACCGCATGGCTTATAGCGGCGTATATGTGATCACTGGCTGGAATCATGTCCCATCCTGCATTCGGGTACTTTGTCATGCCAAACGCTAGCACTTCGCCGACCTCCATGACCCAGTCATGATCAACCAGGTCAATGCCAAGCTCTGCATCTATATCTTTTATCATCTCGCTGTCCTCAATGCAAAATCAAGTGCCTTTTCAAGCTCCTCGCTTGCTTTATTGCGAACTTCCGACTCGACGACCTTTTCCAGATCCACAAATTGCTTGTAAGTTGGATCCTTAACAAAGCCAAGTATCAGCTCAGGGGGGCGCTCCTTTCTCCTTCGTGGGCGCCTATCCTCGCTTACCGGAACCTGCTCCTTAACAACTATAATTCTGTCCTTCGGACGGAATGCCCTCCATATACCAGGCGCAAGTGTTGATTTTACTGGCGGCGTGAGTTTAGCGATTATCTTTGATAAATTACTACGCGAGATATTCCCGGCCGCATTAAGCTTAGCGCCCGGCCCAGGCACCGTGTAACTGCCTGCGTCCATGTATCCATTGGAGATCAGGTAACGCTCGTAAGGCTTTTGCTCTCGCGTTCCACCAGTAAACAAATGCCCGAATATCCGTGTATTATCAACCTTGACACGCGCTACTGGGGCGCGCTTAGTGGCCTTGTCAATCTTGATCTGTCGCAGTGCAAACCTTCCTGGCTTTTGTAACTTGCGCTCCATCTCGGCCTGCGTAGCCCTGCGACCTGACCATGCAAGCGCCGTGAGCGCAAGCGCCGTAGCAAATGGCACCTGCTCCCTCTGCGTGTACGTAAGCTCCTGTACCAGCCTGTCCAAGTCGCTGCGTATTGATATCATCTTAGCCCCACCATAGTTACGATAAGCTTGTTGTCGCGGCTTATCGTATCAACTCGCAATCCAGCCGCCTTTGTGTATCGGTATATCTTCTGACGCGCTGCAACCAAGGCCGCAGATCCTTCGTCCGAAAAATCGAATTCCACAGATTCGCCGGTCGCAAGATACATGGTCGTGCTGATTAAAAGATCCTTCTGCGGCTTGATTCCATGCGTAATAATCATTTTTATTTCTCCCAAAATGTCTATTTTCCTTTAATCAACGCGAAACGTCAAGAAATTTTCACATTTATCGGCTAATCACTTGCTCCATGCAAACCGACATCAAACTATCACTTAAAATGCCCCCAGAATCGATCAGAACCGCCCTAGAATCGATTATCTTTTAAATCCTAGGTCGTAGTACCAAATAGCACTTCCATAGCCTTGTAGGCCGTTTAAATGGCTCGGCCTGCTTCTTGCCCTGATTTTGGGGTGCGGGGTGAAAATTCACGAATTTCCCGAAAATCACTTTTGATTCAATAGCTTACACGGGATGGGGTGTTTTTTCAGGTGGAATTTTGAAGCCGGAATTCTTCATTTAAATCAACAGCTTAAGCCTGTTTTGGGGTGAAAAGGTGGAATTCCCTAAGCGCATGTATAGGGGTATACATGCATAGTACCGTATAAAAAAAACTGTAATTTCTCTTAATGAGAATAATTCCTATCTAAGAATGATTCTTATCTAATAGGAATTATTATAATAATAATAATATATATACCACATATATATATATATATATATATACTACAATACTTTCAAGAACTTAGCGTGGGGTGACCGGAATACCACGCCCCCCCCACAATCTGCTGAAACGCCCTGCCCACGCGGGTTACAGCCGATTTGAATTTAACCCCAAGTTAACCACAATATCATTGATTTAGCTTGTATTCTCGCTTGCCGCCAGACGCATCGGATGAGAGAAGTCCTTGATTACACATCTCTTTTAGGTTTTCCCTTATCAAGTCTGATCTATTTCCCGTGAAACTGATGAAAGGTTCTACGCATTTGCGAGACTGTAAAATTTCTCTCTCCGTAATCAAGTCCTTACGCTTAAACATCTTCAAAATGGCCTCAAATTCAGATTTTTGGCCCGATATACCCTTACTCTGACAAAGGTTAAGACTGGAAATAAGTAGATCATCAGCAATCCCTATGGCCGCTGAAACATGGAAATCCTCAATCAAATCATTGTCTTGATCATACAGCAAATGCATGTTTGACGCCAGTTTAAGGATGGTTATATCCACTTTGCCAGCAGCTCCCCGTAAGGCTGCGTGTCCAAATTTACCGCCGTCGGCCAAGTGCGGCTCTATCTCTTGCCGGTAATTGTCGATTAGTTGCCAGCCTCGTGACGACAGCCGCAATGGGATAAGATCCGATAAACGCTTGGGATCTTCTAGGATCTCGTCGATAAAATGGCACTTATTGTTGTAAAATAGCTTTTCAATATCGCCGAAGAAGCCGAACTTTTCGGCGTCTCGTGTGAAGTCCCGCCTGCCCAGATAATGCGGTTCGCTTAGCATGATGAATCGCTCAGCAAGCCCCGTTCCATTACTGGCGGACAGAACTTTTTCAATACCTCCGGGCTGGGCAAAGCACACTACACTGCCAACCACAGATCCGCAGTATGCCTTTCTGGAAGTGCGCCGAGTAGCCACATTGCCGCCGTCAAATCCATTTAAGATAGCGTCGTTGTTGTTTGCCCTGCCTTTCTCGCCGTAGCTCAGGCCCAAGAGCGAGTCAAAAAGACCTTGCTCACTTGATATGGCGGAAAAAAAACCTTTGTTTTCAGTGAGTACCGCGTCAAGCGCCTCTGGCGTAGAATTTGTCACAAACAGCTGTCTTGATGCAATATCCAGCCGCTTATCAATATCATCCTCTTCATCCTCAGTCTTGGCTTTATCCCGTGCGCCAGCCAGCGCGCCAATTACCGCCACCTGCTGATCGATAAATTTCTGCTGGAACATCTTGATAACACGCGACTTTCCGGTCGCTGGCGGCTGCTCTAGCACTGCATATATCCCTATTGGCAGACGATCTCCATTTGGATAAGATACGCACCATTTACGCATCGCGATTGAGCTAAAAACCCCAAGTCCAGCCATAAAAACAGTGCTGGGCGGCATGTATGCGCGTTTTGCAAGACTCTCTGATATGCGCCTTATAATGTGCTCCTCGTGTATATGCCGCAACAAATCAAGCTCGCAGTACCTGCTGCCGTCGTCAAGAGTTTTATTGATTCCTGATACCGGCGTGTATTTCATTTCGATTATATTAGTCATTGTTTCCCTTGGTAAAATAGTCGTTCCAATCCTCGCCCACATTTGGAGGCATCAGCACGCTGCCATATACTGCAAGCGCGGCATCCTCTGCTGCTTTTTGCCCGACTCCAGACTCATCGTTGTCTGCGCATATGATGATCTCAGGGCCTTTAAACAGGCTATTGATCTCCAGTGCTACAGGCTTTAGGTTACCGGCATCAAAGGCAACGATTACACAGTGCCCTGTGTGATCCCGTAGGCTGGCTCCGGTAGCGAAGCCCTCGCAGATCAATAGCTTGTCTGTAGGCTCTCCTATAGGGAAAAAGCATCCCTTTTTGCGTCCGCCAGACAAAAAGCGCTTTGTGCCGTCGGCATTTATAAATTGCAGGTTAACAAGCGCCTTATCCGCATTGTATAAAGGAATGACCAGCGCACCTGCAAATTCGCGCGCTCCAAATGGCTTGATCTTTTTGGCGGCAAGGTAAGGATGATCTACAGCATGCGCCGATCCATGCCAATATGTAGATGCTTTCCGCGCTGCCTTCGCTTGCATCTTTTTTCGCTCATCGTCTGCAGCCTGCTTGGATTTCTCTATGCGCTCCTGACTTGGTGGCTCACCGCTTGCGCTCCATGATTGAGATATGCCCGACTTAAAATCACAAAACCAGCCTGCTGGCGGCTCGTCGGGGTAATGTATATAGCTGCCATTCTTTGTCCCAGGAGAGTGCCCAGGGACGTGAAACCTGTGGATCTTTCCATCTGCAATTATCTCGCCTGTATAATTGATACCGGCTGCGCGCATTGCGTCTATCATTTTATTAACTCCCTGGTTACAAGTATCCAGAATTCCCGGGCCTCTTCCGGGTTAAGGTCTGCGTAGTCTATAGCGTCCTGCGTTTCTTCCTGCCCCCAATCGTCACTACTTGCATAAATTTTTATCAGGTCAGCTGTTGTATAGGGAATCATATTTTTATCTCCTTTGCGTAAATATGAGTTGACAATATAAACACCGTGCTATATCTTGTCAACATCGAATGACACACAGCAAGATTTTTAAAAGGATTAGAGATATGCTAGAAATAGTAAAGCCTGAAGATACCGGTATTATCATAGCCACCATAACCGGCGAAGCAGGAATTGGCAAAACATCGTTAGCCTGCACTTTTCCAAAGCCCATCGTTATAAAGACTGAAGATGGTTTAAAGTCTGTGCCAATAGCGAGCAGGCCGGATGCGTTGGAATTGGTCGAAGATGCAGATCAGCTATTTAAACAGTTGGCTGCTATACTAAAGGAGGATCATGACTATAAAACGTTGATTATAGACAGCATCACACAATTGGATCAGGTATTTACAGACAAAATACTCTCTAATGAAAAATCAGAAGGTAAGACTCTGGCAACTGCAATGGGAGGATATGGAGCAGGGTTTAATGCATTGTCTTCTATGCATGGCAGGGTGCGAAAGTACGCGCAGGCCATACACGAGAAGCGCAAAATGAACATCATCTTTGTCGCCCATACGGATATGGAAATCATAGATCTGCCTGATCAGGACGCGTACAGCAGGTATTCGCTGCGCATCCACAAAAAGAGCATTACGCATTACGTTGATAACGTCGATCTCGTCGGGCAGATAAAGCTTGACACGGTAGTAAAAGGAAAAGACAAAATAAAAAAAGCAGGCAGTAATGGATCTCGCTACATGGTGGCATATGCAACTGCCAACTGTGTTAGCAAAAACAGATTTGGTATCAGCGATGATATCCATATAGAAATTGGTAAAAATCCTTTACAATCAATCATTAAATAAGGAAAACATTATGTCATTTTGGACGCTATCTAACGGCGAAAACATAAAACCAACAGATAATTTTGAATCTGGAGGATTTAAGCTTATACCGGACGGTACAGTATGTAATGCGGTCATCGAAGATGCTGCCTGGGACACGATACAGCCAAACGACCGGAACCCTGAGCCGGAAGAATACATATCGATACATTGGAAAATAGAATCACCAAGCGAATTTAAGGGCGCGACTATATTTCAAAAAGTTAGATGCAAGAGATCTGAAGAGAAACAACGCGACTCTGCCCTGCAGATGCTGGTAACCATAGATACGCTCGCGCAGGGTAAGCTCCAAAAACTGGACGGTGACCCAACCGACAGACATCTGCAAGTAGCACTTGAGTCCGCCAAGATGAGCATAAAAGTAAGAGTCTGGGAGATCGGAGACAAATCGGGAAATTGGGTGTCAGGCGTATCCAAATTTCTGAAAGGTGGCGCAGATATCGAATCAGACGACATCCCTTTCTAATCATGGAAAACAACAACCACATAGACGTTGAGCAGCGTTCTGACGCGTGGTTCCTTGCCCGCAAGGGCAGGGTTACCGCATCAATTGCAGGCGCATTACTTGGCATTGATCCCCTTGTGTCTACAAGTCAGGCGATAAAAAGGATACTTCCTATTGGCTCCCAAATGTCTGATAACCAGGCAATGTGTAACGGACGCATCTTCGAAGATTTCGCGAGAGAAGATTTCGAGATAGAAACAGGTCTGCAAGTAGAGCAGTGCGGATTTTTTACGTACGAGGATTGGCTGGGAGGATCACCGGATGGCCTTGTTAGTGATGGATCGATCATCGAAATAAAGATACCATATTCAGCCAAGGATTTTGTATCCATATATGCTAAGCCGCACTACTACGCCCAGGTACAGATATGCATGCACCTGACAGGCAAGCACACGGCTTATTTTTACCAGTGGTCATCCACCAAAAAATCCATGTTGGAGATAGTGCAGTATGACCCGATCTGGATACAGGTAAACCTGCCAATATTACAGGAAATACACAGAATGATACATACCCCGCCAGATCATCTAAACGAAATGGTGATTAAATACAAGTCAATAATAGACACTATAAAAGAGCTTGAGATAGCTAAGAAAGAATTACTCGATCAGATAGTCTTGGCTTGTGACAACAAAGAAACAATCGTCGGTGAGCACCAGGTTAAGATCACCACGAGGAAAGGCACGGTTGATTACAAGCGCCTGTGTAGTGATGCCGGACTCGACCCTGAAGATTACCGCGGCAGCGATATATCGTATTGGTCTATAAAGTAACATGCTCAGACCGTATCAACAAATCGCCCATGATGCAGTAATGTCATGGGTGCTGAGCAACCGGGAGTCGTGCGTCATAGATGCAGCGACAGCTGCCGGGAAAAGTCACATAATCGCGGCAGTTGTAGAATCTCTGCATAAGGCAAGCAATGGGAAGAAAGTGTTATGCCTTGCGCCGTCTGCAGACTTGGTAATCCAGAACAGAGATAAATATGTGGCCACCGGCAACCCCGCAAGCCTTTATAGCGCATCTCTTGGGCGCAAGTCTCTGAAGCATAAAGCAGTTTTCGGTACGCCTGTAACAGTGCTAAACGCCATTGCCAGTTTCGGAGGGGATTTTTGCGCGGTTATCGTCGATGAGTGCCACGAGATAACGCCCACCATAAAGAATATAATATCAAGCCTGCAAGCGCGTAACAGTAACCTGCGCGTTATCGGCCTAACTGCGACGCCATACAGGAGGCTAGAAGGGTACATATACAAGATGGATATCGACGGCAACCCATCAAGCGATGATACTTCTGCTGCGTATTTCCACAGGCTTGTCTATAGGATATCCCCACACGAACTAATTGAAGCAGGGTATATCACAAAGCCTATTATAGGATTTACCAGAGAGCACTACGACACGATAGGTATGCAGCTAAACAGGCTCGGATCTTTTGACAGGGATGACATGGATAGAGCGTACCTCGGGAAAGGACGCAAAACCGCTTATATCATCGACGACATAGTAGAGCAGGCGCAAAACAGGCATGGGGTTATGATCTTTGCCGCCAGCATAGCGCATGCAAAGGAGTGCATGGAGTCTTTGCCTGAGCACATCTCTTGTATGGTGGATGGCACGACGCCCAAGAAAGAGCGCACCAGGATCCTGCAAATGTTCAAGGACAAAAAAATAAAATACTTGGTAAATCGTGACGTTTTAACGACAGGCTTTGACGCGCCACACGTTGACCTGGTGGCCTTGTTGCGGGCGACCGAATCGCCGTCCTTGCTGCAACAGATGATAGGTCGTGGGCTGCGACTGCACCCAGATAAAGACCATTGCCTGGTACTCGACTACGCGGAAAATATTGCTCGCCATTGCCCCGATGGTGACGTCTTTAACCCTAATATATCAGGATACAAACGCAACAGAGAAAACGACATGATATCTTGCACATGCGGCACGTGTGGATCAACCAATACTTTTCTGGCCAGGCCTAATGAAGCAGGATACGGACTGCACGAAACCGGATACTTTGCCGACCTGAACGGCAACAAGCTGCTAATACCATCTCACTATGGCAGGCGCTGCCAGTCATGGGACAAGGGCAAGCAATGCGGCCATCGATGGATAGGCAAAGACTGTGACAAATGCCTCCATACAAACGACATAGCAGCGCGCTTTTGCGAAAAATGCAAGCACGAGCTGGTGAATCCAAACGATAAGTTAGTCCACGAAAATATTAAAAGTATACCTGTTGTCGATTGGGTAATCGATGACGGAGTAAGCAAAAAAGGAAATAAATTCAAAAAGATCACATATATACTGAGCACAGGAACAAGCGTGACGATCTGGTATGTAGAATCAAGTCACCCTCAAGCACGTAAGGCCGTACAGGAATTAATGGTCGCAACCAACAATTTAGAATCCCCGCCAAAAGAAATTACTTATGTCAAGAATTGGGAAACAGGATTTCACGAAGTGGTTAAATACAACTAAGGAGTAATAAAAATGAACACTAACACCGAAAAGAAATACGAATTAACGAACGAAACAAAAGTCATGCCGACAGGAGAAACTGTGTATCGAATAAAAGCTTTGCGTGATTTTGATACAACTTATAAGCCAGTAAAAGCTGGCGACCTGGGCGGCTGGGTACAGTCAGAAGATAACTTATCCCATGACGGTGGCTGCTGGCTTTTCGACGATGCAACAGGTTATCAAAACTCTAAACGAACTGGTAACGCTGTTGGTTACAATCGTAGCCGCCAGTTTGGCTGGAGTCGCCAGTTTGGTAACAGCCAACAGTATGGCGACAGTCGCCAGTTTGGTAACAGCGAACAGTATGGAAACAGTCAACAGTTTGCTGACAGTCGCCAGTTTGGTAACAGCCAACAG
>Ga0209170_1000804_pt1 | contig 13646 bp, 8 predicted proteins | sample KloWWTKNB14_bulk_FD_187178 | JGI IMG/M metagenome (GOLD analysis project Ga0209170, IMG submission 187178) | Active sludge microbial communities from Klosterneuburg, Austria, studying microevolution and ecology of nitrifiers - Klosterneuburg... | ecosystem: Engineered > WWTP > Aerobic digester >...
CTGGAAGAGATCCTCTACGAACTGCGCGAGCATTCCGCCGGCCTCAACGCCGGGCGCTGGGACTACATCTTCTCCTGCATCAAGAAATTCAAGCGCAACAAGGATTTCTGCCTGGCCAACCGCGGCGCCATCACCATGGAAGTGCCCTTCATGCGCAGCTACGCGCTGGCGCTGGTGAAGGCCTGCCACAAGCGCGGCGCGCCGGCCATCGGCGGCATGAGCGCGCTGATCCCGATCAAGAACGATCCGGTCGCCAACGAGAAGGCGATGGCCGCCATCCGCCACGACAAGACGCGCGACGCCAACGACGGCTACGACGGCGGCTGGGTGGCCCATCCTGGCCTCGTCTCCATCGCCATGGAAGAATTCGTCAAGGTGCTCGGCGACAAGCCCAACCAGTGGGAGAAGCAACGCACCGACACCTACGGCCCGAAGAACTGGCTCGACTTCCAGCCCGAGCAGCCCATCACAGAGGCCGGCGTGCGCAACAACATCAACGTCGGCATCCACTACCTCGGCGCCTGGCTCGCCGGCAACGGCTGCGTGCCCATCCACAACCTGATGGAGGACGCCGCCACCGCCGAGATTTCGCGCTCGCAGATCTGGCAGTGGGTGGTCAGCCCGAAGGGCAAGCTCGACGATGGCCGCAAGGTCACCGACGAAATGGTGAAGGGCCTCATCGTCGAGGAACTCACCAAGGTCAAGGCCACCGTCTCCGCCGCCGGCGAGAAGACGGAGACCTACGACCAGGCGGCCGGCATCTTCGAGAAGATGAGCCTGTCGCCCGACTATCCGGAGTTCCTCACCCTGCCGCTGTACGAGGCGATGGAGTAAGGCGAAGAAAAGTCAGTCCCTGCAACACGGCGACAACAACGGCGTCGGGGCAACCCGGCGCCGTTTTTTCGTTGCTGGGCGAATCGAGGGGCTTCTGCTGCCGAACAGATAATAAACCGCCGGGCAATCCGTTGATATATAGAAATATTGCTGCTTTCGGCATTTCATTATCCGGCGCGCCGGATAATGAAAAAAATGGCTGCCGGCTCAGTGGGTCTTGAGCCCGGTCATTTCACCCGCCCCTTTTCCACATCGCGGTAAGCAGAGAGCGCCGCTGCCTTGGCTACTTCGTCGACCAGCGGGAAGGTGGCGAGGATGTGGGCGAACTCAGCCTCGGTGAGGCCGTACAGATGCGCCACCAGGCCATCCAGCTCGGCACGCAGGCGAGCGCGCTCGACAGGGTCGGTGGCACCGTCGCGGTGGTCGCGCAGGCCGACTTGCTGCGCCAGGGCATCGAACTCGGGCGTAGTGCAGGTAAGGCGGGCGGCGCGGGCGGCGATGGGTCTGAATGCAGGGGCTTGTTCGCCGAGCCGAGGAATCGGCAACTGATATAGGTAAAAGAAGTTGATCGTTGTCGTGACTTTCTGTCGCAACATCCAGTCGATGACGAAACTATTCCAGATACCACACAGAAACAGTTGGGTCGCACTGTCGATCAACACATTTCCGTCGACGCCGAAGACCTTGACCGTAGGCAGCTTGTTGCCGTGAAACGTGGGCGGGATCATGGCGGCGACCAAGGTTCGCTCATTGGTATTGGCTGCGATGTCCCGGAAACCCAGTCGATAGGCTTGATAGTCGAGATTCTGTCCCTCGTCTTGCCGGCGCCCAAGTACTGCCGCTCTTCCTTCCTTGACGTCGACCCAACAGCGGGGTTTTTCGTAAGCCGCATCGAACTGCCAGATCATCTTGCCCTCGAAGAGCGGCAGCCGCCCCGCCCCCGGCTCGGTCTTGAACAGCTTGCTGTCGTTGGTCATGTGGAATTCCGCTGTGAAGCCAATATTCCACGCTCCTTCCAACTGCTCGCCAAGCAGCGGAAACCGCAGCATATTTCCGGCGATGCGGGCGTCCTGCTCGCTCTTGAACTCCATCACCGAATGGGAATCCGGCGAGAGGCGGCGAATCATTGCCACGTCCAGCCACAGGGCGCCTTCGCCGGGGAAACGATCAAGCTCCGCCACGTCGTGGCGCATGAAAGCGGCGGGAAAGCATGTCGTACCCACCGACGGCGCCAGCAAATCGGTGGGTGGGGCGCTGGCGTTGTATTCGCCTGCCGATTGCAGGCGTGGCACATCAGTCTTCTCGAAGGTAAGCACGACGAATTTAAAGCTGCGATGCACACCTTCGAAAATTTCTTTGCGGTTCTCGAAGCAGAATAGACCTTCAATACGGGTGTACTCGAAAAGCAGGTCGCGCAGTCCCTTGGCGCCCAGATCGGTGTAGATGCCGCTGGGGATGACGATCCCGCAATGCCCGCCGGGGCGCAGCAATGAGAAGCAGCGCTCGACGAACAACTTGTAGAGATTGAGGTCGGAGCCGGTCTTCTTGCCGCCGACAATCGCCGACTGGAAGCCGTACTCGGGCGCACTGCGGAAGTACGCGCTCATGTGCGGGAACCGGCTTTCATAGGCTAGCCACGCATCCCGCACCGCCTTGTCCTTGAGCAGCTTGCCCTGCTCCTTCTCGAACTCCTTGATGGACATCCTGTTCTTCGTCACCAGATCGGAGTGGTCGGCGAAGAATTCCTTGGCCTGGGGCTTGAACACTTCCCACGGCGGATTGGTGAGGATGATGTCGAAGCCACCCCGCTTCTGCATGATCTCGTCGAAGACATAGCCCCAGTGGAAGGGCTGCTCGGCGTCGATGTCGGCGCGCTCGATGCGGCGCTTTTTCGGCTTGCCCAGCGCCTGCTTGCCGGCATCCCAGGTGGCCTGCTCGTACTTCACGCCGAGGGCCTCAAACTGGTCGCGCAGCAGTTCGTTGAGGATGCCGTTGGCGTGGCGCATCTCGGCGTCGATGTCGTCGCGCAGCGCGCGCAGGTCGGCGCCCTGGCCGAAGAGCTGGGCGCTGTGGCGGTAGACATCCAGCTTGCGGTTCTTCTCCTCCAGCAGCCGGCGGAAGGGCGTCTTGAAGAGATCGTCCTGCTTGCGGTCGAACTCGTGCGCGTCCACCCGCATCAGGCCCACCAGGGAATTGCCGGGCAGGATGTTGAAGTCGATGTTGGGCAGGGGTTCGAGGTCGTCCACCTTGCTCACCGACGACACCATGGCGAGGAAGAGCCGCAGCTTGGCGATCTCGCAGGCCTCTTCCATGATGTCGCTGCCATGGAGGTTGTCGGTGACGATGCGGCGCTTGATGTAATAGCCGACGCTGGGGTGATCCTTCTGGATGGCCCTGAGCCAGTTCGAGAGCTCCTTGCTCGCGCCCAACTCGGCCCGGCCCACCACGGCGTAGTAGATGTTGATGAGGGCCTTGAGGGCGGCCACCAGAAAGGCGCCGGAGCCCACCGCCGGATCGAGCACGGTGATGGAGGGTAGTACTTCGCCCACCAGCTTGAGCGCGGTGCGCGGGTCCATGCGCGCCAGCAGTTCGGCGACGGAATCGAACGCGATGGCGGGGAGCTTGAGTTCCGGCACGGCGGGCGCGTTGATGCGCTCCAGCACCAGCTTGTGGATGCTACGCTCGGCCAGATAGCCGGTGATCTCGGGCCGGGTGTAGTAGGCGCCGAAAGCCTTCTGGTTAATGTATTTCTCGAAGATGTAGCCGAGCACGTCGGGGTTGATTTCCTCGGCGTTGCCGGCGGGCGTGTCGTCGAGGTGCCAGGTGAAGGCGGCGAAGACTTCGAAGACGCCGGCGAAGGCGGCATCCTTGATGTTGAGCGTGAGGCCGACGCGGGGCTGGGCGAGCGCGTCCAGTTCCAGCCGGTGATGCAGGAAGAGGCCGCCGTTGAGGTAGGGGATGGCGCCCGTGAGCGTACGGGCTTCCTGGCTGCGTTGATCCTCCGGCCGGGCGAAGGCCTCGAAGAACAGGGCCTTGAGAAATTCGCCGAAGAAGCGGTTTTCGCCCCACGCCCGGGATTGCGCGAACTTGTTGGGCAGGTAGTCGTAGTCGCCGCCGTCGAGGAAACCCTTCTTCTGCAGAAACCAGACAAACATCAGGCGGTTGAGGATGACCGAGGCGTACCAGCGGCGGTCGCGTTCGTCGTCGATGCCCTCGATGGCTTCGAGCAGGGCCTGGTGCTGTTCCTGGTAGCGGGCGTAGAAGCGCTTGGTGGTCTGCTCGACGTCGAGGGCGGCTTCGAGGCGGCGCGCCGCTTCCAGCACGGGCAGGCGGCCAGCGGCGTCGAGTTCGGAGAGCTCCACCACCATGGCGTGGAGCTTGGAGGCGAACAGGTCCACGGGCTGGCCGCGGAAATATTCATGGCGGCGGGCGATGGTGCGCGCCTTGCCCGTCTCGGCATCCTTGCCGCGCTTCATCCAGTACCAAAGGCTCTGCGCGGGCCGGTCTTCGCGGTCGAGAAAGATCAGGAGGTTTTCGTAATGCTCCTGGCTGACGCGCTGCCAGATGGCCTTGCGCCGGCTTTCGTCCGGCCACGCTTCGGCGACCACTTCCAGCACGACAATGCCGGACAAGTGGGCCACCATGCGGCGGCGGAAACCGAGGCCCTTGGCATCGTCGTCGCGCCAGGCGCTTTCCGCGCGGGGCGGATGCTCCCAGCCGAGCACGTCGGTAAACAGGGCGTTGAAGTCGAGCTTGCGCAGGTGTTCGCTGAAACGGGGAAGGTCGAGACGGGCCACTACGACGCCTCTCCGGGTAATGCCCCGGCCCATCCCAATCCCGCCATAACTTCCCCCATAACCATTACCGGCTTCTTGCAAAACAGTAAGTTGGAGAATCCGGCGGCACCATAACGGTCATAACTTGCTCTTGTTCGGTGCCAGGGTGTAATACGAACCGCGGCGCTCACCGTGCAGTTCGATTTCTCCTTCCTTCAACAGGCGCGACAGCAGCCCCCTGGCCTCCTCCGGGCCGATCCGGCACAGTTCCACGACCTGTGCGCGCTTGATGCGCCCATGCTCGCGGATGTAGTTCTTGACCATTTCCCCCTGCTGCAAGGCGCTGAAGCCGGCCTGGCGAATGAACTCCGCGTGCTGGCCAAGCGCCCGATAAAGATGCGGGCCAAGAAGATACTGGCGATTCCTGTCGGTGCCTTGTGCCACCAGCAGCCCGCGCTCCAGCAGGCTCTCGCAGATGCGTCTGACCTGACCCTCGCTTCGCTGCAGCTCGACGGCCAGGACCGATGTGGCCATGCGACGGGAACGGCGCAACGCGGTCAGCACCAGCAAGGTCTCCACGGGCAGCGGGCCTTGCTGTTTCGCCTCCTCCTGCAGGACGAGCCGGACGAAACCCAGGTCCGCGGGCTCCGTGCTGACAACAAGCTTGACCATGTCGGGCTGGGACGCGGAATAATCGGGTGCCGGGCGACCGAAGCGCAGCATGCCGGAATAGATCAGGTCCACACCGCGCCCGGTGCGTTCCACCAGGCCGAGGCGTTTGAAGGCATCGGCCAGCGCCGGATTGCGCGGGCGCGGTTCGGTCGTCAGCAGGGTCGCTGCCGTGACGCCTTCGACAAAGCCGCCTGGATTGCCGACGATGAGCTGGTCGGCCTCCCAGCAGACGCGAACCGCGCCACGCCGGGCGTAATCGCGATGCACCAGGGCATTGTTGTATGCCTCGCGCAGGGCGCCCCAATCGACGCGGGCGACACCGATCCGGAACAAGCCTTCATTGAACTCCTGTTCCGTATTGATGCCGCGTGACAGAAGATCGAGCCATTCGACGACTTCCACCAGCGCACTGCGGGAGGATTCATTGACCCGAACTTGTGCGCCGTCGAGCACCTGAAACAGGACTTCGTGAGTGGGCACAAGACGACAAAGGCTTTCCGTGCGGCCAATCAGCAGCAGCCCGAGCAAGGTCGGCTGCCGACGGCCATCGCACTTCGCTGTCAATTGCAGGGCGCCTTCCAGTTCCTCGTCGGACAGCCCCGCCAGCGCCTTGTCACTTCGCGGGTTGCCGGCAATGAGCGCGCGCAGCCGCTCACGCTGCAAGGGATCGAAATCGTCGATGGACGCCCCGGCCAGAGGCTCTCCCGTCATATCGATAGCCCGGAAATCCGCCTGACGGCTCGGGTATTCGTGCGGCAGGAAGGCCACGCATTCGGGTGTGCCGTCGAACTTGAGGCGGCGGCGCTTGACCAGCCCATCCGTGCGCGCAACGATCCGCCCGCTGCGCGGCACCTCGACAATCGCCACCCGCAACCCGTCGACACTGAATTCACCGACGCGAACCTGACAGGACGGAGCGGTACGATTCGCCACCATCGCCGCCAATCCGGAAATTTCCCTCGGGCGCGAGGCATGCAGCCCAGTCACGACGCCATCGTTCTCGACGCCTATGAAGAGCGTGCCGCCCTCCGCATTTGCCAGACAAACCACCGTCTCCACCAGTTCGTCGTCGTTCAGTCGCTCCACGTCGCTCTTGAATTCGATCGTGAGCGATTCGGCGTCTGGAATTTCCGGGACGGGCGCGCTCACTCCTCGCACCTCAATCCGAGCGAGCACACCACGCGCGGCTCGCGCAGTGCGGCGTCCTCCTCGGCGTAGGTCAGGCGCCCTTCTTCGCGCAGCGACTTGACGGCCGAGGCCAGCTCCTCGTCATTGACGCCGCCGCGCATCAGGCGATTGAGCAGGTCGGCCGCGGTTTCGAGCAGCGGGTGATGGTAGATGTCGTCGAGCGCGCGTTCCAATTCCTCGTCGCGAAACAGGGTGTTCACCTGCTCTTGCGCGTAGTGCTTGAGCCGCTCGTAGGCGCGCCGACGCGGACTGGAGGGGCGGCCCAGGCCGCCGCCGACCGACTTGTCCTGCGTCACCGCGAGTTGCAGACCGGCAGCCACGAGCTCATGGTGGTTCTCGGTTCGTGGCACGGCAGGCGTGTCGGGCGCGCATTCGGCGGCCCGCAGAATGGTGAACTGCGATTCGGTGACAGTCTTGCCTTTTGGGCCTATCCACGCCAGATGATCGTTGCCCTCGGGTGATTTGACGTACACCAACGCCCCGCCTTGCGCCGCGTCCGGTTCCAGCAATGGAAAGCGGGAAGTGTCGAGCTGGAATCTCCTGGCCGAGTACACCACCGGGGGCAGGGACTCGACGGCATGCGCCAACTCCGGGTTGTCTTGCGTTGCCTGCTTCCACACCTGCCAGGCGTAGGAAGCAAGATCGACTTCGTCGTCGCTGTCGTCCAGTACGCCCGACTGCTCGGTGTACAGGTGACGGATGGCATTGGCCTCCTCGTCTTCGAAGAAAGCTTCGTCGGTGCCCACCACCTCGGCGTTCTCCAGCAGCCTTTGCCGGATACGCGCACGCAGCTGGATCAGGCGCTCCACGCCTTCGGCGGGGAGGAAGGAATAGCAGTGGATTTCCTCGGCTTTCTGGCCGATGCGGTCCACCCGACCGGCGCGCTGAATGAGACGGATGATGGCCCAGGGTAAATCGAAGTTGACGACCACGTTGCCGTCTTGCAGGTTCTGCCCTTCGGAGAGCACGTCGGTACAGATCAGCACGCGGATTTCGTCAGCCTTGCTCACGCTTCTGTTGTTCGACCTGGGCGAAAAGCGGCAAGCCAGCGCGTAGGGGTCGGCGCTGGCGCCGGTGGCCACTTCTACATGCGTGACGCCGGCCTTGCGAATCTCCCGAGTGAGGTAACGCGCCGTGTCTGCAAACTGCGTGAAGACCAGCACCTTGTCTTTACTGTGGGTACGGGTAATGAGCTTGTGCAGAGCCACGAGCTTCTGGTCGTGCCGCGGATCCCATTCGCCGTGGGTGCGCAGCAACTCGGCCAGCGTTTGCGTGTCCGCTGCCAGATGTTCGGCGAGCGATTTCCTGAACAGCGCGGGGCGGATCCATTTGAAGCGCTTCTTGTACTCGGCGGCGTACTGCTCGTATACCTTCTTCGCTCGTCCAAGGCCGCCGGGCATATCTTCTTCCTCTGCCACGGCCTCGATCAGTCCGTCGAGCAGGTCTTCGGGATCGCCTTCCAGACCTTCGGCGTCTTCATCCACCCGCTCGACGTCCAGCAGGCCGGCATCGAGCACGCCCACAGGCAGATCCAGCCCGTTTTCAAGGGCGTAAAGATAGACCTGGTTGCGCAGGATGTGCCGGTCAACCGATTGCAGGAAGGAAAAGCCGGTGGACTCCAGCCGCTTGAAGAGATTGGTGCGGCAAAAACCCATCAATCGCTTGCCGGCACGACCCAGGTTTTCGATGAACTTGCGTTCGGACACTGTTGCGCTTTTCTCGGCCTGCGGGCCCACGTAATTGCCCAGCCCGTAGCGTGGCACGTGCAGAGCATTGATCTGATCGACCACGTCAGCCGAGTAGAGCCGCGCGTAGCGGTCGGACGGATCGGCGTCGTCGACGGTGAAGGTCAGCGAGGTGGGTTTGCGCACCGGGAAGTAACGTTTCTCGCCATCCTGGCCGGTGACATAACGGCGGCCATTCTTGTCTGCCTCGGTGTAATGCTGGATGATGAAACTGCGTGTCCGCCGCACCATGTACAGCCGAATGAGTTCGCGCCAGTCGTCGAATTCGTCGCTTTTCTCGATGGCGAGAATGGAATTCACCTTGCACTGGTTCTTGCGTTCGAACTCGGCTTCGCCGATGCCGTGCTTATGCATGTAGCGCTCGGGGCGAATGCCGATGTTGGCTTTTTCATCGATGAACAGCCGCAATTGACTGGACAAGTCGGCCTTGGCCTTGTTGTACGGCGTGGCCGTGAGCAAAATGACCTTGGCGTCGCAACTGCGGATGTAGTCGGCTATCGCCTTGTAGCGGCGACCTTCGCGGTTGCGCAGGTTATGACTCTCGTCGATGAGCACCAGGCGATAGCGTTTAAGATCCGGCAGCTTTTTGGTGACCAGCGAGATAGGCAATACCATGCCGCGCAAGCCATATTCAGTGCGGTAGCGCTCCCACATCGGCTCCAGGTTCTTGGGGCAGATGATGAGCGTCTCGTAGCCAAGATCGTCCTCGAACATGCGGGCAAGCGTTGTGGCCATGATCGTTTTGCCCAGACCCACCACGTCGCCGATCATCACGCCGCCGCGCCGGTGTAAATGCCGCGCGGCGATCTTCACGGCGCTTTTCTGGAACTCGAACAACTCGTTTTCAAACCGGCCCGGCAAGCGGAACTGGCTCAGGCCGGCGCGCGCCTCGGTGCTAAGGTGATAGACAATATTGAGATAGATGTGGTGCGGAGGGATGGCCTCTACGCGCGCCCAGCTCGTTTCGATGATCTCCGCCAATTCCGCCGATACGTCCAGGGCCCAACGCTCACTCCAGCGGTCTTCGAACCAGCTAGACAGGCGCTGCGTGGCATGATGGTCGAGGACGTCGACGTTCAATTCACCCTGCCGCGCCAAACCCTGCATCGTCAGATTGCTGCTGCCGACGAAGCCGGTAATGGGATTGTTCGCATCATCGCGGAACAGCAGGTAGAGCTTGGCGTGCAGCGGGTACGGCAGGAAAAGCTTGACAACCACTTGCCCGGCGCGGAGCTGATGCGCCAAACGCCGCAAGGCCGCCTCATCCTTGCCGCTCGGGATGCCCATGGTGATCTGCTCGCGCAGGTGCGCGGCGAACTGGCTCTTGAGGCGGGCGGCCGTGGCATTGTCGATGAGCCCTTCATTGTCGGCTGCCCGATAGAGTTCGCGAATATCGTCGTGCGGCGGGCGCTGCATGCCGACCAGAACACGGCAGATCTGGCCAGCGGCCGGATCCCACGTCTGGATCAGGTCGTCGATGGACTGCCAGCCGCGCAGGTTCAGATAGCCGACACAGAAATCGGCGCGCGAGGAAAGAGTGAGTGTTGCCCGGAGGGCCGAAAGAAGTTCCTGTTCGATGTTATCGAAGATCCTGGGCATGAAGGATTATCCCATAGCGCAGCGTCATTTCGCCCCGGCCGTCGGCATCTTCGAGAAGATGTCGCTGGCCGATGAGTACCCGGAGTTCCTCACCCTGCCGCTGTACGAGGCGATGGAGTAAGAAGGAAAAGTCAGTCCCTGCAATACGGCGCCCTGCTGGGCGCCGTTTCCTTTTTATGTCGAAATTATTTATAATAATCGACACATCCTGACAACATGTCGGCGGTATCGACATACGAGTCCGCCATGCCGTTCAACCCGAGCCGGCCCTACAACGACCTCCCTCCCCTGCCGCCGGCACAGGAGGTGGAAACCCGCGCCATCCTCAAGGCCTGCATCGAAGCGCGCGCCGCCGTGGCCGAGTTGCGCCAGGCCGGCGCGCTGATCCCCAACCAGAGCGTGCTCATCAACAGCATCCCGCTGCTGGAAGCCCAGGCCAGTTCCGAGATCGAGAACATCGTCACCACTGCGGACCGGATGTTCCTCTTCGACGGCAGCACCGAGGAACAGGCCGACGCGGCGACCAGGGAAGCCCTCCGCTATCGCGCCGCGCTGTGGGACGGTTTTCGTTCCCTCCAGCGCCGGCCGCTATCGACCGCCACGGCCGTGGAGGTCTGCCGCGCCATCAAGGGCATCGACCTCGACATTCGCCGCACGCCCGGCACCCAGCTCGTCAATGATCGCACCGGGAAGATCATCTACACGCCGCCCGAAGGCGAAGCGTTGCTGCGCGACAAGCTCGCCAACTGGGAACGCTTCCTGCATGCCGACGGCGAAACCGATCCGCTCGTGCGCATGGCCGTCCAGCACTACCAGTTCGAGGCCATCCACCCCTTCACCGACGGCAACGGCCGCACCGGCCGCGTGCTCAATCTGCTCTACCTCGTCGAGCGCGGCCTGCTCGACATCCCCGTGCTCTACCTCTCGCGCTACATCGTTCGCCACAAGGCCGACTATTACCGTCTGCTGCTCGACGTCACCACGCGCGAAAAATGGGAGGCGTGGATTCTCTACATGCTCGCCGCCGTCACCGAGACCGCGCGCTGGACCACGCGCAAGATCGCCGCCATCCGCGCGCTGATAGCCGCTACCGCCGAACGCATGCGCGCCGAAGCGCCGCAGGTCTACAGCCGCGAGCTCGCCGAACTCGTCTTCGTGCGGCCCTACGCTCGCATCGCCCACCTCGTCGACGCCGGCATCGCCAAGCGCCAGACCGCTTCGGTCTACCTCAAGGAGCTCTGCGCCATCGGCTTGCTGGAAGAGCGCAAGGTCGGCCGGGAAAAGGTGTTCCTGAATCCGGCCTTTGTCGACCTGCTCAAACGCGAGGACGACTGAGCGCGCGAGCGGCGAGGAAATAAAGTCAGTCTCCACAACACGGCGCGCTTGGGCGCTGCATCTTCTCATGGCACTCAAATCCACCATCTTCAAGGCCGAACTGCAGATTGCGGACATGGACCGCAACTACTACCAGGCCCACTCGCTCACGCTCGCCCGTCATCCGTCCGAGACGGACGAGCGGATGATGGTGCGCCTGCTGGCCTTCGCCCTCTTCGCCGATGAACGGCTGGAGTTCGGCCGCGGGCTGTCGGCGGAGGACCAGCCGGCGCTGTGGCTGAAGGACCTCACCGGCGCCGTCGACCTGTGGATCGAGGTCGGCCTGCCCGACGAGCGCGAAATCCGCAAGGCCTGCGGCAAGGCGAATCGCGTCGCCGTACTGTGCTACGGCGGGCGCGGCGCCGATCTCTGGTGGAACCAGAACCGCGACAGGCTGGAGCGGCTGCGCAATCTCGTCGTGATGAGCTTGCCGACGGCCGCTTCGCAGGGCCTCGCCGCGCTGGCAAACCGCAACATGAGCCTGCAATGCACGATCCAGGACGGCCAGGCCTGGCTCACCGACGGCGAGCGCACGGTGCACATCGAACCCGTGGCGCTGCCAGGCTAGACTCTCGCCATGGGCAACCACATCAAGCAGCTCAACGTCACGTTCATGGCGGCGGAGGATCGCATCCTGCTGCGGCTCAACACCACCGGCAGGGAGGAGTTCCGCATCTGGCTGACGCGGCGTGTCGTGCGCAAGCTGGCCCGCGAACTGGGCGGGGCGGAGCGCCGGCTGCTGGGGCTGGAAAATCCGCAAAGCGGTTATGTTGCGCCGGGCGCCCGCGCCATCCAGGAATTCCAGCGCGAGGCGCGCACGGCGGATGTCGATTTCGGCGAGCGCTTCGAGGACAAGGCCGACGCGTTGCCCTTCGGCGCCGATCCCGTCCTGGCGGCCGGATGCGAAGTTCAGCTACAAGGGGAGAGTGCATCCGTGGCGCTGGTGCTGGGAAACAAGCGCACGCTCAACTTCGTGCTCGACGTGCGCGGCATTCACGGCACACTGGCGATGCTGCAGAAGGCCGTCGCCCACAGCGACTGGGAACTCGGGCAGGAACTGGAAAGCCCGGCGCCGCCCAGGGTCGGGCAGGCCGGGTTGCACTAGAGAAATGCCGAATAATTCCGGGATCGTCATTCCCGCAAAAGCGGGAATCCAGTAACTGGCTGAAAGCATGGATTCCCGCGTTCGCGGGAATAATGACGAATCAGTGCATCCCTCGGTGCCTGTTCAGACGCAGCCGGTCGGTTTCGGCATGCCGGCATAGCGCGCGCCCTGCTTGGCCGGGCCGTAGGGGAACAGATCGAACAGGCGCCGCTTGTCCGACCACTCCTCGCCCAGTTCGTCCCTGAGCAGCTTCTGCATGACGCGCAGGTTCGGCGCCGTGCCGTTCTCCTGATAGTAGGCGCGGATCCAGTTGAGCAGCTTCCAGTGGTCTGCCGTCAGCGGCAGGTTGTCCTGCTGCGCCAGGTGGCTGGCGATATCCTCCGACCAGTCGTCCAGTTGCGCCAGGTAGCCTTCCGCGTCGGTCTCGATCTCTTTGCCGTTGATGACGATCATGATGTTTTCTCTCTGTCGGGATTGGGGTTTTCTTTATACTTGATATTATTAGTCAGGTATTATTCAATGTCAAACGAACATCCTGATACCCCCATCAAAGCGGAGAGCCCATATGAACAATCCCGACATCCCCCAGAAGGCCCCCTACGCCGTGGACGTGGAAGCCGGCAAACGTTACTGGTGGTGCGCCTGCGGCAAAAGCAAAAGTCAGCCCCTGTGCGACGGCTCGCACAAGGGCTCGCCCTTTACGCCGGTCGAATACCAGGCGGAGAAATCGGAAAAGGTGTGGTTCTGCGGCTGCAAGCACTCGGCGAACAAGCCGCTGTGCGACGGCTCGCACAAGAAACTTTAACGTCATCCCCGCGGAAGCGGGGACCCAGCGACTCTGGATTCCCGCCTCCGCGGGAATGACAACAATCAGGTCAACTCAGGCAGCAGGTGGGCATGCCATAACGAGCGTTCGTACTTCGGCTTGAAAAAGCCGAAGTGCCCGATGCGCTTCTCGCCGATCTCCTTCGGCGCGATGCGCTTCATGGTGCGCCGGGCGTTGGCGTACTGGCCGTGGATCGATTCGGTGTTGCGCAGCGACATGAACTCGTCGTCAGTGAAGGACAGCGAGACGATCGGCGTCTCCACGGCGGCGTACAGCGCGCGTGCCGACTCGCCTTCGACGCCGACGGCGTATTCCGGATCGAGGCACCAGCGCCGCCATTGTTCCATCACGCCGCGCGGCAGGTCGCCCACCTTGCGCAGGCGCTTGCCGGGAAAATAGCCGAACAGGCGCACCGACAGCGGCGCCGCGACGAACCACAGCCACCACGAGGTGCGACGCAAGGCCGCCGTGTTCTCGCGCCAGTAGCCGCTGCCGGTGGCCACCGTCACCACGCGCGACACCCGCTG
>Ga0209170_1000809_pt1 | contig 13578 bp, 14 predicted proteins | sample KloWWTKNB14_bulk_FD_187178 | JGI IMG/M metagenome (GOLD analysis project Ga0209170, IMG submission 187178) | Active sludge microbial communities from Klosterneuburg, Austria, studying microevolution and ecology of nitrifiers - Klosterneuburg... | ecosystem: Engineered > WWTP > Aerobic digester >...
CAAAATTTATTTACGGAGTCTTTCTTCTGTACCAGGTCAAAAACATTCTGCAAAATACTGTAGAGACGCATCCCAAAAAATGATTGGTCATACTTGCAACGGTCATAATTGGACTTAAGCTCCTGTTGGATCATTAAGCTGATACCAGGTAAAGCAGTAAACCCGGAAAAAGCATCTGCTATATCCATAGCTTTTGCAAGCCCTGTATTTGCATCAGTTTCAATTCCTGAGATAAAACGTTTCAATAAACCAGCGGCTGTTTTCTGCGGCATACAACTTAAAAAATCGCCCAATGTATTATAAATCGCTGCCATGCGCATAAAGGGCCGGAAATTATCATACTTCACAATACCGAATAGTGAATCAACAGCCGGGGTATTAAAATGTTCCATAAGCCTCCTGTACAAACCCAGGTAGCTGGAAGTATATAGTTCTTCTTCGCAACTGGTTATTATATAATAAAGATCCTCAACCCTAAGGTCATTCACGGCAGCAAAGCGGATCTCAGCAGCAGAACTATGTAATTCATTTATTTGGTTCACATAAAAAGAAATGGATTTATCTTTTATGCCATTCCTTAATGGAATAAGAAAGATTGAAGAAGCAATTGCAGGTCTTGACAACTCATGCTTTAAAGTATTAACCAGCAATTCAAAATAAGTCTTTGGATCCTTTCTTTTGTCAAGTATCTCCGTAACTGTAATTCTTTTTTCTGCTAAGGGGATAATAAAAGGTAGTAGTTCTGATATAAACCGGTTTTCCGAAAGAGATACTATCTGTTGCAAGTAAATATTTTTATTCATCCGGATAAGTAACTGTAATCCGGGCTTATGCTGAAGCAGGTAAGAAACAACCTTTGAAGGGTAATGAGCCGCTACAAGCACTAACAAGGAGTCTGCATAACGAAAACCGGGGCGGCTCTCCAGGAACTGAAGAATATATGCAGGTAAAGAAGCTACCCGCTTAAAGACAGCAATATCCTCCAATTCCGTACATTCATTATACTGCCAGAAAGCATTAGCCAGTAACTGGCTTCTTCGGGGACCAAGTTTATTTACCAGTTCAAGATAAGGTGTATGCCTTAGCAGGGCTCTTAACGTTAATTTATAGGATTCCAGGGCATCCGGAATATCATATATATCAAATTTTTGAAGGGAGAGATTCTCACTAAGTTGTTTCAGGAAGTAAACGAGACTCTGAATTGCCTTTGCCTTTTCAACTTCGGTCAATCCAGTATCGCCTGCAACAGACTGATTAATACTATCCACTTCAAACTCCACAAACCATTGCAGCCTTCCAGCAACATTGGAATCAATAAAAATAGATTGAATATACTGTGAAAAATCAACCTGCTCTTCTTTCAAACGTTCATTTGCAGTGACAAGGGTAACAGTTTGGGCGAATATGGAAACAGGTAATAGAGCCAATAGCAAAATAAGAGAACATACAACAGGATTACGCATCACGATAAAATATAGGATATAATATTTAAACTTAAAAAAGAAAAGCTATTAATTATATACCTGAGTAAACCCTTTAACAACAGCAGGTTTGTACACTTATAATAAAATACGTTACATTTTTACACAAATCTCCAATCTGAATCGTTAATGAATTAAATTAAAAGTACTAAATGTAAAAGAGGCAAATAATGACTAAAATCATTAAGGCAACTGTCATTTCTCCGTTCTGAATTGTTATTTCTGAAATAAAAGAATTGCATCTTAGAATGAAAACAGCAAGAATGCTTTTGTATATCAATCAGCAAAATACACTTTACTGATCTTTCCATTTAGTATCACATAGATGGCCACACCATAACGCAGATTATCCGGTTTGGGTGATAACCATATCTCCTCATGGTCAATAACCGTGTTACCTGATACAATCCGGTTCACCAATTTACAGTATAAATAAGGCAATTGCGTAATGAATGTATATTGTTTCCGCATCTCTTCTTTGCCTTTCATTTGTAATTTGCCAGTTGTAGAATATATCTCTACATCATCGGCATAAGGGGCAAGAAAAGCATCAAGGTCATGGGCATTATACGCATTCAGTTGTTGCTGTACCAGCATTACCGGGGTATTATGGACTAAAGAATCCGGCATAAACATTTTTCCTTTATTAATGACCCTGTCAATCTTCTTCCAGTTAGCCAGGCTGTCCAAAGGATTAGCATTGAGCAAGACCATATTCCCTAATTTATTTTTGCTAATACTACCCCACTCCTTTTCCTGCCCTACCGCTTTAGCCCCGTTGATGGTGGAAGCCTGTAACAATTGCCACATGTTCAGTCCTGCCTGCTGCATTGCCGAAAGTTCATCAAAATAAGATGTAGCATGCTGTGTACCGATATTACCCGCATCTGTTCCGGTAGCAATGGTAACACCGGCATCCGCCAATTTTTTCAGGTTTACAGCCATGATAGTATCCTCCAGGGTGGGCTTACCTGTCTGTTTCCGGTATTGTAAAGTTTTAATATAATTTTTACCAACCAGTGTATCCGGCCAGGGATAATCAATGATGGTACTGATAGTAAACGGATGAGCATGTTCCAGTTCATAGGTACTGAACTGATAATTATCCGAAAGCACTTTTGAATAGTTCCCCCCTACTACCAGAGTGGGACAAAGCACTACATTCCTTTTTTTGAGTAATTGAACAAACTCATTGCTGACATATTCATCCGTCACACTGTGTACTAAAAAATCTGCACCGGCTTCTACTGCCAGTTGAGCGGTGATACGTTCCATTGCATGTACCGCTACCCTTTTATTGTTTTTATGTGCTTCCTCAATCGCTGCTTTTACAATTTCATAATTTTTCCGTGCACCTGCCTCAATATTACTGTCCAGCACGATATACCATATTTTAATAAAATCAGCATTGTATTTCAGTTGCTCCTTTACGGCAATGATGGCATCTTCTTTTGTTTTCATTAAAGTAAAAGGACCCTCATTACCGAGATCTTTATAAACAGGCGGCAACCAGGTAGTTAATAACGGCCCTGTCATGCTCACCACCGGTAAAGCAGTCCTGGTCATCAATGAATCCCGCTGCTGTAAAAAATTAAAACTGGCTCCTACATCTACTACCGATGTAATACCCGTAGCTGTATACCGGTGCAATAAGTCTTCCATATTATCATGAACCCATTTTAACTCCGTATTGTGGGGCTGGTATTTACGCAGGTCAATTACATCTGGTCTTGCATATAAACCACCACTTTGAAAAAAATGCACATGTGCATCCGCAAAGCCAGGAACAAGGTATTTGCCAGTTCCATCAATCACATCTGTACCAGGTGGCAATTTGTATTGTTTGCCTTTCTCCACACTGATGATACGACCCTCCAATACCACCACATCATATCCACTCAGTATCTTTTTATTCTCCACATCCAGCACATTTGTATTTTTTACCAGTACCTGAGCAATTAAGCCTGAGTGAATCAACAACAAAAGGAGCAGCAAATTGTGGCTCTTATTCATAAACATTTTTTTTGTAATATATTGAAAATTGTGGAAACAGTTTACGCTGGATAATAAGTAAGATCTAAAAGAGCTATCGTTTCCTTTTTTTATAGAAGTCGCTATCTTTTTTTATTTAATAGCGTTATTTTTTATAACATCATTTAAAAAATTAAGCTACAAGTTTAGTAATGGAAATTTTCACTGTTTAACAATAGTAACAGGACGGTGGTAATGAAGCTGATTAACTCAATCTGAATAACTCTTCTTTTTTAAACAATCTACTTCTATTTATTACAACAATGTTTTACTGAGCCATCTCCCACTTCAAACCTGTCCTATTTTAAAGTTAGTTTAAGTCTCATTTATTTTATATATTTAAGTAGCTAATTACCTTACTATTCTTGTTATATGGCAGCTTATGAAATAGAAATAATACTGAACCGGCAACTGGCCGACTGTCTTTCCATACCGGTCTTTATAACTGATAGAGAAGGCAATCTAATTTACTATAATGAACCTGCCGAGCAGATACTTGGTAAACGGTATGATGATACCGGTGAAATGCCAGTGTCCATATGGGCTACCATTTTTAAGCCGGTGGATGAGAAAGGGAATGTTTTATCTCCGGATGATCTGCCATTGGTAAAAACGCTCAAAAACTGTAAGCCCTACCATAAAACATTCTGCATTGAAAGCCTGAATGGGAAAATTGAAAAAATTGCTGTCACTTCATACCCCATTCTTGGCAGGCCATCCAGGTTTCTTGGTGCTGTAGCATTATTCTGGGAGACAAAGGACGAATGAAAATTACAATACGGGGTGTCCGTGGTTCCATACCCACTTCAGGCCCTGCTACACAAAAGTATGGAGGCAATACATCCTGTATCGAAGTATCGGCAGAAGGATGGCAACTGGTTCTGGATGGAGGTTCCGGTATGCGCAATTCCAATACCCAGGAACGTCCACTGAATAACCGCCTGGATATTTTGTTGACTCATTTACACATGGACCATATACAGGGCCTTGGTTTTTTTAAACCATTTTTTGATCCGGAAATGGAAGTACATATCTGGGGTCCGGCCGGTAGCAGAAAATCACTGCATGCGAGGCTGAGCAAGTACCTGTCACCGCCTTTGTTTCCGATGTATATCCGTGAACTTCCCTGCCAGCTTATATTACATGAAGTTGATAGAAGTGAATTTGAGATAGGCCCATTCCGGGTTCAATCACAATATGTCATTCATCCCGGGCCAACAGTGGGCTTCCGGATCAATGATGGGGAAAAGACATTTACTTATATACCAGATCATGAACCGGCATTGGGCATTCATGGTATTGTGTCAGATCAAAAATGGATATCTGGTTTTGACCTTGCGTCCAACGCTGACCTGTTAATACACGATGCCCAATACACCACGGCCGAGTATAAAGAAAGAACAGGCTGGGGCCATTCTTCTATGGATGATGCGCTGAGATTTGCTTCGATGGCTTGTGTTAAAAAATTGTTGATGGCTCATCATGACCCTAATCATACCGATACGTATCTCGGGGAGCTATTGACTGAACTTAAAATGAGAAATAATTATTCTTTTCATTTTGACCTGGCAGAAGAAGGTATGATCATTGAATTATAACTTTTCGGGCCACTCAGAGGAATCTTAATACCAGTTTATTTCCGCTAAAAGCTTCAAATTTTTTTGTTAATTGAATTGGGTGAAATAAACTCCCTTATTTGCAAATTGCAATTTCACATCAAACATTATTTAAGATAATACTGAACAACTGCCTGCAAAATCAGTTATATCAGTAAAATGTAAAATTTGATACCCAACTATAAATAACAAACCAGTTTGTAACAGTTTCCTATTTTTACGATTCCTAACTAAAAAAGAACCATGAAGTCAAAATTCATATTCAGTATCCCTGCAATGCTGATCTCCATTTATTCCTGTGGTAATGCAGGGAATAATGCAGCCTCAACTGAACAGATGAAAGACACAACTAAGTTTCCCCCCGTGGAAACTAAAAAGCCCAATGCCGATTACAAACCTGCCTTTAAAGGACAAACAAGGATAGCCGGTGTTAAGACAGTAACACCCTATAAGGTGGAAAAGATAGCAGAGAAATTAGGAAGGCCCTGGGCCGTTATCCCTCTTTCAGATGGACGTTTGCTTATTACTGAAAAATCAGGGTATATGCAAATTCATGATGCCAATGGTAAATTGATTAAAAAAATAACCGGATTCCCCGCAGTGGATGCCGGAGGACAAGGCGGTATGCTTGATGTGGCACTGGATCCCGGTTATTCAAAAAACAAAACCATCTATTGGTCTTATTCTGAAAAATACGGAAATGGTAACCTGATGGCAGTAGCCAAAGGACAGCTAAATGAAGCAGCAGCACAAATCGAAAACCCCATAGTTATTTTCCGGGCTACCCCTGCCCTGAACAGCAGTCTGCATTTTGGTTCCAGGCTGGTGTTTGATAAAGACGGAAATCTTTTTGTGAGCACCGGTGAAAGATCAAAACCGGAAGGAAGGAAACAGGCGCAATGGTTAAACTCCGGTTTGGGTAAAATTTTTAAGATCACAAAAGAAGGTAAACCAGCACCGGGCAATCCATTCATTACCCGAAAAGATGCGATGCCTGAGATCTTTGCTTACGGGATACGCAATGCGCAAAGCCTCGATATACATCCGGTTACCGGCGAACTGTGGGAAGCGGAATTCGGTCCAAGGGGTGGTGATGAACTCAATATTATTAAAGCTGGCAAAAATTATGGATGGCCAATAATCACCTATGGCATTGAATATTCCGGTCCTAAAGTAGGTGATGGTATCCAACAGCAATCCGGGATGGAACAACCGGTATACTACTGGGATCCGGTGCTATCACCCGGAGGAATGGTATTTTATAGGGGCAACAGTATACCGGAATGGAAAAACAACCTGTTTATCTGTGGACTCAGCAGTGCTCATATTGCACGACTGGTTATTGTAAATAATAAAGTGGTGGGTGAAGAGAGACTGCTGGAAGACAAATATGAAAGATTCAGGGATATTGCTTATTTAGATGGTATGCTCTATGCTGTTACAGATACAGGTAATATGTACAGGATCAGTAAAAAATAATCAGGTCCATTTTCCGTTTATTGTTGACTGATTGTTTATTACTAACCGGAATGGTCTGTATATAAATACCACTTCCCTTTTATCTTAATCATGAGGCTGGAATAACGGCCATCGATGGTTTTCCCGTCGGGGTAGCGCACATGAAAATAACCGGCAACGTAATAGAATTTGCGGGATAACCTTTCCAGGCTTTCACCATCCAGTACCAGTGTTCCCATTTTTTCCCTCGGCCAGTATTTTTTATAAAATGCCAGGATATTTTTTTTACCATAGGCGGCACCTTTACTTAAGATCATACGGGTGGAATCCAATGGGGCATACAGGCTTACATAACCCTCAATATCTCCTTTACTCCAGAATTCTTCCTCCAATCTTAAAACAGCGAGTATCTTTTTAACATCTTTTGATTGAGCTAAGGTTGTTGTTGCAAAACTGATAAGGCTTAACAATAAAAAGAAGGATATCCTGCAATAAGATTTTTGATGAATTGTTTGCATACGGCTGATTTTTGTATGCTGAAATTATCCAAGAAAGCAATAGGTAAAGTTACCGCTCATCAATTCCTGTTCTTAGTCCGGATCTGATTAACAAACTATCAGCAATATTTCTAATGATAATTTAGAGAAGATATTTCATTGCAGCAGCCATGCTATGGCCCTATCCAATACAGTATCCTGCTTTGCACTGATATCTTTTGCTGAAATAGTAACTTCAATATCCGGCCTGATACCATTGAAATCTTTTTCATCGCCATTGGCCCTGGTGAACATTTTAAATGCCCCTTGCGCCACAATATGAGTATATGGCAACATGAAAGAAAATATTTCACCATAATCATTGGCAGGTTCAGCTGTACTTTCGCCGACCAGGGTGGCCAATTGAAAATCTTTAATCGCATTGGTCAGCATATTGGCACTGCTGAAAGTTCCGGTGCCAATTAGTACCGCTACCTTACCATTATAGCGAAGCGGATTAGCCGCCGGTGTAGTTAATGTTGTGGCCTTGTATTCGTATAATTTACCGTTTTCCCAGTCTTTGAAAGGATCTGTAGCTCCATGCATCGCAGCCCAGGCTTTGCTGTGCTTACTGATACGCATCTTCATGCCACCGGCATTGCGATAGGGTTTGGAACTAATATAGCTGATCAATGTATCTCCAAGACCACTGTCGCCACCACCATTTTTTCGCAGGTCAATAATAACACCTGCAGCCCGGCGGAGCCTGATCTCCGAAAAGGAGCGCCGGAGAAAAACTGCAAATGAATCCCGGAGAGATCCCTTCATACTATTGAATTCAATCAGCGCAATATTACCGGGAAGGAACTGCAGTGAAAAGGGCAACGGTGGTTTCATTTCCGATAGTATTACTTTGGTTATACTATCAGCCTGTTGTTTGCTGTACCCGGTGGCACTGAAAACAATGGTATCGTTATTTACAACGGCTTTAATTCTAAACGGACTAGTAATCCCATCCATATAAAGCAGCTTACGGATAGCATTTTTTACCATCAGCTTTTTCCAGGGTTCCAGTCCGCCGTAGAATGTTGAATAACGGTTATATAATTGATTTACCGGGATATCATTGATTGAAATGATACGACTGAACGCCGGCAGCTTATTTTCCGGGCTCAGATCCCTTTGTACCAGGAAACTCCCGTTGTCTATATCCTGAAGTAAGTAAGGGAACCGAATACAATGATTGAGGAATAAACTATCAATAACAGCATTGCTGGCAAAACCTAAATGCCCTTCGTCCAGGGATCCAATTAGACGGCTAATGGCAAAACTCGCCTGGAAATGACTGATACTGTCCGGAAGTGTTTGCAATATTTCCTGTTGTAATTTTAAAAGGGCATCCCTGCTGATAGCATGATAAGGATTTACATGACTTTCTTCCATTACCGTTTGCCAGTACTGCATATCTTTTTCCAGGAATGCTTTGGGAATTTTGGCACTGGCAAATCCTGCCGTATCATTGGAAAAATATAAAATGCTTTTTTGGGCCAGGGCAGAAACCGCAAGATGGATGAACAAGAAAAACTGGATGAGCCTGGTCAGAAAAGATTTTAGTACCTGCATAGTGAAGCTGGCATTTATTGCTACTGCAAATATTAATAAAATAATTAAATACAGGTGGTGAAGAATGGAAATATATTACTAATGAATCCGGGTATTCTTTAATAGCGTAAAATAGTATTTAGTTGCTGAAGTTGTTGCAGGAGACTTCCAGAAGCCATGCCATCAAAACAAAAAACACAGCAAATCCCTTTTTACCGAACCTCTGCCATAGTGAAAAGAGAATTTCACTTCTTATTCATTAACCCTTTTACAAAACCCACAATAGCCATCAGCACCCCACCTCCAACACCACCACCGGCTACACTGCTGATGATACTGTTAATATCCATACCACCACCCTCTGCAACGCCACCCAAACCGAGCATGCCCAGCAATTGCCCGCCAAGCCCTCCACCAAGGATACCAACAATAGAATTACCAATATTTCCCAATGATAATTTAGGTATTAATTTACCCGCAACATTACCTCCGACTGCACCGGAAGCTAACTGAATGAGTAAAGGAAGTATATCCATAATAAATTGTTTTGGTTAAATACGAAACAGAAGATACAATATTTTATCCAGTGTATTTGAAATTAATTTTATTCCAGTCACTACCTGATAAACGGCACGGCTTTAAAGGGCTACTCAAAAACCATGGTTTTCCGGTTTATTAAACTGATACATAATGCTAGAATGGAACAAAAAATTCCTTACTCAGTGGCTGGAAGTAGTGGAGTAAGCAATTCAAAATTTTTTTGAAAGATCCTCTTATAAGCCAGGCTATAGAAACTAATATGAAATAGATTCACTAAAAATATCAGTTACATCCCCTGGTCATCTGCTGTCGGCCCATACATTCCCGGCAGTGGAACATTTAATAACCGGAGATAAACGGTCAACTGCCCGCGGTGATGATAAAGATGATTCAGGCACCAGGTGCGTACTACTTCTGCTTTGGGTAAAGTGAAAAATATCATTTCACCCTGCCGCATTGTCCAGGGTTTGGCAAACTCTTCATCTGGCGTATCATTTAAAATTATTTCCGCTTTTGCCACCAGTTCATCATGCCAGGCAACTATATCTTCTGTTGAATGATATTCTTTTGGTTTACCCGCATCTTTTGCAAAATCCAGTTCATCATGAACCAGGCACTCCTTCCACCAACCATTTATCTCAGCTACATGGCTCGCCAGTCGTTTTAGCGACATGGACTTTTCATGTGGCTTAAAATCTGCCTTATCAAAAGGCACAACAGCTAATAACCTGCGGGTATTGGCAGCTTCCTGCTGCAATTCTGCCCAGAATCTTTTTCCGATAGACATAATATTATTTTTTTTCGGTACGTAAATGTATGTATTCTTTCAGCACTGTAATCATGACTTTTCCATATATCCACAGGTACAAACAAAATCAAACTTCTTACAACGGCTACAGGTTTGAAAAAGAGAAGTATGTGGTCAAGTCATTATGTTTATTACATAAATTTATTACTTTTCAACCTTTAAGTTTCAATGCTGAAAAGGAATCGGGCAAATTTAATTTAGTGATAGAAAGTATACATTAAATAACCGATCTTCTGCTAAGCTGGGTATGTAAATGGGAATTTATGAACAATTCATTGACAGTAGATATCAATAGAAACTACGTAGAGGCAGGTTGCGGTGAACCCATCATTCTTTTATATGGTTTATTTGGGTCTGTTAAAAACTTTGAACCTCTCATTAACCACCTGAAACAATCTTACCGGGTCATTGTTCCGGTTTTCCCCTTTTTTGAAAAAGGAATGTCCATCAGTATTTTTTCACTCACTGAATTCCTGGATGAGCTAACTAAAGAATTATCGCTGGACCAATTCCATTTACTGGGCAATTCCATGGGCGGCCATATTGCCCTCTTATACGCATTGAATCATCCTGAAAAAATTACTTCTTTAATTCTCAGCGGAAGTTCCGGCTTGTATGAAAGTGGAATGGGTGATACGTTTCCCAAAAGAAGTGATTACAACTATATAAAAACAAAAACAGAACTTACTTTTTACGATCCGAAAATTGCCTCCAAAGAATTAGTGGATGAAATATTTGCTGTAGTTAACAGCCGGAAGGTCATCCAGATATTATCGCTGGCCAAATCCACTATCCACCATAACCTGGAAAAAGAACTACTGAACATAAAAACAGATTGCTGCCTGATATGGGGAAAAAATGACAAGGTAACTCCTCCTGAAGTGGCTATAAAGTTCAAGAAACTGATCCCACATTCAAAATTGTACTGGATCGATCAATGCGGACATGTGCCAATGCTGGAAACACCTGCCGCATTTAATACCGTCCTGGACGAATTTCTCCTTTCGCTGCGAAAATAATTACAGCTCGTTTTACTTTATTTTGTAATCCTAGATTATGAAATTGGTACCGACGGGGAGGCGCTATTAATAGTCCTTGCCCTTACCCTGAAAATTCATTCCTGAAGCTTCAGGTCAATAATATACTAATACATATTATTGGATTAGATCTTAATCGAAGAGCTTTTTTATACCCAATACAGGGTATTAAGCAGTTATTCCATTTTTTTATATTTATTCAAGTAAATAATTAAAGTAAAAAACAATAGTGAAACTCAGCAAAATATATTTTATGACTCGTAAATACATGCCAGCTTTGACCGGTGCCGGTATCAAACTCTTTAAAAGTGTTTGTATCACTTCATATCTATTTTGTGCAACAGTGCTGAATGCTCAGGAACATTATACTATCAATTGGGATTCAGCTCCGTTAAACCCGGTTCCGTTTGCCTATAGAAGCAACCATTTAAACCTGAAAGGAAAAGTAAAGACCCTGCTTGAGATCAACCAATGGAAAGATACAATTACCAGAAGATTTGATGCAGCAGGATTTATAAAATCAGTATCCACAGCCGGCCCAGAAAACATGTTTCCCGGCACCACTACTTATACATATAAATTCCCCGAGGGATATCTTACCACTGTGTGGAAAACTGATATGGAAGAGATCGTTTACCGTTATAAATTCAATAAGCAGAAACAAATAATTGAATCAGGAATCCTTACCAATCTTAAAATTGAAAACCCGGTAAAATATGGGTACGACCCATCCGGAAGACTTGCCTATGACTCATCAGCCTTAACCAAAATCTATACCTACAATAATGAAGGACAATTGACCGGCTTGCAAGAGAATGGCCTGTTTGGTGTAAAGATCAATAGCAGCTATACCTACAAAAAAGAAAACGAGAACCTGCTCATCAGTATTCTCGTTAAGAGAGTGGATGGAAGCTATACGACAACTACTGAAACTACAGAAACCTATAATCCACAAAGAGAATTGATAAATGTAGCGGGCAAAAAAGAAAAAAAAGTGTACTATTACCAGTTTGATACCATGGGGAACTGGGTCAAAAGGACAGAAGTGACCTTTTCCAATAATGCACAAACAAACACTGTGGAAACTAAACGAATAATCGAATATTATTAGTTATAGCCAAAAATACCCGGGTTACAAGTGGTGTGGCCCGGTATATAACCCTCCTCAAAACAGCAACTGGTAACAGATTAAAAAATCCCGGATACTGATTATTGATGCCTGTTATAATAATTCATTGATAGCAGCCTTTACTTAACCGGTATAGAAGGCCTTACTTCTATCTTACTGGGCAAGGTCCTTACATTCATTTGTAACAGGTCCGTCACCATCTGGCCGATATCTTCCGGTTGTATCTTCCAGGCATCGGCCACAGAAGGAATATGATTACCAAACTGAGTGGCCACGGAACCGGGCATAATAGTCGTCACTTTTATCCCATGCTTACGCAGATCAAGCATGATCGCCTGGGTAAACCCAACAAGTCCGAACTTACTGGCATTATAAGCAGCCCCGTTTTCAAAAAAATTTGCTCCGGCCAGGCTGGCAATAGTGATAATATAACCCCTTGATTGCTTTAAAGCAGGAAGGCTGGCTTTTACGCTATGGAAAACACCTGTCAGGTTTGTATCAATGGTTTCCTTCCATTCCGCTTCAGATAAATTTTCAATAGAATCAAAATGACCTACCCCGGCATTGGCAATCAACACATCCAATTGCCCGAATTGACCGATGGTTGCCGCTATAGCATTAGTTTCATCGGTAAGGGAACTCACATTGGATTTCAGGGCCAGTACTTTCGCAGGGTCAGCACTCAATGAAGCCGCGGCTTCTTTTGCAGCTTCCAGGTTCCGGCTCGTGATTGCCACTTTCATCCCTTGAGCCAACAATGCTTTGGCAACTCCATAACCAATGCCTTTACTGCCGCCAGTGATGTAGGCTACTTTGTCTTTTAAACTATTCTTCATTATTGTAAGATATTCGTACAGTAAAATAATCACTTCCTTTCAAATCAGCAGAAGAGAATAATCCTGCCGCTCCTGCCAGCCAGGAGTGATAACATCAAAAACTACCATAGATTGACCTTGGACAATCAAGCACTGATAATCTTTTCAGCAGCTACTTTGTCTTTTTCAAATATTCTTAGCTCTGCTCCTCCTACCGGATCTAAACCCATTACATTTTCATCATTAATAAAAGAATCAATACTGTTTTCTTTCAATTTATCCTGGATCATTTTGGCTTCCAGCATATCAGTATAGGTGTGCAGAACGATTGTTTTATCTTGTGTCATTACGAATAATTTATTTTGAATAAATATTTACTAATACTGCTTGTTCACAGTTTTCAAGGGCAATAAAAGATGCAAAAAAATAATTGAACATAATGTCAACTGCATTTCAGCAATTTCCCAGTGTTGACGCTGACGATCACCAGGATTGTAACAGGCAATATCAACATCTATCATTTTACAGGGTTATAATATTTTAACGCCTGGGGCATATATCCTTTAATTTTTTCGATTCTTGTTT
>Ga0209170_1000816_pt1 | contig 13536 bp, 9 predicted proteins | sample KloWWTKNB14_bulk_FD_187178 | JGI IMG/M metagenome (GOLD analysis project Ga0209170, IMG submission 187178) | Active sludge microbial communities from Klosterneuburg, Austria, studying microevolution and ecology of nitrifiers - Klosterneuburg... | ecosystem: Engineered > WWTP > Aerobic digester >...
AAACCCAGCTGGTGAGTTGTAGTTTTTTAGTTTCCGGCGAAGCTGCACCCGGAGACCAGGGTGTTATTTTTTCACCCTGCCGTTCTCTTAAAAACAAAGGCACAAGCATAATAACAGCAATCATAAAAGCCAGCATGAGGATGGCTGTTGTAAAATTGTATGTATTCAGCAGCCAGGTTCCCAATGCAAGGGTTGTAGAAATGGCAATAATCTTGGAACCCCACATCAGACCATTGGCCCTTGCCTGTTGATTGGCAGGTATGATATCAACCGCCATCCCATCGGTGGCCACATCTTGGAAAGCACCAAAAAAGGAAACCATAAAACCAGCCAGCATAAATTGGTTCAGGTTGTTTAAAGGGTCGGGTACATAAGCCATGTAAATACAACTGGCAATCAGTCCTATTTGCCCTAAAATTACCCATGGTCTTTTGCGACCCATCGGCAAATAAGTATAGCGGTCCATTAGCGGCGCTACAATAAATTTAAAACTCCAAGGCAGCCCGCAGGCTACTGCAAAACCGGCAATTTCTCCCGGCGTATTCCCATTCATGGCCATCCACGCCGGTATACCATAAAATAACATCCCTTCTGGCACACCCTGTGCAAAATACAGGGCAATAAAATTGAAATACCGAAGAATTGAATTTTCCGAAAGTGAGGGCAGGGTTTTGCCCTCTTTTATAGTTATGGAACTGTTGAGTTGCAAGGTTTACCTTTCTTGAATTTTATTAAAATGGGAGAAGTGTTTATCAGCACTCCCCCCTTTTATATGATTATGGTTTAATGGGTAATGGCCTGCCTATTCATTCCTGAATAGTCCGCCCCGGTAAAACTTATTTTGAACTTAACTCCTTACGTAAGAAAAGCAACTCACTCCAGCTTTCATTAATATATTCAGCAACATCTTTTAAGTATTGTGCATGGGAGCCTTCTCCGTTAACGGATTCATATACTTCTTTGAATGGCTTGCGAAAACCTGCTGCTCTTTCTTTTAGCCCTTGCTTGTACCTTGTTACTAAAGTGTACTGCGCCGGCCCGGAAGAACTGGCAAAATATACTGCCACTGTTACACCGGATGCCTCCCAAGTTTTTTTCAGCTTTTTGATGATTTTTACCACATTATCCCCCTGGGCAACTTTGGGATAAATATGGGAGATATTGATTTTGTCAGAAAAATCGCCTAAGGCAACCGTACTTAACGAATCCTGGTAAACGGAGTAACCGCCGGACTCCCTTTCGGTCAAATGAACCGCGATATTTTTATTCCAATCCTGCATATGCTCTGCGCCCAGATCACCTCTTGCATCTTCGCCAGCCCAGCTGGTTGGACCTTCGGTAATATGATAACCGCCGTAATCAGGGCCTGACTGAATGGTAAATACCCTCCAATGGGCATCCCCGGTATGGTATTTTTGGGCATGGGTGGCCAATGCTTTTTCAAACTCTGCTACTTTATCCATTTTTGGAAATACCCGGTGGGTAGAAATCACATTTTTGGTTTGACTTATTCCAAGAAACGGAATAAGCATAATCCCAAGAATGAATGTGCTGAGCTTTACAGTGAATTTGTGTTTCATTTCAGATTTGTTTTTGGTGAATGAGTGGTTTTGATTGTTATCCTGTACAAATCTCTTATGAAACCAAAGTTTTTGTGAGTACAAATCCACCTTTAAAGCTTGCTTTTTCAGCAATTGACAGGACAAACTGTGCAGTAACAGGATAAATTCATCATTTTCGAAAAAACAGTCTTGATTTATTTACTCCTTGCAAACTATAAAAGCCTGTTACTGCTATCTTTATAGCAGGGTGCCAAAACAACTTAGCCATATTAAATTGCTGCTTACCGTTCTTTTTACTGGGGTTGCAGCAGTGGCTTCTGGTCAAAAAGAAAAAGACTATGAAAGTATTTCCATAGCGCAGGGCTTATCGCAGGGAATGATTTTCGATCTTTTGCAGGACAAAGAAGGCTTTATCTGGGTTGCTACCAAAAACGGCCTGAACCGTTATGATGGCTATGGGTTTAAAGTTTTTACGAATGACCCTTATAATGCAAACAGCCTCAGCAGTAATACCCTTATTAAACTATTTGAAGATTCTAAAGACAGGCTATGGGTAGGAACAGAAGATGCAGGCATAAATGTATACGATAAAAAAGGCGATCGGTTTTTTCGCATGCAGCACAAGGATGCTGATGCTACCAGCCTTTCCGGAAATACAATTAGGACTATCGCGGAATTGCCGGATGGCAGGATGCTGGTGGCTGTATATGGCGCCGGGTTCAATATTATTGATATGTCCAATGATTTTTTTGAAAAACCTTCCGCTCCGGGCATAACCAGATTGAGGCTTCCAAATAATACGGATGTGTATGCCATGGGTAAAGATAAGAATGGTCAAATGTGGATTGCTGGTTTTGATGGATCCGTATACCGATTTGATCCTGCTAAAAATACATTCCTTGCATTGAATAATGGCCGCCTGCTGAACGATGGGTACTTAACCAATGGAGGGGAAGTGCTTAGTAGTACCAATTATTTTTTATCGGATGGCACAGCAGTATATCCGCTGTTTGATACAACAAAGATACCTGCAGGTAATATACTACTGCGGCCAAAGGTAGTTTTGTGGAGAAACCATTACCGCGAATTGTTTAAGTATGATGTAACCAAACGCATACCCGGCAAACCGCTTCAATGGGATATGCAGTTTCCGGATAGTTTAAAAGTACTATTCCCTTTTATCATTGATCGCTCAGGTATTGTATGGTCTGGTTCTATGGGCTATGGCTTGCGTAAATATAATACGGCTGGCAGTAAATTCAATCAGCACCTGCTACCCGGTTATAGTGTTCGATGGATAAAAGCAGACAAAGCGAATACTATATATACAAGTGATTTTGGTTACAACTGGATAAAAATAAATGAACAGGGGATCGAAAAAGACCCTTTTCTTAAATACCCTCAACTATCCGCTGTTGACAATTTTTTAATTAGTAAAAATGGAAAATATTGGTTCAGGCCGGAGGCAGAGGGGTACAAAGGCTATTTTGAGTATAATCCTGTTTCGGGTAGCTTAACAAAACTCCTGGAGTATAACAATGAGGCCAGTGGCGATAAACAACCTATGCTGGAAGATAGCAAAGGGTATGTCTGGTTTTCAGTACGTGGCGGCCTTTTCAGAAGGATACAGTCTAATACCGGCAGCATAGATAGTTTTTCTATAACTGTAAACAATGCAAAACAGGGATCTTCTAATATTGTTTGTACTGCTCTTTATGAAGACAGGCAAGGCATTTACTGGATAGGGACGCAGGAAGGATTTGCAAAAGTTGCTTTTCAAAATACAGCCAATAGTAACCCACAGGTGAAATGGTTTTATACCAACAGTGCTACCCGGAATTCACTTAACTATAATCATGTATCCTGTTTTTTGGACGACCCTGCCGAGCCTGATAAATATTTATGGATTGCAACCAAGGGTGGTGGCTTAAACAGGCTCGATAAAACAACAGGTGATTTTTCTCATCTGACTACAAAGGATGGCTTACCGGATGATGTAGTGTATGGCATACTAACAGATGCTGCCGGTAATATCTGGGGCAGCACCAATAAAGGTATTTTTTGTATGTTGGCAACTCAAAACAAGAGTGGAACTGCATATAGATTCAGAAACTTTACCAAAACTGCCGGCTTACAGGATGATGAATTTAATACAGGGGCTTTTGCAAAACTGCCCAACGGGAACCTTGCTTTTGGTGGTATCAACGGGTTGAATATTTTTAACCCGTCAACGGTTTTACAGAGTGGTTTCTCCCCCAATGTTTTTATCACTAATATTCTGGTAGGCAATAAGGTGGTGTTGCCCAATGATAACACCGGTGTATTACAATCTGCCATTGAACAAACACAGTCTATTACTTTAAATCATTTGCAGGATATTTTAACCCTTGAATTCTCATCGCTTGATTTTACTGCACCCGATCAGAATAAATACAGGTATCAACTGGTTGGAATTGATGACGATTGGGTGGAAAGCGGTACCAGGCGTTCGGCCACTTACCTGCATCTGCCATCAGGCACTTACGTTTTTAGGGTTCAGGGCAGCAACAGCCAGGGGGTATGGAGCGATAAAATAGCTGAATTAAAGATCAGGGTAAATCCTCCCTGGTGGCTTACCTGGTGGGCATTTATGGTATATGCTTTATTGCTGGTATGGGGAGTCAGAAGTTATTTTAAATTCAGAATAAATAAAGCCAAACTGCAATCGCAATTAAGTTTTGAGCAACAGGAAGCCAAAAGAATAAAAGAGCTGGATGCAGTAAAGACGCAACTCTACGCCAACATTACCCATGAATTCAGAACACCGCTTACCGTCATATTAGGCATGGCTAACCAGGTTAAAAGCAATCCTGAAAAGCACCTGCACAATGGCGTAGATATGATTGTGCGTAATGGTGAGAATTTATTGAACCTGGTAAATGAAATGCTGGATTTGTCGAAACTGGAAGATGGTAAGATGACATTAAACCTGATAAACGGAGATATCATTACTTTCCTGCGATACATTGTAGAATCATTTCAGTCTTTAGCCGCCAGTCAGCAAAAGCAATTTCATTTTTTGGCAGATACAGATGAATTGATAGTTGCTTTCGATGCTGAAAAGATCAGGCAGATCATTACGAATTTATTTTCCAATGCCTTGAAATTTACACCGCCATTGGGTAATGTTTATGTCAGTATTTCCCAGGAGGCCGGTACCAGCAGCGACAATACAATTTTAGTATTAAAAGTAAAAGATACCGGTATTGGTATACCTGAAAATCAGATAGCTCACATATTTGACCGGTTTTATCAATTAGACAACAGTCATACCCGTAAAGCAGAAGGAACAGGCATCGGGCTTTCACTCACCAGGGAATTAGTAAAATTAATGAATGGTACCATCGCGGTAAAAAGCCCGCCCGTAGGAGCTACAAAAGGAACGGAGTTTATTATTACGATCCCCTTAGCCAAAGCCCATTCTGCAGATGGAGAGAATTTTATGATACAACCCCTGAAAGAAAACAGTACGTTCATAGACACAGAAGAACAACCCGGCTATTATAATATTGACCCTGTAAATACCAGCAGTACCAATGCATTGGTTTTATTGGTAGAAGATAATGCTGATGTGGTGGCCTACACAGCCAGCTGCCTGCCTGATTACAGGTTAGCCGTAGGCAAAGATGGCAGGGAAGGTTTCGAAATTGCTGTAGATAAAATACCCGATTTAATTATTACAGATGTAATGATGCCTTTTGTAGATGGTTTTGAAATGTGCCGAAAGCTGCGCCAGGATGTACGGACAAGTCATATACCTATAATAATGCTGACTGCAAAAGCAGATATGCAAAGCAAACTGGAGGGTATTGAAAAAGGAGCTGATGTATATTTAGAAAAGCCATTTCATAAAGAAGAGTTATTGCTCCGCATAAAAAAATTATTAGAGCTTAGAAAGAACCTGCAACAATATTACAGCAAGCAAATTGGTATTATTGATAACAACGGATCTTTATTAAAACAGGAAACGGAAACACCTGTAGAAGAGAAAGCCGAACATGAATTTGTACAAAAAGTCAGAGCAATAGTGGAGGCTAATTTTAATAATTATGAATTTAGTGTAGAGCAGTTATGTAAGTTGGTTTTTATGAGCCACTCGCAATTGCACCGTAAACTGGAGGCGCTTACCGGCTGCTCACCCAATAAGTTTATCCGGATTGTTCGGTTAAAGAAGGCAAAAGAATTATTAGTGAACCCGTCTTTAAGTATTGCTGCTATTGCCCTTGACTGTGGCTACAATGACCCCGGTTATTTTGCAAGAGTATTTAAACAAGAGATAGGCTTAACGCCACAAGACTGGCGGAGCCGAAAATCAAATTGATAAAAAGGTCCTGTTACTTTTTTGCAATAATGGTCCATTTCTTACTCCGGCGTAAAGGAGTGGTGGTGTACTTTCATTTATTGATCGTTTTTAAAATAGCGGTAAAGAAAAGCAGCTGTAAATCCTATGAGTACATAAATAATAAGGCGGATGATCCGCCATTTGGTTGTACTATTCATAAGCTATAAAGTTGTTGGTTGAGGTTCTCCGCTGGTTATGATTCCGTTTTTATAAGGCAGCGATTTCTTTTTGGCCTAGCTGTTTCAAAGCTGCTTCTTTTCCCTGCAGGGATAAACGTTTATTGGGCATCAGTTTTAAAGCTAGCTCAAATTGTTCCAGGGCTTCTTTGGGCCGGTTATTTTCCAGCAGCCATTCCCCATACATTTCAAAAGAAGGTTTTACAATGGCCGGAGGTCCGTAAGAATAACCGCTGCTGGTATGCAGTGCAGTAGCTTCTTTAAATAATTTTTCTGTAGTCGCTGCATCTTTTTTCAGCCATGCCTGCAGGGCTCTTAATTGCTTTTCCATTGCTTCAGCTTCCAGCAGGTCTGTTTTGGTAGCCAGCGACCGGTTGATATTACCACAAATGCGGATACCTTTCTCTGCAGCTTTTGCCTCTTCAACAAGCCGCTCTCCTGCGAGCTGCTGTATCACATCATCCAGGGCAGTTGCATTGTTTTTATAATATTCATTCATACCTGCAACAAAATAATTCCTGGCACGGGATGTAATATTCATATCTTTTTGCTCCACGGTAATATCCGCCACTCCACTTTTATAGTCATTGGTTTCTGCCAGGTAAGTAGTTTTCAATAAGATCATGTGTGCCCTTGCCCGGGGACTGGGCTTAGCATTGCTGTATTGACGCATACTATCCACCATCACCCTTGCTTTTTTTGCATTGCCCTGTTGCAGGTAACCATATTGCAGCCAGTGATAAGCATGATAACCCAGCGCATCATTATCTAATTTTTTCCGATGCATTCTTGCCTGCTCGGCCGCCCAGGAAACTTCGTTGCTGCTTACTACCTTGTCCCATAAACCCAATGCCAGGTAGGTATGGGTAGGCATATGCAGGGCATGACCGGCATCCGGCGCCACTGCAGCATATTTATCAGCCGTTGCTAATGCCAGTGCAGCAAAATCAGGATTATCATAGGCATGTATGATATAGTGCAATGCCCCGGGATGTTTCGGATTTCGCAGTAATACTTCATACCCGATTTTTGCAGCGGCTTCCAGTATACTTGTTTGCTGCTCTGTAGTACCCCATCCGTTCAACGCCAGGCTGTAAAAAGAAGCCACTTCGTTATCGCCCGGGTATTTTTTATATAATGTTTCCATAAATACAGCATAATTGCTGTCTCTTTCTGCTTTGTTGCCATTACCATATAATATATTGATGCCGGCGATAAAATCTTTTTCTAATGCTGTTTTGGCTTTGGCGATCCTTGCTTCCGGTGTTGGAGCCAGTTGATTTAAGATCCTGTTGCCTTCGTCATAATCCTGTTCCTGCCAGAGCGGATGATTCTTTGTCATTGCTTCGCCCCACCAGGCCATAACAAAATCCGGGTCTGTTTCTTTGGCTTGCTGAAAGGCCTCTGCTGCATCTGCATATTCAAAACTGTGCAGCAGCAACAATCCTTTTTTAAAAGCTGGCTGGGCTTCGGCTTTACCGGTTACAGTAAAACTGATCTCACCGAGGTGATCAACGGGTTTATCCTTACCAGACGAACAACCTGCAATAAATAATAAGGTAATAATAATACAGGAGGGGAGAAGTCTGGCAGGTGACATGGTAGTTGGTTTTGTGTTTTTAAATTTACTTAATTCTTCCGGATAGTATTGCATATTGTTTTATGCAATACAAGGTCTGTTTGCCCAATCACTTAATCTTTTAAATGCTACTTGTTAATCAGCGCCTGTGAGAACGCCGCAAAAAACACCCGGGAATAATAGGAGAAGATGGGTTCATTTCTTGCGGGTAGTAGGTGACCCTTTAGCTATCGGGTAATGGTATACTTTCATACCAGTAGTTTTAAAGCTATTCCGTTTTCTTTAATTCAGTTTTTAATCCGTTTATGATCAACCATACTTTGCTGACTTTGTTAATAGTATCTAACTCGAACTCAATTTGCCGGTCAGAGCCATCCGTATAAAAAAACTTGGTGTTTGACTCAGGTTTAAGTTCAAGTGATTGGCCAGTTGTAGTAATACGAAAAAGTTTTGTCCCTTTTTGCTCAAGCCTGATTTTTGCCCTTCCCTCATAACTGCCGGTAAATTTTTTTAATGCGGATGAGTCTATAATAATTTCTTTATGCTCGTAGGGAGGGATAACCGGTTTGCCTGCAAATAAATGTTCCATTGTTTTACTGAGCGACGGAGCATTTGCGCTGTTATTGGATAAAATAATAATCGTACGGTCTGCGTCCACATTCCGGGAGAGATTGGTAGTATAGCCCGGCCAGCCGCCGGAATGGGTGATATTTTCCCCCGCCTCTGTTTTTTCAATCATCACACCATAGCCATAGTAGGTTTTATTTATGGTATCTGCCAGTTCCTGCCCCCTCAGCATTTCTTTTTGTGTTGCTTCGCTTAATAATGTATGGTTTTTTAAGGCCCGGTCCCATTTCAGCAGATCACCGGTGGTGGAGTTTACAATGCCGTCACCCTGAATACCATCGAGATAAATGACAAAATTTGTAGTGGTGTCATTGTCAGGTAAAATATATTTTTTCGTCTCAGGCTTATATATATAACCATATGCGTAGTTGGCAATAGTATCTTTTAATGAGCGGCGGGTATTGTAAATTCTTGAATGCTGCATGCCCAGTGGCTTAAAAATATTTTCAGCAAGAAAAGCAGCAAAGGTTTGTCCAGACACCTTCTCGATGATAGAAGCAAGGATAGCATAGGCCGTATTACTGTATTCCCATTTAGTGCCGGGTACAAAGGAAGCAGGTGGTTTTTCCTTTGCAAGTAATGCAATCATATCTTTGTTGAATGCAATTTTTGTTTTGTCCCATTTTGCATTCATAGCCGATTCATAGTCCGGCAAACCGGAAGTATGCGTCAGCATGTGCCGTATGGTAATATTGGAATAGGGCAGTTCGGGAAAATAATGCCGCAGTGAATCAGTGAGTGTAAGCTTCCCTTTTTCCATCAGCAGTAATATGCCCATTGCGGTGAATTGCTTACTTACGGATGCCAGTTCAAATACTGAGGAATCATTCAGCATTCTTCCGGAATCGAAATCTGCAAACCCATACGATTGCTGAAAAATAATATTGCCCTTTTCAGCAATAAGCACATTACCATTAAACCGGTAATATTTCATTTGGCCGGAAAAAAATTCGTCAGCCTTACCGGCGAATTCATTTTTAGTTTCCTTTTTGGAGGAACAGGCAGACAGAAAAAATAGTACTAATGGAAAAATTTTTTTAATTGCTGAAAGTGAGTGGTTGTACATTTTCATGTTAATAATTTATAATGATCTTACAAATGCCAGCAGGGCTTTTTTGTCTTCTTCATCGAGGTATAAACCGAATGTGTGCCCTTTTACAGCGAAAGGTTTGTCCACATTGGGGTTAAAACCCGAAGGGATAAAATTATCTTTTAACCGTGCCGGGTTGAACATTTCTTCGAGGCTGGTCACATACCCGCTGTGCATCAGAGCAGAACGGTTCCATACACCGATCAAAGAAGGCACTTTATAATATCCCGTGCCCCGGCGGCTATACATAGCGAGATCCGGATCGGTTTTTACACTGAGTTCTATGATATCATAATTGATTTTATCTTCTTTAGAAGGAGTAAAACCTGATGCCGGCGTAAGTTTATTACTGGAATAAAGCGGGGGAGTGTGGCAGTCCACACAGGTTTCCTGTTCAAAGATGGCTTTGCCTTTAGCAATTAATGCGGCTGGCGCTTTGTCGGGATTGGGCAACGACTTTAATGAATAAAGGTATTTTGCCAATGCAAATGCCTGTGCATCTGAAAAACGGGTGTACCTTTTTGCAATGATGCTATCAGGACTGGTGTCTGGTTTAAATCCTCCATAAGAGTTGGTAAAATCCATTTCCTGGTTGAGTACTGCATAACGCATCACATCACCGATATCCCTGTGCAGAATAAGACCGGTGCGGTCTAAGTATTTTCTTTCTTTTAAATTAAACAGGTCAGGAATAGCCGTTGGTGCACCAAAGGCACTGCTATGCCGGTGCATCACACCGGGAACGGTTGCCATCAATACATTTGTTGCACGTCTCCATTCAGGATTTTTGATGAATTCCTGGCTCTCATGTTTTATCCAGGGAGCGCCAAATAAACCGCTGAAGGATTGGCTTATCATGGCATTGGCTGCACTGTCCGGCATTTTTGTTTCTTCGGCCCGGCCTTTCAATCCTGCTCCGAATATATCATCAAAAGGATAATTACCCTGCCCGCCTTTTAAAACAGAACCATCCGGCATCACTTTGTTATGACAATTGCCGCAGGAAAATGAACCGGCTTCAATTTTACCTTTTTTACGGATCACCAAATTGAAAAAGGGAATCGTTCCATCTTTTGCTACCGGGACATGCATAGCATTTAAAAAAGATGCCATTCCTTCCAGCTCCTGCATATTCACTGCACTGTCTATAAACGGATCAAAATTTTGCGGCATATCATAAATGAGCTCGCCGGCTTTTACCCAATCTTCTTCTGTTTTAATGGTGGAGGCATCGAATACGATTTCGGGTTCCTGTTGCAACAGCCATTCATAATATCCCTTTGGTTCACGACCCGGCAGATACATTGGATACATTTTATAGGCATTGCGTTCAGGAATCTTATAATACAGTTCTTCTGGTATTGGCTCCACATCTATAGACTTGTCTACCAGCGGAAGATGGGCTGATTTCAATTTTTTAAAGTCCCACAGCTTTGGAATTTCATTGTTGTTATAGAGGCTTACTGAAAAACTCAGGAAGGCCATACTCACCATCACCGCTGTAAGTAGTAAGATTGTTTTCCTGTATTTCATAAACTTTTTAATTTTTGATTTTGAATGGTCTGTTATAAAGTACTGGTAATACCAGCTTAGCTTTCGCCAGAATCGGTATTTCGTTTCCGCATGGGCTGCCATTTTTTATAAGTAGCACTTCGCCATAACCATTCCACCGGGCCGTAATTAAAATATTTCAGCCAAAGGGTACTGAGTATGACCTGGGCACTAAAAACAGCAATTCCAAAAATGGTGTAATAGACCGGTCCTACCTGCCACATAAAACCCAGCCCGGCTCCAAGAAATACAAAGTTTCCAATCAGTGACTGGGTGATATAATTACTGAACGCCATTTTTCCGACAGGCGCAAAAACAGATAATATTTTTTTCCCGGTTTTTGTCTGAAATACTAAAATGAAAACACCCACATATGCAAGGGCAAGCGGTGCCACACCCAGTGCATAAGCAATGGTTTGATAAAGACCGTTCGTTTTTAGCTGGAAATAATCCCTCATGTGGTGCTGCATATAAGTTGCCAGAAAATAATTGGCCGGCAATCCAATGAGTGCACCGGTAATGATTATCTGAACCAATAATTTTTTATGCTGTAGTATATATTTATAAAAATCTGACCGGCCTACCACATAGCCGATCAAAAACATGCCCAGCACTTTTGGAACACGGCTTACAAAGAACAAATACTGGTAGCGAAAAAAGAATCCGCTGATATTACTCTTCAATTGGTCGAACCAGTTACCATTTTTCATCATATCCATGAACTCCTCTTCGCTTTTCAGGCTCAGTAAAGCATCATCTACTTTTATCCCTGTTTTGATCATCAGTTCGGCAGGATAATTCAATACCGGCCAGGTCATCTTCAGCCAGTATAATAAAATGGGGGAAAGAATAAGAATACTACCTGTGATCAATAAAGTTTTATTAGAGAACTTTCGCAGGGGCAGGAGAATAAAAGATAAGAGGGCATAGAAAAAAACAATATCACCCGGCCAGATCAGCAAATGCAGGGCACCCAGCAACAGCATAAAGAATAATCTTCTTCTTACAGTAGGTAGTGCATTAATGCCATTAGCAGCAGCTCTTTTAAATTGTAATGCAATGCCCCAGCCAAATAACAGGCTGAAGATGGAATAGAATTTTCCTTCTATGAACAGATGATGAAGGAATGACATAACCCGGTCTGCCTCTGGTAACAGGTAAGGGCCTGCTTCGGAGCGGGGGATTTCACGGTACCAGCTGAATCCATTCAGGTTTGCAATGAATATACCCAGGATAGCAAAACCCCGGAGTACATCCATAAATATTTCCCGTTCATTGGCTTTTACAGGGGCTAATGCTTGCATAAGCAGTAAGTTGGTTTTGTGGTTTCAATAAAATTGTCCGGATAGGGTACAGAAGAGGTATTTTAAATATAGTGATAGTATTTTAAACAGTCAATTTTTAACCGGCTATACCTGTATAAAAATTGTTGTTGTAGATTTAATCATCAATACAGAACAAAATGTCGCTTGATATTGCCGAAATAAAAAAATATTTACCTGTATTCACCGAAGAATTGATGGCCGAAATAGCCAACTATGGATTGATAAAAGAAATACCGGAAGGGGTAGAGATATTAAAAGAAGGGCAGTACATCAAAGCTATTCCAATAGTGCTGGAAGGGCTCGTAAAGGTCTTCACACGGATGGAAGAAAAGGAATTGCTTCTTTATTATATCGGGCCTGCACAAAGTTGTATCATGTCTTTTTCGGCCGGCATGTCCAATGCACCCAGCCGCATTTTTGCGTTTACGGAGGATGCCTCCATTATATTGCTTTTGCCGTCAGATAAATTGGGGAAATGGGTGAAACAGTACCCTGCCATCAATGAACTTTTTTTTCAACAGTACAATCTCCGCTATACGGAAATGCTGGATACCATTAATTCATTGTTGTTTGATAAGATGGACCAGCGGTTGTACAATTACCTGCTGGAAAAAAGTAAACTGAAAGGAGAGAAGATACTGACCGTCCGGCATAAACAGATCGCAGGTGAGTTAGGGACAGCAAGAGAAGTGATCACCCGGGTGATGAAAAGACTGGAACAGGAAGGAAAAGTGCGGCAATTGCCGGAGGGCATACAAATCATTCAGGCTGGTGACTGATGTCACCACACCGCTTCAGAGAGGAACTGTAGATTTACATTCAAACCCGGAACAATGAATAATAAATGGTTCAGGCTTGCATTAGTTTGTCTCCTGTGCCTGGCCATTATAACCGGGATTGTATTATTGATCAAACTTTTTTAATCAAAAAAACTATTTTATTATGAAACAAAACATGGGAACAGCTGACCGCATTATCAGGGTGCTTATTGCAGCCGTATTTGCTTACCTCTATTTCAGTGGTACCGTAACAGGTACATTGGGCCTGGTACTGGTTATTGCAGGTGGGGTATTTGTACTGACCAGCCTGGTAAGTTTTTGCCCGCTGTATACGCTTCTTGGTATTACTACCTGTCCGGCGAAGAAACAATAAAACAAAAAATCAATTAAGATAGTTGAAGGAGTGAGTATATCCTGCTCACTCTTTTTATTTCCAGCCAACTGTTTTGCAAGCACCACATCCCGT
>Ga0209170_1000817_pt1 | contig 13531 bp, 15 predicted proteins | sample KloWWTKNB14_bulk_FD_187178 | JGI IMG/M metagenome (GOLD analysis project Ga0209170, IMG submission 187178) | Active sludge microbial communities from Klosterneuburg, Austria, studying microevolution and ecology of nitrifiers - Klosterneuburg... | ecosystem: Engineered > WWTP > Aerobic digester >...
TGCGCGGTGGGCCTGTTCCAGAGCCTGGCCTGGATGGCCAACCCCAGGGGCATGGTGGTGGCCTTCGAGCGGCGCCAGGCCCGCGACTGCCGCAGCTGCAGCACCCCGGTGTTCCCGGACGGCGCGGCCTGCGACGGCGGCTGCCCGATGCGCCTGAACGCCCGCAACATCAAGCGCATGATGTTCTCCTGCGTGCAGTGCGGCCAGTGCCTGAGTGCCTGCGAGACCTCCCAGGCCGCCCGCAGCCGGGAGCCCCTGCTGACCTGGCGCGTCGGCGCCGACGCGGTGGCTGAGACCCTGCGCCAGCGCAAGGCGGAACTGGCCGCCGAGCGGGCCGGCGCGGCCTCCCCTGAACCGGAGAAAAGCTGATGGAAGAATGGGTTGGCCAGCAATGGCACCGCTTCATCACCCGCGCTGCGGACCGCCACCACAGGGCCGCCGTGGTCACCCTGCCCGAGATGGAACGCTCCATCGGCCTGCTGTTCCGGGCCGGCGGCGGTTCACCCACGGTGCGGCTGTCCAGCGCTGCGGCGCGCCGGGTGGGCGGCGAGCGCAACCTGCTGCAGCGCATCGCCGGCAGCGGCACCCACGCGGACCTGCCCCGGCTGGAGCCGGACACCCTGGCCCTGCCCGCCAGCATCGCCGTCTTCCCGGAGACCGAGCTCAACCGCTCGCTCTACCTCTGGTTGGCCGCCCTGGCCGCCAGTGGTGATGGTGAATTCGGGGACCCGACCGACGGCTGGATCCGCAGCAACCTGCGGGCCACCCGCGCCGCGCTGCAGCGCCTGCCCGGACTGCGCAGCCGCTACCAGCGGCTGGTGCAGGCCCAGCTGGCGCTGCGCCCGGATCTGCGCCAGCTCAAGGCCACGGCTCAGGCCGCCGAGCGCCAGGTCCAGCAGGCCCTGCGCGACACGCTCACACCGGAGTTCGGTACCGCAAAAGAGGCCGCCGAACTGGCTGCGAGCGCATCACGCAACCGCTGCGGCCCGATCGATGTGGAGCCGGTCTGGCTCTGGCTTGAATCCGCTGCAGCAACCCCACCCAGCCTGCACGGCTTGCGCACCCCGACCGAACCCGGGCAGAACCCGCAGGACAGCCAGCGCAGCGCCACCCAGTCGGATCGCAAACGCCGGCACGCCGAAGAAGTGAAGGACGAGCGCGACAAGGCGCCGCTGATCATGTTCTTCCGCGCCGAATCGATCCTCAGCTGGGGGGAATACGTTAAGGTCAACCGCGCCAGCGACGAGGACGAAAACGACAACGCCCTGGCCGCCGCCGACGACATGGACGTGATCGCCGTGGCACCGGACGGCGAGCGCGCGGCCTCGCGGGTCAAGTTCGACCTTGACCTGCCCAGCGCCGCCGCCGACGATGCCCCGCTCGGCCCGGGCATCCGGCTGCCGGAATGGGATCATCGCAAGGGCCGGCTGCTGCCCGAACACTGCGCAGTGCAGTGCAGGGTCAACCGCGAAGCCGCCCCCTTCCAACCGGACGCCGCACTGCGCGCCACCGCCCGCAAGATCCGCCGCCGCCTGGAGGTGCTGCGCGCCGCGCCCCGCCCCGCCCGCGCCCAGCCGGACGGCGAAGAGATCGACCTGGACGCCTGGGTGCGCCACCAGGTGGAAGGCCGTGGCAGCGCGCGCAGCGCCACCCCGGCCGTCTTCACCCGCCGTGAGCGCAGCGAACGCAGCCTGGCCACCCTGCTGCTGGCCGATCTGTCGCTGTCCACCGACGCCTACGTCTGGAACGGCCCGAGCAAGGTGCGCAGCTCGGCGGCCAGCAAACTCTGGAGCGTCCAGTCCGGGCTGGACGAGATCCAGGCCGCGGCCGAACCCGAACAACGCGTCATCGACGTCATCCGCGACGCCCTGTACGTTTTCGGCGAAGCGCTGCATGCCGGTGGCGATCCCTTCGAGATGCTCGGCTTCAGCTCCGTGCGGCGGCAGAACGTGCGCATCCAGCACCTCAAGGGCTTCGACGAAGCCTGGAACGAGCCGGCCCGCGCCCGGGTGGGTGCCGTCAAACCTGGCTACTACACCCGCATGGGCGCCGCGCTGCGCTACGCCACGCTGCGCCTGGCCGAGCGCCCGGAGCGCCAGCGCCTGCTGCTCATCCTCACCGACGGCAAACCCAACGACCTGGACGTCTACGAAGGCCGCTACGGCCTGGAAGACACCCGCCACGCGGTGCAATCCGCCCGCGAAGCCGGCCTGACGCCGTTCTGCGTCACCATCGACGAGGCCGCGCACGACTACCTGCCCATGCTCTTCGGCCAGCAGGGTTATGCGCTGGTGCACCGCCCGCGTGACCTGGTGCACCGGTTGGCGCAGGTGTATGCGGGGTTGACGCGCTGAGACCGCACACCAAGCCAGCCCGTCATGCGATAATCATGTTTTGTCCGATCAATGAGCCTTGCGCTCTCCAGGTTGATCGCGCAGAGATCCACTGTTGATCTCTCCCTCCGCCAGATGTCCTGATTGCCCCGGCGATCTCCATGTTCTGGCCGCCCCTGGGCTGCAGCGAGTACCCCTGCACCCCAGCCGCCGGACAGTGAGTTCAACCTTCGCCGATGCGCATCCGTGCGCGTTTCACATCAGACATGCCGGCCCTTGTGGGCCGGCCTGGCACCCGAAAGAACACCATTCATCCTCCCATCCAGGTCGGGAAGTACCTTGTGACTCCCCTGACCCAACGCACGCACGACGGTCGATTCCGCGCTGCGGTGTCCATCCGCAGCGGTCGAGGCAGCGCCTCGCACGACCGCGTCATGCGATTCACGCCCTCATTCGACTCCGACCTCGACGCCTCGCAGTACGCCCGCGTCGAAGGACTCGCCTGGCTGAATGTGTCGGCCCCCACGGCGGCCTCTCCCGCCATCAACCCCTGGTGAACCTCTTGGCCAAAGAAGAACTCATCGAAATGCGCGGCCTCGTCGAAGAAGTGCTGCCCGACTCCCGTTACCGCGTGAAGCTGGAAAACGGCCACGCCCTGGTGGCCTACACCGCCGGCAAGATGCGCAAACACAACATCCGCATCCTGGCGGGTGACCGCGTGTCGCTGGAGCTGTCGCCCTACGACCTGAACAAGGGCCGCATCACCTTCCGGCACCTGGAACAACGTGGCCCCTCCTCGGGCTTCACGCCGCGTCGCCGTTGATCCCTTTTCACCAGACCCTTTCCCCTGTCAGCCCGCCGGTGATTCACCGGATGCTGGCCCGCACCAGCCACAGCTGGGGCATCTCTTCATCCACTTGCACAGAAAGCAATCCCCACATGTCCATCGAAACCGGCACCGTCAAATGGTTCAACGAGAGCAAGGGCTTCGGCTTCATCGCTCCGGACAACGGCGGCAAGGACCTGTTCGCCCACTTCAAGGAAATCCAGGGCAACGGCTTCAAGACGCTGAACGAGAACCAGCGCGTGGAGTTCGAGGTCAAGCAAGGCGAGAAGGGCCCGATGGCCGCTCGCATCAAGGCCCTCTGAAGCCTGCGCCGGCCCCGCCCGACAGGCGGTCCACCCGGACCGGCCTGTGCTGCGCCCTGAGGCGCAGCCGACCGCTTGAGACCCGCCCGATGGCGGGTTTCCTGTTTCTTCGCCACACCGCACACCGCCTGGAGCGTTCCGGCTCCGCTGTGCCGGCGTGGCTCGGACCCTCAACCACCGGAGCCGCACCAGATGGCCAAGCCGAACTACCAGTTCGAGAAGCGACAACGCGAACTCGAGAAGAAGCGCAAGAAGCAAGAAAAGGAGCAGCGCAAGGCGTCCGGCGCCTCCAACCCGGCCCCCTCCGCCGATGACGCCAGCGAAGTCACTCCCGACGCTGGCGCTAACCCTCCCGCAGCACCGCAGGCTGGTGATCCCTCAGCCGGCTAAAGCCCGCCTCACGGAAGCACCGGCGCAGGCGTCACCGATGCCTGCACGGACTCCAAGGCAGGCAGCACGACTTCGGCCCAGATCCGCTGCAGCTCCTCGGCACTGGCATCCTCATGCAGCCGGCGCTTGATGCCTGACCTGGATAGGTCCACGTGCACCTGCGGCTGCAGGGCATGGCGCTCCAGGCAATGGCGCACGCAGTGCAGCGGGCAACCGTCCAGCGCCAGGATGGGCCGGCCCGACTTGGCGGTTCGCACCAGCCCAGGCACGCCGCCGCCGACCCCGGCAATGCAGGACATCTCCGCCAGACCAGCTCGATCCAGGCGCAGCGCCAGATCGTTGCAAAGCTGAGCCGCACTCGAACATCCTGAACAGGAGTAAACCAGCGGCAGTGGCGCAGGACCGGCAATGTCGGAGGCGGCGGGAGAGAAGGAGGCAGCGGCAGAGAGGGCAGAGGCCGAATTCATCGCACAGGTTCCAATTGTTCTCGGGGCCGGCTCCCCTGTGGATGACCGACGCTCAGCCTGGTAGGTGTATCACAAGTCCATGACGGCAGCGGCGCCCCGCGGTTGCGGGGGGTGTCACTGATCCGTCACGACCGGGCCGGAGCATGTCGGCTTCAAACGCTGTCAACCTTGAACCCTGGACTCGAGCACCATGACCCCCCTGCTGCGCCTCCTGGCCCTTTCCTCCGCTCTGCTGTGTGGGGTCGGCCAAGTGCAGGCCGCCACCTCGCTGGACCTGTCGCGCTACGCGGTGACCGGCAGCTACGCCCTCGACACCCTCAGCGGCATGGGCCTGGAAGCCTCGGCCATCACCTATGCCCGTGACCGCGGCAGCCTCTTCTTCGTGGGCGATGAGGGGCTCGGGGTGGTCGAGATCAGCCGGACCGGCCAGACACTGGGGTCGATGGCCTTCAACTGGGCCGGCACCGGCAGCACTCACAGCGACGCTGAGGGCCTGACCTACCTGGGTGGGGGTCAACTCGTCGTCGTCGATGAGCGGCCTCAGATCGCCTACCGGTTCGGCTTCTCCAACGGCGGCACGGCGGCGCTGAGCAGCCAGCCCTGGGCAGCGATCACGGGCTCGACCGCCAGCGTCGGCAATGTCGGCACCGAGGGCATCTCCTACGACGCGCGCGACGGCAGTTTCTTCTCCGTGAAACAGGACAACCCGGCCGTGCTGCGGCAGAGCACGCTGACCTTCGCGGCGGGCGGCGGTACGGCGGCCACCACCGAGCTGTTCTCCGGCAGCAGCTCGCTGTTCGGGCTGAACAGCCTGTCGGACGTGCAGACCCTCGCAGGGGTGGACCCTCTGGCCGGGACGCTCGCGGCCGATCACCTGCTGGTGCTGAGTCTGGACTCGAAGAAGCTGCTCGAGATCGACCGCAGCGGCAACCTGCTCAGCAGCTTCGACCTGTCGGGCGTCACGACCCAGGCCATCGAGGGGGTGACCATCGACGAACTCGGCACCATCTACCTGGCCGCCGAGGATTCCGGTACCGGCGCGTCGCGGCTGTTCGTGCTGTCGGCGTCACCCGTGCCCGAGCCCGAAAGCTGGGCGCTGCTGACCGGCGGCCTGGCCCTCATCGGCTGGCGGGCGCGCCGTCGTCAACCGGCATCCCGCCCGGCCTGACGACGGTCGCAGCCGGCCGGCCCAACCGGCCGGGCCTTGCGGGCTGGGTCAACGCGGCTGCAGGAACTCCACCACCGCCGCCTGGGTCTGGGGCGACTGCAGGATGCCCAGGTGGGTGGTGCCCAGCACCGGGTCGTAGAGGCCCTGACCGGTCAGGTCCAGCTGTTTGGCGCCCTTGAGCGCGGCGCTGCGGGAGAAGTCCACCTCCTTGCCGTAGATGTCGATGGACGGCACCGGGGTGAAGAAGCCGTCCTGCGCTGCGAAGTAAACGAAGCTGGTGTCGGCGTTGCGGATGGCCAGCACCTGGGTGGGGCCTGCGACCTCGCTGTGGCGACTTCGGCCATGCTCCTGACCATTCAGACGGCGCAGGAAGGGCGTGTGTGGTGAACCCACTTCCTGACACAGGTCACTGGCCGGCGTGAAGCCGCCAAAGGCCGGCAGCTGGAAATAGTTCAGCGACGAAGCGCTGCAGTTGATGATGCCGTGGTGCGGACCGTCGATCGAAACCAGCCGACGCACCTGCCGGTGTGCATCGTCCTGGCGCATCCATTCGCGCGCCAGCGTGGCCCCCATGCTGTGGCCGACGATGTCCACCTGCTTCGCGCCGGTGTAGGCCAGCACCGCAGCGACGAAGCGGCGCAGGTCCGGCACGTTGGCCTGGTGGGTGTGGCCGATGCGGGCGCGCTTGGTGTTGTCGCCGCCCTGCGCGGCGACCAGATCACATTGATCCCCCTGGTAGCCCAGGCCCCAGAGTTCGGAAGGGTTCCAGCCGTTGTTGGCCAGGTGCTGAGCCAGCACCTGCACCTTGCCGTTGGTGGGACTGCAGGGGGTGGCGTAGGGCACGTCGTTGTTGCCGTGCAGGAAGATCACCGGCGTGCGCGTCACCACACCCGTCGTGACTGCGGCACCAAAACCGATCACCGGCTTCTGCAGCGTGGCGTCCTCGATCACCGGGAAGTCGGCGGGAAAGCTCGTGCCCACCGTGCCGGCGGCCTGCGCCGCGGCAGCGGCCAGCACGCTGACGGTGAAGGTGGCGGTGGCCGCAGTGGCGCGGCGGATCCAGGTCTTGAGTGGCATCGCTTGTCTCCTGTGTCGTTGGGGTCAGTCGTCGGTCGTCAGGGTGCCGCCTGCCCGGCGGCGGGGGTCATCCATTCAGGAAGCGTTCGATCAGGGCGAACTGCTCGGGTGTGTTCAGCGCGGGCGCATGGCCGCAACCGGGGATCTCCACCACCACCGCGCGCGGGCCACGCTCGCGCATGGCGTCCACCGTCTCGCGCAGCAGCAGGTCGCTGGCTTCTCCGCGCAGGCAGAGCACGGGCAGGTCCAGGCTGTCCCACTCCTCCCAGAGCTCGTAGTCGTCCGGATGGCAGATGAACTGCTGCACCATCGCCGGGTCGTAGTGCGGCGTGACGCGGCCGTCAGGCAGGCGGCGCACCGAGGTCTCGGTCAGGCGCCGCCACTGGGCGTCGCTCAACCAGCCGTAGGGCTTGTAGACGGTGCGGAAGTAGGCCTCCAGCTCGCTCACGGTGGCGAAGGCGGCCGGGCTGCCGGCGTAGCTGCGGATGCGCTCGATGGCCGCGGCCGCCAGGCTGGGGCCGTTGTCGTTGAGCACCAGCCGCTGGATGCGACCGCGCAGCGCACCGGCCGCCGCCACGGTGCCGATGGCACCGCCCATCGAGGTACCGACCCAGTGGAAGCGCTCCAGCCCCAGCTGGTTGACCAGCGCGGTGGCCAGCTGGCTGTAGAAGTCCAGGTTGTATTCGGCCACTGGGTCCGGGCTCCACTGGCTGAGGCCGCGGCCGATCGTGTCCGGGCAGATCACGCGCCAGCGCTGCGACAGGTGGGCGGCCAGGTCGTCCATGTCCCGGCCGGTGCGCGCCAGTCCGTGCCAGGCGATCACGGTGCCGGCGGTTTCTCCGTGCCCGGCGCCCCACTCCATGTAGTGGATCTCGCGGCCAAGGCAGGTAAGGTAGTTCGAGGTGGGCGACATGGGGACCCCTGTTCTCTCGTGAATCTGTCGTGAGGCGGATCAAGCCTTCAGCCGCAGCGCCATCGCCCGCAGTCGGCCGACGATGCCGGTGGGGAAGTGGTAGACCGAGAGCACGAAGAGCACGCCCAGCCAGAGCAGCCAGCGGTCCGGCGAGACGATCTGCGACAGCAGCGGCACACCTTCCAGCGCCCCCGCGCCGAGCTTGAGCAGGTCCTGCAGGTAGTTCTGCGCCAGCACGAAGGCCACGCTGCCCACTACCGCGCCGTACATCGTCCCCATGCCGCCGATGACCACGATCAGCAGGATGTCCAGCATGATCTCGAAGCTCAGCGTCGTGTCCGGCCCGACGTAACGCAGCCACAGGGCCAGCAGCGCGCCCGCCGCGGTGGCGAAGCCGGCGGACAGCACGTTGCTCCAGGTGCGGTAGACGACGGTGCGGTAGCCGATGGCCTCGGCGCGGAAGTCGTTCTCCCGGATGGCCTGCAGCACCCGGCCGAAAGGTGAGTTGACGATGCGCAGCAGCAGCAGGAAGAGCAGCGCTACCGCCACCAGGATGACGTAGTAGGTGAAGACCTTGCCGTCGATCGCCAGGCCGAGCAGCGGCTCTTCAAAGGGCTCGAAGGACGGGCTCAGCCAGGCCGGGTTCTTGAAGCTCAGGCCATCCTCACCGCCGGTGATGTCGCTCAACTGCGAGGCCAGCGTCATGAAGGCCGAGGCCACCGCCAGCGTGATCATGGCGTAGAAGATCGCCTTGACGCGCAGCGAGAACAACCCGATCAGCAACGACAGTGCCAACGAGATGCCCAGCGCGCCGGCCAACCCCAGCCCTACACTGCCCCAGCCCGGGCCGAGTTTGGTGCTGGCCACCGCAACGCCATAGGCGCCGATGCCGAAAAACATGGTGTGCGCAAAGCTGACGATGCCGGTGTAGCCCAGCAGCAGGTCAAAGCTGGCCACCAGCAGGATGAACACCAGCGTCTTGGCCGCCACCGCCAGCGCCTTGGCGCCAGGGAAGAGGAAGGGCGCCGCCGCCAGTGCGAGGACGATCAACAGCAGCGCCAGGGCAAGCCAGCGGCTGCGTGGTAGATCGTGGGACAGCAGCCGATTCAGCATCGCGACACTCCCATTGCGACACAACTCTGCTGTGTGCTGAGCCAAGGCTGGATGCAATCCCATGCCAGCGCGGCGCGATCGTCCGCACAAACCCCCGTGTCAGCCGGGCGCAAGCTTCCTCCTAGCACAGGAAAGTTCTCCGTTGTTGTGACAGGGCGTGAAAAATGACACTGAACGGCCAGGCCGCTGGGTCTGAGCACCCCGGACTTCCGGCTCTGACCGGGAGGCCTTGTCCATTGACCGAATCGAGGAGACATCCCATGCCCCTGTTGTTCGCACTGACCGTTTCGATCGGCCTGCTGGCCGTGGTCGCCACCTGGCTGTTCCTGGGACCGCTGGCCGCCCTGGGGGTGCAGATCTGGCAGGCCTTCGTGGCCTGGGCCAGCTTCTACAACAACGGCGGCAAGACCGAAGGCGCCACCAAGACCGCCGTGTGCATGACCTTCGGTGCCGTGGTCGGCATGTTGTCGGTGATGCTGGCCGGCCAGCTCGGCAGCCTCGGCGCCCCGGCCGCTCCGGTGGCCGTGGGCATCGGCGCCGCGGTGATCGTGCTGGCGGCGCACCTGCCGGCGCTGGGCACCATCCCGGCCAGCGTCTACGGCTTCGCCTGCGTGGCCGGCCTGATCCTGCTGGGCAAGGACATGACGCCCACCGCGGCGATCGTGCCGACCATCGTGTCGATCCTGATCGGCACCGCCTTCGGCTGGCTGTCCGAGTTCATCGGCGGCAAGCTGGCCAAGAGCTGACCCACCTGCAGCACAGCGCCATGCAGGGACGGGGGGCAGGGTGACGATCGAGCTCATCGATTGGTCACCGGGTACAGCCCCTGCGGGCGCCACAGCAGCACCGCCACCATCAGGCCGATGTTGGAGAACAGCGCCACCTTCGGTGCCAGGAAGCCGGTGTAGTTGGCCATCAGCCCCACCAGCAGCGCACCGACAAAGCAGCCCAGCGTCGAGCCCAGCCCGCCGATGATGATGACGATGAAGATCAGCACGTTGACCTGAGCGCCGATCTGCGGCGTCACACTCTGCTGATACAACCCCCACATCACCCCGCCCAGGCCGGCCAGGCCGGAGCCCACCGCGAACACGCCGACAAACAGGCGGCGGATGCGGTAGCCGAGCGACTCGACCATCTCGCGGTCCTGCACACCGGCGCGGATCAGCAGGCCCACCTTGGTGCGCGCCAGCACATGGCCCATCGCGGCAAACACCAGCAGGCCGATCACCGCTGCCAGCACGCGGTACTTCTCGATCGCCGCATCCCCATTGCCGACGGGCAGGTACCAGGCGCCGCGCAGCACATCCGGCAGCGGCAGGGCGATCTGCAGCGGGCCCCAGATCACCTTGATGATCTCCTCGCCGACGATCATCCCGCCCATCGTGATCAGGATCTGCTTGAGGTGCAGGCCGTAGACGGGGCGCACGATGACGCGCTCGAAGGCCCAGCCGATCGCGCCGGCCACCGCCATGGCCACCGCCATCGCGGCAAAGATGCTGGCGAACTGCGCCCAGCCGCTGTCACCCGCCCAGGCGGCCATGCCCCCCATCACGCTGGTGGCCACGAAGGCGCCGAGTGCGATGAACACGCCGTGGCCGAAGTTCAGCACGTCCATCAGGCCGAACACCAGCGTCAGGCCCGAGGCGATGACGAAGATGATCAGCCCCATCGCGATGCCCGCGGCCGTCAGCGTCAGCCAGGACGACGGGCTGCCGATGGCCGGCAGCGCCAGCACGATCAGCCCCAGCAGGATCAGCAGCGGCTTCCAGTCGAAGTCCGCCTTCGGGATGGCCGCGGAGGCTGCTGGTGCAGTCGCGACCGAGGTGGTTGCGGCGCTCATTGGTGCGCTCCCAGAGACAAACCCAGCAGGCGCTGCTGCATCGACTCGTCCTCGGCCAGCTCGCGCATGGCGCCGGTGTGCACCACGCGGCCGTTGTCCATCACCGCGACGCGGTCGCCCAGTGCCTTGGCCATCATGAAGTTCTGCTCCACCAGCAGGATGGTGGTCTTCTGCCGCTTCAGCTCGCTGAAGGCAGTCACCAGGTTCTGGATGATCGACGGCGCCAGGCCCTTGCTCGGCTCGTCGATCAGGATCAGCGCGCGCGGCTCGCAGATCGCACGGGCCACGGCCAGCATCTGCTTCTGCCCGCCGCTGAGCTTGCCGGCCGGGTAGAGCCAGAACTTCTTCAGCGCCGGGAAGAAGCCGAAGATCCACTCCAGACGCTGCGTGTCCAGCTCGTCGGCGTTGCGTGCCGAGCGCGCGGCCAGCAGCATGTTCTCCTTCACCGTCAGGTCGGTGAAGATGCCCATGCTCTCGGGCACATAGGCGATGCCTCGCTGGGCGATCTCGGGTGTGCCCAGGCCCTTCAGGCTCTGGCCCTGGAAGCGCACGTCGCCCTGCGAGACCTGCCACAGGCCCATGATGGTGCGCAGCGTGGTGGTCTTGCCCGCGCCGTTGCGGCCCAGCAGCATCGTCACCTCGCCGGCCGGCACGCTGAAATCCACGCCGTGCAGGATGTGGTATGCACCGATGTGGGTGTGCACACCGCTGAGTTCCAGAATGGGCTGACTCATGCCGCCGCTCCTTGCGGCTCTTCCGCAGCCATGCCGAGGTAGGCCTGCTGCACCACCGGTGAAGCGATCACCGCGGCGGGCTCGCCGTCGGCGACCAGCTGGCCGTTGTGCAGCACGATGATGCGGTCGGAGAGCTCCCGCACCACGTCCATCTTGTGCTCGACCAGCAGAATTGTGACGTCGCGGCGCTGCTTGAGGGAACGGATCAGGTCCAGCACCACCGGCACTTCGTCCACGCTCATGCCGGCGGTGGGTTCGTCGAACATGAAGACCTTCGGGTCCAGCGCGATCAGCAGCGCCACCTCCAGCTTGCGCTGGTCGCCGTGCGGCAGCGCGCTGGCGTGCACGTCGTGTTTGTCGCCCAGGCGCACCTGCTCCAGGATGGCCTGCGCCTCGTCGATCCAGGCCTTGCGATCCAGCCAGACGCGGAAGAAGTCGATGCCCGCCACGCCGCCGGCCTTGCCGCGCCCGGCCTCCCGTGCCTGGATCGCCAGGCGCACGTTTTCCCGCACCGTCAGGTTGGGGAAGAGCTGGGTGAGCTGGAAGGCCCGGCCCAGCCCGCGCCGGGTGCGCAGCGGTGCCGGCAGCGTGGTGAGGTCCTCGCCGTCCAGCAGCACCCGCCCCTCGCTGGCCGGCAGCTGGCCGGAGATCAGGTTGAAATAGGTGGTCTTGCCCGCACCGTTCGGGCCGACGATGGCCGTGAGCGTGCCCGGCTCGAAGCGGCAGGACACATGGTCCACCGCCACGTGGCCGCCAAAGCGGATGGTCAGTTCTTGGGTTTCAAGCATCGCAGGCACGCGCCGGCCTGGGCCGGACCTCAGTCAACCAGCTGGAGCCCCCTCTTGGAGGGGGCTGGGGGGAGCTCAACGGAGGCGGACTCGTCCGCAACCGGCGCGTCAGCGCTGGTTGCGGATGGGGATATTGAGTTCCGCAGCGGGGATCACGCGCACCAGCTCCGGTACACCCCAGGCGAAAGCCGGATCGTTCTTGATGCGGAAGTGGTACATGTCCTGCATCGCCTGGTGGTCTTCCTTGCGGAAGGTCATCTTGCCCTTGGGCGTCTCGAAGCTCATGCCCTCCATGGTGGCGATGAGCTTGTTGGTGGTCGTGTCGCCGTTGGTCTTCTTCAGTGCCTCGACCACCGCGATCGCCGCGCTCATGCCGCCGGCGGTGAAGAAGTCCGGCGGTGCCTTGAACTGGCGATAGTGGTTGGCCACCAGCCACTCGTTGACCGGGTTCTTCGGGATGCCGAAGTAGTAGTACAGCGCCCCTTCCATGCCGGGGAAGTTCTTGTACGCCACCATTGCCGGCAGGATGTTGCCGCCGGTGGCCAGCTTGATGCCGAAGCGCTTCTCCAACTCCAGATCAGCGATCTTCCCGAAGGGCGTGGGCGCACCCGACCAGCCCACCGACAGGTACTTGTTGCCCGGCTGGTCCTTGAGCTTGTCGATGATGCGCTGCAGGCCGGCGGTGAAGTCGGTGGTGCCCACCGGCAGGTACTCTTCGTGGACGATCTTGGCCTTCTTGGTGAACTCCTTGCTGGCCTTCACACCGTCGCGGCCGAAGGCGTTGTCGTTGGCCAGGATGGCGATCACGTTGCCCGGCTGGTCCAGCGCGGCGGCATTGGCGGCCGCGTCCTGGCTGGAGTTGCGACCGGTGCGGAAGATGTACTTGTTCCACTTGTCGCCGGTGATGCTGTCGGCCACCGCGGGCTCGACCAGCAGGATCTTCTTGTACTCCTCGGCCACCGGCAGCATCGCCAGCGCCACGGGCGACGCCACCGGGCCCACCGCGAGATCCACCTTGTCGTCGGCGTAGGCGGCGGCCAGCGCGGCCTTGCCCACATCGGGCTTGCCCTGGTCGTCCTTCTCGATGACGGTGATCTTCTTGCCCGCCACCGTCATCGTGCCGCCGGTGGCGTACTGCAGGCCGAGGGCGAAACCGGTCAGGGTCTGCTTTGCGTAGGCCTCCAGCGGGCCGGTCTTGCTGACGATGACGGCGATCTTCACCTCGCCCTTGCCCTGGGCCAGCGCCGACATCGGCGCGCAGACGGCCAGGGCGGCAGCGGCCACACCGGCCAGCGTGAAGCCTCGGCGGGCAGAGAAGGTGAGAGCGGGCGCTCGACGTTCGGTCATGGGAAGTGTCTCCGTCAAGAGGCGCCGCAGCGCTGAAAGCGCGGGCGCTGGTGGGGACCGGTCACTGCCGGTGTGACCCAGCAACGCACGGGGCGTGCCAAAACGCACAAACCCAGTGCAAACCCTGACCCTCGACCCCTTCGCTGCCCAGATTTCTGTCGGATCCCGAGCCACTTCCCGGTTTTACGTGTGCTCCAGGGCTTTCCGCA
>Ga0209170_1000819_pt1 | contig 13516 bp, 9 predicted proteins | sample KloWWTKNB14_bulk_FD_187178 | JGI IMG/M metagenome (GOLD analysis project Ga0209170, IMG submission 187178) | Active sludge microbial communities from Klosterneuburg, Austria, studying microevolution and ecology of nitrifiers - Klosterneuburg... | ecosystem: Engineered > WWTP > Aerobic digester >...
GGGTTCCTTTGGTTCTGGAGGGAATGTACTGTCCCGGGGGACGGGTTCAGGAGACGGGGTGCGCTGGCAGCAGGTAGCTCGCGTCCAGTTCGGACAGGCCGTTCACGCCCAGCATCGCCATGTTGCGCGAGACCTCCTCGCGCAGCAGGCCGATCGCCTTGCGCACGCCGTCCTCGCCGGCCACGCTCGCCGCGTAGTTGAACGGGCGGCCGACGAACACGAACTTCGCGCCGAGCGCCACTGCCTTGAGCACGTCGGTGCCGCGGCGGAAGCCGCTGTCGATCATGACCGGCACCTCGGGGCAGGCCTGCACGATGCCGGGCAGCACGCGCAGCGGCGGCACCGTGCCATCGAGCTGCCGGCCGCCGTGGTTCGACACGATGATGCCGTCGGCGCCGCTGTCCACCGCGAGGCGGGCATCGCGTACGTCCAGGATGCCCTTGATCACCAGGTGGCCGGGCCACAGGCGTCGGATCATCCGGAAGTGGTTCCAGTTCATGTGGCCGCGGTCGGAGAAATCACGCAGCACGTTCTGCGACAGGATGGGGGCGCCACGCCGCGCGTATGCGTTCTCGAAGTGCGGCAGGCCGTGCCGGGCGATCGTCTTCAGGAAGGTGCCGAACAGCCAGCGCGGGTGGGTGATGCCTTCCCAGGCCAGCGAGAGGCTGGGGCGCAGCGGCGTGGAGAAGCCGGCGCGGATGTTGTTCTCGCGGTTGGAGGCGATGTTGGCATCCACCGTCACCACCAGCGTGCGGTAGCCCGCAGCCTTCACGCGCTCCACCAGCGCGATCATGCTCGGCTCGTCGCCGGGCAGGTAGGCCTGGAACCAGGCGTCCGGGTTGGCCTGCACGACCTCCTCCAGCCGGATCAGCGAGGAGCCGCTCATGATCATCGGAACGTTCTCGCGCGCCGCCGCCTGTGTCAGCACCAGGTCGCCGCGGTAGGCCGACAGGGCGCAGATGCCCATGGGGGCCATCCCGAAGGGCGCCGACCAGCGCTTGCCGAACAGCGTGGTCGCCGTGCTGCGCGCGGAGGTGCCCACCAGCATGCGCGGCACGAATTCGTAGCGGTCGAAGGCCGCCGCGTTGGCGCGCAGGCTGTAGTTGCGCTCCACCGCGCCCGAGATGTAGGCGAACACCGGCTTCGGCAGGTGGCGGCTGGCCGCCCGTTCGAAGTCGTCGAGACACAGGATGTGCCCCAGCCGCGCCGGCAACTCGCCGGCCTGCGGGGAAGGACGCTCGTCGGACATCGGTCTTGGCTGCGCGGTCGCGGCACCGTCGGATGAGGGATCGATCTGCATTTTCGTTCGTGTTCGTCTGGGGAGCCGGGCGCGGCGCCCCCTTGACCGGGCCTTCGCAGTGTCGCGGCGGCCCGGCCACTCGTCCAATACATAATGCGGGCCCGTTCGATGCCGCTGCGGTATCGTGGGCGTGAGGGGCACGGGCCGGCAGCGGCCGGCCGATGCCGGCGTCAGCGCATTGCCAGCTTCGGCAGGAACAGCACCAGTTCCGGCACGTAGGTGATGGTCAGCAGGATCGCCACCAGCGCCAGCAGGAACGGCCACAGCTCGCGGGTGAAGTCGGTGATCGTCACCTTCAGGATGTCGCACACCACGTACATGACCAGTCCGAACGGTGGGGTCACCATTCCGATCATCAGGTTCATGACCACCATCACCCCCATGTGGACGGGGTCGAGGCCGAGCGCGGCGAACACCGGCACCAGCACCGGCACCACGATGATCAGGATCGCGGTGGCGTCCAGGAACATGCCGAGCACGAGCAGCACCACGTTCAGCACCAGCAGGAACAGGATCTTGTTGTCGCCGATGTGGGCGAGCAGCTGCACCACCGCCTGGCCCACCTGTTCGCGGGCCAGCAGCCAGCTGAACGGGGAGGCGGCAGCGATCACGAGCATGATCACGCCCGCCTGCACGCCGGTCTCCAGCAGGATCTTCGGGATGTCCGCGGCGCCCAGCGAGCGGTAGAACACCATCGTCAGCACCAGCGCGTAGACCACCGCCACGGCCCCGGCCTCGGTGGGCGTGAACACGCCGGCCAGGATGCCGCCGAGGATGATCACCGGCAGCATCAGCGGCGGGCCGGAGACGCGCAGCGCGTGGACGATGCCGCGCAGGGTGGGGCGCTCGCCGCGGGGGAAGTTGCGCCGCCGCGCGATCACGTTGACCGCCACCATCAGGTAGACGCCCATCAGGATGCCGGGGATCGCACCGCCCAGGAACAGCTGCCCGATCGAGACGCCCGCGATGGAGCCGTAGATGATGAAGGGGATGCTGGGCGGGATGATCGGGGCGATCACCGCCGTGGCCCCGCTCAGTGCCGCGGCGAAGCGGGCGCTGTAGCCGGACTTCACCATCACCGGCACCAGGATCTTGCAGTCGGACACCGCGTCGGCGATGGCGGAGCCGGTCATGCCCCCCATCACCATGCTGTTGACGACGTTCACTTGCGCCAGCCCGCCGCGGAAGTGGCCCACCATGGCGGTGGCGAACCGGCTCAGCTTGTCGGTGAGGCCGCCGCCGATCATCAGGTTGCCGGCCAGCAGGAACAGCGGGATCGCCATCAGCGGGAAGCTGTCGGCGCCCGTCACGATGCGCTGCGGCAGCACCATCAGCGGCACGTTGCCCAGCGACAGCAAGGCGGCCCCGGCGCTCACCACCATCGCGAACGCGACCGGCATGCCGATGGCGAACAGGAGCAGGGTGCTCCCGAGCAGCAGGTAGGTCATGCCACGCTCCCTTCGCCGGGCTTGCGGGCCAGCGCCAGCCTGCCTTGCGCGCGCAGCAGCGTGCGTTCGACCTGGTAGGCCAGCATGATCGCCGCGCTCACCGGGACCGAGGCGTACACCCACGACATCGGGATCTCCAGCATGGTCGCCTCGACGTTGGAGTTCACTTCGACGATGTTCAGGCCCTGCACGAGCAGCACCACCAGGGCGAGGACCATCAGCGCGTCCACGAGCCAGGCGAGGATCGCCTGCAGCCTGCGCGGGAGCAGCACGACCACCGTCTCCACGACGATGTGCCCGCCATGGCGGTAGGCCACGGCGGCGCCGAGGAAGGTGATCCAGACGAAGGCGTAGCGGGCCAGCTCCTCGCTCCAGGAGAGCGGGTTGCCCAGCACGAATCGGCAGAACACCTGCAGCATGATGGTGGCGACCATGACGGCGGTCAGGAGGACGACGGCCGTTTCGGTTCCCCAGCGCCAGACGAGGCGCAGCGCCTTGACCGGATAGCCGCCCCACGGGGCATGGCCGCCGGGGGGCGGCTCGGGCGATGCCTGTACTTGCATGTTGGAATCTCGAAGTGAATGCGCGCGCCGCGGACCGGATGGACGCGCGGGGGACGGCCGCAACCATGGCTGCGCCCGCCCCCGGCCGCGAGGGCAGGCGCGCGGCGGGGATCAGCCGGCGGTCTTCAGGATCTCGTCCAGCAGTCCGGGCTTCCACTTGTCGGCGAACTTCGGCGGCACTTCCTTGAGCACCACGTTCGCGAACGCCTTCAGGTCCGGCTCGACCACGGTCATGCCCTTGTCCTGCAGGGTCTTGCGCAGCTCGCCTTCCTGCTTGGCGATCTGCTCGTCGGCATGGGCCACCGAGTCGTTCACCGCCTGCTGCAGCAGCTTGCGGTCGGCTTCGGCGAGCGACTGCCAGAAGCGCTCGCTCGCGACCATCCAGCCGTTGCCGCGCACGTGCGAGGTCAGCACCAGGTACTTCTGCACGTCGTGGAAGCTGTTGCCGTTGATGGTGCCCAGCGGGTTCTCCTGGCCATCGATGGTGCCCTGCTGCAGCGCGGTGAACACCTCGGGAAAGGCCATGGGGGTGGGGCTGGCGCCCAGCGCGCGCCAGGCGGCGACGTACACCGGGATCTCCGGCACGCGCAGCTTGAGGCCGGCCAGGTCGGCGGGCGTGCGCACCGCGCGGTTCTTGGTGGTGAGCTGGCGGGCGCCGCGGTTCACGATGCCCAGCACGCGCACGCCCTTCTTGGCCAGGAAGTCCTGGTGCATCGCCTGGCCGATCGGGCCGGCCAGCACGTTGCGCAGGTGCTGCTGGCTGCGGAACACGTAGGGCAGCTCCAGCGCGCCGAACTGCGGCGCGGCCACGCTGATGATCAGCGAACCGCTGCGACCCATCTCGATGGAGCCGATCTGCATCGAGTCGTACATGTCCTTCTCCGCGCCGAGCTGGCCGGAGTGGAAGTTCTGCACGACCATGCGGCCGCTGGTGCGCTCGGCCAGCAGGGACTTCAGCTTCTCGGCGAAGTGGAAGGCCTCGCCGCCGATGCCGTCGGTGTGGTTGAAGCGGATGGTGATCGGCGCGGCGAGCGCCGGCCGCGAGATCATCGCGCCGCCGAGGCCGACGGCGCCCACCGCGCCCATCGTGGCGAGCACCTGGCGCCGGTTCGGGCGCAGCTGGGAATCTGCCTTCTTCATCTGTGTTGTCTCCATCGAGTAGTAATTGGTCTCACGGGAAGAAATGCGCTGGCAGGCCCTTACGGGTTGCGGGCGCGCCGGCCTCCACCGGCGTGCCCCGGCCACTGCCCTGGCCGTGTGCCCGGTCAGCCCTGGAAGTAGGCCGCCTTCACGTTGGTGAAGAACTCCAGGTTGCTGTGGCCGATCGAGTAGGCGCCCAGGCCGGAGCCCTTGACGCCGCCGAAGGGCATGTGCGCCTCGCTGTTGGTGCCGTGGTTCACGTGCACCATGCCGCTCTCGCTCTCGCGCACGAAGCGCAGCGCCTCGTCGACGTCGCGGGTGAAGACGGAGGCGGCGAGGCCGTATTCGACCGAGTTCGCCACCTCGATGGCCTGGTTCGCGTCGCGCACCGAGATCAGGGACAGCACCGGGCCGAACACCTCCTGCTTCGCCAGCAGGTTCTCGGGCGACACGTTCTCGATCAGCGCCGGCTCCAGGAAGTTGCCGCGCCCGAGCTCACCGTCTTCCAGCACGCGCCCGCCGAAGCGGATGCGGGCCCCCTGGTCCAGGCCGCTGGCCATGTTGCGCAGCACCGAGGCGCGGTGCTGGTCGGTGACCAGCGGGCCCATCCTGCTGGCCGGATCCCAGGCGGGCCCCACCTTGATGGCGGCCAGTTCCGCGACCAGCGCTTCGCCCAGTTCGGCCGCCAGGCTTTGCAGGACGATCACGCGACTGACCGCGGTGCAGCGCTGGCCGGTGGTGGTGAACGCGGCCTGCGCGATCTGCTTGGCGATGTTGGCGGCGTCGGCGTAGCTCAGAACGACGGCGGGGTTCTTGCCGCCCATTTCCAGCTGGGTGCGCACCATGCGACGGCCCGCCTGCGCGTTGATGTCCACGCCGGTCCTGGTCGAGCCCGTGAAGCTGATGCCGCGCACCAGCGGGTGCTTGACCAGCGCCTCGCCCACGGTGCGGCCGGAGCCGAGCACCAGGTTGATCACGCCCTTGGGCACGCCGGCTTCCTTGAACAGCTCCACCAGCCTGACGGAGCACCAGGGCGTGAAATTGGAGGGCTTCAGCACCGTGGTGCAGCCGTAGGCCAGCGCCGGACCGATCTTGCGCACCGGCGTCAGGACCGGGAAGTTCCACGGCGCGATCGAGGCGATCACGCCGACCGGCTCGCGGAAGGTCATCGCCAGGCCGTTGCGCTTCTCGCTGGGCAGCGTCCAGCCTTCCATGCGGCTGGCCTCGCCGGCGGCAAAGCGCAGTTCCTTCACCGCCCGGCCGACCTCGCCGCGCGATTCGGCCAGGATCTTGCCCTGTTCGGCCGAGACGAGGAAGGCGAACTCCTCGGCCCGCTTCTCCAGCAGTTCGGCGGCGCGGAACAGGATGGCGCCGCGCTCCGGGCCGGGCACCTCGCGCCACGCCTTCCAGGCGCGATGCGAGGAGCTGACGGCGCGATCCGCGTCTTCCGCGGTGCCTTCGGCGAAGTGGCCGAGGACCTGGTCGCGCCGCGCGGGGTTCGTGATGGCCACGGCGTCGGGGCCGGCCTGCTCCCACTCCCCGTCGATGTAGTTGCCGTAGCGGCCGCCGATGTTCTGGCCGAGCCAGGTCTGCATGTCCATGGGTCTGTCTCTCTTGGTGGTGTCGTGTTTACAGCTTGGCGCGCAGCAGCGCCTTCATGTCTTCGAGCGTCGGCTTGCGCGGATTCACCGCGACGTTGCCGGACAGCATGGCTTCGGCGGCCACGTCGTGCAGGTCGGCCTCCGTCATGTGGAAGTCGCCCAGCTTCGCGGTGATGCCGATGTCGGCCTGCAGCTGCTCGATCGCGATCACCGAACGCTCCGCCGCCTCGCGCAGGCTGAGGCCGTCGGTGCGCTCGCCGAAGATCTGCGCGATGCGTGCGAACTTCGCCAGGTTGCCCGGGAGGTTGAAGCGCATCACCGCCGGCAGCATGATCGCGTTCGCCAGGCCGTGCGGGATGTGGAAGCGCGAGCCGAGCGGCATGGCAAAGGCGTGCGCCAGGCCCAGGCGGGTGCTGTTGAACGCCATCGCCGCGATGGTGCTGGCCAGCAGCATGTCGGCGCGGGCTTCCTTGTTGCCCGGCTGGGCGACCGCCAGGCGCAGGCTGCGCGCGATCAGGGCCATGGACTGCTCGGACATCGCCTCGGAGATCGGCTGGGTGGCCGTGTTCACGTACGACTCCAGCGCGTGCGTCAGCGCGTCGATGCCGGTGGCGGCCGTGATGGCCGGCGGCAGGGACATGGTCAGCTCGGGATCGAGCAGGGCGATGCGGGCGCAGTTCAGGACGCTGCCGACGCCGAACTTGGTCTTCTTCTCCTTGTCCGACAGCACGGACCAGATCGTCAGCTCGCTGCCGGTGCCGGAGGTCGTGGGGATGGCGATCACGGGGGCGCCGGGCTGACCGATCTTGCCCATGCCGTTGTAGTCGCGGATGTTGCCGGGGTTGGTCAGCATCACGCCGATCACCTTCGCCACGTCCATCGCGCTGCCGCCGCCGATGCCGACGATGACGTCGCACTCCTTCGACCGGGCGAGCTGCACGCCGGCATCCACGGAGCGGGCGTCCGGGTCGCTCTCGACGTCGGTGAAGATGGTGACGGGGAACGCGCCACCGAGCGCGGAGACCACCCGTTCGACCAGGCCGGCCTTGGCGACGCCGGGATCGCCGACCACCAGGACCCGCCGGCCGCCGACGCTCTTCACGAGCTCGGGCAGGCGCGCCAGCGCACCCCAGCCGAATTCGATCGCCGTGGGGTTGTGGTAGCTGAAGGAGGTGATGGAGGAGGTCATGCTTGTCTCGGTTGCCTTGTTCGATCGGGTTGCTGGCTGCCGCTTGCACGGCAACGCGGGGGCCAGTGTTCCGCGGGGCCACCATATCCGTCCAATACATAATTGGGCCTCGATTGATACTTGCGCGGCATCAGGAATGATCGACCTCCGGCACTTCCGCTATTTCCAGGCCGTGGCCCAGGAGCTCCACTTCGGGCGGGCCGCGGCCCGCCTGTGCATCGCGCAGCCGGCGCTGTCGCGCCAGATCCAGCAGCTGGAAGGGGAAATCGGCACGCCCCTGCTGCGGCGAACGCAGCGGCGGGTGGAACTGCTCCCCGCCGGCCAGCTGTTCCTGGAGCGCAGCAACCTCATCCTCGAGGAGGTGGAACGCGCCGCGATCGACGCGCGGCGCACCGGCGCCGGCGAGTGCGGGCGCCTGTCCGTGGGCTTCATCCACTCCACGACCTACGGGCTGCTGCCCTCCATCATCGAGCGCTTCCGCCACCTGTATCCGGACATCGAGCTGGAACTGCACGAGATGCCGATCACCGAGCAGCACGTGGCGCTGACGCGCGGCGTGATCGACGTCGGCGTGCTGCGGCCGCAGCCGGCGCCCTCCGAAGTCCAGGTGCAGGCGGTGCTGGAGGACCCGTTCCTGGTGGCGGTCCCGCACAAGCACCGGCTGGCGCGGCGCAAGGCCGTGCGCCTGAAGGAGCTCGAGGGCGAACCGATGGTGATGTTCCCGCGCCGCGGCAGCCCGCTGTTCCACTCGCGCATCGTGGCCATGTGCGAGCGCGCCGGCTTCACCCCGCGGGTGGTGCAGCAAGCCACCCAGATCCATACGGTGGCCGGGCTGGTCGGGGCCGGCATCGGGCTGGCGATCATCCCCGGGACGGCGCGCAACCTGCAGCCGCGGGGCGTTCACTTCCTCGAGATCGTCGACGCGCCCGAGCCGGTGCACGTGGCGCTGGGATGGCTGCGGTCCAAGGAAGACATGCCGGCGGTCCGCTCGTTCCGGCAGGTCACCTTGCTGGTCGCGCAGCAGCTCGGTGCGGGCCGGCGCGTGACGCGGGCGCCGCGCGAGGACTGCGGGTCAGTTGCGCGGGAAGCCGGCCGTTGAGGTTCGTGTAGGCGTTCGGGCAGGTGTCGACGGTGATCGAGCCGCCAGCGCTTGTCAGGGTCGTGAAGCGGGCCGGGTTGGGAGATGCCATCAGCGCCCACACGTCGTCCGAACTCGAGAACGTGCCCGGGGGATAGTGTTTTCAAACGCCCTTTTTCCTTCCTCGTGGCAACCCGAACACGGCGCCCGACGCGCTTGAGTCGGTCTTTGAAGGTGGCTGAGATGCGTTGAGCGTTGACAGCGCCGCCGAAAGTCGTCTCTCTTGGGCGTCGTCTGCGGGTCTTCCCTTGCCGTCAGGCCGATTCCATCGGTCCCGCGTACCCTCGGTCGCAGCCAACTCCAGCGGCCCTGGTCGCCGGGTCGGCTGAACGGTCACGGTTGGGCAGCGTCAGGCCACTTGCAGCGCCTGGCCACGAGCTGGCGCCCGAGGGGGTGCCCGGGCCTGCAGGCCCAAGTGCGTGAGGATCTTCTCGATAACCGGTTGCTCCAGGATGGCGGCAATGATCTTGAGTTGGCCGCCGCAGTTCGGGCAGTGCTCCATGTCTATCTCGAACACGCGCTTGAGCAGCTTGGCCCAGCTCAGCCGCACCGGTCGGTGGTGCGCACAGTTCGCCTCGCACTCGGCGGGCTTTGCTTCCTGTGCGGGCGCCTTGGCCTCTTGCGGCACCACCAGCGCGCGCAGCTTGGCGTTGGGCGCCAGCACACCATGGAATCGGATCAGGTGTAGACGTGGCCGTGGCACAAGCGCGGCGAGCCGCTGCATGAACTCCAGCGGCGACATGACCAGATGCGTGGTGCCGTCGCGCCAGGCTGCCTTGAGCTTCAACACCACCTGTCCGGCGGCGTTGGTCCGTTGGCCAGCGCCGGGCGGGTGATGTAGCGGCACAGTTGTTCCAGTGCCTGGCGGTCGTCGGCGCCGCAGCGCACGGCAGCGTGCAGGCTGAAACCGCTGATGTCGGCGCACAGCGATTGCTCGAAGTCCGTTTCCCTGGGCAGGGCGCCCTGCACAGTCAGCACCTTCTGGCCGGCGCGAGGGCCGAAGGCGATGCGATAAGTACAGGCCGCAGCCTGCAGCGGCCTGAGCGCACGGGCCTCGTCCGAATCGCTGTCGTTGTCGGCTATGTAGGTCGAACCCTCCTCTTCGACCAACACCCCCCGACGGGTGAGCAGCTTCATCATGCGCATGATGACTTTGTGCAACACCGTCTGCAGCGCTTCGTCGGTCGGCGCTGGTACTTCGACGAACTCCGGCGCACCGTCGGTGCCGCGCCGGTACACGCCGTCCAGCACCAGGCAGTGAAGGTGGATGTTGAGATTGGCCGCGGACCCAAATCGTTGAATCAGCGTGACCGCGCCGCTGTCGGCCTCGTCTGTCTTTACGCCCGCCTGCTTGAGCAGGAACCGCGTGATCACGCGGTGCACGACCTGCAGCACGGGTGTCACCAGCTTGGGCTGTGCGGCCAGCAGCAGGCGCAGTGGGATCGGCAGCGACAGCACCCACTGCCGCACCGGAACATGGGGGATGACATGGTCCAGCAAGTGCGCCGCGGTCTGCGACATCCGCCGGGCCCCGCACGAGGGGCAAAAGCCACGCCGCTTGCAGCTGAAGGCGACCAGCTTGTCGTGGCCGCAGTCGCCGCAGCGCAGGCGCAGGAAGCCGTGGGCCAGGATGCCGCATTCGAGGAAGGCGTCGAACTCGTCTTTGACGAATTGCGGCAGGTCCGCGCCCGCAGCATCTTCGGCCTGGGCGAAGAAGGTTGCGGCGTGCTGCTGCACCAGGCGGTACAGCGTGGTCAATTCCGGGCGGTGCCGCTCGTAGTGGACCGGGGTGCCATCCGGCGCCTGCTGGGGCTGCCGGCCGATGGCTTGCACGAAGGGCTCCCGAAGTGGTGAGCCCGCACGGTCTCAAGCCGTGCGCCGCGCCACAATCGCCCTGAGTGCCGCCTGCCGATGGGTGCCCTCCGCTGCGGGGCCACCTTCGGGGGCCGCGGTGCATGTGCGACCGACCGCTTCGGGGCGACGGGTTCACGGCAGCGTATGTCGCTGAAGGGTCGTCCACTGCCGACCGCGGATGTCGGCTCTCCGGTGGCGCAACTTGGGGGTCACCTTTCCGGCGGTGAGCTCGCGCGGCCGACCGGCGCTGGCCGACCCGGAGCGGTCCGTCGCAGCATCGACGAGCAGTCGGTCTCAGGCATGTGCCGGCCTGTTGGCGCGGATGTGGCTCAGCGACCTAGACCCAAGGCCCCTTCGGCGTCAGACCTCCTCGTGATGCGCCGCGAGAGGATTCGACACATGCGGCGGGTGCGCAGGCCGGTCAGTGGGTCGACTTTGCAGCAATCGCAGCAGCACCTGCAGCGGGTGATCGAGCCGCGAGCCGCTCATCAGTTTGGCCTGGCATCGGCAGGAGTAGCCCGTAGCGCTGATGCGGCCAAAGTCCGTGGGGTCGGCCAGGATCGGCCCCCAGCTGAGCGCATAGATGGACTCGGAGACCTTGCGGTTTGCCGTTTCGTGCCCGTACAGACCGGCCATCCCGCAACAACCGCTGGAAACGATCTCCAGCTGGAGCCCCAGGCGCCGCGCCACGAGGACCCATTCGGAGGTTGCAGCCGGCGCATTGGTGCGTTCGGTGCAATGGGGCAGGAGTTTCCAGTGCCGCATCCCCGTGGTCGGCGGTGGCGGGAGCTCAACCAGCCTTCGCGCCAGCCACTCCTGAGGGAGGGCGACCCGGGGTACCGCCGCGGCGCCCAAGGCCTTCGGGTACTCCGCCCGGTAGGCCAGCGTCATCGACGGCTCCACGCCGACGAGATCGACACCGGTGTCGGCGAGTTCGCGCAGCAGTGAAGCATTGCGAGCTGCGGTGCGTTGGAATGGGCCGAGCATGCCCAGCACGTGCTGCGGTTTGCCGTTCGGCCGGAAGGGCGCAAGACGCGGCTCGAAGCCCAGTAGACGCAACAACTCGAAGAAGTCGAGCACGACCTCGCTCTCGTAGTGGCTCGTGAACGCATCCTGGACCACCACGACACATCGGCGGCGTTGCGCATCGGTCATCGCCCGCAGCGCTGCCGGCGATGCTTCCTCGACACCGCGCCGCATCAGTTCCGCACGCAGGTACGTCGTGCCCAGCTCCGGCAGAGCCGTCAGACCGAGCAGCCGCGCACCGAGCCGAGAAAACGGGTTGTGCGTGAGCGCATTGACCAGCCGCGGCGCCTTCGCGGCGAACGGCAGTACCGCTTCGAGACCAGCCACCATCAGGTCTCTCGGTGGGCGCAGGTAGCGGGTGTGGTACGCATCCAGGAAACGGGACCGGAAGGCCGGAACGTCAACCTTGATCGGGCATTGCCCCACGCAGGACTTGCACGACAGGCAGCCGTCCATCGCCTGCTTCACCTCATGCGAGAAGTCCGGCCTTCCGCGGCGAGCCTGCCAGGTGTTGCGCAAGCGGACGGCAAGGTCGATCCATCGGCCGCGCTGCGCCCCGGCACGATCACCCTGGACCGCCGCCAGCAGGCGCAGCCACTCCCGCATCAGCGACGCCCTGCCTTTGGGCGAGTGCTTGCGGTCGCGCGTGGCCTTCCACGACGGACACATCGCGTCGTCGGGGTCGTAGTTGAAGCAAGCCGCATTGCCATTGCAGTGCAGCGAGTCCTCGTTCTGTTGGCGAACGGCGATCGGGATCTGCCGATCGGCCTGGCCTCGCGTCGGTACGCTGTCCAGCTTCGCCAGCGCCAGCCCTGGTGGGGACGCGATCTTTCCGGGGTTGAGCTGGTTGTGCGGGTCGAAGGCGGCCTTGATCTCCTGCATGCGCGGGTACAGCGGGCCGAAGAACTCGGGCACGTACTCTGACCGGAAGCCCTTGCCGTGCTCGCCCCACAGCACGCCCTTGTACTTGCGGGTCAGCTCGAACACCTCGTCGGTGATCTCGCGCACGAGCTTCTCTTGTGCTGCGTCCTTCATGTCCAGCGCCGGACGAACATGCAGGCAACCGGCATCGACGTGGCCGAACATGCCGTAGACCAGCCCGCGGCGGTCCAGCAGAGCGCGGAACTCGCGGATGTAGTCGGCCAGGTTCTCTGGCGGCACAACCGTGTCCTCGACGAAGGGCATGGGCCGACGCTCGCCCTGCATGTTGCCCAGCAGGCCGACCGACTTCTTGCGCATCGTCCAGATGGCCGCCGCGGCATCGGCGCCGCGGGCGACGGTGTAGCCCCTGCGACCCGCGCCACCGGCCGCCAGCGCCGCTTGGACACGCGCCAGCTGGGCCTCCAGCGCCGCAGGCTCGGCCGCCACGAACTCGACGATGTTGACGCCTTCCGCTGGGCCTTCTGGGTCGTCGGGAAAGTAATCGCGCACCTTGAGCCAGATGGCGTCCTTTCGAGCGAGCGCGAGCACGGTGGCGTCGATGGTCTCGCTGGAGGCGGCCTGCAACTTCATCAAGGTGCCGGCATCGCGCAGCGCCGCATCGAAGCTGGCGTAGCGGATGTTGAGCAGCGCCGTGCAACGCGGAACCGGCGTCAGCCGCACCTTCGCCTCGGTGACAAAGGCGAGCGTGCCTTCGGCGCCGCACAGCACGGCGCTCAGGTCGAACCGGCCGTGACAGTCGCACAGGTGAACGAGGTCGTAGCCCGTGACGCAGCGGTTCAGCTTCGGGAACCGCTCGGCGATCAGCTCGCCTTCTTCCTGCCGGATCCGGTCCAGCACGCGCAGCACATGGCCGACGCGGTCCGTGCGCCCCTTGGCGGTGGCCAGCTCCAGCGCACTCAGCGGTCGCGAGACCCACTCTGTGCCGTCCATGAACACCGCGCGCAGTTCCTGTACGTGGTCGCGCGTCTTGCCGTAGAGCACCGAGCCCTGGCCCGAGGCGTCCGTGGCGATCATGCCGCCGATGGTGGCGCGGTTCGAAGGCGAAAGTTCGGGGGCGAAGAAGAGACCATGCTTCGCCACCGCATCGTTGAGCTGGTCCTTCACCACGCCGGCCTGCACGCGAGCCCAGCCCTCCTCTGCATTGACCTCGAGGATGGCGTTCATGTGGCGCGACAGGTCCACGCACAGGCCGTCGGTGAGTGATTGGCCGTTGGTGCCCGTGCCGCCGCCGCGTGGCGCGAACGTCAATGCGCTGAAGCGCGACTCCGCGCTCAGCTTGGCGATGCGCACCACGTCGAGCTCGTGGCGCGGGAAG
>Ga0209170_1000823_pt1 | contig 13503 bp, 10 predicted proteins | sample KloWWTKNB14_bulk_FD_187178 | JGI IMG/M metagenome (GOLD analysis project Ga0209170, IMG submission 187178) | Active sludge microbial communities from Klosterneuburg, Austria, studying microevolution and ecology of nitrifiers - Klosterneuburg... | ecosystem: Engineered > WWTP > Aerobic digester >...
TGTGGTGGAACCCCGCGGAGCCGGGCTGGGGGCTCAACATCAACCACCAGGGCCAGACGCTCTTCGTGACGCTCTTCACCTACGACCGCGACGGGCGCCCGCTCTGGCTCGTGGCGTCCTCCGCCACGCGGCAGCCGACGGGGTACTGGCAGGGTCAGCTCCTGCGCATGGCGGGCCCGGCCTTCAACGCGACACCGTGGGGCGCGACCACGGCCACGGCCGTGGGCACGGTGCGCATCACCTTCACGAGCGCATCCAAGGCGACCCTCAGCTACTCCGTGGACGGCATCTCGGTTTCCAAGCCCATCGAGCGGCAGGTCTTCTCCGTGCCGCCCACCTGCCGCTGGTCGGCGTTCGACCGAAGCCTCACCACGAACTTCCAGGACCTGTGGTGGAACCCGGCGGAGCCCGGCTGGGGCATGAACATCGCCCACCAGGGCAACATCCTCTTCGCCACGCTCTTCACCTACGACCTCGAGGGGCGCGGGCGCTGGCTCGTGATGAGCCGCGGCGAGCGGATCGCCGACGGCCTCTACATCGGCGAGCTGCTGGCGACGAGCGGCCCGCCCTTCAACGCCTCGCCGTGGACGCCCGCGACGACGACGCAGGCCGGCACCCTCACCGTGCAGTTCACGCGCGGCAACGCGGCCACGGTCACCTACACGCTCGACGGCTTCCTCGTGGTGAAGCCGGTCGAGCGGCAGGTCTTCGGCATTCCCGCGACGGAGTGCGTGGCGCCGGGCGATGACTGAGGCGCCGCGCAAGGCCTCCACCGGCGTGGCCGTCGTGGAGTCGATCGACCAGGAAGGCGTGGGTGTGGCCCACGTCGACGGCAAGGTCACCTTCATCGAGGGCGGCATCACCGGCGAGCGCGTGGCCTTCGCGCGCCGCCGCAGCCGCGGCAACTTCGACCTCGGCACGGTGACCGAGGTGCTCGCCGAATCCAGCCTGCGCGTGAAGCCGCGCTGCGCGTACTTCGGCACATGCGGCGGGTGCGCCATGCAGCACGTCGAACCCGCCGCGCAGGTGGCCGCCAAGCAGCGCGTGCTCGAGGACAACCTCGCGCGCATCGGCAAGGTCGCGCCCGAATCGATCCTGCCGCCCATCCACGGGCCGACCTGGGGCTACCGGCACCGCGCGCGGCTGTCCGTGCACCACGTCGCGAAGAAGGGCGGGGTGCTGGTGGGCTTCCACGAGAGGAAGTCGAGCTACGTGGCCGACATCCGCTCCTGCGAGGTGCTGCCGCCGGCCGTCTCGCGCCTCATCGTGCCGCTGCGCGAGCTCTTCACGACGATGGCGATCCGCGAGCGGATGCCGCAGGTGGAGCTGGCCGTGGGCGAGGCGGTGACGATCCTCGTGCTGCGCCACCTCGAGCCCGTGGAGGAGGAGGACCGCTCGCGGCTTCGCGCCTTCGCCGACCGCCACGGCATCCAGTGGTGGCTGCAGCCGAAGGGGCCCGACACCGCCCACCCCTTCTACCCGGAGCAGTCCCCCGCGCTCGACTACCGGATGCCGGAGTTCGGGCTTCGCATCGGCTTCCGGCCCACCGAGTTCACGCAGGTGAACGCGGCCGTGAACCGCGCGTTGGTGAAGCGCGCCGTCGACCTCCTCGACCCGCGGCCCGGCGAGCGCGTGGGCGACCTCTTCTGCGGCGTGGGCAATTTCACGCTCGCCATCGCCTCCCGCGGCGCGACGGTCGTCGGCATGGAGGGCCTCGCCTCGCTCACCGCGCGCGGCGAGGAGAACGCCCGCGCCAACGGCCTCGCGGGGCTGGCGAGCTTCCTCACCTACGATCTCTACACCGACGCGGCCGGGGCGCTCGCGCGCCTGGGGCCGGTGGACAAGCTCCTCGTCGACCCGCCGCGCGACGGCGCGGTGGAGACCTGCAAGGCGCTCCCGGACACGGGCGCCCCCTCGCGAATCGTCTACGTCTCCTGCAGCCCCTCGACCCTCGCGCGCGACGCGGGCGTGCTCGTGAACGTGAAGGGATATCGCCTCGCGGCGGCGGGGGTGGTCAACATGTTCCCGCACACGGGGCACGTGGAGTCCATCGCGGTCTTTTCCCGCTGACGCGGGGTGGGGCAGGGCGGGCAGGGCGGGGAACCGCAGATGAACGCGGATGAACGCAGATGGATTGTGGGCACCGGGGGCGGTGGCGAATCTCTTCGGGCCGGCTCGAAGCGTGACTGCCCGGCCGAACAAGCGATGACCATCTGCGTTCATCCGCGTTCATCTGCGGTTCCAAATGAAAAGGGGCGGCCGAAGCCGCCCCCTCGTCGAGCTAAGCGAACGACGCCTATTCGCGGTCGCCGCCGAAGATCCCCAGCAGCGCGAGCAGGTTCGCGAAGATGTTGTACAGGCTCAGGTACACCGCGAGCGTGGCCGAGATGTAGTTCGTCTCGCCGCCCGTGATGACGCGGTTGAGGTCGTAGAGCAGGAAGGCCGAGAAGATGCCCACCGCGATGACCGAGATCGCGATCATGAGCGCCGGCATCTGCAGGAAGATGTTGGCGAAGGCGGCCACCAGCAGCATGATCATGCCGATGAAGAGCGCCTTGCCCATCCCGGAGAGGTCGCGCTTGATCGAGCCCGCGAGCGCGGCCATCACGGCGAAGATGACCGCCGTGCCGCCGCCGGCCAGGCCGATGAGGGCCGCGCCGTTGCGGAAGCCCAGCACCACGCCCAGCATGCGCGAGAGCATGAGGCCCATGAAGAAGGTGAAGCCGAGGAGGACGGCCACGCCCACGCCGCTGTTCTTCGTCTTCTCGATGGCGAACATGAAGCCGAAGGCGATCGCGAGGAACGCGATGAAGCCGATGGCGGGGCTCGCGGAGAAGAACGAGAAGTTCGTCTGCACGCCGATCCACGCGCCGATCACGGTGGGCACGAGGGAGAGGGCGAGCAGGGCGTAGGTGTTGCGAAGGACCCGGTTCTGCGCCGACGCGATCGTCTGCGAAGGCGAGGCGGGCGTCATCATCGGGGTCGGTTGCATAGGTTCTGGCTCCAGTCGTGTGCAAGTGCAGGTCGAAATTGACCGACGGTTAGAGTAGGGATTAACCGCGTAAGTTTCAAGAAAGGTTCGCATTGGGTTCCGCAATGGCCCCCGCGCCAGCGGGGGGCAGAGGGGTTGATGAAAGTATAATCAAATCAATATATTGCCGATAAATTGGCGGTGGGATTTCAACACGGAGGGCACGGAGGGCACGGAGGGCGCGGAGAATGCCTGGCTTTCTGCCGGATGGGATGGGTTGAAGATCGGGGTTCATGGGGTTCCTCCGTGCTCTCCGTGTCCTCCGTGATGAATCCCCCGCATCCTCACTCCCGGCCGCCCGCGTCACTCGCGATTCCCGGAAAACCCCTAACATTCGCCCTTGGGAGGGTTGGCCGAGCGGTTTAAGGCACCGGTCTTGAAAACCGGCAACAGGGAGACCTGTTCGTGAGTTCGAATCTCACACCCTCCGCCACCGCCAGGGAGAACACCATGCGCCGCATCCTGAACGCCCTCGCCGCCTGCGCCTGCCTGCCCGCGCTCGCGGCCCCTCCCGCCGCCGCCCCCGCGCCGCAGGACCTGCCGGCGTGGCTCGAGTCGCAGGGGCTGGAGGCGGCCGCCACCAAGGAGTTCCAGGAGTTCCAGGCCGTCGTCGCCCGCGTGAAAGGGGCGAAGGACATGGCGGGCGCGCAGGAGCGCGTGGTCGTCTTCGCCAAAGGCAGGCTCGCGTGGCAGTCGAACCCGAAGGATCTCCTCGAGCCCGCGCTGAAGTTCACGCTGCACTCGCTGGGGCGCGACCTCGACGGCAGCGCCCAGCCGCAGCTGCACTTCTCCGGCTTTTCCGGGGGCGCGCACTGCTGCACGACGCACTACGTCATGCGCCTGAAGCCGCAGGTCCGCCGCCAGGCCGTCTACCCGGCGAGGAACGTCGGCGGCACGGACTTCATGGACCTGCCCGGCCGCAAGACGCCGATCATGATCTCCGCCGACGACTCCTCGGCCACCGTGTTCGCCCCCTACTCGAATTCCTACTTCCCGATGGTGGTGCTGGAGGTCTCTCCCAAGGGGAAGTTCCAGTTCGCGCAGGACCTCATGCGCACGCGGCTCCCGGGCATGGCGCCGCCCGTATGCGGGCAGCCGGCCGCGACCGCCAACCCCTGGCTCAAGGAGCGCTGCGGCGAATTCACCGGGGCCAAGCGCAAGGCCCGCACGACCGAGATCCAGGCGAAGCTGCGCGAGATCAAGAGCGAGCGCTCGGCCGACAAGGTGAAGTGGGAGGACTACGTGGCCACGGGCGTGCTCTCGGCGGTGGCCGCCGAGATGAACCGTTACGCCTACACCGGGCACGCGGCCGCCGGCATGAACTGGCTGGAGACCGTCTGGCCCGGCAACGACGCGGTGAAGGTCACCTTCCTCGAGAAGCTTCGCGAGACGCGCGCGAAGAGCGCCTTCGCCGACGAGCTGCGCGTGCTGGCGACCGACGTGCGCTGACGCCCGGATTGTGCACTGCACAATCCCTTCCCGGCCGGGGTAAAATGCGGGTTTCGCCCCCCTCCCGCCAGAGAAGAACAGGCTTTCCCGTGTCCCTCATCGTCCAGAAGTACGGCGGCACCTCCATGGGCAGCCCCGAGCGCATCCGCGAGGTCGCGCGCCGGGTCGAGCGCTTCGTGAAGGAAGGCCACCACGTCGTCGTCGTGGTCTCGGCCATGTCCGGCGAGACCAACCGCCTCCTCGGCCTCGCCAAGGAGCTCAACCCCGAGCCCGATCCCCGGGAGCTCGACGTCATCGCCTCGACCGGCGAGCAGGTCTCCATCGGGCTGCTCTCGCTCGCGCTGCACCGGCTGGGCGTGAAGGCGAGGAGCTACACGGGCTTCCAGGTGCGAATCCTCACCGACGACGCCTACTCGAAGGCGCGCATCCTCTCGATCGACGAGGACAACATCCGCCGCGACCTCACGGGCGGGCACGTCGTCGTCGTGGCCGGCTTCCAGGGCATCGACGACCGCGGCAACATCACCACGCTCGGCCGCGGCGGCTCGGACACCACCGGGGTCGCCCTCGCCGCCGCGCTGCGCGCCGACGAGTGCCAGATCTACACCGACGTCGACGGCGTCTACACCACCGACCCGCGCGTCGTCCCCGAGGCGCGGCGGCTGGACACCATCACCTTCGAGGAGATGCTGGAGCTCGCCTCCCTCGGCTCGAAGGTGCTGCAGATCCGCTCCGTCGAGTTCGCCGGCAAGTACAAGGTCAAGCTCCGGGTGCTGTCGTCGTTCACCGACGTGAACTCGACCGACATGGGCACCCTCATCACCTTCGAGGAAGACGAGAACATGGAACAGGCCATCATCAGCGGCATCGCCTTCAACCGCGACGAGGCGAAGATCACGGTCGTGGGCGTCCCCGACCGCCCGGGCATCGCCTTCGGCATCCTGGGCCCCATCGCGGATGCCAACATCGACGTCGACATGATCATCCAGAACGCCTCGATCGAGGGGAACACCGACTTCTCCTTCACGGTGCACCGCAACGAGTTCAAGCGCGCCATGGAGATCCTCGAGCGCACGGTGAAGCCCGCGATCGGCGCGCGCGCCATCGTCGGCGACGACCGCATCGCCAAGGTCTCGCTCGTGGGCATCGGCATGCGCACACACGCCGGCATCGCCTCGAAGATGTTCCGCACGCTGGCCGACGAGCGCATCAACATCCAGATGATCTCGACCTCCGAGATCAAGACCTCGGTGGTCGTGGACGAGAAGTACATGGAGCTCGCCGTGCGCGTGCTGCACAAGGCGTTCGAGCTGGACAAGCCCGCCGCCGAGGAGCGCATGAAGCACTGACGGCCCTTCCGGGGCGCCCGCGCGGCCCCCCGTATAATGCGGCGCGAGCGGACACGATCCGCCGCGCCGTTTTCATTTCCCGGACCCCGCCCATGAAGCGACTCCTCGCCACCCTCGCCATGACCCTCGCATCCGCCGCCGTCGCCCAGGACGAAGACCCCTACCTCTGGCTGGAGGAGATCTCCGGCGAACGGGCCATGAAGTGGGTGACCGACCAGAACGCGAGGAGCCGCCCGGAGATCGAGAAGGACCGCGGCTTCCACCCTCTCCTCAACCGGTTCACGGAGATCGCGACCTCCCGGGAGCGCATTCCCGCCGTGGCGAAGCTAGGGCCCCACCTCTACAACTACTGGCAGGACGCGGCCAACCCGCGCGGCGTGTGGCGGCGCACGACGCTCGAGGAATACCGCAAGGCCGAGCCGCGGTGGGAGACGGTGCTCGACCTCGACCGGCTCTCGGCCGACGAGAAGGAGCAGTGGGCGTGGAAGGGCGCCACCTGCCTCTTCCCGGCATACGAGCGCTGCCTCGTGTCGATCTCTCGCGGCGGCAGCGACGCCGTGGAGATCCGGGAATTCGATCTCTTGAAGAAGGCGTTCGTGGCGGGCGGCTTCCGCCTGCCCCAGTCCAAGGGCGGCGTGGCCTGGATCGACGAAGGCGCGATCTACGTCTCGCGCGACTTCGGGCCCGGCACGCTCACCAAGTCGGGCTACCCGCGGCAGGTGAAGCGCTTGGCGCGCGGGCAGGCGCTCGCGGACGCGGCCCCCGTGTTCGAGGTGTCGGAGGACGACATCGGCGCCTGGCCCTCGGTCACGCACGAGAAGGACGGCCGCGTGGAGATGGTGACGCGCGTGATCTCGACCCGCCGCAACGAGGCCTTCGTGGTGCGCGAGGGCAAGCTCGTGAAGCTGGAGCTGCCCGATACGGTGGACGCCTCCGTCACGGCGGGCTGGCTCTACGTGCGCCTTCGCGAGGACTGGAAGCCGGCGGGCACGGCGTACGCGGCCGGCTCGCTCCTCGCCCTGCCGCTCGAGAAGTTCCTGGGCGGCGACCGGGGCTTCGACGTGCTCTTCGCGCCGGGGCCGCGCGTCTCGCTCGACGCGTTCGTGCCGCTCAAGTCGATGGTGCTGCTGGATCTCCTGGACAACGTCTCGAGCCGGCTCGTCGAGGCGCGCCGCGGCGAGGACGGCAAGTGGGCGAAGCGCGACGTCGATGCGCCTAAGCTCTCGAACCTGAACGCGGCGGCCTTCGACCGGCGAGAGAGCGACGACTATTTCCTCTTCGTGACGGGCTTCACCACCCCCACGACGCTGCACCTCGCGAAAGGCGGATCGGACGCGCGCGAGAAGCTCAAGAGCCTGCCGGACTTCTTCGACGCTTCCAACCTCGCCGTCACGCAGCACGAGGCCACGTCGAAGGACGGCACGAAAATCCCGTACTTCCAGGTGATGCGCAAGGACGCGAAGGCGGACGGGAAGAACCCGACCATCCTCTACGGCTACGGCGGCTTCGAGGTCTCGCAGGTGCCCACCTACTCCGGCTTCGTGGGCAACGGCTGGCTCGCCAAGGGCGGCGTCTGGGTGCTCTCGAACCTGCGCGGCGGCGGCGAGTTCGGCCCGGCGTGGAACCGCGTCGCGCGGCGCGAGGGCCGGCAGAAGACGCACGACGACTACGCGGCCGTGGCCGAGGACCTCATCCGCCGCAAGGTGACTTCGCCCGCGAAGCTGGGCATCCTCGGCGGCAGCCAGGGCGGGCTCCTCGTGAGCGCGGCGATGCTGCAGCGCCCGGAGCTCTTCGGCGCGGTGGTGGCCACCGTCCCGCTCATGGACATGAAGCGCTACCACAAGCTGCTCGCGGGCCACTCCTGGATGGGCGAGTACGGCGACCCCGACAAGCCGGAGGACTGGGCCTTCATCTCGAGGTACTCGCCGTACCAGAACGTGCTGCGCGGGCGGGCCTACCCGAAGATGCTCATCACCACCTCCACGCGCGACGACCGCGTGCACCCGGGCCACGCCCGCAAGATGGCCGCGCGCATGCAGCAGTTCGGCTACGACACCACCTACTTCGAGTACACCGAGGGCGGCCACGGCTCCGGCACCACGCCCGCCCAGACCGCCTACACCTGGGCCTTCATCTACACCTTCTTCGCCAAGTCCCTGATGTAACAGGCGCTTGACCTGAAGCAACCCCGCCGCCCGGCGGGGTTCGACAATGGGGACAGGTTTCGGGGACGGTTCTGAAGAACCGTCCCCGAAACCTGTCCCCATGCCACTCCTGGAGATCAAGGACGTCACGCGCCGCTTCGGCGACCTGGTGGCCGTCGACGGGGTGAGCCTTGCCATCGAGGCGGGCGAGTTCTTCACGCTGCTGGGCCCGTCGGGCTGCGGCAAGACGACGCTGCTGCGCATGATCGCGGGCTTCGACGAGCCCGACCACGGGGCGCTCTTCCTCGACGGCCGGCCGCTCGCCGGCATCCCCCCCGAGAACCGCCCCGTCCACACCGTCTTCCAGAGCTACGCGCTGTTCCCGCACATGACGGTCGCGGGCAACATCGCCTTCCCCCTCGAGATGGCCGGCAAGCCGCGCGAGGAGATCGCCCGCCGGGTGGCGGAGACGCTGGCGCTCGTGCACCTCGAGGAGAAGGGGGAGGCCTACCCGCACGAGCTCTCCGGTGGGCAGAAGCAGCGCGTGGCCCTTGCGCGCGGCCTCGTGAACCGGCCGCGCCTGCTGCTCCTCGACGAGCCGCTGGGGGCGCTCGACGCGAAGCTGCGCGAGGAGATGCAGGTGGAGCTCATCAACCTGCAGCGCGACGTGGGCGTGACCTTCGTCTTCGTCACCCACGCCCAGCAGGAGGCGCTTGCGCTCTCGCACCGCATCGCCGTCATGAACCGCGGCCGCGTCGAGCAGCTGGACACGCCCGAGCGCCTCTACACCGCGCCCGCGAGCCGCTTCGTCGCCGACTTCATCGGCAAGATCAACCTCGTCGAGGTGGAGGTGACGGGCAACGCCCACGGCCACGCGGGGCTGCGCTCGCCGGCGCTGGGGGATCTGGCGGCCGAGCCCGGCAACGGGACCCAGCCGGGCGAGCGCGGCGTGCTGGCGTTGCGCCCCGAGCTGGTGCGCGTGGCGGCGCGCGGCGAAACCGTGGACCTGCGCAACCAATTCCCCGGCACGGTGAAGGAGCTCCTCTACCTGGGCGACGTGACGCTCTACAAGGTGCAGCTCGAGGCCGGGCCCGTCATCGAGGCCCTGCTCGCCAACGCCGCGCCCGGGCGGGCGAAGCTCTTCAAGGCGGGCGACGCGGTGACGGTCGCGTGGCGGCACGACGCGGGAGTGTTCCTCCGTGGATGAGCGCCGCGAGGCCCTCGAAGCCGGATCCCGCTGGAAGCGCTGGCTGGTGGCGGGACCGCCGACCGCTTTCCTGCTCGCCTTCTTCCTCGTGCCGGCGATCATCGTCGTGGTGGCGAGCTTCCGCGAGCCCGGCGAGTTCGGCGGGCTGGTGCCGCTCGCGGCCGGCGCAGCGGCCTTCTCGGCCGAGGCCTACCGCTTCGTGCTGGGCGACATCGTCTACGCGGAGATCTTCGCCGCCTCGTTTGCCGTCGCCGCCGTCACCACGGTGGCCTGCGTGGCGCTCGCCTACCCGCTCGCCTGGCTCATCGCGCGGAGCCCCCGCCGGCGCCGCGACCTGCTCGTGCTGCTCGTGATCCTGCCCTTCGCGAGCAACTTCCTCGTGCGCATCTACGCCTGGATCATGCTGCTGGGCCCCGCGAACCTGCTCTACACGCCCTTCGCCGTGATCGCCGGCATGGTGTACGTGCACCTGCCGTTCATGGTGCTGCCGCTCTACACCAACCTCGAGAAGCACGACCCGGCCCTGCTCGAGGCCGCGCAGGACCTGGGCGCCGGCGCCTGGACGCGCTTCTGGCGCGTGACCTTCCCGCTTTCCCTGCCGGGAATCTGGTCCGGGTCCGCGCTGGTGTTCATCCCCGTGCTGGGAATGTTCGCGGTGCCGGAGCTCCTCGGCGGGACGGGCGACGTACTCATCGGCAACCTCATCAAGGAGCAGTTCCTCGACAACCGCGACTGGCCACTGGGCTCGGCGCTCTCGATCGGGCTGACGCTTGCAGTGCTGGCGCTCGCGGGGCTGGCCGCCGCCCTCTCGCGGCGCGGCCTCAAGGGCACGGGGGCGGTGTCGTGAGGCGGCGCGCGCAGTGGCTCCTCTGGGGCGCCTCGCTCGCGGTGTACGCGTTCCTCTACGTGCCGCTCGCGGTGGTGGTGATCTTCTCCTTCAACGACTCGCTCCTCAACGCCGAGTGGGTGGGGTTCACGCTCTCGTGGTACCGGAAGCTCCTCGCCGACGAGGAGATGCTCGCCGCCGCCGGCAACTCGCTCGCCATCGCGATGCTGTCGTCGGCGCTCGCCACGGTGCTGGGCGCCATGGCCGGCATCGCCATGCAGCGCTGGCGCCTGCCGTGGCTGCCGCTGCTCGTGCTCACGCCCGTGGCCATGCCCGAGATCCTGCTGGGCGTGTCGCTGCTGCTCTTCTTCCGGCAGGTGCTCGACCTCACGCTGGGCTTCTTCTCCATCCTCGCCGCGCACGTGACCTTCTCCATCGGGTTCGTCGCGGTGATCGTGCGCGCGCGGCTCGCGGGCATGGACGAGGGGCTCTTCGAGGCAGCGCGCGACCTGGGCGCCACGCCGTGGATGACCTTCCGGCGGGTGACCTTCCCGCTCATCCTGCCGGCGCTGGTGGCGGGCTTCCTCATGAGCTTCACGCTCTCCATCGACGACTTCGTGATCACCTTCTTCGTCGCGGGCGTGGGCGTGTCGACCTTGCCGCTGCAGATCTACTCCATGATCAAGGTGGCGGTGACGCCGGAGGTGAACGCGGTCTCCACGCTCCTCATGGCGCTCACGCTCACGATGGTGCTCGCGGCCACGCGGCTCGCGCCCGACATCCTGCGGAGGGGGCGGTGAGGCGGCTCCTCGCGACGCTCGCGTGCGCGCTGGCCGGCGCCGCCGCGGCCGAGGACGTGCTGCACCTCTACAACTGGAACAACTACGTGAGCGAGGAGACGCTCGCGCGCTTCGAGGCCGCCTGCCGCTGCCGCGTGAAGCAGGACTACTACTCGGACAACGAGGAGATGCTCGCCAAGCTGGAGGCCGGGGCCGAGGGCTACGACCTGCTGGTCCCCACCGGCAACGCCGTGGAGTCGCTCATCCGCCGCGGGGCGCTGCGTCCGGTCGACAAGCCGCTGCTCGCGAACCTCGGCAACCTCAAGCCCGAGTACCGCGACCCGTGGTACGACCCGGGCGGGAAGTACTCCGTGCCCTATGCGACCTCGATCACCCTCATCGGCTACAACCGCGAGAAGCTGCGCGAGCTGGGGCTGCCCACCGACACCTGGGCCCTCATCTTCGAGCCGCGCTACCTCGAGAGAATCAAGGGCAAGGTCACGGTGCTCAACAGCCAGCGCGAGCTCCTGGGTGCCGCCATGCGCTACCTGGGCCATTCGGTGCAGGAACGCGACCCCGCGCGTTGGGCGGAAGCGAAGGCGGTGATCCTGCGGGCGAAACCCTACTGGGCGGCGTTCTCCAACAGCACCTACATCAAGGACCTCGCCATCGGCAACATCTGGGTCGCGCACGGCTACTCCAACGACATGTTCCGCGCGCGCGAGGATGCGAAGGCGGCGAAGCGCCCGTTCACGATCGGCTTCACGACGCCGAAGGAGGGCGCGGTGCTGGCGGTGGACGGCTTCGTGCTGCACAAGTCGGGACGGCGGCCGGACCTCGCGCACCGGTTCATCGACTTCATGCTGGAGGGGCGAAACGCCGCGGACGTCTCGAACCTCATCGGGGCCGGCAACCCCAACGCCGCCGCGATGCCTTTCGTCCGCCCGGAGATCGCCGCCGAGCCGGCCATCTTCCCGCCGGCGGCGGACCTCGAACGTCTGGAAATGCTGCGCGACTTCGACCCGGCGTTGCGGCGCACGCTCTCCCGCCTCTGGACCGAGATCAAGGTACGCTAGTGTCCTGAGTCTTTAATTCGTGGAACGTTCTTCATCCCGGGATGTCCATGGACATAATGGACGCCGAGGAGAGAAGAATGAGTCGTGGGCCCAAGCTCAAGGAAGTATCGCTGACGGTGGAAGAGAGCAACCAACTGGTGGAGTGGACTCGCCGCGGCAGCACCGCGCAAGCCTTGGCCCTGCGTGCTCGCATCGTACTTGCCGCCGCTCAGGGCTTGGCCAGCGCGGAGGTGGCGCGCCGCACGCGGGTAACGCGACAGACGGTGTGCAAGTGGCGCGGTCGCTTCATCGAACGCCGGCTCGATGGGCTGCTCGACGAGCCGCGACCGGGAGCGCCGCGCAAGATCGGCGATGCGAAGGTCGAAGCGCTGATTGCCAAGACGCTGCATGAGAAGCCGCGCAATGCCACGCAGTGGGATTCGCGATCGATGGCCAAGGCGATGGGAATGTCGCAGAGTTCGGTGTCGCGCATCTGGCGCGCCTTCGGGCTTCAGCCGCATCGGCAAGAGACCTTCAAGCTCTCCACCGATCCGTTGTTCATCGACAAGGTGCGCGATGTCGTGGGCCTGTACCTGAATCCGCCGACCAAGGCCATGGTGTTGTGCGTCGATGAGAAGAGTCAGATTCAGGCGCTCGACCGCACCCAGCCGATCCTGCCGATGATGCCGGGGCTGCCCGAGCGTAGGACGCACGATTACATGCGCCACGGCACGACGACGTTGTTTGCGGCCTTGGATATCGCCACCGGCAAAGTCATCGGAGAGCTTCATCGTCGCCATCGCGCCAAGGAGTTCCTGCAGTTCCTGCGAACCGTCGACGACAACGTACCGAGCAAGCTCGACGTGCATCTGGTGATGGACAACTACGGCACGCACAAGACTCCGGCCGTACGGCGCTGGTTCGCACGCCATCCTCGCTTCCATGTGCACTACACGCCGACTTCCGCTTCCTGGCTCAACCAGGTCGAACGCTGGTTTGCCGACCTCACTACCCGCCAGATCCGTCGCGCCACTCATCGCAGCACCCTCGAGCTTGAGAAAGCCATCCGCGAGTACCTCAAGTCCCATAACGAGGACTCCAAGCCGTTCGTGTGGACCAAGTCCGCGGACGACATTCTCTCCAGTCTCGCCAGATTCTGCGCACGAACTTCTAACTCAGGACACTAGTGACAGATATATAAACAAGAATGCATTCAGAGTGCGCCCCTACGAACCGCGGGTTCTAGGCCAAAATCTCAATGACTTGCATTGCCATCGCGCGGTCATTGTGGAGCCCACTAGACTTGGATCTCGCCTTGGCATGTCTTGAAGTGAGACATCCGGATCAACAAGTAATGACCAAGTGATAAGGCAAGGATTCGTCAATGCGAGTCACGCTCATACTTTTAGGTTTGATGGTTTCAGTCTCTGCTTTCTCTCAGGATCGAACAGGGTCATATCCCACGTTTGGTTCTTTACGACAGGAGGTTGAAGCTCGAAAGCCGGGCATTGCCACGGGCTATGTGTTAGGGGTAGTTCGGAGCTTCCAACACGTGGCAACCCTGTCTATGAACTCAACAGGGAAAGGCTTTGCTTGTCTCGACAAGACATCTCTTGTCGTGCCGAACGAGGTAATTGGTCGACTCATAGAACACCAGAAGCGT
>Ga0209170_1000830_pt1 | contig 13466 bp, 9 predicted proteins | sample KloWWTKNB14_bulk_FD_187178 | JGI IMG/M metagenome (GOLD analysis project Ga0209170, IMG submission 187178) | Active sludge microbial communities from Klosterneuburg, Austria, studying microevolution and ecology of nitrifiers - Klosterneuburg... | ecosystem: Engineered > WWTP > Aerobic digester >...
CAGGGTCGAACTGACGGGAAGGAAGACCGTGAAAATACCGCCCTGCGCGGCAGGTACGGTCTTGAGCCCCGTCATCCATAGCCAGACGGTCCAGATGCAGGCTGCCAGCGCATAGAAAACCAGGAGAACCCAGATGTTCCAGTGCACGGACGCAAAGTCGAAATCCCTTGCGGCGTAGAGTCCCAGCGGTGTGGACAGCGCAAAACCCCATAGATTGATGAGAGACGAAATGCGCTTGGGTCCCAGCGTGCCCGTGAGCTTTTTGCCGATCACCGAGTAGGCTGCTTCGCACACCACAGCAGCAAGCAAGAGCAACTGACCCACCCAGATCATTGTTTGGGTCTTTTTGGCTTCAAAGGCTTGTGCAGCAAGCGGTAGGTGCTCTTGTTTTGAGAGTGAGAAGAGGGCGATGCCAAGAATGGCACAAGCGATTGCCAGCCAGGTGCGCTGTGTGACGCGTTCGTTCAGAAAAAACCAACTCATGACGGCAATCGCCGCTGGAATGGCCGCCAGAATGACGCCTGCGGTCACGGCCCCCGCCCATTTGACCCCGGTGATCATGCACACCGTAAACAAAAAGTTTCCCAGGAACGACTCGACAAACAACAGCCAGCGTGTTCGTGCATCCAGTGGCGCTTCTTCGGGCGGCTTGCGCAGCCAATGCAGCATCGCCACGGCGCCGATGCCGAACCGCAGCCAAGCCAGTAAAAACACGGGTAATACAGCAGCCAGAGGTTTGGATAGCGCCACGTAGCAACCCACCAGGGTCATGCTCAATGCCAGATAGCCATAGGCGGTAGGGCGACTGGGTGGGGAAGTCAAGGTGCGCTCGTGCAGGGTGGGCAGACGCGCATCATCCCTGATTTACGAGCCTGAGGAGCCTGTCGGACTTGGAAATCGTCGGCTGCAAATCGGCCGCAGCGGTCCATTTCCCACCGTCTTTTTGCCCCATAGCCGGGCTATGGGGCTGTAAATCCGGCAAAAACTGTCCTCGCTGGGGCCGATTTTCGCTTTTGACGCTCCAAGTCCGACAGCCTCCTAGCCCGGAGAATGGTGCTTGCCTCGAAAAATTTTGCATTGCGGTCCGTGATTTTCTCCATATGAAATATGACTTTGCTGCTGTGCCGCAAATTTTCTCAATCTGAGAAAATAATTTTCACAAAACGAAATTTGAAATGCAAGCTGTTGATTTTTAATGGAAAAATTTATGTCTTCTATAAGACATAAGATGTTGCGCAAGTCTTATAGAAGACTTAAAGTACACCCATGCGCAGCGCTTGCTGTACCGATAGATTTCAATCAACCGACGGAGTAATCACATGCCCCAATCCCTGACCCAACAACTGAGCCGCGAACAGCAAATTGCTGCCCTGGAAAAAGACTGGGCGCAAAACCCCCGTTGGAAGGGTGTCAAGCGCGGCTACACCGCTGCCGACGTTGTGCGCCTGCGCGGTAGCCTGCAGCCACAGCACACGCTGGCCCAGCGCGGTGCCGAGAAGCTGTGGGAGAAGGTCAATGGCGGGTCGAAGAAGGGCTACGTCAACGCCTTTGGTGCCATCTCTGCGGGCCAAGCCATGCAGCAGGCCAAGGCTGGCCTGGAAGCTGTGTATCTGTCAGGCTGGCAAGTGGCTGCTGACGGCAACACGTCCGAAACCATGTACCCCGACCAGTCGCTGTACGCCTATGACTCGGTGCCCACCATGGTGCGCCGCATCAACAACACCTTCACGCGTGCAGACGAGATCCAGTGGAGCCGTGGCATCAATCCTGGCGACCAGGAATTCATCGATTATTTCCTGCCTATCGTGGCTGATGCAGAAGCCGGTTTCGGCGGCGTGCTCAACGCCTTCGAGCTGATGAAGAACATGATTGCCTCGGGCGCTGCCGGCGTGCACTTTGAAGACCAGCTGGCGGCTGTGAAGAAGTGTGGCCACATGGGTGGCAAGGTGCTTGTGCCAACGAAAGAAGCCTGCGAGAAGCTGATCTCGGCCCGTTTTGCCGCTGACGTGATGGGTGTTCCCACGCTCATCCTGGCCCGTACCGACGCAGAAGCCGCCAACCTGATCACCTCTGATCACGACGCCAATGACAAGCCATTCCTGACCGGCGAGCGCACGCAAGAAGGCTTCTACCGCGTCAAGAACGGTCTGGAGCAGTCCATCAGCCGTGGTGTGGCTTACGCTCCCTACGCCGATCTGGTGTGGTGCGAAACCGGCGTGCCCGATATCGGTTTCGCCCGTGAGTTCGCCCAGGCTGTGCTGGGTGCCTGCCCTGGCAAGCTGCTGTCGTACAACTGCTCGCCTTCGTTCAACTGGAAGAAGAACCTCAACGACAAGCAGATCGCCTCGTTCCAGGAAGACCTGTCGGCGTTGGGTTACAAGTTCCAGTTCATCACGCTGGCCGGTATCCACATCAACTGGTTCAACACGTTCCAGTTTGCCCATGCCTACGCCAACGGCGAAGGCATGAAGCACTACGTCAACATGGTGCAAGAGCCCGAATTTGCAGCGCGTGAGAAGGGCTACACCTTCGTGTCGCACCAGCAAGAAGTGGGCGCAGGCTACTTCGACGACGTGACCACCGTGATCCAGGGCGGTTCTTCCAGCGTGAAGGCTCTGACCGGTTCTACCGAAGAAGAGCAGTTCCACTGATCTTCAGCGCCCTGGCGCAAAAGCCCGAAGCAGCCGCTTCGGGCTTTTTTACTGGAACGGGCTAAAATACTGCATCAATCAATGCACAAGGGCGAGAAAGGCATTCTGGTTATGACACCGCGAACTACATCGGAGATGTTTACCAGCCGCTAAGGCTGGCTGTTCGCGCCTGCCCAGGATTCAACCCTCTCCCTGAAAAGCGCGGACATGTTCCGCGCTTTTTGCTTTTAGGCACCGCAAGCGCAGCACGGCCCACACCCACGATTCGACAAGGTTTTCCATGATTCACATCACGCTTCCCGATGGCTCTCAACGCGAATACCCCGGCCCGGTCACGGTGGCCGAGGTGGCCGCTTCGATCGGTGCCGGTCTGGCCAAGGCGGCCCTGGCCGGCAAAATCGGCGACAAGGTGGTCGACACGAGCTACCTGATTGCGCAAGACAGCCCGCTCTCCATCGTCACCGCCAAGGACACCGATGGTCTGGAAGTCATCCGACATTCCACGGCCCACCTGCTGGCCTATGCGGTCAAGGAACTGTTCCCTGAGGCGCAGGTCACGATTGGCCCCGTGATCGAACACGGCTTCTTCTATGACTTTGCCTACAAACGCCCCTTCACGCCCGAAGATCTGGCTGCGATTGAAAAGCGTATGGCCGAACTGGCGGCCAAGGATGAGCCTGTGGTGCGCCGCGTGCTGCCGCGTGACGAAGCTGTGCAGTATTTCAAGGGCCTGGGCGAGCATTACAAGGCAGAAATCATCGCCAGCATTCCCAGCAATGAGGATGTGAGTCTGTACCGCGAGGGCGCTTTTGAAGACCTGTGTCGTGGCCCTCACGTGCCCAGTACGGGCAAGCTCAAGTTCTTCAAGCTGATGAAGGTCGCTGGGGCCTACTGGCGTGGCGACCACCGCAACGAAATGCTGCAGCGCATCTACGGTACCGCCTGGGCGACCAAGGACGAACTGCAGCAGTACCTGACCATGCTGGAAGAGGCCGAGAAGCGTGACCACCGTAAGCTGGGCCGTGAACTGGACCTGTTCCACATCGACGAGCATTCGCCCGGCACGGTGTTCTGGCACCCTAAGGGCTGGACGCTGTGGCAGGAGGTGGAGCAGTACATGCGCCGGGTGTACCGCGACAACGGCTACCAGGAAGTCAAGGGGCCGCAGATTCTGGACAAGGGCTTGTGGGAGAAGACCGGCCACTGGGACAAGTACCGCGAGAACATGTTCACCACAGAAAGCGAAAAGCGCGATTACGCGCTCAAGCCGATGAACTGCCCGGGCCACATCATCATCTTCAACCAGGGCATCAAGAGCTACCGCGATTTGCCGCTGCGGTTTGGCGAGTTTGGCCAGTGCCACCGTAACGAACCCACGGGGGGGCTGCACGGCATCATGCGCGTGCGCGCCTTCACGCAGGACGATGGCCACATTTTCTGTACTGAGGAGCAGATCCAATCAGAAGTGGTGGCCTTCACCACCTTGCTGCAGAAGGTGTACAAGGATTTCGGATTCACGGACATCATCTACAAACTGTCCACGCGGCCTGAGCAGCGCATTGGTTCGGAGGAAAGTTGGGACCGTGCCGAGAAGGCATTGGCCGATGGTTTGCACGCTTCTGGGTGCGCGTTCGAGTATCTGCCCGGCGAAGGCGCTTTCTATGGCCCTAAGATCGAGTACACGCTTAAGGATGCGCTGGGACGCCCTTGGCAGTGCGGCACCATCCAGGTAGACCCCAACATGCCTGAGCGCCTGGGCGCAGAATATGTGGGCGAGGATGGCGCGCGCCATCGGCCCATCATGCTGCACCGTGCCATCGTCGGCAGCCTGGAGCGTTTCATCGGTATTTTGATCGAGCAGCACGCAGGTGCCTTGCCGACCTGGCTGGCGCCAGTGCAGGTGGCGGTGCTCAATATCACCGATGCACAGAGCGAATACTGTCGCGAAATTGCCCAAAAATTGGAAAAAGCATTGCCCCAGCACCCCTTGCGTGTGGCAGTGGATCTACGTAACGAAAAGATTACGTATAAAATAAGAGAGCATTCCATGCAAAAGCTGCCCTTTATCCTCGTCGCTGGCGACAAGGAGCGGGCATCTGGTGCCGTCGCAGTGCGCGCTCGTGGCAACAAAGACCTCGGCGTGATGCCGGTAGATGCGTTCATTGAGCTCATCACCCAGGCCATTGCATCCAAGACCTAATTTTTGGTTGAAATGCGCTCCAGCGCAAGCTGGATGCGCGCTAGCAGCTACGCTTTTCGTAGCGTTTTGATTTAAGGGTGAAAGCCATAGCTACTGAATTTCGTGATCGTCGCCACCGTGAAGAGCGCAAGCACCGTCTGAACCGTGAAATCATGGCCCCGGAAGTTCGACTTTCCGGGCCGGAAAACGAGCCTCTCGGTGTGGTCAGCCTCATGGAGGCGCTGCGCATGGCGGGTGAACTGGATGTGGATCTGGTTGAAATCGCCGCCACGGCCAACCCGCCTGTCTGTCGTCTGATGGACTACGGAAAGTTCAAATATATTGAGCAAAAGCGTGCGGCGGAAGCCAAGGCCAAGCAGACGGTCATTGAAATCAAGGAAGTCAAGTTCAGGCCTGGCACCGATGATGGCGACTACAACATCAAGTTGCGCAATATCCGTCGTTTTCTCGCGGAAGGCGACAAGTGCAAGATCACCTTGCGTTTTCGCGGTCGCGAGATCACGCACCAGGATTTGGGTTTGGCCCTGCTGAACCGCCTGCGTGACGATCTGGCCGATACCATTCTGGTGGAGCAATTTCCCCGCCTTGAAGGTCGCCAGATGATCATGATGATTGCGCCAGCACGCAAAAAAGTGACTGCAGCTAAGCCTGCTGCCGATGGCGCCGCAAGTGCGGATGCTGCGGGTTGAATATTTGCCAGAGTAGCAACCACAGAATGGGCTGGTTTCATTGGAGACGATGAAACCAGGCATAGGGAAGGCGCTAGCGCCTTTCTGCGGTGGACTGTAAAGCCTGCCGGTAAAAGTGGCTCGGGGCCAACAAGTTTGCAAACCGCTTTGCAAACGCCTCACGAGCACAAAAAATAGGAGCATTCAAATGCCCAAAATGAAGACCAAGAGTAGCGCCAAAAAGCGCTTCCGCGTTCGTCCAGGTGGCACCGTCAAGCGCGGTCAAGCCTTCAAACGTCACATCCTGACCAAGAAGACCACGAAGAACAAGCGCCACCTGCGTGGCATTGTTGGCGTGCATCACGGCGATATGGGTTCCATCGCAAAGATGTTGCCCTCCGCTGGCCTGTAATCAACTGACGAACAAGGAGTACTCACATGCCTCGCGTTAAACGTGGTGTAACGGCCCATGCCCGTCACAAAAAGGTTCTGGCCCTCGCTAAGGGTTTTCGCGGTCGTCGCGGTAATGTTTTCCGGATCGCCAAACAGGCGGTCATGAAGGCTGGGCAATATGCCTACCGTGACCGTCGTACCAAGAAGCGCGTGTTCCGCCGCCTCTGGATTGCCCGTATCAATGCTGGTGCGCGTGAACTGGGTCTGACCTACAGCCAGTTCGCCAACGGCCTGAAGAAGGCATCCATCGAGATCGACCGCAAGATGCTGGCCGACCTCGCGGTGCACGACAAGGCTGCCTTCGGCAGCATCGTGGAACAGGTCAAGGCCAAGCTGGCTGCCTGAGTTCACGGTTTACAACTATCGTTTTGATAGCTGTAAGCGCTTAAACAACAAGGGCTAGGGCTTGAAAAGGCACTAGCCCTTGTTTCTTTTGAAGAACACATATGAACGAGTTGGACTCTCTGGTCGAAAGCGCGCAGCAGTTGTTTGCACAAAGCGCCACACCCGCTGATCTGGAAAATGCCAAGGCCCAGTTTCTGGGCAAGTCCGGTCGTGTGACCGAACTCATGAAAGGCATGGCGCAGCTTTCCGTGGAAGAGAAGAAATCCCGTGGCGCCGCCATCAACGTGACCAAGCAGGCCATTGAGGCCGCGCTCACAGCGCGCCGCCAGGCGCTCCAGGAGGCTGAACTGCAGGCGCAGCTCAAGGCCGAGGCGCTGGACGTGAGCTTGCCGGGCCGCCAGCGGGGCCAGGGTGGTTTGCACCCCGTGTCCCTGACGCTCGAGCGTATCGAGGGTATCTTCGGTTCGATGGGTTTCGACGTGGCCGAGGGCCCCGAGATCGAGACCGACTGGTTCAACTTCACCGCACTGAATACGCCTGAGGACCATCCGGCGCGTTCCATGCACGACACGTTTTACGTCGAGGGCGGATCGCCCGAGGCGCCCCATCTGCTGCGCACGCACACCAGTCCTATGCAGATCCGCCACGCCGTTCAGCACGTCAAGCGCCACCGCGCTTTGCTCGATGCAGGACAGGCCATGCCGGAAATTCGCGTCATTGCGCCAGGTCGCACCTACCGCGTGGACAGTGATGCCACGCATTCGCCCATGTTTCATCAGTGCGAAGGTCTGTGGATAGGCGAGAACGTCAGTTTTAAAGACCTGAAGGTCATCTTCACCGGGTTTTGCCGCACCTTCTTCGAGAGCGACGACCTGGTGCTGCGCTTTCGCCCCAGCTTTTTCCCGTTCACCGAGCCCAGTGCCGAGATCGATATCCAGTTCCAGGACGGCCCGCTGGCCGGCCGCTGGCTGGAAGTGGCTGGCTCTGGCCAGGTGCATCCCAACGTGGTGCGCAATATGGGGCTCGACCCCGAGCGATACATCGGCTTCGCCTTCGGCATGGGGCCGGATCGCCTCACGATGCTGCGCTATGGCGTGAACGATCTACGCCTGTTCTTCGACGGAGACATCCGTTTTCTGTCGCAGTTCCAGTAATGCAAAAAAGTGAGCTGGTAACGCTTGGCTGTATTGGTTTTCAGGTTTATTTAAATCTGAAACGTACACCTGATAAGCGCAAGCAGCTCTCTTTTCAAGAGCACGCCAAAGAAGTCTGACTATGCAATTTCCCGAATCCTGGTTGCGCGAATTCTGCAACCCACCCCTGACCACCCAAGAACTGGCCGAAACCCTGACCATGGCGGGGCTGGAGGTCGAAGAGCTGCAACCTGTTGCGCCGCCATTCACGAAGATCGTGGTGGGTGAGATCAAGGACGCCCAGCAGCACCCCAACGCCGACCGCCTGCGCGTGTGCCAGGTGGATGTGGGCCAGGGTGCGTTGCTCAATATCGTCTGCGGCGCGCCCAATGCGCGCGTGGGCATCAAGGTGCCGTGCGCCATGGTGGGCGCCGAATTGCCGCCCGGCGAAGATGGCAAGCCCTTCCTCATCAAGGTGGGAAAGCTGCGCGGCGTGGAGAGCGAGGGCATGCTGTGCTCAGCGCGCGAACTCAAGCTTTCCGAGGACCATGGCGGCCTGCTGGAGCTGGCGCAAGACGCGCCGCTGGGCCAGGACATCCGCGCCTACCTGAATCTTGACGATACGCTGTTCACGCTCAAGCTCACGCCCAACCTGGCGCATTGCCTCAGCGTGTACGGCGTGGCGCGTGAGGTGGCGGCACTGACGGGCACCCCTCTCAAAACGCCCACTTTCCCCGCTGTTGCGGTCGCGCTGGACGACCAACTGGCCGTGAAGATCAGCGCACCCGATCTGTGCGGGCGCTTTTCGGGCCGCATCGTGCGCAACGTCAACACCCAGGCCGCCACGCCCCAGTGGATGGTGGACCGTCTGGCACGCTGCGGCCAGCGCAGCGTGACCGCGCTGGTGGATATTTCGAACTATGTGATGTTCGAACTGGGCCGCCCTTCGCACATTTTTGATCTGGACAAAATCCACGGCGGGCTGGATGTGCGTTGGGGCCGCCCGGGCGAACAGCTCAAGCTGCTCAATGGCAACACGGTTGAGCTCGATGAAAAGGTGGGGGTGATTGCCGACGACAGCCAGGTTGAGTCCCTCGCCGGCATCATGGGGGGCGATGCCACCGCCGTGTCGGACGATACGGGCAACATCTATGTGGAGGCCGCGTTCTGGTGGCCGCGTGCCGTGGCCGGGCGTTCGCGTCGCTACAACTTCTCGACCGATGCGGGTCACCGCTTCGAGCGCGGCGTTGATCCACAGCTTACCGTCGAGCACATCGAGCGCATCACACAATTGGTTCTTGACATTTGCGGTACGCCCGAAACGATATGCGGCCCCGTGGTGGACCAGCAGGTTGGCATGCCTGTTCCGCAGCCCGTCACGCTGCGTGTGGCGCGCGCCGCCAAGGTGATTGGCATGCCGCTCACCCAGGCGCAGTGCGCCGATGCGCTCCAGCGTCTGGGTTTGTCTGTTTCGCTGGGCGATGCGACGGTGACTGTGGTGCCGCCCTCGTACCGTTTCGACATTGCGATCGAAGAAGACCTGATCGAAGAAGTCGCGCGCATGGTGGGCTACAACCAGTTGCCCACCACCCCGCCGCTAGCCCCCATTTCCCCCAAGTTGCAGCTTGAGAATCGGCGCGGCCCGTTTGCGGTACGACGCCAGCTGGCCGGACTGGGCTACCAGGAAACCATCAATTTCAGCTTTGTCGAAGAGCGCTGGGAGCATGAGCTGGCAGGCAATCCCAACCCGATCAAGCTACTCAACCCGATTGCCAGCCAGATGGGCGTCATGCGCTCGACGCTGCTGGGCTCTTTGCTGCAGGTGCTGAAGTTCAACCTCGATCGCCGCACCGAGCGTGTGCGCGTGTTTGAGCTGGGTCGTGTGTTCCTGCGTGATTCGTCCGTGGAAAACACCGATACGACGGTGGAAGGGTTCGATCAGCCCATGCGCGTTGCCGGACTGGCGTGTGGCCCGGCCGATAGGCTGCAGTGGGGACGCAAGGAGCAAGCGGTCGACTTCTACGACGTCAAGGGCGACATCGAAGCCTTGCTGGCACCCTTGCAGCCGCAGTTTGAAGTGGCCGCACACCCTGCAATGCACCCGGGTCGCTGCGCCCGTGTGCTGCTCGATGGCAAAGCCATCGGCTATGTGGGCGAGTTGCACCCGCAGTGGCGCCAGTCGTGGGAGCTGGCCCAGGTCCCCGTGCTGTTTGAACTGGACCTGAGCGCCGTGCAGGGGCGTGTGGTGCCGCGATTTAAGCCGGTTTCCAAGCACCAGTCGGTCGAGCGCGACTTGGCAGTGGTGGTGGCCGAGCAGGTGACCCACACCGATATCATGGCGTCCATTCGTGCGGCATTGCCAGGCCCCCTGTTACGGGATGCCGTGCTTTTCGATGTCTATCGACCCAAGCCTGCCAAGAATGACGGCGTTGTCGATGGAGTCAGCAGTCTGGCAGCGGGCGAGAAGAGCCTCGCGGTTCGTTTGACGCTGGGGGGCGATGCGAACCTGACGGACGCTGAGATTGATGTCGCCATGCAAGCCGTACTGGCCCGCCTGGTGGAGCAAGTGGGCGCACGACTGCGCGTGTAACAGACGAACGGAGCAGCGACGTGATCGAATTTGCGGTGGAGAGTCTCGAAACCCCGGCCCTGACCAAGGCGCAGCTTGCCGACCTGTTGTTTGACCATATCGGGTTGAACAAGCGCGAGTCCAAGGACATGGTGGACGCCTTCTTTGACCTGATTGCGCAGAGCCTGGTGGAGGGTGACGATGTCAAGCTGTCGGGTTTTGGCAATTTCCAGATTCGCACCAAAGCACCGCGGCCCGGCCGCAACCCGCGCACGGGGGAAGCGATTCCGATTGGCGCGCGGCGCGTGGTGACCTTCCATGCCAGCAGCAAGCTCAAGGAGCAGATTCAGACAGCGATGCCTGCCTGAAGTCACGGCGGCGGTGTGGCTCAATTGCCGCAGCCGGGTGGCGTTCGGCGCGGGTCTGCGGTAGGCTCAAGGGTTTTCCGCTGCTGCATTGTTTCTGACCTGCATTCATGGGCACGCTGCTTCCTTCCATCCCGGCCAAACGCTATTTCACCATTGGTGAGGTGGCCGAGCTTTGCGGCGTCAAACCCCATGTGCTGCGCTATTGGGAGCAGGAATTTACCCAGCTGCGACCCATGAAACGGCGTGGAAACCGGCGCTACTACCAGCACCACGAGGTGTTGATGATCCGCCGCATCCGGGACTTGCTGTACGACCAAGGCTTCACCATCAGTGGTGCCCGCAACAAGTTGCAGGAATCACATCATGCTGCGCGCGATGCGCTGGATGTGCAGGGCGACGCACCGCCGTTCATGGACCCGTCGGCTGAAGAGGGCTTGACGGGTCGATTCCAGAGCTGGGATGCCGTTCAGAAAGAGTTGTTTGAAATTCGTGCGCTTCTTTCAATAGAGGCATGATTTTCGACCTATAATCACAGGCTTGTCGGCGTGTGGCGCAGCCTGGTAGCGCACTTGCATGGGGTGCAAGGGGTCGAAGGTTCGAATCCTTTCACGCCGACCATATATAAAAAAGACAACGGGTTACAGTAGAAATGCTGTAGCCCGTTTTCATTTCTGCGCAAGCAGCGCCGTCTCCTGCAATGTGCAGGGGGCTGATCGGATGTGACCCCACGTGGTTATCGGAGCAAGCCATGGACAAGCATTACCTCACCCCTCTTTTTTCCCCTGAGACCGTGGCTGTTTTTGCCGGACGCCAGGACGATGATCCCCACCTGACTTCACATGCCAAGGCGCTGCATGAGGCGTTGCGGGCACAACGCTATACGGGGCGCCTGGTTTTTGTCGATCTCCATACGACAGGCACCCTCGCCGATCTGGCCCAAACCCGCGCTGATCTGGCCATCATTGCCTTGCCTGCAGCCGATGTGGCAGCCGCCCTGGAAGTGGCGGGGCGCATGGCCTGTCGGGCGGCGATGATTGTTTCGAGCGGCATCGGCCCCGATGTGGCCGCGCAGTTGAAAAAAATCGCCCACCGTGAAGGCATCTATCTACTGGGCCCCAACAGCTTGGGCTTGCAGCGCCCGGCCTTGCAGCTCAATGCGAGTGCGGCGGGGCCGTTGGCTCGCACCGGTTCGCTTGCATTGGTGTCGCAATCGGGGGCGCTCACATCGTCCATTCTGGATTGGGCACGCAACAACGCGGTCGGGTTTTCTTCGGTCGTGTCGCTGGGCCCGAATACCGATATCGATATTGCGCAGGTGCTGGATTTCCTGGCCAATGACCCACAAACCCACAGCATTGTGGTGTACATGGAGGGCATCTCCAGTGCCCGTGCGTTCATGAGCGCGCTGCGGTCGGCCGCCAACGTCAAGCCGGTGGTGGTGCTCAAGGCCGGGCGCAAACTGGCGGGTAACCAAGCCGCCCAGACCCACAGCGGCACCATCGTGGGCAGCGACGATGTGTTCGACGCTGCCTTGCGGCGCGCAGGGGCAGTGCGGGTGCGGTCTTTTGTGGCCCTGTTCTCGGCTGCCAAATGCTTGGCGTCGCGCTACCGGCCGGTGGGGCGTCGGCTGGCCATCGTTACGAATGGCGGCGGGCCTGGTGTGCTCGCGGCCGACTGGGTGAATGAGATTTTTTTGGAGCTTGGCAAGCTCTCGCCGGAATCAGTTGCCACGCTCAAGCCGCAATTGCCAGAACTGGCGTCCTTGTCTGATTTGATTGATGTGTCGGAGGATGCCACTGCCGAGCACTACCGCATTGCTGTGGAAGCCGCTTCCAAAGACAGGCAAATCGACGGGGTGCTGGCGATTCATTCCCCCAAGTCTGGAGTGGACCCAGCGGAAGTGGCACGCGCGCTGGCCGAGGTCAAGCGCCAAATGAGCAAGCCGCTGCTGACCTGCTGGATGGGTGACGCGGCCGTGGTGCCGGCGCGCGGCATCTTGCTGGAAGCCGCCATTCCGAGTTTCCGCACGCCCGAGGCGGCCGTGGGCGCTTTTGGCAACATTGCCGCTTTTCATCAGAACCAGCAGCTGCTACAGCAGACGCCACCGCCGCTCTCGGCGCTCGCCAAGCCGGATATCAAGGGTGCTCGCCTGGTGATCGAGAGCGTGTTGGCGGAGCGCCGCAAAGTGCTCACCGAGATGGAGTCCAAGACTCTGTTGGCGGCTTTCCACATTCCCGTCACCAAGACCATTTTGGCGCGCAGTGCACACGAAGCCATGATGATTGCAACGCAACTGGGCTTTCCGGTGGCGATCAAAATTGATTCGCCCGATATCAGCCACAAGTCGGACGTGCAGGGCGTGGCGCTGAATGTTATGGACGGCGCGAGCGCACGCGACACCTATACCGACATGGTGGCGCGCGTGGCGCGCCTGCAGCCCAATGCACGCATCAACGGTGTGACCGTACAAAACATGGTGCGGGCTCGTCGGGGGCGTGAGGTGTGCGTCGGGCTGGTGACGGACGATCCCTTTGGTCCGGTCATTACCTTTGGTGCGGGTGGCACGATGATCGAACTCATCGACGACCGCGCTATGGAGCTGCCGCCCCTCAATCAATTTCTGGCACGCCGCCTGATCGAGCGTTCGCGCGTGGCCGAAACCTTGGGCGAGTGGCGCGGGGCCACCGCCGTGAACCGTGAGGCACTCGAGCAGATTTTGCTGCGGGTGTCAGAAATGGTGTGCCAGCTGCCCCAGCTGCGTGAGATGGATATCAACCCCATCATCGTGGACGAATCGGGCGCCGTGGCGGTGGATGCGCGCATTGTGATCGACCATGCGCCGCAGTCTGCCAGTGGCAGTGTCGGCCAGTATGGCCATCTGGCGATTCTGCCGTATCCGGCGCGTTTTGAGCAGATCTGGCCCTTGCGGGGCGGGGGCGAGTACACGGTGCGTCCCATCAAGCCGGACGATGCGCAGATGCTCCAAACCCTGGTGCAAAACCTCTCGCCAGAGAGCCGCTACTTCCGCTTCATCTCGTCCATGGCGCAACTCCCGCCGATGATGCTGGCCCGTTTCACG
>Ga0209170_1000833_pt1 | contig 13448 bp, 10 predicted proteins | sample KloWWTKNB14_bulk_FD_187178 | JGI IMG/M metagenome (GOLD analysis project Ga0209170, IMG submission 187178) | Active sludge microbial communities from Klosterneuburg, Austria, studying microevolution and ecology of nitrifiers - Klosterneuburg... | ecosystem: Engineered > WWTP > Aerobic digester >...
CGCGCGGGAATTTCTCGACTGGCTGCGCGAGCGCTTCCAGGTGGTGATCCTCTCCGACACCTTCTACGAGTTCGCCATGCCGCTGATGAAGCAGCTCGGCTACCCGGCGCTGCTCTGCCACAAGCTGGAAGTGGATGGGAGCGGCGTCGTGCGCAACTACGTCCTGCGCCAGCCCGATGCCAAGCGCGAGTCGGTGAAAGCCTTCAAGTCGCTGCACTTCAAGACCATCGCCGCCGGCGATTCCTACAACGACACCGCCATGCTGGCCGAGGCCCACGCCGGCATCCTCTACCGACCGCCGCAGAACGTCATCGACGAATTCCCGCAGTATCCCGTCACGCGCAATTACGACGAGTTCGCCGCCGCCTTCCTCGACGCCGGTCGGCGCATTTGAGCCGCCCCCGCCGTGCTGCGGGGACTGACTTTTGCCAAAAACATGGAAGCCGCAAAGCGGCTGAACCACCGTCACCCCTTCCCGCGGGGAAGGGGGGCGGGGGATAGGTAGTTACTTCCCGGCGATGTCTTCCAGCTTCTTCGCTTTGATCAACTGGCCGTCGAGGCCGGCTTCCTTGGCGCTGCCGCCGTAGGCGATGGTCATCAACTGGGAGTAGTAGAGGACGGGCATGCTGAACTTGGTGCCCTGCTTCTTGTTGATCTCGCTCTGGTAGATCTCGACGTTGGCCTGGCACAGCGGGCAGGGCGTGACGATCATTTCGGCGCCGTGGTCGTAGGCCGACTCGACGATGTCGCGGATCTGCTTCTGCGACTTCTCCGGCTCGGAAAAGGCCAGCGCGCCGCCGCAGCAGGTGACCTTCTGATCGTAGGGCACGGCCTCGCCGCCGACGGTCTCGACCAGCTTGTCGAGGTACACCGGATTCTCGAAGGATTCGCCGGCGATGCCGAAGGGGCGGTTGGTCTGGCAGCCGACGTAGCCGGCGAACTTGATGCCTTCCAGCGACTTAACAACCGGTTTTTTCAACGCCTCGTAGCCGAGGTCCTCGATCAGCACTTCCACCATGTGGCGGATCGGCGTCGTGCCCTGGTATTGCAGGCCGGCGGCCGCCAGCGCCTCGTTGGTCTCCTTGAGCAGCACCTCGCTGTGGTCGAGCCGCTCCTTCACCTCGCGCTGGGCCAGCCAGCAGGCGGCGCAGGTGGCGACCATTTCCTTGCCCGGCAGGTGCGTCTCGGCCAGGGCGAAGTTGCGCGCCGAGAGCGCCAGGCGCGGCAGCTCGCCGCCCTCGGCATAGCCGATCGAGGCGCCGCAGCAGTTCCAGTCGGGGATCTCGGTGATGCTGACGTCGAGCTTGTCGCACATGGCGTTGACCGACGTCAGGTAGTTCGAGGCGGAAGCACCCTTTTGCGAAGAGCAGCCGGGGTAGAACGCGTATTCTTTCTTTGCCATTTGGTTTCTCCGTCGGGGCTTACTTGGCGAAGCCCTTCTTGCGGTCCTCGATCTCGCGTGCCTTGGCGATCATGGCCTGGAGGCCGGCCTGATCCTTGACGCCGTGGCCGCCGAGGATTTCCATCGGGTTGAGGCGCTTGGCTTTCATGAGGCCGAGGCCGATCGACTGCATGCCGAGCGCGTTCTTGATGCCCTGCACGAAGCCGTCCTTGAAGTAGAGGGCGAGCGAGAACGTCAGTTCGTTCACGCGTCCCTTTTTGATCAGGTTGTTCCAGAACAGCGTGGCGGTGGCCTGCGTCGGCTGGCCTTTCGGGGCGAGGCCGAGGCGGTGGGCGTAGTTGGCGAGGCCGTGCATGATGTGCGTGATCGGCAACTGGCGCGGGCAGCGCACCATGCAGTTGTAGCAGGAGGTGCACATCCACATCGAGTCGGAAGTCAGCACTTCCTCGCGCTTGCCGGCGCGGATCATCATGAAGATTTCCTGCGGCGGATGCGCCCAGGCCGAACCGAGCGGGCAGGAGCCGGCGCAGACGCCGCACTGCATGCACATCTTGACCCAGTGGCCTTCCTCGACGTTCTTCTCGACCTCGCGGAGGAAGTCGTTGCGGTAGGGGGTCGCTTGTTGGTTCATGGCGCGCTCCTCAGGCGAAGCCCTTCATGGGGCTCATGCCGATTTCCTTGATCTTCCCGGCGTAGTCGTTGATGAGCTGCGGTACGCGCTCGATGTCGGTGATGGCGACCTCGTAGCTCGCCACGCGCTCGGTCTCCAGGCCCATCTGCTTGAGCGTGTCGTCGACCTTGCTCATGCGGTAGCTGGCCATTTCCGAGCCCTTGACGAAGTGGCACTGGTAGTCGTCACCCTTCTTGCAGCCCATCATCATGACGCCGTCCCAGCCGCCGTTGAGGGCGTCGGTGATCCAGATGGTGTTCACCGAACCGAGGCAGCGCACCGGGATGATGCGCACGAAGGCCGAGTAGCTGCGCCGATGCATGCCCGCCATGTCGAGCGCCGGATAGGCGTCGTTTTCGCAGGCGAGGATGAGGATGCGCGGCTTCTCGGAGAATTCGTCGGGCATGTCGACCGACTTGATCTGCATGCCGACGGTGTCCACCGAGTAGTTCTCGAAGGAGATGACGCGCACCGGGCAGGCGCCCATGCAGGTGCCGCAGCGGCGGCAGCGGCTCTCGTTGAAGACCGGGAAGCGCTTCTCGTCCTCGTCGATGGCGCCGAACGGGCACTCCACCGTGCAGCGCTTGCACTGGGTGCAGCCTTCCAGCCGCACGATCGGGTAGGAGAGGTCGCCGGCGCGCGGATGCGCGGCGCGGCCGAGGCTGGCGTTCTCCACCGCCTGGATGGCCTTCATGGCGGCGCCGGTGGCGTCCTCGATAGCCTGCGTCATGTCCATCGGCCGGCGCACCGGGCCGGCGGCGTAGATGCCGGTGCGGCGCGTCTCGTAGGGGAAGCAGATGAAGTGCGAATCGGCGAAGCCGTTCTTCAACTGCGGCATGTCCTTGCCCTGGCGGTAGTTCAGGTTGAGGATGGAGATCGGTTTCACCTCCATCCTGGCAACCTCTTCTTCCGGAATGTCGATGTTCATGCCGGAGTTGGCCACCATGCCGGTGGCGAGCACGACCAGGTCGGCCTCGATGCTCACGTCCTCGTTGAGGATGAGGTCCCTGAAATTGACCTTGCAGGCGTCCTTGCCATCACTTCCGGCCGCCTCGACCGAGGACGTCTTGCCCTTGGTGAAGGTGACGCCCTTCTGCTGGCCGCTGCGGTAGAAGTCCTCGCCGGTGCCCGGCACGCGAAGATCCGTGTACATCACCATCGTGTCGATGTCGGGATTGGCGTCCTTGAAGTACATGGCCTGCTTGATGCTGGTGGCGCAGCAGTGGCCGGAGCAGTAGGGCAGGTGTTTGCCGCCGGATTCCATCGCCTCGTCGCGCTGGCCGGCGCACTGGATGAACACCACGCTTTTCACTTCGCCGCCGTCGGAGGGACGCTTGACCGGACTGCCGTTGGCGGCTTTCACCAGCTTTTCCAGTCCGAGCTGGTCGACCACGTTCGGGCTCTTGCCGGCGCCGAGTTCCGGCAGCTTCATCATGTCGTAGGGCGTGAAGCCGGTCGCCTGGATGAGGGCGCCGACTTCCTCGGTCACCGTCGCGCCGGATTCCTGGGCGATGTCGACCGAGAAGCGGCCGGGCGCGCCGTTGGTCTGTGCGATGGTCGAATTCAGGTGCAGCTTGATGTGCTTGTGGCTGCTCACCTTTGCGGCCAGCTCGGCAATGCCGGTGTCGGCCGGGTCGGCGTAGGGCTGCTTCGAGGGCACCCGCTTGGCCAACTGGCTGGCCCAGCCGCCGAGGGCGGCGGATTTCTCGACCAGCACGGTGTCGTAGCCGGCGTCGGCCATTTCCAGCGCGGCGGTCATGCCGGAGACGCCGCCGCCGACGACGAGGATGCGCTTGTTGCTGGCGCGATTCGGGTTGCCTTCCGGCACCTTCATCTTCTTCACTTCGGCGCAGCCCATGCGCACGTAGTCGTCGGCCATTTCCTGCGTCGTCTCGGCGCGGTCGGCGTCGTCCGGCTGGCTCCAGATGACGCCTTCGCGGATGTTGGCGCGCGACAGGGCGATGGCCGGGAAGTTGAAGGCCTCGGTCTTGGCGCGGCGCGAACAGGCGGCGATGACGATGTGGGTGACGGCTTCCTTTTCGATGTCGTCCTTGATCGTTTGCACGCCGGATTCGTCGCACAGGCAGGCATGCTCGCGCACGAGGGCCATCTTGCCTTCCTTCTGCGCGATCTTGGCCATTTGCGCCGTACTGACGCGCTCGCCGATGCCGCAGCCGGAGCAGATGTAAGCTGCTGTTTTCATTTCGGCCATTTTGCTGCCTCCGCAGGGCCGCCCCAAGGAGGCAGCGAGTCATTACCCGGATGCCGCGCTTTGCGCGGCTGAACTATCGTCACCCCTTTCCTCGGGAAAGGGGATGGGGGAAAGGCGGTATTCATGCTTTCTCCATGCTAGCCGTCTTGTTGATCACCTGGATCGCCCGCAGCGATGCCGCCGTGGCGTTCTGCACCGAGCGATTCACGTCGAGGGCGTTCGTCGCGCAGCCGGCGCTGAACATCCCCTCGCCTGCCGTCTCGATGAAGCCGCTCGAATCGAGCACGATGTCGTCCGGCAGCTTGACGCCCTTGATCGAGGGCTCCATGCCGACCGCCAGCACGGCGAGGTCGTGCGGCGTCGCGTAGCGGTGGTAGCCCTCGGTGTCGACGCCGTGCAGCACGACGTCGCCGGTCTTCTCGTCCTGCTCGATCTTCGCCACTTTCGACTTGATGAAGCCGACGGTCGCATCGCGCTGCACCATCCGGTAGAAATCCTCGAAGCGGTCGATGGCGCGGATGTCGATGTAGTAGATGGTCGACTTGCCCTCGTCGCCCCAGGCTTCGCGCACGTACTGCGTCTGCTTGAGGGAGGCCATGCAGCAGATGCGCGAGCAGTGGCGCAGGTGGTTCTCGTCGCGCGAGCCGGCGCACTGGATGAAGGCGACGTTCTTCGCCTCCTTGCCGTCCGAGGGGCGCAGGATCTTGCCGCCGGTCGGGCCGTGCGGGTCGCACATGCGCTCGAACTCGACCGAGGTGATGACGTTGGCGAAGCGGTCGTAGCCGTAGGGCTGGATCTTCGCCGCGTCGTAGGGCTTCCAGCCGGTGGCCCAGACCACCGCGCCGACCTTCAGCTCGATCGTCTCTTCCTGCATGCCGAGGTCGACGGCGCCGACCTTGCAAGCAGATTTCGCCGCCTCGCCGTCGGGCGTGCCGACGATGGAGGGGTCGAGCACATAGCGCTGCGGGTAGGCCATGCCGTGCGGCAGGTAGGCGGCTTTGATCTTGTCGAGGCCGTAGTTGTAGGCGTTGGGGATTTCGGCGGAGACGGCCTTGCCGCAGTCGCCGCAGGCGGTGCATTTCTCGGTGACGTAGCGCGGGGCGATCTTCAGCGTGGCGGTGTAGTCGCCGCGCGTGCCGCTGATGGCAGACACTTCCGCCATGGTCAGCACCCGCACGTTGCGGTTGCCCTTGAGTCGGCGCAGGTTGATCTCCAGGCCGCAGGTGGGGTGGCACATCTTCGGGAAGTAGCGGTAGAGCTGCGCCGTGCGCCCGCCGAGCGTCGGCAGCTTCTCGGCGAGGATGACCTGCTTGCCGCATTCGGCGGCTTCGAGCGCCGCCGTCATGCCGGAGATGCCGCCGCCGACGACGAGGATCGTCTGGCTGGTAGCGATGGATGCTGACATCGGGCCTCCCGGGAACTGGAATTCTTGTTGAAGAACAGAAGCGAATTCTAATCAACTAAGCATAGTAGAACGGCTGAATTTCCCTATCGCATGATTGAAACACTCAATCCCGATTTCAGGGGAAGCTTGACGCAAATCAAACCACTTGGAGTCGTGGGGTCAAACGGTCGCCATGACCAGCGGGCGAATGGCGAATTCCATCGTCGCCAGATCGCCCAGCACCCAGGTTGCCGCCGGCGCGCCGAGGCCGGCCACCGTGCCCGGATTCACCAGCCAGGATGCGCCGCCCCTGACATTGGGCTGTTTCGCGATTTCCGGCTTGTGGCTGTGGCCGCAGCAGACCAGGTCATAGTCACCGGTGCAGGCCATGGCCCGGCCGTAGTGCGGATAGTGCACCAGGAAGATCTTTCGCCTGGCCAGTTCGATCGCGGCGTCGCCGCCGTGGTAGTGCAGGAGACCTTCGGAGCGCACCGCCATCTGGCAGATCGCGGTGAAATCGCCGAGATTGTTGCCGTGGATGACATGCGTTTGCAGGCCGATCTTCAGCAGGGGCTTCAGGGTATTCGGGCCGATGATGTCGCCGCAGTGGAGCACCGCCTCGGCGCCGAGGGTTTTGGCTTCCTCGACGGCGGCGGCCAGCATGGGGCCGCGGTCGTGGCTGTCGGAAACGATGCAGACCTTCATCGGATGGATTAGATAACGATGGGGCCGTGGTAGTCCTCGTCCGGGCCGAGGCCGGGATTGGACATGATGGCGCGGCGCTTCGTGTCGTGATCGACCTGCAGCTGGAGCAGGTTGCGCACGCAGTCCTCGATGACGTCGTAGTCCTGTTCGCCGATGCGGTATTGCTGGTCTTCGGTGTAGAAAAAGTAGGAGCGGTAGCGCTGCTCGGGAAGCTTGCAGACGACGAACTGCACCTTGCGCTCGTTCCAGTAGATGCCCGGCACGGTGGTGAGGGCCTCGCTGCCCGGGGTCAGGCGAACCTCGACATCGGCTTCCTGCAGCTCGACCAGTTGGCCGTAGCGGTAGATCATGGCGGCCTCGACGGCGCGCCGCTCATGGGGAGTGAACCCGGGGATGTCGCTCATGGGAAACCTATTATTCTGAAAAGTGGCAGTATCCGATATCCGAGATTACACGAGCCCATAAGTTACTCAAGCAGTAGCTTCTTATGACCAAATAAAAACAATTGGCTTGAGGACTTAGCGTTCAGCGCCAAGAATATCAACAATCACTAATATATTCATTCCCCAATCATGTCCGACCCGATTCCATCCGCGCAGGAGGTGAAGAAGACCACCTGCTACATGTGCGCCTGCCGCTGCGGCATCCGCGTGCATCTGGTCGACGGACAGGTGCGCTACATCGACGGCAACCCCGACCATCCGCTCAACCAGGGCGTGATCTGCGCCAAGGGCAGCTCCGGCATCATGAAGCAGTACTCGCCGGCGCGACTGACGAAACCGCTGCTGCGCAAGCCGGGCAGCGAGCGGGGCGCCGGCGAGTTCGAGGCGATTTCCTGGGAGCAGGCCTTCACGATCCTGTCCGAGCGCCTGGCGAAGATCCGCGCCACCGACCCGAAGCAATTCGCCCTGTTTACCGGCCGCGACCAGATGCAGGCGCTGACCGGCCTCTTCGCGCGCCAGTTCGGCACGCCCAACTACGCGGCGCACGGCGGCTTCTGCTCGGTGAACATGGCCGCCGGCATGATCTACACCATCGGTGGCTCCTTCTGGGAGTTCGGCGGGCCGGACCTCGACCGCGCCAAGCTGTTCGTCATGATCGGCACGGCGGAGGACCACCATTCCAATCCGCTCAAGATCGCGATCTCGAAGTTCAAGCGCAACGGCGGCCGCTTCGTCTCGATCAACCCGGTGCGCACCGGCTACTCGGCCATCGCCGACGAGTGGGTGCCGATCCGCCCCGGCACCGACGGCGCGCTGCTGCTGGCCATCATCCACGAGATCATCGCCCAGGGCCTCTACGACCGCGGCTTCCTGGTGCGCTACACCAATGCCGGCCAGCTGGTGAACCTCGACGAGAAGAGCGACGAGTTCGGCATGTTCCTGCGCACCGAGGTGCCGGAGGAGGAGGGCTGCTTCGACCCGCAAAACAAGCTGTGGTGGGATCGTGCCGCCAACAAGCCGGTGGTCACGCATACCGAGGGCTGCGACCCCTTCCTGCTCGGCGAATTCAAACTGGCCGACGGCACGACGGTGAAGCCGTCCTTCCAGCTGCTCGCCGATCGCGTCAAGGATTACACGCCGGAATGGGCCGAGGGCCTCACCGGCATTCCCGCCGCGACCATCAAGCGCCTCGCCTACGAGATGGGCGTCACCGCGCGCGACCAGAAAATCGAGCTGCCCATCGCGTGGACCGATTCCTGGGGCAAGGAGCACGACACCGTCACCGGCAATCCGGTGGCCTTCCACGCCATGCGCGGCCTCGCGGCGCATTCCAACGGCTTCCACACCATCCGCGCGCTGGCGATCCTGATGTCGCTGCTCGGCACCATCGACCGGCCGGGCGGCTTCCGCCACAAGGCACCGTTCCCGCGGCCGATTCCGCCCTGCGCCAAGACGCCCAATACGCCGCTGGCCGTCAAGCCCAACTCACCGCTCGACGGCATGGCGCTGGGCTGGCCGGCCGAGCCGGACGACCTGTTCGTCGACGACGCGGGCAAGCCGGTGCGCATCGACAAGGCCTTCTCCTGGGAGTATCCGCTCTCGGTGCACGGCCTCATGCACAATGTCATCACCAACGCCTGGCGCGGCGATCCCTACCGCATCGACACCCTGCTCATCTTCATGGCCAACATGGCATGGAACTCCACCATGAACACGGTGGAGGTAAGGAAGATGCTGAACGACCGCGACGAGAAGGGCGAATACAAGATCCCCTTCATCGCCGTCTGCGACGCCTTCCAGTCGGAGATGACCGCCTTCGCCGACCTGGTGCTGCCGGACACCACCTACCTCGAGCGCCACGACGTCATGTCCATGCTCGACCGGCCGATCTCGGAGTTCGACGGCCCCGTCGACTCGGTGCGCATCCCGGTGCTGCCGCCGACGGGCGAGTGCAAGCCCTTCCAGGAGGTGCTGATCGAGCTGGGCACGCGTCTGAAGCTGCCGGTGTTCGTCAAGAAGGATGGCACGCGCAAGTACCGCGACTACCCGGACTTCATCGTCAACTACGAGACCGAGCCGGGCTCGGGCATCGGCTTCCTCGCCGGCTGGCGCGGAAAGGGCGGCCAGTATTCACTCCGCGGGGAACCGAACCCGCGCCAGTGGGAGATGTACGCGGCGAACAACTGCGTCTACCACCACGTGCTGCCGAAGTCCTATCAGTACATGCGCAACTGGAACCAGGGCTACCTGGAGTGGTCGCAGCGCAGCCGCATCACGCGCTACGCCGAGCCGATCCTGATCCACCTCTACTCCGAGGTGCTGCAGAAATTCCGCCTGGCGGCGCAGGGCAAGGGCATCACGCGCAAGCCGCCCGAGCACCTGAAGCAGCGCATCGAGACCTATTTCGACCCGCTGCCCTTCTATTTCGACCCGCTCGAAGTGCAGGCGACCGACACGCACAAGTATCCGCTCGCCGCGGTGACGCAGCGGCCGATGGCGATGTACCACTCCTGGGATTCGCAGAACGCCTGGCTGCGGCAGATCCACGCGCACAACTACCTGTTCGTGAATGCGCGCACGGCGCGGCTCGCCGGCATCGACGACGGCGACTGGATCTGGGTCGAATCGCAATGGGGCAAGGTGCGCTGCATGGCGCGCCACTCTGAGGCGGTGGAGCCGGGCACGGTGTGGACCTGGAACGCCATCGGCAAGGCCGCCGGCGCCTGGAACCTGACGCCGGACGCCAACGAGTCGAAGCTGGGCTTCCTGCTCAACCACGTCATTTCGGAAGAGTTGCCGGCAGGGCAGGCGCGCATCAGCAACTCCGACCCGGTCACTGGCCAGGCTGCCTGGTACGACGTGCGCGTGCGCATCTCGAAAGTCAGTCCCGGCGAGACGGCGCCGGGTTTGCAAACCTCGTCGCCGCAGTTTGAACCGCTTCAGCCCTATCCCGGACAGGAGGAGCGCAAGAGCCTCTGGGCGTACATGAAGGGAGCGGCGAAATGACCCAGCTCGCCCTCGTCATCGACCTCAACGTCTGCGTTGGCTGCCACGCCTGCGTGACGAGCTGCAAGGAGTGGAACACCTCCGGGCAGGCCGGCCCGCTCGCCGACTTCAATCCCTACGGCGCCGATCCGACCGGCACCTTCTTCAACCGCGTGCAGACCTTCGAGGTGGGCGAGTTCCCGAACACGGAAACCGTGCACTTCCCGAAGTCATGCCTGCACTGCGAGGAGCCGCCCTGCGTGCCGGTGTGCCCGACCGGCGCCTCCTACAAGCGCAAGGAGGACGGCATCGTCCTCGTCGACTACGACAAGTGCATCGGCTGCAAGTACTGCTCCTGGGCCTGTCCCTACGGGGCGCGCGAGATCGACGAGAAGCAGAAAGTGATGAAGAAGTGCACGCTCTGCGTGGACCGCATCTACGATAAGGCACTGCCGGAACGCGACCGCAAGCCGGCCTGCGTCCTCGCCTGCCCGACCAGCGCGCGACTGTTCGGCGACGTGCACGATCCGGACTCGGAAGTGTCGACGGCCATCCGCGAGAGCGGCGGCTATCCGCTCATGCCCGAATGGGGCACGCAGCCGGCCAACCACTACCTGCCGCGCCGCAAGACGAAGCTGCGCATCCGCGAGGACGAACTGGTGCGCGCCGACAACCCGCTCAAGGTCGATGGCAAGCTGCCGAAACCGGCCAAGGCCGAGCCTTCGCTCGACGACGTGACCTCCTGGTAATACCCAACACCATGCATCCCGCGTTTTCAGTCATTTTTCTCACGACGCTGATCGGCGTCGGCCAGGGGCTGTTTCTCGCCCTGTTCACTGTCGAGTCCTACGCCGCCTTCGATCTGCTGCCGCCGCAGGCAAGCCGCTTCTACGCTCTCGGCAGCGCGCTGGCGCTGGGTTTCCTCGTTGCCGGCCTGATCGCCTCCTTCTTCCATCTCGGCCATCCCGAACGCGCCTGGCGCTCGGCCGCGAAATGGCGCACGTCCTGGCTGTCGCGCGAGGTGATCGTTCTGCCGGCCTTCATGGGCACGGTGTTCCTCTATGGCGCGGCGCACTTCACCGGTTTCAACCTAACGCTGGCGACGCTGCCTTCCGGCGTGCCAGTCAATGTCACGGCGATTCTCGGCGTGGCCGGCACCGTGCTGGCGTTCGCGCTGTTCGTGTGCACCGGGATGATTTACGCCTGCCTGCGCTTCCTGCAGGAATGGCACACGCCGCTGACGGTGATCAACTACACCTTGCTGGGCGGGGCGTCGGGCTTCGTGCTGGCCACCGCGCTGGCGGCGCCGGAGGTGACGAGGTTCTCTGCCGGCTGGGCGATGATCCTGACGCTGCTTGCCCTCATCGGCCGTGTCGCCTCCCTGCTGCGCAACGCACGTCTCAAGCCGAAGTCCACCCTGCGCACGGCTATCGGCGTCAAGCATCCGCGCATCGCGCAGAAGGCGCAGGGCGCCATGGGCGGCTCGTTCAACACGCGGGAGTTCTTCCACGGCAGGTCGGCCGCCTTCCTGCGCCAGGTGAAGTGGATTTTCCTTCTGCTGACTTTCCCGCTGCCGCTCGGATTGCTGGCCGGCGGGGCGGCGACGGGCGCCGCGGCCCTGCTGCTGGCGGCGTTTGCCGTGCAGTATCTTGGCCTGCTCGCCGAGCGCTGGTTCTTCTTCGCCCAGGCGAACCATCCACAGAATCTCTACTATCAGGTGATTTCCTGAATGGCGGGAGAAAGAAATTCGATGTTTTCGATTGCCCGCGACGGGTTGCGCTGAGGGCCACGCAAAAGTATATTAGCCATGGCTGAAATTTCGTGAGCTTCGATCAAATCACTAGGAGGAACCGACATGAACTTCGACAAGGAACTGGATGCCAAGGGACTGAACTGCCCGCTGCCGATTCTGCGCGCCAAGAAGGCGCTGGCGGAAATGACCAGTGGCCAGGTGTTGCGCATCATGGCTACCGATCCGGGTTCGGTGAAGGACTTCGCCGCTTTCGCCAAGCAGACCGGCAACGAACTGCTTTCGACCGCGGAGCAGGGCAAGGAATACGAGTTCTTTATCAAGCGAAAGTAATCGCAGGTTTGCGTTGAAACGGCCCGGGAACCCCGGGCCGTTTTGCTTTGCAGCGTTGCCGCAGCGCAACATATGCGAACAATATAGGCAAATAAGAAGAATCGTCTGGCGGCCAGCCGTACCTTAGAACATCATTATTCATTAATGTTTCAAAAAATGACAGGGAGATGCCACCGGCCCTCCTGCAAGGACAAGTGGAGGTAGGGAGATGAACATGCCAATCGACAACGCCGCGCTGGATGCCCTGATCCGTCAGCGACTGGATGAAATCCTGCCTCAAAAACTGGAGGAGTTGAAGGCGGCGAAGACGCCCTCGATGACCATCATCGCCACCAAGGGCACGCTCGACTGGGCCTACCCACCCTTCATCCTGGCGTCGACGGCCGCCGCCCTCGGCTGGGACGTCAGCATCTTTTTCACCTTCTACGGCCTCAACCTGCTGAAGAAAGACATCAGCGACCTGAAAGTGAGCCCGCTGGGCAACCCCGGCATGCCGATGAAAATGCCTTTCGGGCCGGACTGGTTCAAGGGCATCAACTGGAACATCCCGAACCTCATCCAGGCCGGCATCCCTGGTTTCGAGTCGATGGCGACCATGCTCATGAAGCAGACCATCAAGAACAATGGCGTTGCCTCGATCGAGGAGTTGCGTTCCCTGTCGCAGGAGGCCGACGTCAAGTTCATCGGCTGCCAGATGACGGTGGATCTGTTCGGCTTCACCCACGGCGATTTCATCGACGGCGTGGAGTATGCCGGAGCGGCGACGTTCCTGCCGCAAGCGCAGCAGGCGGATGTCAGCCTCTACATGTAATTGTAATCAAAGGAAACCCCATTGGGATGAGTGTTGTTGTGAATGAATAGCTTGCGGATTCGTACTGATTAACTAGAGGGGGGCGGGACAATGAAACTGAAAAGACTGATGGGTGTTCTGGCGGTTGCCGGCTTTACGGCGCCGGGCCTGGCGCTGGCGACCAACGGCTATTTCTCGCACGGCTATGGCATGAAGGCCAAAGGCATGGCGGGCGTCGGCATCGCGTTGCCGCAGGATGCCATGGCCGCGGCGACCAACCCGGCCGGCATGGCGTTCGTGGGCGATCGACTCGATGTCGGCGTGGACTGGTTCCGGCCGATCCGCGACTCCGAAATCGTTTCTCCCTTTGGCGTCATCCCCGGTCTGACGGGCGATTTCAGCGGCAACGGCAAGAAGAATTTCCTGGTGCCGGAGTTCGGCTATAACAAGATGCTTGGCTGGAACATGTCGCTGGGCATCAGCGTGTATGGCAACGGCGGCATGAATACGACTTACGACAACGGTCCGGCTCCGTTCGGTGGCGGTATCCCACTGTTCAATGGAGGCACCGGGCAGAGAACCGGCGTGAACCTGGAACAGTTGTTCATTGCGCCAACCTTCGCCTACAAGATCACCAAAGACCATGCCGTCGGCGCGTCACTTAACCTCGCTTATCAGCGCTTCAGGGCCGACGGATTGGCCGGCTTTACCGCGTTCTCGATGTCTGGGGCCAATCTTACCGACAGGGGAACCGATTCCTCGACCGGTTGGGGC